>Ga0181595_10000492_pt1 | contig 43496 bp, 40 predicted proteins | sample 041ome_7_FD_145604 | JGI IMG/M metagenome (GOLD analysis project Ga0181595, IMG submission 145604) | Coastal salt marsh microbial communities from the Groves Creek Marsh, Skidaway Island, Georgia - 041401AS metaG (spades assembly) | ecosystem: Environmental > Aquatic > Marine > Intertidal zone... | reverse complement strand
GAGCTATTGCTTGCCGAATAAGGTTTACCATGCGACAGTGGAAAGCTGCACTCAAATGGTACAGCTCCATAGTAGACAGTGCATGGGCCGGAAGCACATGGAATTAAATTCGTGGGGATCCCTCAGGGTCTGATCCTTGTCTGAAACAGAGATTACCGCTTCGGGGTGGGAACTCGCTCAATGCCGTCCTAAATTATTACCAAACTCAAAATTCTAGCTTTGGACTGAAAACGACATATTATTGATGCATGCAATCGTATTTTTAAATGAGAGTAAACGTCGCTAATTATCCTTCATAGCTTGGATTTACGTTTATAAAACGTATTGCTTTACTCAGTATGCAGATGAATATGGGCAAGAATACTGTCAGCTATGCGGTGCGACTGAACGGTATCTATTTGATGTCGTAACCCTCGCAGCACCTGATGTTTTGCCCCTGATATTGCTTTCGCTGTCGCAGCACCACCACTTGGGTGAACCATGCGATCCACATCACCGTGTATGACTAACGTGGGGGCAGTGATCTTCTTAAGCAATGCAGTGCGGTCACCAGACTTCATAATGGCCCCAATTTGTCTAAACATAGCTTTAGCATCACTTTTTGCGCCATTTCTTTGCCATGCTAGTCGCGCATATTGATGCCACTGATTAACAGCACCTTCAGCCACATCATCCCCAATATGTGCCATCATGGCGTGATAGTTCTTGATTGCCTCTTTTTCATTCATGGGTGCTTTTGCTCTAGCCATTCGCCAAAGCGTTGAATAAGAGGGCTGCCCCACTCTTCGACTCCCTGTTGTAGAAAAAATCGACGTTAAAGACTTAACTTTTTCAGGGTATTCACTGGCTATCGTTTGGGCTATCATCCCGCCCATAGACATGCCTACAATATGTGCACTGCCAACGTTCAATGCCGACATTAGCAGCACGGTATCCTCAGCCATTTTGTCTATACCATAGGCGTCTTTGGGCGCTTTACCGCGCAATTGCTGAAGTAAATTAGGGTGAGGAGTGTTACTGCGAACGGAACGGCCTGCATCGCGATTGTCAAAGCAAATTACGCGTAAACCACTTTCAACTAACCGATCAATCAGGGCTTTTGGCCAATATACTAGTTGTAAACCTAACCCAGCAATTAAAACAAGCGTGTCAGCATTGCTCGCCCCGTGCTCTGCGTAGCAAAATTTGTCGCCACTTTTAAGCGTTAAATATTGTTCATTGTGCTGCGCTAGGCTCATGTTTGTTCTCTTGAGTTATTCGACAACGTTATCTGTCTTGTTCTGTTCTTTTTTCAAATTTCAGCGCAGGATCATCCACGCGACCTTTGCGAAAAATCTTCACATCTTCGGCATAATTGAACGACATAGACCATGGAAAGTGCATGCCTTGGCGTGGCAGCTTGTCCAGTGAACGTTGAATATAGCCGGCACCAAAATTAAGTAGCGGCTGTGTTTTCATGTTCGGATCGGCAATTGGTGTGCATTGAACATAGTCTTGGCACTGCATATAGTTCAAAAGGCGTGTAAAGTGCTCGCACAAAAGACCTATCTTGAGCGTCCATGAAGAGGATGTGTACCCAACAGCGATAGCGAAGTTAGGTACATCACTTAACAGCATGCCTTTGTAGGTAATACATTGCGGCAGTGAGACGGCCTTGCCGTCTATTTTAGGGATAAGCCCACCTAACGGCAAAAGGTTTAACCCCGTTGCCGTGACAATAATATCGGCATCTATTTGTTGACCGGAACTGAGCTTGATGCCCGTTTCGGTAAAACTATCAATCGTATCGGTAGCAACAGACGCCTTCCCTTCAGAAATTGATTCGAATAAGTCTCCGCCTGGCACGGCACAAAGTCGCTGCTCCCAGGGGTTATACGGAGGGTTGAAGTGCGTATCGACGGGGTATCCCTCGGGCAGCATTTTAGCATTTAGACTGCGAATAATTTTTCGCGCTTGTTTCGGGAAACGCTGACAAAACGCATAAACCCAGCGCTGTTTCGCAATATTGAATCGTCTGGCAGCATTGAAGGCAATATCGTCATTAAACCACCTGCGAAAATACTTTGCGACTGGGTCTTGAACGGGAACAGGCAGCACGTAAGACGGCGTTCTTTGCAGCATAGTTACGTGCGCAGCTGCTTTAGCCAGCGCTGGCACTAAAGTAACAGCTGTTGCTCCGCTGCCTATAACGACGATGCGCTTATCTTCATATGCCAAGTCTTCCGGCCAATGCTGAGGGTGAACAAGTTGACCTTTGAAACGAGACTGCCCCTTAAATTCCGGTGTATATCCCTTGTCGTAGCGATAATAGCCAGATGCATTGAACACCCACCTCGCCGCAATGTGTTCCGTTTGCCCACCGTCTTCGGACTTGAGCGTTACCAGCCAATATTGCTTATCGCTTTGCCAATCTATATCCACAACACGGGTTAAAAAGCGTATGTGCTTTTTTATTCCGTTTTCGACGGCCGTTTCTTCTATATAAGCTTTTATTGAACGGCCATCAGCAATGGCCTTTTTCTCTTTCCACGGTTTGAAGTCGTAACCGAAGGTAAACAAGTCAGAGTCAGAACGAATGCCTGGGTATTTAAATAAGTCCCACGTTCCGCCTAATTCGGCTCGTGTCTCTATTACTGCGTAAGTGAAGTCCGGACACTTTTTTTGAATGTGGTAAGCACAGCCAATTCCGGAAATCCCCGCACCAACAATTAATACATCTACAAATGGCACTGCGTTCTGCATGTTTGCCTAACTAGGTAATTCAAACTGTTATTGCAATGTAAGATTTCGACACACTGTAGTCAATTCGATTGTGAATAATGTGTAAACAGAAGGCTTAGGCGCTATATCGCCGGGTCAAATGAAGCATGTTCACCGTCTTTTTGCTTTGACTCGGTAAACTCAATGCCCGTTTCAGCAAAATCCTCTGCGCTGATGTTATGCAGATTATCTGTGCAGACCTCACCACCCAGCGACTGAATAACCTTGCACATCTCCTCAACCTTGGTATCCATTTGGTGCATATGCTCAAGCATAATGCCCATCGCGTTAGCAACAGGGTCAGGATTGTCAGGCGCGACAGCGTAGGCATCAAAACCATACTTTTGTGCAATTTTATCGCGCTGAGGGTTTACCGTCGCACTCGACTCTTTTTGCTTGGAAATAATGATACGCCCTGGGATCCCCACTGCGGTTGCACCATCAGGAATGTCTTTTACCACTACAGAGTTAGACCCAACTTTGGCGTTTTCACCAATAATGATAGGCCCCAACACTTTGGCGCCTGCGCCAACTACCGCGCCTTTTTTCAGCGTTGGGTGACGTTTACCCGCTTTCCAGCTAGTACCGCCTAGCGTAACACCGTGATACAGCGTGACATCATCGCCAATTTCTGCAGTTTCACCTATTACAACTCCCATACCATGGTCGATAAACACGCGACGCCCTAAGGTTGCTCCCGGATGAATTTCAATACCCGTGAGCCAGCGACTAAAGGTAGATAAGGTGCGTGCTAACCATTTCCATTCTGCCTTCCAGAGCCTATGACTTATGCGGTGAAGCCACACCGCATGAAGGCCGGGATAGTTGGTGAGTACTTCAAACGTATTTCTAGCGGCAGGGTCGCGGTGGAAAACCCCCTGAATATCGTCTTTGATACGGGTAAACATGATTGCTTACTCTTTCTCTTCTTTTGTTTCAGTAGTGTGGATTTCCTGTGAGCCAGCCTGCTTTACTGACTTGTCAATCGAAGCCAAAATACCGCGTAAAATATTGAGCTCTTGAGATTCCGGTCGCGCGCGGTTAAACAACCTGCGCAGCTTGGTCATTACAACGCCAGGATGACTTTTACGAATGAATGACGTACCTTCTAGCGTTGTCTCTAAGTGTGCATAGAAACGCTCTAGGTCATCATTGAGCGGATATTCCTCTTCTACACTTGGGTACGTCTCACGATTTAAATACGCCATACGAATTTCGTAGCAAAGTGTTTGAACCGCTGCGGCTAAATTGAGTGAACTATATTCAGGGTTTGCTGGAATACACATATGGAAGTGACACTGCTGCAATTCTTCGTTAGTTAAGCCGCTATTTTCACGGCCAAAAACCAAGGCAACGGGGTATTTTTCTACTTCTTGGATGAGTTTTTCGCCGCAGTCGCGTGGACCAAGCATAGGCCAAGAGTGAGTTCGCGAGCGTGCCGACGTCCCGACGACTAAACCGCAATCTTTAACGGCTTCTTCTAGCGTATCAACGATTTTAGCGTTAGCCAGCACATCACCGGCCCCTGCGGCAAGGGCACTTGCTTGGCCATCGGGCTCATTCACTGGGTCGACGAGATACAAACTACTTAACCCCATGGTTTTCATGGCGCGGGCTGTCGAGCCGATATTTCCCGTGTGAGAGGTGTTAACTAAAATGATGCGAATATTTTCGAGCATGCCTGTGATACCTACGTACATTCTTCTTAAGATGACACTCACTCGCTGCGTATCACCTAACTAACTTCAATGGCGCTGAGTTTAACACATTGGCGGTATAGATGGCTATTCACAGGTGCCCCCAGACTAGCGTTCTAAAAGATGAACATCTTTTTGCAAAGGCGTGTGTTTTACCTATTTATAACTTGCCTCACCCCATGACCTCTATCGCCCTTTATACAAATGTCGTTGTTGCGTCGAATTAGACTTTTCTATTAAGGGATTTCATTTGCATCGCTCACTGTTTCTGGTAGACTCCGCCCGTTTTCGAAAACAACTAGCTATTTTTTGTACAGCTAGATTGTTTCATTGGTCTTTTACAATTGGTGGTTTATCTATGCATCCTATGCTGAATATTGCTGTGCGCGCTGCGCGTGCGGCTGGAACAGTTATTGTTCGCGGTTTTGAAAAACATAACGAAGTAGCAACTGAGTCAAAAGGCTTAAATGACTTCGTTACACAAGTTGATAAAGAAGCAGAACAAGCAATTATTTATAAAATTCAGCAGTCATATCCAGAGCACTGTTTCCTAGGTGAAGAGTCTGGTGAAGTTCATGGCAAAGAAACAGATTATCAGTGGATTATTGATCCACTGGACGGAACCACCAATTTTGTAAAAGGCATTCCTCACTTTGCCGTTTCAATTGCACTCCTTCACAAGGGACGTCTAGACCAAGCAGTTGTGTTTGACCCTATCCGCAGCGAACTATTTACCGCTAGCCGTGGTCAAGGCGCACAGCTCAACGGTTACCGTATTCGCGCGTCAAAGCCTCGTGATCTAAGCGAAACCATTATCGCTACCGGACTTCCGTTTAAGAACAAAGCTGCATTTGGTGAGTACGCATTAAGCCTAAACAAGATTTTCCATGAGGTGGGTGACATTCGCCGTGCAGGCAGTGCAGCACTTGATCTCGCTTACGTTGCTGCCGGCCGTCACGACGGTTACTGGGAGCGCGGCATCAAATCTTGGGATATTGCAGCGGGTGAACTGATTGTTCGTGAAGCCGGCGGCCTAGTCACAGACTTTAAAGGCAACAATGACCCTTTACATAAAGGCGAAATCGTTGCGGGCAGCGCGAAAGTTGTTCAAGGTTTGGTTAAGCACCTAAAATAAACCGCTCTCAAGCACGGTTAGAATACAAAGGCGCTATGATAAATAGCGCCTTTTTTATCTAAATTTGGTGACATTTATTTCCGTATTGGCCTGATACCTCAACGCATAAAAAAACCGCATCAATAATCAATAATGATGCGGTTTTTTGTTAGTTTAAAGCGGATAACACTAAGGCATTGGATCTAAATCTGCGCCTTCTTTATCCACTTGCGGTGGCATTAGGTCTTCTTTACTGATACCTAATGCAAGAGCCACTGAACTTGCTATGTACACCGATGAGTAAGTACCTACCACTACACCAAATAATAGTGCAGTGGCGAACCCATGAATAAGTGCTCCACCTTTGTAAAATAGCGCAACCAAAACTAACACTGTCGTTAATGAGGTGATGATAGTACGGTTTAGGGTCTGCGTTAGCGAGATGTTGATAATCTCAACAGGTTCACCTTTACGAATTTTGCGGAAGTTCTCACGAATACGGTCACACACAACAATGGTATCGTTAAGTGAATAACCAATTACCGCAAGCACCGCCGCAAGTACTGTTAGGTCAAATTCAATTTGAAGCACTGAAAACAGACCTAATGTCAGGATCACGTCGTGCATTAGCGCCGATACTGATCCCAAAGCAAAGCGCCACTCGAAGCGCATAGCCACATAAACCAAAATACATAGCAGTGCCACCAGCATGGCTAAACCGCCCTGCTCGGTTAGCTCTTCACCAACATTTGGACCTACGAACTCGATACGACGCATATCGACAGCCGTACCGTCAGCACGCAGTGCCTCTAGCACTTGCTCGCCAATAGTCACTGCCTTGACACCATCTCTCGGTGAAATACGAATAAGTACGTCTTGGCTGCTTCCGAAGTTTTGCACAATGGCATCTTCAAAATTAGCCTCGTTTAGCTGAACGCGAATAGCCTCTAAATTGGCTGAATCTTCGTAGCCCACCTCGATTAACGTACCGCCAGTAAAGTCTAAGCCCCAATTAAGGCTATTCACCCCAAGAGAAACAAAAGAGCCAATAATGAGAATTGTCGATAACACCATCGCAGGAAAGCGAAGGCGCATGAAATTAACGGTTTCGGATAATTTTAATAATTGCATTTTACGCTCCTTAAATCGCTAATTTCTCTACGCGTTTGCCGCCCCATACTGCGTTAACAATAACGCGAGTAACTAAAATAGCGGTAAACATCGAAGTTGCGATACCAATCATTAGCGTAATAGAGAAGCCTTTAATTGGGCCGGTGCCGACTGCGAACAGGATCAGACCAGCGATGAAAGTGGTGATATTCGCATCCAAAATAGTTGAGAATGCACTGTCGTAGCCGTGGTGGATAGCTTGCTGTGGACTGCGCCCATCGCGTAGCTCTTCCCGGATACGTTCGAAAATAAGTACGTTAGCGTCAACCGCCATACCCACGGTCAGTACGATACCTGCCATTCCCGGTAACGTAAGCGTTGCACCAGGGATCATCGACATAATGCCAACAATCATAACAAGGTTTGTAATAAGGGCTATGTTAGCTACAACACCAAATGCTTTGTAGTAAATCAACATGAACAAAAGCACTGCTGCTAATCCATAGACGATGGCCTGCATACCTAGCTCGATATTTTCTTTACCCAAGCTTGGACCAACGGTACGCTCTTCAACGATTTGAATTGGCGCAATCAGCGCACCCGCGCGAAGTAATAAGGCTAAATCACGGGCTTCTTTGGGAGAATCAAGACCCGTAATTTGGAACTTACTACCAAGCTGCGCACGAATAGTGGCAACCGAGATAACTTGCTCTTCTTTTTCAAAAATAAGCTTGCCGTCTTTGTTGCGCTCACCCGTCGACTTGTACTCAATGAACACCGTTGCCATTGGTTTGCCAATATTGCCTCGTGTTGAGCGAGACATCTTATTGCCACCTTCAGAATCTAGTGAGATGTTGACGTTTGGAAGACCGTATTCGTCTACCCCGCTGTTCGCATCAATAATGTGGCTACCGGTAAGCATTATGCGTTTTTCAAGTAGCTGTGGAATGCCCTGCTGATCTTCAATCACCTGTGAGCCAGGAGGTACGCGGCCATTCAGTGCGTCTCGAATATCGTTTTTCTGATCAACCATACGAAATTCTAGCGTCGCCGTTGCGTTTAGAATTTCTTTTGCACGCGCAGTATCTTGAATACCTGGTAACTGAACAACTATGCGCTCTGCGCCTTGTTTCTGAACAAGTGGTTCGGCCACGCCAAGCTGGTTGACACGGTTACGAATAATCGTGATGTTTTGCTTAACCGCATTATCGCGGATTTCTTGAAGTTTGCTTTCAGCGAAAACTGCGCGAAGCGTTAAATCATCAATTTGATTAAAGGTAAGATCACGGCTTTGATTGCGTAGGAAAAACTCGGCTTTGTCGAGCGTTTCTTCATCACGGAAAGTAATGTCGATGTGATCGTCTACCTGTTTAACACCACGGTAGCGAATACCTTCTTCTCGCAACGAAGTGCGGAAACCACTTTCCGCGTCTTCCAGAGACTTAGTGATCACTTCTGACATATCCACTTCCATCAAGAAGTGGACGCCACCGCGAAGATCAAGACCAAGCTTCATCGGCGTACCGCCTAAACCCTCAAGCCACTCTGGTGTATCTGGCGCCAAATTCATTGCCACGAAGTAGTCATCCCCGAGCACTTTTTCAAGTGTTTCGCGAGTCACTAGTTGTGTATCAGAATCAGAAACACGAACCAAAATTTGCTCATTTTCAAATTCGACGCGTTTGGGTGAGATGTTCTTCTCGGCAAGGGCCGCTTTAACTTGCTCTACTGTGGCCTCGGTCACCACAGCGTCTCGACCTGCTGAGATTTGTACAGCGTGGTCTTCGCCGTAAATATTAGGAAGCGCATAGAGTGCACAAATTGCAACAGCAATGAGTACACTCAATACCTTCCATATGGAGTTCTTGTTTAGCACTGGATAATCCTTTCGTGCCAAAACCGGGAAGCATCCCGGCCCCGGCGGTTGTTACTTACAGCGACTTCATTGTGCCTTTTGGCAGCACAGCAGTTACCGAAGACTTCTGAACAACGATGTTGTTTGACTCATTAAGTGCCACTTCGATGAAATCTTTTTCTTCTGACACTTTTGTGATTTTTCCTACCAAACCGCCTTGCGTAAGCACTTCATCACCTTTGCTTAGTGAAGACACAAGGTTTTTGTGCTCTTTAACACGCTTAGCCTGTGGGCGGTATAGTAAAAAGTAAAAAATAAGACCAAATACAGCTAACATGATGATCATTTCCATACCACCACCTTGCTGAGCACCGCCAGCTGATTGCGCGTAAGCGTTTGAGATAAATAGGCTCATAAAATTCCCCAAGTATTATCGTTGTTATAGTGCCGGAACCGGCAACCCTTTTTGTTCATAAAATTCTTGTACAAACTCGTCAAGCGTACCCGCGTCAATCGCATCGCGAAGTCCCTGCATAACACGCTGATAGTAACGAAGATTGTGAATAGTGTTTAGGCGCGCGCCCAAGATTTCGTTACACTTGTCCAAGTGATGTAGATATGAACGAGAATAATTTTTACAAGTGTAACAATCACAATTCTCGTCTAACGGTGACGTATCGTTTCTGTGCTTTGCGTTACGAATCTTCACCACCCCTTCGGTCACGAACAAGTGACCGTTTCGGGCATTCCGCGTTGGCATTACACAGTCGAACATATCAATACCACGACGCACAGATTCAACCAAATCTTCAGGCTTGCCCACACCCATTAAGTAGCGAGGCTTATCTTCAGGAATTTTTGGTGCTGTGTGGTCTATGATGCGGATCATATCCTCTTTGGGCTCACCCACTGAAAGGCCACCGATGGCATAGCCGTCAAAGCCGATCGCTTCAAGACCTGCAAGCGATACATCACGCAACCCTTCGTACATGCCACCTTGAATGATACCAAACAATGCTGCTGGGTTATCGCCGTGGGCGTCTTTACTGCGCTTTGCCCAACGAAGCGACATTTCCATTGAAACCCGTGCTTCCTGCTCGGTAGCAGGATATGGCGTGCACTCGTCAAAAATCATCACGATGTCCGAGCCAAGGTCGCGCTGGACTTCCATAGATTTCTCGGGCGTAAGAAGGATCTTTTCTCCATTGATTGGAGAGCGGAACGTTACCCCTTCCTCAGTAATCTTACGCAAATCACCAAGACTAAACACTTGGAAACCACCTGAGTCAGTAAGAATGGGTTTATCCCAATTCATAAAATCGTGCAGATCACCGTGCTGACGAATAATGCCAGTTCCAGGGCGTAGCATTAAGTGAAACGTGTTTCCAAGACAGATGTGTGCACCGCTGTCTTTTAATTCTTCAGGGGTCATTCCCTTCACAGTACCGTAGGTACCTACAGGCATAAACGCTGGGGTTTCAACAACACCGCGCTCAAACACCAAACGACCGCGTCTGGCACGGCCTTCGGTTTTTAACAACTCAAATTGCATGTAAAAACATTCCCACTTTGATGCGCGTTTGCGCTGGGTATAAAAATAAATTGGCGGCGATTATACCAGTAATTCGGCTGAGATCATGCCCCGTATCTATGTTTATCTGTAACTAAACGAGTACGAGGCATGTAAACGCACTTATTTTTAGGCGCGTTCAATAAACATAGAATCACCATAGCTAAAGAATCGATACTCTTCGTTTATGGCTTCTTGGTAGGCATTCATGACGTTGTCCTTGCCCGCAAACGCGCTAATTAGCATCATTAGTGTTGATTCGGGAAGGTGAAAGTTGGTGAACATGGCATCAACCACTTTAAATTCAAAACCCGGGTATATGAAGATCTCAGTATCTTCATTAAATGGTGCGATAACCTCTTTGTCACCACGCTCTGCGCTTGCTTTGGCCGCTGATTCGAGGGATCGAACGGACGTAGTGCCCACTGCAATAACACGTTTGCCATTCGCTTTCGTTTGCAAAACAGCATCAACGACGTCTTGCGGCACCTCTGCAAATTCCGCATGCATTTTGTGCTCTTGAATGTTGTCAACACGAACTGGCTGGAACGTACCCGCTCCCACATGCAACGTAACAAATGCCAGGTTTACGCCTTTTTCTTTTAGCGCGCTTAATATAGCGTCATCGAAATGAAGCCCTGCTGTAGGCGCTGCCACAGCCCCTGGTTTTTCACTGTAGACCGTCTGGTACCGCTCTTTATCTGCGCTTTCATCAGGGCGGTCAATGTAAGGTGGAAGCGGCATATGGCCATGGGCTTCCAGCAGTGTTAATACGGTTTCATCATGGTCAAACTGCAATATGAACAACGCATCGTCTCTACCGGTAACTGTAACATTGACCTTTTCTTCTAGGACAAGCTTTGACCCCGGTTTAGGCGCTTTACTTGCGCGAACATGTGCAAGCGCGGTGTTGTCTGAAGTAATACGCTCGATCAGCACCTCTACTTGGCCGCCTGTTTCTTTTTTACCTAACAGGCGCGCAGGGATCACCCGGGTGTTGTTGAAAACCAACAAATCGCCTGGCTCTACGAATTTGAGCATATCAGCGAACATGGTGTGTTCTACATTGCCGCTCTTACCATCTAGATGTAATAAACGACTGGCAGTACGCTGTTGCGTTGGGTATTTGGCTATAAGTTTTTCGGGTAGCTCAAAGCTAAAATCTGATAGTTTCATAAATACAACAATATTGAGGTGTTAATGTTAGACCAAAGTACAATGTTAAGTATCTTTTAAGTTAAGACTAAAGGCTAAAGAATTGGCTAAAGCTTACAAAAAAGAAAGCCAAAGCAAAAATCAAAGCTTATACTTTTCAGATAGATACACCGTTTCGTATAATTTCAAATAACTAAGCATCAAAAGAGATACGTGCGAACAGCATTCTCTGATAGCACTATTTTTCTTAAACGCTTAAGATAAACACAGATAGTGATGATGTTCTCCCAATAACATTCCTTATTATTCATACCCAACATTTGTTGGGTATTTTTTTATCTGCGCATTTATCCCACGACTCTTTCGCTATATTGGCCCCTCTTTACAGGCCGTTCTATATGGACCGTTATATTGGCAGCTGTTTAGGCGAACAGGCCTCTTCACACTTGCGGCAACCTTCAGCGACGATATTTTACGATGTTTATTGCTGAAGATCAGTTAAGATTTCTTCTAGAAGTGCAGCATCTAATGGACGAGCTTTCAACACGTACAAAATTTGTAAAAGCAAATCTGCACCCATTATACCTTTATTCACCTTGTTTCTGAGATTGTCTGCGCTCTGCTCAACCCCAATCTCCTCAAGCCTTTGGCTTAAAGCCTGATACTTTACGCCGCGTACAGACATTTCAGACTTCACGACTCTAGCCACCGTTTGTCGCCAAGCATTTTTAGCTTTTATCGTCGTCAAGACGACCTCCAAAACCACACATTTGTGATATATATTTTACAAAAACACACTTTTTTACACTTAAAGCACACATTTAATGTTGACGATTATGGCACAACACGTCTACACTGCAAGTCAAGATATTGGCGAAAATGAAAATAGTCGTTACAGTACAGCGGTGTTGTCACCTCGTATCGCTCTGCATAACTTAATAAAGGGGCGTTGCAAGGCAAGCACCATCGACACGACATTCGTTTTCAATATTATCGCTTCAATAATCAAAGGAGAAAGGTATGAGCTGGGAACTGGAGAGCATCGAGAGCTTATTAAAAGAGCACGATGACTTTGTAGTAACGCGTGAGGAAAACTGCTTACTTATCGCCAATCAAGACGGCATTGATGCATGGCTTGCAATCAGCGGAGAACAGATTTTAGTGGAAAGCCTCTTGTTTGCTGCATCTGATGTGAAAGATAAATCTGCGTTAGACCATGAGATTCTGTCTACCCATATGGTATTTCCTCTTACCACCGTAGGCATTTCTAATATTGGTGGTGAGGAATACTACACCGCTTTTGGTGCACTAAGTGCCCAGTCAAAAGCCGAAAGTATTGTTATTGAAGTTGAAACCCTGTTTCAGAATGTTGCATCTTTCCTAGATGCCTACGAAACACACCTTAACTAAAATTTACTTCTTAAGGAGAAGCGAATGTCAGTGTGGAAAAAATTGATTACTGCAGTAAAAGGTGGTGCTACCGAAGCTGCTCAGTCTGTTGCAGACAGCCAGGCTATTCGAATTCTGGAGCAAGAAATCAGAGAAGCTAAAGAGGAACTGCGCAAGTCAGACCATGCACGCACGCAAATTTTGGCGAAGTGTAAGCTTTCTCAGCAGAAAGTCGATAGCTTTAACTCGTCAATTGCCGAATACGAAGAACATGCTCGCAAGGCTATTGATACCGATCGTCAACTCGCGCTTGACTGCGCTCAGAAAGTATCTGAACTGAAAGAAGAACGCGAACAGGAACAAGCCTATCTCGATCAGTTTAAGCAATCGGAAAAACAGCTAGCGCATAATATTCAGCAAGCTAAAGCAAACTTACGCCGATTAGAACAACAAGTGGATATGGTAAAAGCGACCGAAAGCGTTCAAAAGGCGCAGGTTGCTGTATCTTCACGTCACATGGGCGCGAATAGCAAAATGAAAACGGCGACAGAATCTTTGTCTCGTATTCAGGAAAAGCAAAAGATGCGCAATGCTGAACTACAAGCGGCGGAAGAGTTGGCCAGTGAAGAATCGAGCAGCGATCTAGAAAAGCGTCTCGCCGAAGCAGGTATAAAAGGCAGTAAAACATCGGCTGACGACGAGCTAGCCAGAATTCTTGGCAAGTAAGTAAATTAATGGGAGTTTTTTAGCTCCCATTTTCAATTCTTGTTACAAAATCATACCGTTAAACGCGCCGTATGGTGGTAACCTAACCTAGACAAATCAGGCACTTCAAGGCAGAGTAAGGGCACGCATAACAAGGGCTGTTTCTTTAATGTCTCCATGGATAAAACTGCGAAAGATCATGCTGCAATATTTTGCAGAATCACGCTGGTACACCATTGTCGGTGCGACTGCATTTTACGCTGTGACGAGCTATTGGCTGCTTTATGCTGCAAACGAGCATGATTTAATTACCAACGCCAACTTTATTTACTGGCTGGCGGTCACCGCCTCTACAGTGGGCTATGGTGATTTATCTCCCGTCACGCCAGCGGGAAAACTGGTTGTAGCGCTATACGTCATACCGCTTGGTTTAAGTATTTTCGCCATGGTAATTGGCCGGATTGCAGCTTGGGTTTCATTAACGTGGAAGAAAGGATTGTTGGGTATGAATAGCTTAATGCTAGATAAGCATATCTTAGTAATTGGATGGAATGAGCAGCGGACCATGCTGCTGCTCGATTTAATTCTAAAAGAACGCAATGACATGGCTGAGCGCCCAGACATTGTGTTGTGTGTAAAAGCCGACATTACCAACCCAATGCCTGGCGTTATTGAGTTTGTGAAGGTAGATTCGTTTAACAAAGACGAAGATATGGACCGCGCCTGCGTGTCTACAGCTAGAACCATTCTTATCGACAACCCGCAAGATGATGTCACCATGACCACTGCGCTATATTGTTCTAAACGCAATCCTGATGCACATCAAGTGGCCTATTTCCATGATGATAGTTTGGTCGGCCTACTTCAAGATCACTGTCCGAAAGTAGAGTGTACACCAAGTGTTGCCATTGAAATGCTTGTTAAAGCTGCATTTGACCCTGGCTCGAGCATGCTTCATCACGACTTGTTGAGTATTGATGAGGGACAAGCGCAATTTTCGGTACAAATTCCAACAAGCTGTTCAACCATTTCCGTTGCCAAGTTGTTTATCAATTTAAAACGTAAACACGACGCCATCTTCATTGGCTATGCGCCAAATGGCCTTGTTAAAGAAATGGTGGTGAACCCGCCGCTAGACGCGACATTAAACCCCGGCGACACCTTGTTTTATATTGCTGAGCGCCGCATTAACGAGATCAACTGGTCTTCATTGGACGCTGATTAAGAGGCGTAAACATGTTTAGTAAACTATTTAAAAAATCGGAACCGAAAAAACCTAAGTCGCCAGAAATAATGGGGCTGTATTTGGGTGGCTCTTTCGAGTTAGACAACTTGAAGCTTTCATTACTGGAACCGGAGTTGACCATTGAAGGGGCGGCTCGTTCCCAGTTAATTCAAGCTGTAGGTCAAGCTCCCCTGGATACTGGCGGTACCCTGCTGCGATTTTACACGGACGATGATGGTTTTTTACAAGTGGTGACCGACGGTGGTCTGTCAGAGAACCACATTACGGATGTGAAGCTGTGGCATTTCTATGAAACCAAAACCATTGGCAACACGGCACAGTGGAATGAGTGCTTGAAAAACGTTATCAGCCAACCTTCTTATGAGCTTGACGGTAAAGTGTTTACCCGAGTATGGGGAGCGGTAGGCGACGAGTCGCCGCCCGTTGCCGTCACTGAAACGACCTATGAAGAAGATGGTGATGTGAGTACGACTGACCAGTTTATGATGCTTTACGAACGGCCAATTAGTAACAACAGAGTAGAGACGTTACTTGTTGTGGGTGAAGAGAAACAAGTAGGCAATAATTTAGACAGATGTTTGGTTATTTCGACTGGGTTTGATGTTGAACCCGCCGATATCACTATAAATGGTTAATAAAAAAGGAACAGTTATGGACACGATCATGCAATCTCTTGCAGGCCTAGATAATTTTGCACTCTACTTCGGCTTGTCGATTGTCTTTTTGTTTATCTTCAAGTTGGTGTACGCATTGGTAACACCTCACGATGAATGGAAGCTAGTAAAAGAAGAGAAGAATGTGGCTGCCGCTATTGGCTTTGGTGGCGCTATTATTGGTTTTGCTATTGCCCTTGGCAGTGCAGCGTCAAACTCTGTCGCTGTCGTAGACTTTGCTATATGGGCGCTAGTTGCGGTTGTAGCCCAATCTCTTGCGTTTGCCATTTTGCGTTTCAGCTTTATGCCAAAAATCGCTGAACGCATCAACAATAATGAAGTCTCAGCAGGTGTTATGCTTGCCAGCATGTCTATTGCCGTTGGCTTACTCAATGCCGCTTGCATGACCTATTAAGGGGGCAGCGATGACTGATAAACGAAATACACAGCGTGATGTTCATGAAAGCATGCAAGGCGAAGAGTCAACGCTGAAACGTACCAAGCATATTAACCTTAGCAGCATGCGTAAGGGTTTCAGTGTTAAACCTCTCGCATTAGGCGTTGCCAGCGTTATTTTGAGCGGTTGTGGCGGAGAAAGAGAAGACGCCACTATTTACACATCACTAGAAGATTGTAAGCAAGACTACCCCGATGCGGTAGAACGCTGCGAAGCTGCGTATCAAACCGCGGTGGACGAAGCCATGCGCACCAGCCCACGCTTTAGCTCTGAGTATGACTGCGAACATGAATTTGGTCCAAATCAATGCCAATATGTGAACAATAGCAGCGGCAGCTTCTTTATGCCTTTCATGGCAGGCTACATGGTAAGTTCTCTGCTCTCACCAAGCCGCTACTATTCACAACCCTTATATACGTCTTATTCTTACAATTCACCGTTCCGCTCTCGCTGGATAACGGCAGATGGCTATGTGTTCGACGGCGATATTCGAAAAAGACAGTATCGCGTCAATAAAGATATCTACAAGCCAAAACCCACCGTCAATCGCACGATGAAACGTGGCGGTTTCGGCAGCAGCGTGCGCGCTAAATCTTCATGGGGTAGCAGCAGCCGGAAAGGCGGCTGGGGCGGATAACTATGTTTAGAATGCCATGCCAGCCTCGCAAGGGATGGCAGCAGCTGGCCAATGAATTCGGTTTTCATTTTCATACCATGTACGGTAAACCCTATTGGGATGAAACGGCCTACTATCAGTTTACCCTAGCGCAAATTGAAAACGACATTGAAGATCCTACCGCCGAGCTTCATCAGATGTGTTTGTCGGTTACCGAGGATGTGGTGAATAGTGAGGCGTTACTTACTCGTTTCAGTATTCCTGAGCGTCACTGGGATATGGTAAGAAACAGCTGGCTTGAACGAGCGCCCAGCTTATACTCGCGACTGGATCTTGTGTATAGCGGCAAAGGCCCTGCTAAGTTATTGGAGAACAATGCAGATACGCCCACCAGCTTATACGAATCGGGATTTTGGCAATGGCTCTGGCTTTCGCAAAACGTAGACGCCGGCAAGCTTCCCCTGCACGCCGATCAATTCAATAGCTTGCAAGAGAAGTTAGTTCATCGCTTTCGCGAAATAGCGTTGCACTACAACATTAACCAACTGCATATGGCGTGTTGCAAAGATACCGTGGAGGACCGCGGCACGGTGCAATACCTTCAAGACTGCGCCAAAGAAGCCGGGCTTTTGGCTGACTTCGTTTTTATTGAAGATATTGGATTGGCGGACACGGGGGTTTTTACCGATCTTGACGATGCCCCCATTACAGACTGCTTCAAGCTTTATCCTTGGGAATTTATGCTGCGCGAAGAGTTTGGCGACGTATTAGAAGACGCCCAGGTCAATTGGATAGAGCCAGCATGGAAATCAGTCCTTTCCAACAAGGCCTTACTTCCTTTGCTTTGGAAGAAATTTAAAGGCCACCCTAACCTGCTTCCCGCTTATTTTTCAGATGAAATAGCGACAAAAAACCTAGCGGGCAAATGGATTAAGAAACCACTTTTTTCTCGAGAAGGCGCCAATGTGTCCCGCATTGAAAATGGCGTAGAAAGTGCGCTTAGCGACGGCCCTTATGGCGAAGAAGGTTTTATTGTTCAGGCATTTGAACCTTTACCCGTATTTGATGGTAATCATACCCTTATAGGGAGTTGGTTGGTAGACGATATGCCAGCAGGTATTTCGGTACGCGAGGACGCGTCTGCCGTTACCCAAGATTTGTCTCGCTACCTTCCCCACATTATTTTGTAGTTTTATACGGGGCCAAAACTTATGAAGCCGCTTTCTTTTCAAATTCGCGTGTTGCTCACCCTTGGGGCACTGTTAATTATTATCGAAATAGTCAATTTGCTTACGGGCAATGCGCTAAATCAGTTCGGCGTTGTCCCGCGTACACTCTCGTCGCTACCGTATATTTTTACAGCCCCTTTCCTTCACGGCACGCCTACCCACCTAATGGCTAACTTAGTGCCGCTTTTGTTGTTTATGTGGCTAACCATGCAATGGGGAAAACGCACGTTTATTATCGCCACTGTGAGTGCACTTCTTATCGGCGGTTTGGGCGTGTGGTTATTTGGCAGAACGGCAACGCATATTGGCGCGAGCGGTATGGTATACGGCTATTTCGGCTTCCTCGTTCTGGCTGGATTTCGCAGCAATAAAGTGCGTTATTTACTTATTTCACTGGTGGTTGCCGCTCTATACGGCGGAATGCTGGTAGGTGTACTTCCCACATCAAAATTTATTTCCTTTGAATATCATTTATTTGGCTTTATTGGCGGCTTATTTGCCGCATGGCACTGGGCACGCTAGTTAGTTTACGTATAATTGGCCACAACATAAGACGTTTTTTAAAAGATATGTCAGCAGTACAAGAACCGACTCAAAAAAACCAAGGCTTCTTTGGCAACCTCGCGTTTAACATCGTTATACCCGTGGTGCTGATGAGCTATGCAAGTTCCGAAGATTACCTAGGCCCAGCGTGGAGCATTGTCGCTGCATTAAGCTTTCCTATCGGCTACGGACTGTGGGATTTAAAAGAATCAGGAAAGGTCAATGGCTTTTCCGTGTTGGGCATAATCAGCGTTCTACTTACCGGCGGTTTTAGTTTACTTAAACTTCCCGCAGAATATATTGCAATTAAAGAAGCCGCAATCCCCGGGATTATCGGCATTGCCGTACTGGTAACCCAATATTCTAATAAGCCGTTGGTCAAAATGCTTATTTTGAACGACCAGATCATAAACTGGCCGCACCTAAATCAAGTGTTAGACGCCAAAGGAAAACAGCCAGAGTTTAAAAAGAAGGTAGCGGTAAGCTCTTATATTGTCGCTAGCTCATTTTTTCTCTCTTCAGCACTAAATTACATCTTAGCCAAAATGATTTTGGTCAGTGAGCCGGGCACGACGGCATACACTGAAGAGCTTGGCCGCATGACGGCGCTTAGCTATCCCGTGATTGTGATCCCGAGCATGATTTTGCTGATTGCTGCGCTGTGGTACCTTTTTGCTCAAATCAAAAAAATAACTGGCGAAGAACTCGATAACTTTATTAATCAATAACATTGTTAGGGCGTGTTGGTCTTTGCTGTGCGCATTTGCAGCAGCTTGTGCGCCATTTAGGCAAGACGACTGTTTGCAGTTCTAGTGGGCCTAAATCAAAAACAGTCAACGCAGAATAAATAGCGCACAAGCGCTGCCCGAAGGGCTGTTTCGCGATTAAAATGCTTTCATATAGACCAAAATTCGCACAAAAAAATAGCAACACGCTTTAAATATGAAGGGGCATTGAGCCCCTTTTTTAAATGGGTAAAAATACCTGCTCCTTTTAAGCCCAAAAGCCTTTCCCCTGCGTATAACTACTTTGTTGCATTCTATTGGCATTAACACCGCAAACAAAAAATACGCTTACCTATGCTCATTATAAACAAGCTAAAGAAATCGTTTTCTGATACAGAGAAGCCTCTGCTTAACAATCTTAACCTTACGCTTCATAGCGACGAATCACTCAGCATTCAGGGCGCATCCGGCTGTGGGAAATCTACCTTGCTTTCACTGATTGCTGGTTTTGACCATCCTGACAGTGGAGATATTATCATTGATAACTTGTCTGTTACTGAAAGTAAGAATAACGCTCACCGCATCGATCAATTCCGCAAGAATAAGCTGGGCATCGTGTTTCAAAGCTTTAATTTATTTGATTGCTTTAACGCATGGGACAACATTGCGTTTACCGCAAGGCTGAAAGGGAACTACGATAAAAAACACCAACAAGCGCTGATGGACCAACTGGGTATTTTATCACTTGCCAAAAAACCATTGAGTCAACTATCCGGCGGTGAACAACAGCGCTGTGCTATTGCGCGGGCACTAGTACATCGCCCTTCCCTTGTACTCGCCGACGAGCCAACGGGCAACTTGGACGAAGCCACCAGCGACAGTGTGTCTGATTTACTCTATGAAACCTGCAAACAAGCAAATACCGCGTTAGTGGTGGTAACGCACAGCAACGATGTGGCCAAACGGGCAGACCGCGCTATGAGGCTTCACAAAGGTGTATTAGAAAATGCGATGCCTGAGGATGCTTTTGCACCATCCACTTTTTAATGCATAACGTTCTAGTGACTCAAAACGAAGAATAAAAAATGAATAGAACACGCTAGAGGAGAAGCCGTTGCGTACGTTTTTGCTCACTACCCTCGCCTTACTTGCCATGGTGCGAACGCGCCCGTGGGAGCCTTTGCTCATTGTGTTTGCCATAGTATTGGCAAATGCCGGTTTGGTCACCGTGCTACTCATAAACGAAGGCGCTGCACAGGGGGAGCTACTGCAAAATAAACAAAGCCTTCTGACAAGTAGCCTTATAACGCCAACAGGCAACAAAGCCTATTTCACCAAAGAGCAATATTCATTATTACGCAGAAACGGCTTTACTCAGCTTATTGCGTTTGCTGCGCGAGATATAACGTTAACCTGTGACCGCCAAGCGCAAGAGAATAAAAGTAGCGCCAAGGTTACACTTTTAGGTATCGATTCTCAGCCACTTTTGGGAAGTCGATACCGCGGATTGTCTGCACCTGACCTGTCGTTTTTTCTAAACTCAGTCTCCACATCACCTGAATCATCAAAAAACAATACGCACTCATCTGGCGCACGGGTTTTCAGCCCGCCGTTAACTCGCCCATCTTTATCTAACCCAGCGTTATCTAGCCCACCGTTATCTAGACAAGCTGGGCCAGACGTATTTTCGGTAAAGGGGCTTATACATCCTGCCACCAGCACCAAACTTGCGTGTCATAATCGTCATATGCCGTCGAAAGAAGCGTCTTCAGGAAAAAATGAGACGCCTCTTCTCTGGCCAGCCAAGATAACAGCCAGTGTGACAAGCCTGGTACCTCAAAATACCCTGGTGATTTCCATTGAAGATTTTTATAAGGGCGGAGTTCGTATAGAGAGTTCCGCGGCCTCTGGGCAATTACAGCTTAAGGGGTTTATTGCTTTAACTGCGCTTAACAACCAAGACATCAGCTTTATGGAAACGTTGCTGGGAATACCTGTTTCTCTTAAGCGTTCAGATGCCATGAATGACACAGGCTCGTTGCCCGATAGCTTCCGTTTAAATCTGTGGGCGATGAGTGCGCTCATGGGTGTCGTCGCTCTATTCATCGTGCTCAATGCGCTAAACCTCATGTACCGCACGCGTCTACCTAATATCATCCGCTTTCGTCAACTGGGTATTTCAGCCTCAATATTAACGCGCGCTTTATTCGCAGAACTATTGCTATATTGCCTCATCAGCATCCCTATTGGCATGTTTGTGGGCTTTCAAGCCGCGTCTTTCCTGTCCCCGGTAATTAGCGGTACCTTTGCGTCGTTGTTCGATGCGGTATTTATTAACCCTGATATTAATTTACTGTCGTTATTTGGTTTGGCGCTATTGGTTACATTTCTATCGCTGGTGCTATTTGCTTGCATTCCGGTTTCGATGCTTTCACGGGCGCTTACAGTCAATCACGCAAAGAGCACAAAACGTGTATCACTCTTGTTCGTTCTACTTACAACCTTACTCACACTGCTGCTACTTTTTGCTGTTGAGCAGTATGTTGCCTCAACCGCTTCCGCACTTATCTTCGTTGCACAGCTTCTACTATCAAGCTGCGCGCTAGTGCTGCTTTGGCTTCCCGTTCTCGCAAGAGCAATGACGAGAGTTGTGCCGAAAAAATGGCCAATGTTTCATTACGTGATTGCCAATATGCACGCACTATCGGGTAAAACACGCCTTGCAGTATGCGCTTTTTTCATCGCACTCACGGCCAATATCGGCATGAACACCATGACGGATAGCTTCAGAAATGCCACCGAACAATGGTTAGTACAGAGGCTTTACGCCCCCTTTTATTTATACACCGACCAGCTGCTTTCAAGCGTTAACCTTTCACCATCGATTGCCACAACGCCGCTCTTAAAAGTACAAGGGGAAGTAACGGGTGTGAGCAGCCGCTTAGATAATGCGCTTCGAGTTCAAGACGCGCCATCAAAAATATCGATAAGCAGTTATCCTATTCATGACGCAGGAAAGCACGCGCTAGTATTTGATTCATTGCTACATTCATCCACTACCTCTACATCTCAATCATCGGCACAGTGGAATAATCAGCTAGATACTCTGTGGCAAAAGTTTGTTGGCGGCGAAGGCGTGTTTATTAATCAGCAGTTAGCGTATGAGAACGATATACAGCTAGGCGACATTTTAACCGTTTCAAATATAACCCTTGGACAGTCAGGCAACGCTACAGTTAATGCGCAAATATCACAGTCTGAATTAAAGAAGAGCTTAGCCGTCTTTTCAGATGTGCCTACGTGGAAAGTACTCGGTATTTACCCTGATTATGGAAATCTAAATGGTCAGGTATTAGTTCCACTTCCCTTCTTTGCAACGCCAGATGATACAGTCAAAAACGCATTATTTTCTGGCGTAATGGCGCTGTACCCAAAGGCCCAAACTCGTAAAGTTGAAAAAAAGAGCGCTCCAAATAAGAACGATAATGACGTTGAAAGAAGTGAAGGGTTTCCGGCCTTTGTTAAGGCAAACAGCCTTGAATTTAAAGCTCAAGTAGAAAAAGCGCTGAACGAACAACCCCACATGCAAGGCAAATACACCCTGTATGCCAAGCAAGACTTACTCGATGTTTCTATGCAAACCTTTGATCGGACCTTCGTGTTAACCGATGGTCTTAACATTACAACGCTGCTGGTTGCAGGTATAGCATTTGCAGTTTCACTTACGGTATTAACCCTTGGTAGCGCTGCACAGCTATCGGTGCTCAGGGCCATTGGAATAAGTCAAATCAAAGTAAAATTTGCCCTATTTATGCAGTACATGTTGCTGTGTTTTGTTTCCGCACTTCTTGCTATTCCTTTTGGTATCTATTTAGCTTACGTATTCATTCATTTGGTCAACAGACATGCGTTCAACTGGACATATCCGTTGGCTATTGACTTACCTGTAATCGCGTCAAGTGTAGGCTGGTCTCTGCTTATCGTATCGCTGGTACTTATGCTCCCATTAGGCAAGTTAAAGCCTAAAATCGATTTAAGGCAGGAGGTTCAGCTATGAGACAATACACGGCGAAGAAATCGACAACACACTTATCAAGATACTGTCTACAACAATGGGTAAGGTTGTTAAAAGAGCGATTAGAGAAAGAGATCTGGCAAATAGCGTTCTCTGCAAAACTCAGTGTTATTGCCGTGTGTTGTTTATTAACCGCTTGCGGTTCGCCTGATGACGGTACGAACAATGAAGTAAATAACGCTCCGAACCGCTTCTTCGGAAACATGGAAACAAGCCCCCGCTTTGCTTCCGTAGAGCGTAATTCGCCCTTAACGCTACCTTCTGATCATAAAAGCCATCCTGACTTTCAGCTTGAATGGTGGTATCTAACCTTCGTGTTGGAAAATGAAACAGGCGAAGCGCTAGGCCTTCAATATACCCTCTTTCGTTTTAATACCAATGACGATGATAATACCGATGCCACTAACGATAGCTGGTCAAACGGACAGCAATGGATGGGGCATGCCTCACTTCATACCATCAACGCGCATTACTTTGAAGAACGCTTTGCTTCAGGTGGCGTGGGCAACGCGTTTGTGAAATCACAACCGTTCAGTGCAGTGATAGATGATTGGACGTGGCAAGGTGTAGCGCAAGAATTAAATAACAATAGCGAACGCGAAAGCAAACCTATGTTCCCCTCCACGTTGTCTTTTGCATTTGGACAGCCCAAGCAAGTTACGCCAACCACGTCAGAAAAAGAAGCGCAAAAGCCTTCAGAACCAACCGCAATAACGAAAGAGCAAAAGCTCAATAAAGCCGCTGTAGACGTTTCACTGCACCTTACTGCTTCAGGCCCTTTTGTGAAGCACGGAGAAAGAGGCTATAGCCAAAAGACCCAAGACGGACGGCTACGCTCTTATTACTACAGCCAGCCTTTTATTGAGGCTCAGGGCACGATTAACGTTGAAGGCAAAGTATTTAACGTAACAGGCAAAGGCTGGTTTGATCATGAATGGACCAGTCATTTGGCAAACAATCAAGCCATGGGCTGGGATTGGTTTTCACTGCACTTTGATAATGGCACCAAGTTGATGGCTTTTCGCATGCACGCTACCAACCAGAACGAGAAAGATAGTGAAAACAGTGGCGAAAACCACATGAACGAAATCTACACGACCGCTAGCTATATCACTGAAAATGGAGACAAAGAAACCCTCAGCGCAGATGATATTTCTATCTCGCCGATACAGCGTGAAATGATAAAGCGGGAAAATCGCAGCCACCTTGTTCCTGTTCAATGGAAAATAATAATCCCGTCCAAAAACATCGATGTGTCTGTCTCTGCTTTTAAGAAAGACCAATGGAATGACAGCGTTTTCCCTTACTACGAAGGGCGCGTTGAAATAGAAGGAAGCCACTCGGGGAGTGGTTTTATGGAATTAACGGGGTACTAAGGACCTGTTGACCTTTGACTTACTTATTTTGATGCAACAAATGTACGGAAAAGAACATTTGGCCCTAGTAAATAGACCAGTTGATGCGTTCGCTAAGCGAGGTCAATGCGGCGACACCAAGCTGGGAATTACCGACGCTGTTGAGCGCGGGTGAAAATACGCAAATTGAGAATCGGCCAGGTACTACAGCAACAATACCACCGCCTACCCCGCTTTTGCCAGGCAAGCCTACCTTGAATGCGAAGCTACCGGCTTCATCGTACATGCCACTGGTCGCTAGCAGGGCGTTCACCTGTTTGGTTTGGTACGGCGTAAGCACTTGCTCGTTGGCGCACGTTGAAAAACCGGCATTAGCAAGAAAACTGGTAGCGCGCGCCAAATCTTCACAGCTCATTTCTAATGCGCAGTTGTGGAAATAGTTTCGGAGCACATCTTCCACCTCATTTTCGAAGTTACCATAGGCTTTCATTAAATAAGCCATCGCCGCATTGCGAGAACGGTGCTCAAATTCCGATTCTGCCACGATTTTGTTAACAACAATGTCTCCGTTACAGCTTAAGCGCCGTACGAAATCCCGCATGGCAATAAAGGGCGAGGCAAAACGGGACTGCACCATATCACTCACCACCAGCGCCCCGGCATTGATAAAGGGGTTACGTGGAATGCCGTTTTCATACTCTAACTGCACAAGCGAGTTAAACGGCAGACCCGAAGGCTCGCATCCTACGCGCTCCCACATCGTGTCACCATAGTGATTCATCGCCAACACTAAGTTGAACACCTTCGATATACTTTGAATAGAAAAAGGAACGCTTGCATCGCCAATAGAAGTAATTCGCCCTTCGATATCACAAATTGAAATACCAAACTGTCGCGGATTTACCGTCGCCAAAGCAGGAATGTAGTCAGCCACCTTCCCCATCCCCAACATAGGTTCCACTTCTTCAAAAATATCTTGAAGTAACGACAGCATTTCGTTTTCCATTCTCTGTAATGTCCTCATTCTTTACCGATAAAAAGAAAGCGCCTGTTATGCATAACATAGGCGCTTTACTTGTGACTTGGCAGATTTCAAATCAATAAAAGATTTGAATTAATTTTTTGCAGTGCCAATCCTCTTTAAATCATTAAAACCAACGTCGTGTTTGTCTGACGAGGGCTCTATGTTTGTAGATACTTTCTTTTCTTGAGGCGCGATCTTTAGCTACTGCTTTTTATTGATAAAACCGAAGATTTTCTTCGCGATATCCGTATTATCTATTTGCCCCATAAATGATTGATAGCCAGCACCAAAGGCAAACACCTCAACATCCACGCCCGTATGACCACCGGTCGTCCAGCCTGTGTTGGTTTTAGTGTCTAAGAAGGTTTTCACTGCCATAAAGCGTGTCTTATCATCTTGGTTAGATACGCTATCAAGCGTAGCAAGCTCTTCCTCGCTCAAAGTCAAACCAAGCTTATTCGCAACAAATTCGCCAGGATTGTCTTCGTTAGCCATTTCAAGCGCAATGGTCATCACCGATGCAGACATTGATTTCAAATGCTCTGGGCTCCAGCGGTAGTCGCCATTTGCCCCAATTGTTAAACCGCCCGTACTGTGATCAGCCGTTAGCACTACCAAGGTATCTGGATGCGCTGCGACGTAGTCGCGCAAATATTCCATTGTTAACGCTAAATCGTGCATTTCAGCCATCGCAGAAGCAATGTCATTAGAATGACCGGCCCAATCGACTTGGCTAGCTTCCACTAAAAGAAAGTAGCCATTGTCATTTTCTAAATGCTTAATCGCGTTTTCTACCAAGTACTCGAGGCGATTTTTTCGCTCGTCATCAAGTACTGCAGGAAGCGCGACAGGAGCAAATAAGCCCAGTACGTTGCTGCCTTGCGGTACTGTTGCTAATTGATCATATGAATCGGCGTGCACGTAGCCTGCGTCGATGAATTCGGCCAAGATGTCTCTGTCGTCACGTTCAAAATATGAGGTGCCGCCACCTAACATAACGTCTGCGACAAATTCACCGTCTACGCGAACATCGAAAAAATCCTCAGCGATTTCATTGTAATTCTTTCGGCTTTCATTGTGAGCGATATAAGAAGCCGGCGTCGCATGAACAATTTGAGAGGTTACCGCTAAACCCGTTCGCATGCCTTTACTTTTGGCATGATACATTACCGAGTTCACAGGCTGTTTATTTACATCGACGCCAATTGCACCATTATAAGACTTAATGCCGGTCGCAAGTGCTGTAGCCGCTGCCGCCGAGTCTGTTACATAGCCAGAAACCGATGCTGGGTAAGTCGACGCATTACCCACTAGAATATCGTCGAACACCACGGGTTCTATGTGGGGAGTGGAAGGGTCATCGACATAGTTGCGATATGCCGTTGTATAAGCAGGCCCCATGCCGTCGGCTACAACCATAATAATATTTTTCGGTACCGATTCAGGCTGGACGTTATTTGAGTTGGCAGTATGACTTGAAGGTTCAGTGACACCGCAACTCGCAAGAACGGCGATTGACGCACAGCTTAAAACGGATGTGCGAAAAAATTGTTTAATCATTTAAACTTCCCTGAGTAAGTAAAGGTATCTGACCGCATTTTTCTAGATGCAGATACTAAGGAACGACGCTATCGCTCTCATTCGAAGTAAGTGCTTAAGTTTTATAAAGCGATAAAGCCCGATAGTGTAATTCAGGCAAGCCAGATGCTCAAAGCTTTTGGATAAAATAACGTCTCCATAAGATGACCATCTATTCACCCTTTAAAACTAGCGTTTGTCAGGGAAAGGTTTTTACTTTTCAGTCGTGTCTAAATATTCGCGCAGGCGCTGCTGTGCAACGTCGACGAGCATATCAGGCTGGAATTTTGAGATAAATCGATTACATCCCACCTTTTCTACCATCGCATCGTTGAAGCTACCGCTAAGCGACGTATTAAGCGCAATGAACAAGTCACTCATTCTTGGATCACTACGTACCTCAGATGTCAGGCGATACCCGTCCATCTCCGGCATTTCAGCATCGGTAAACATGAGTAATATCTCATCCGTGGGATTTTTTCCTTCATCAGCCCACTTCTTAAGCAAAGCCAATGCTTCAGCTCCGTTTTTACGTTCTATAATGGAAATGCCTAGCTGCTCAAGCGTATCTCTGATTTGTTTTCTTGCTGTGCTCGAATCGTCGACAATCAGCACTTTCTTACCCAAAAAGTGATTAACAATGTCTTTATCTAAGACCTCTTCGGAAATTGACGTGTCGTAATCGATAATTTCCGCCAGTACTTTTTCGACGTCAATGATCTCTACCAGCTCTTGTTTACCCTCAACATTCACCTGAGTTATGGCGGTTAAATAGTTCGACTTTCCAATTGCTGAAGGTGGCGGCTGTATCGCGCTCCAAGAAGTATTCACGATGTTCTTAACGTTACCAATGATAAAACCCTGAACACTTCTGTTATATTCAGTAATGATCACATTTTTTGCGGTTTCTTCCGTGGATGCGTTTCGCATTTTGATCGCCTGACGCAAATCGATGATAGGGATTGAACTCCCCCGATAGTTCATCACACCTCTGAGATTGTGGTGAGAGCCTGGCATGATGTTGAGTTTTGGAACATTAATGACTTCTTTGATTTTAAAGACGTTCATCGCAAAAATATGTCGCGTTCCAAGCTGAAACATCAACAATTCAAGCCTGTTTTCTCCAACAAGCTTGGTTCTTTGATCAACTGACGACAGTACACTGCTACTCATAAAACCCACTTTTTCTCATAATATCAATTAGCTAGCGAAAATATTGTAGACACGTCTCAGCTAAATTTACACGCAATAAATCTACCCTGACCACTCACACAATACCATTACCCTTTTTGCTAATAGACTGATTGCATAATCAACAGCGTGCTCAGTTTACAACACCAAAGCTAGGCACACACGCCATTACTATTTGTTCCCGCAAATGAAACGGCACTGTTCATCATCTTGGCTCATTACCATGATGGTGATTGCTGCCTTAGTTCTCAGAGCAAGCTACCGACAATCCGCTGTAGCTCTCAACAGCGTTTGAGAGCCCGATATCCTATCGCACGCTTCCCCGATGCAATTATCTAACTCATCACACATCAACTACTTAATGGTATGTCCTTATACACACATTCACAAAATAAATGACCGCAATGCAAAATATATATTTCTCTTATCCCAATTCCGGCACTAGGATGAAATGGAATCAACGGGAACGCCCTACAGCGTAAACATAAACAACGTTAAGTATTTTAATTATAGTCGGGAGAGACGCTCATGTCGCAATATCAACAAGACATTGATAACTTCGCCACATTAAAGGCAGCACAAAACGGAACTTGGGAAGGCATTAATCCAGAGTTCGCTGCACGCATGAAGGTACAAAACCGTTTCAAGACTGGTTTAGACATTGCTCGCTACACTGCAAGCATCATGCGCAAAGACATGGCTGAATATGACGCAGATTCGTCTCAGTACACACAGTCGCTAGGCTGCTGGCATGGCTTCATAGGTCAACAGAAAATGCTTTCTGTTAAAAAGCATCAAGGCACAACCAATAAAAGCTACCTTTACCTTTCAGGCTGGATGGTAGCAGCACTACGTTCTGAATTTGGTCCTCTTCCTGACCAATCAATGCATGAGAAAACGTCAGTTTCTGCACTTATCGAAGAGCTTTACACTTTCCTTCGTCAAGCGGATGCGCGTGAATTGGGCGACCTATTCCACAAACTGGACGACGCTAAGAAAAACGGCGGTGATGTAGCTGCAATTCAAGCTGAAATCGACAACTACGAAACGCATGTAGTACCAATCATTGCTGACATCGACGCTGGCTTTGGTAACGAAGAAGCAACCTACTTACTTGCAAAACAAATGATTGAAGCGGGTGCATGCTGTATTCAAATTGAAAACCAAGTATCAGATGCGAAGCAATGTGGTCACCAAGACGGTAAAGTAACGGTACCACACGAAGATTTCCTAGCGAAAATTAACGCAGTACGTTATGCATTCCTTGAACTAGGTGTTGATGAAGGTGTAATTGTTGCACGTACTGACTCATTAGGTGCTGGTCTGACTCAGAAGATCCCTGTATCTACCTCAGAGGGCGACCTAGCTGCTCAGTACAACGCGTTCCTTAAAACCACTGAAGTTGCAGGTGTTGAAGACCTAACTGAAGGTGACCTAGTGCTTAAGCAAGGTGGCAAACTTGTTAAGCCTGAGCGCTTACCAAACGGTTTATTCCGCTTTAAAGACAACACTGGCTTTGACCGTGTAGTACTTGACTGTGTAACGTCACTTAAGCACGGTGCTGACCTGCTTTGGATTGAGACTGAAAAGCCTCACGTTGGTCAAATCGCTGAAATGGTTAACGCTATTCGCGAACAGGTACCAAACGCCAAGCTGGTATACAACAACTCTCCATCGTTCAACTGGACGCTTAACTTCCGCCAGCAAGTATTTGATGCTTGGAGCGAAGAAGGTAAAGATGTTTCTGGTTACGACCGCGCGAAACTGATGTCTGCTGACTACGATGACAGCGAACTTGCAGCAGCGGCTGACGAGAAGATTAAGAGCTTCCAAGCTGATGCAGCACGTGAAGCAGGTATCTTCCACCACCTTATCACGCTACCGACTTATCATACGGCAGCACTGTCTACTGACAACCTTGCGAAAGGTTACTTCGGTGAAGAAGGCATGCTTGCTTATGTACGCGGCGTTCAGCGTCAAGAAATTCGCCAAGGTCTAGCGTGCGTTAAGCACCAAGCCATGGCAGGTTCTGACCTAGGTGATACGCACAAAGAATACTTCTCTGGTGAAGGTGCACTAAAAGCATCGGGTGAAGACAACACTATGAACCAGTTTGACGTATAAGGTCAAGCAGCAATGAGTTAAACGGAAAGTATCCCAACCTTTCCTACAGGGCACCTTCGGGTGCCCTTTTTTGCGCATATCATTCACTCCACTTATATTTTTTACGTTAAATAAAAGAAACCATATTTTTATAAATTTCATAAAAAACATGTATATTAATTAATTTTCAATAGCTTATAAGCATAAAAACACTCAAATTAAGACTAAACGCTTATCTGACATCGAAATAAAAAAGCTTTATAATAGCCGTGTTTAATTAGGTTTAAGAAGAGCATTAGAATAATGAATATAGCGAAGGTCGACCTGAATTTATTGGTTTATTTAGATGTGCTGTTGCGCGAAGGAAGTGTAACGAAAGCTGCAAACCAGCTAAGCATTACTCAGCCAGCAATGAGTAACGGCCTGAAGCGCCTTCGCGATCTATTTAAAGATCCGCTTTTAGTTCGTACCAGCGATGGGATGACCCCCACTAAGCGCGCGCTTGAACTACAACCCATTATTCGCGATGTGCTTAGTCGATTGGAAAGCTCTATTCAGCCCGAGACTGATTTCGATCCGTTAACCAGCGACAGAACCTTCCGCATTATGACCAGTGACTATGCAGAGAGTACCTTGTTACTTGAACTTGTTGGAAGACTGGCGGATTTAGCGCCCAATATTACGCTTGACCTTATTACGCCGAGTGACGTGACGTTTCACGATGTCGAGCAAGGTAAAGTGGATATGGCAATTAACCGCTTCGATGAACTGCCTTTGTCGTTTCACCAAAAAGTTATCTGGTATGACACCTTTAGCTGCGTAATGAGTTCCGACCATCCGCTAGTAGAAAAATGCAACCTAGAAGGCTACTTGAGTGCCCAGCATATTTGGGTGAGTAAAACTGGGTTTGGCGTGGGTGTAGGTATTGATCCAAATGAAGTACAAAAATTGGGTTGGGTTGACGCAGAGCTTACAAAAATCGGAAAACAGCGTGCTATTCGCGTATTTACTCGTCATTACCATGCAGCGCTTCAAATTGCGAAAAAGCAAAAACTTATTGCTACCTTACCAAGCAAAGCGGCACGGTTATTCAAACACGACCCAGATGTGGTGATTAAAGAGCCGCCTTTTGACATACCACCTATTGCGCTAAAAATGGCGTGGAGTGCCCTACTTCACCACGACGCAGGTCACATTTGGCTGCGCCGCTTAATCAGCGATGTAGCTAGCGAAATGAATGCGGGTTAAACATTCACCAAATATATGGCAGAAATACAAACCATAAATTAAAAAACTATCTCTATACACACTACACTGGGTGAACAGACAAATGTATAGAGGTAGTTATGCAAGGATATATTACTAGAGGCCGACTACAGGTTGCCGAACAACTCGATAACTTTATTAATGAACAGGCACTTCCTGGTACGGGCGTAGATAAAGACACCTTCTGGAAAGGTGCAGAAACCCTCTTCGAAAAATTCATTCCTCAAAATCGCGCACTTCTAGAAAAGCGTGAACAATTGCAGCGCGCTATCGATGATTATCACAAAGCCGGAAATCCAGTTAATGGTAGCGAATATAACGACTTTCTAAAAAACATTGGTTATCTTGTTGAACAGCCATCAGATGTAAGCGCCCAGACACAAAATGTCGATGCAGAAATTGCAACAATGGCAGGGCCACAGCTAGTTGTGCCCATCAATAACGCCCGCTACGCGCTAAACGCTGTAAACGCGCGCTGGGGAAGCTTATATGATGCCTTATACGGCACTGACGTTATAAGCGATGAAGGCGGCGCAGAGCCTGGCAAAAGCTACAATCCTGTGCGCGGCGCGAAAGTCGTCGCTAAAGCGAAAGACTATTTAGACAGTATGATTCCGCTCGCGAAGGGCAGCCATGCCGATGTTACGCAATACAAAATTGAAACAGGCAAGCTTTCCATCACGCTTTCAGACGGCGATGAAACTACCTTAGCAAATACTGAACAATGGCAAGGGTACCAAGGCGATATCAGTGCCCCTTCGAGCCTGCTTTTCGCTCATAACGGTCTGCACTTTGAAATTCAACTGGACCCAACACATCCTATTGGCGAAAGCGATGCCGCGAACGTAAAAGACGTGCTGGTTGAAGCCGCGCTTACAACGATCATGGACTGCGAAGATTCTGTTGCTGCGGTCGACGCTGAGGACAAAACCTTGGTGTATAGCAACTGGTTAGGCCTGATGAAGGGCACCCTAAGCATTGAAATGACAAAAGGCGGCAAGCAGCTCGTTCGCGCTATGCACGACGATAGAAGCTATCAGCCCTCTAAACACGCGTCAAAAAGTCAATTAATAGATGGAGAGCTGCGGCTTTCTGGTCGAAGCCTTATGTTCGTAAGAAACGTAGGCCATCTAATGACGAACAACGCCATGCTCTTTGACGGCGAAGAAGTGCCTGAAGGGATCATGGACGGGTTAGTCACCTCACTTATCGCAAAACATGATTTGTTAGGAAACAGCAAATTTAAAAACAGCCGCGAAGGCAGTATTTATATTGTTAAACCCAAAATGCACGGGCCTGAAGAAGTCGCCTTTTCTAACGCATTATTTGGCGCTATCGAAACCATTATCGACGTTCCAGCCAATACCCTTAAAATGGGCATTATGGATGAAGAGCGCCGCACGAGCATCAACCTTCAAGCGTGTATTGCCGAGGCGACTTCACGCGTTGTATTTATCAATACGGGCTTCTTAGACAGAACCGGTGACGAAATTCATACCTCAATGCTCGCTGGTCCCTTTGCAGAAAAAGCGGCACTGAAGTCTATGCCGTGGATAAAGGCTTATGAAACCGCAAACGTGGCTATAGGCCTTCGCTGCGGCCTTTCCGGTAAAGCACAAATCGGTAAAGGGATGTGGCCAATACCTGATGAAATGCAAAATATGATGACTACCAAAATAGGTCATCCAAAGGCCGGCGCGAATACCGCCTGGGTACCCTCTCCTACTGCAGCGACGCTGCATGCACTTCATTATCACGATGTGAATGTGTTTGACGTTCAGAAGTCGTTAGATGAAAACTTCGACGGCTTGGCCGATATCTTGACCATTCCATTGTTAGAAGACGCCTCAACGCTTACTCGCGAAAGCATTAAGCGTGAAATAGACAATAACGTTCAGGGCATTTTAGGCTACGTTGTACGCTGGGTTCACCAAGGCGTAGGCTGCTCGAAAGTTCCTGACATCAACAATGTAGGCTTGATGGAAGACCGCGCGACGTTGCGAATTTCATCTCAGCATATCGCCAACTGGCTAGAGCACGGTATTGTAAGTGTAGATCAGGTAAAAGAATCGCTTGCACGAATGGCAGTGCTAGTAGATGAGCAAAATGCGGGCGACCCCGAGTATATTCCGATGGCACCTGATTTAGACAGCTCAATTGGCTTCTTAGCCGCAAGCGATCTAATCTTCAAAGGTAAAGAGCAGCCTAGTGGTTACACAGAGCCTCTGTTACACGCCCGTCGACGGGAGATGAAAGCGAAGCTTGCTGCTAAATAGGTTTAGTAACTAATAACTAAACGTCTAGTGTCAAAACCGTGCCCACCTACTGTCATATCAGAGGTGGGCTTTTTGTTATGACCTCTTCTGCAGATGGCGTCTTTTTAGCTAAATGCATCCCATTAGTACATAAGTACGAGGTGCTCTAACTCATATTGTATGGCGAGGGAGCGACACACTAGACTAAAGATTTCAACTAAATAGCCTCGCTATTTTGCCGTTATAGGGCCAGTAAACTAAGCTTTTAATAAGAGGTGAGACAATTACAGTAAATAACAAAAAAAACGGCAATTGATTCCCCCTTATTATTATGGAGTACGCACATGCAGCTAGCCTCGTCAACCATTCCTAATGACCTATTACAGGCGGGCATCACACAAATAGTCCCTATTTTTTCAGGCGGAGGAACGCGCCTTAGCGCACATATCGGCATTATCAAGGCATTGAACGATATGTGTATTGGCTTCGATACCTTAGTGGGTGTTTCAGGAGGCTCTATCGTCGCGTCACTCTATGCCAAAGGTTATTCTGTTGAACAAATGCGAGAGCTTGCGCTAGTCACTGACTTCAAACAATTTACCGAGTTTTCACTCGTCAGGTTGCTTCGCGAAGGCGGACTATCATCTGGCGATGTCTTTCAAAAATGGATAGATAAGCAACTCGATGGGGCTGTGTTTAGCGAGATGCCCATGGATTTAAATATATTAGCCACTGACGTAAACGGAGGCGGGCCTGTTTTATTTAACAAAAAGACGGCACCCGATATGAAAGTGTCTGAAGCTGTGCGTTACTCCATGTCTATCCCACTTATATTTTCGTTTAAGCCGTTCAAAGAGTATTTGCTAGTAGATGGCGCCATATTATCAGAAGACGCTCTCTTCGAGGATTGGCGAGGTGATGGCACGCCCTCAGTGTGTTTCAGGCTTCAAAGTACTTTGCAAAAGCGCAAGGTTATAAAGAAGAATATGCTGCAGCTGCCTCAATACGTCGGCATGCTCATTCGTACATTTATGACAGCAATTTCCAGGGAGTATGTGAACGCCAAATATTGGCACAATACAGTGGTGGTGAACACCGGCGAAATTTCAGCGGTAGATTTTTCTTTATCGCCGGAGATTAAAAACACCCTATTTGAGCTTGGGTATGCCACCACAAAAGAGTTTCTGCCCAAAAAGTGTGCGGGGGTTATGAAAAACAGTGCGCTTGATGTGTCTTAACTACTTTGCAAGCGCCTGTTCAATTAAATCTTATAAAAGTCTCGGTACCAATCGACAAAGGCCTTTACGCCGGTCTCTACATCTGTTGAAGGCTGATAACCAGTATCGTTCACCAGTGACGATACGTCAGCATAGGTATCAGGCACATCGCCTGGCTGCATAGGAAGAAGTTCTTTTTTCGCCTCAATGCCTAATGCACTTTCTAGCGTCTCAATAAACTTCAGAAGGTGAACAGGTGTTTGTGCGCCAATGTTGTATACCTTGTATGGTGCCTTACTCGTGCTTGGATCTGGATTGCTGCCATCCCAGTTCTCATTGGGTTTCGCCACATTATCCAGTGAGCGAATAACCCCTTCAACGATGTCGTCAATATAAGTGAAGTCACGACGGTGATTACCGTAGTTATAAACTTGAATAGTTTTGCCTTCTAATATGGCTTTGGTAAATTTGAACAGCGCCATATCTGGGCGGCCCCAGGGGCCGTAAACCGTGAAAAAGCGTAGCCCTGTTGTGGGCAAGTTATACAGGTGGCTATAAGTGTGAGCCATTAGCTCGTTCGCTTTTTTAGACGCGGCATACAAGCTGACTTGATGATCGACATTGTGCTGCTCTGAGAACGGCATTGTTTCATTCGCGCCGTAAACTGAGCTAGATGATGCATACACCAAGTGCTCGACTTTATTGTGGCGACACCCTTCTAAAATATTCACAAAACCAACGATATTAGAATCGACGTAAGCGTTCGGATTTTCAAGGGAATAACGCACGCCAGCTTGTGCAGCCAAATGCACCACTCTATCAAATTTGTGCTCTTCGAAAAGCGCAGCCATGTTATCGCGCTCTTCAACACCCATTTCTACGAAAGAAAACAAATCAGCAGCCGTTGATGATTTAATTTCGTCTAGACGAGCGTGCTTTAAATTCACATCGTAATAATCGTTAATGTTGTCAATCCCGACAACTTGGTCACCACGATTGATAAGATATTGCGATACAGCCGCTCCGATGAAACCAGCAGCTCCGGTGACTAAGATTTTCAATTTTTTCTCCATAAGATTATTACCCACTATTTAGGTGTCCCTTCAGCATCAAAAAAATGTTTACCCAAAATAGACTGTGCAAGCGCTCTGCCAGATTTGATAGAAAGATGATAAATGAGCAACATTAGGGGCATTTTACACCAATGCCCTCTCGCCCACGCAAGAAAATTAGCGACACCTCTACCGGGTACTTTACATAGTGGATGATGAGGCGACAATGCTTTTAGCATTACCAAGTCTAACAACATTAGTTTAGCGCTTGTATAGGGCACATCACTAATGAGTTTAGGCGGCAGTTCGAAACCAAGCTTCTTACTGCTGTAGCGACACCCCAAAAATAGTTCTTTATAAAAGCCTGTTTCTTTCGCGAGACGAATAGCCTCATCCCAAAATGTTGTATTGCCATAGTCTTTGATAATAGAAGAAATGTCATACAAATCGCGATGTGCCTGCTTGAATGTTTCATTAAAGATAAGATGAATACATGAGTGAAGCAGCATGGCGTGAGGTTTGAGTACCGTTACACCATTAACATGCATGGTCTGAGATAAAAATGCTTCAATATCTGGTGCTTTCCCTGATATGGGAGGGACCAGATTGTGATGAATGTCCACAACAGTGCCTCGTCTAGACTGCACAAGAGGAGGAATCTCGTGTGCCCACTCTCGATAGTACCGTTCATCATAATCATTGATCGGTTTACTCAGCCAACCTTTAAATAAAAGGCTCTTTTCAATTTTATCCAAACATTCCTTCGGCACTAAAACATCAATATCTGAAAACAAGCGGCCTTTAGAAACTGTCATGTTAGCTAGGCAGTAAGCTGCGCCTTTCAAGTACAAGCATTGAGGCGTGACGGTTTTTATTGAATCAGATAGAAGCGAAACTTCATACTTTAAATGATCGGCTTGTCGCTGAGCCATGATCAACGCATTTTCAAGATGGCCTTGCACTACCAATGGAAAACTGACAACTAAATCTAACTCTTCACATCTAAAAGCAAAGAGTGACAGTAAGCGCTCGAAACGCAAAATTTTTATAAAACTAAACCACCACGCGTCACTTTTACCTATGCAGCTCTTGGGGTCTTGAAGCGCTCGAACAATTGCTTCTTCGGTTATAGGTAAAGAATTAGAGGACATCATTTTCCAAGAAGCTCTGAAGTTCTTCTAAATTATTATACTTAACTTCAAAAGTTTGACATTTCTCAACTAAATTCGTCAGTGTTGTAAACCCCGTTCCACCTAGAACGCCATAATTGAATGCGTTTGTAGTAAGCGTAGAAAACGCTTCAGCCTTAGTAAGCTCGTAAATATCGCAGAATGTGCTCGTAGAATATTGAGGATAAACAATAGCAACTACCTCTGCCGTATTAAATCGCTCATGCCACGACGCTTGAGGTGGTGAGAGGTGTATTACATCACCTTTATGAGTGTTAGGAGAAATATGTGAAAATCGCCCATTAGGGAACCACTCTTTCGCTAAAGCAATTGCGTTATTTTTCAGGCAAATAGGCCTAACAAAAGGGGTAACCTGTGTAGTATTTGGGGTCATTAAAGCCATTTCGTCAGACAATAGTCGCCAACCATTATGACTCAACCAACTTGTCAACGTGCTTTTTCCTGAGCCAGGAGGCGCAGGAAACAATACCGCCTTGTCACCCTTAGCTAATACCGCCGAGTGAAGAATCACATGCCTGAATTCATGAGCACTCACCACCCAATTGAGGCCCCATTCGAACATGGCCAGACACTTATCGATTGGCATTGGAAGAAAAGGTTCGCGCTGATCGCAGAAAAACTGGCTTTGTGGCTTAAACAGCTTTCTAGCAAGGCTAGTATGCTTGATTTTAATTTCGTAAGAAGGAAGGGAAATTCGAGAGTCCAATTCTACAGCATCGCCGTAAAGAAGCTTGACACTTTCAACTATTTGCTCAATATCTGTCGACACTCGAAAAGAAAATGGGTGAGTGTTTAGCACAAAACTGCTTAATGCCATTCCGTTTTTATAAATCCCTGTTTGACCAGTGCGCTAACAATATTTGAAACATCCACTGTCATCTCGTTTTTCAGGTGAAAAGCTGCACGCAATTTATTTTCCGACACGGCTGCCACAAAGACTTCGTTACTTACAGTCGAATAAAACGTTACACCGCTTTGATCAGAAAAGGCGTGATAAATCACGCCTTCTTTAATATATTCACCAAGCTTCTTAGGCATGATTTCCGTTAAGCAACGCTTCCAATTCTTGCGCCATGGCAGTTTCTTTTCCAATAGCGCTGGTATGAAGATAGTTGGCAAACGCATTTAAACTTGGAAATAGTCCTCTATGTGATGTGCCATTACTGCTGCCAAACCCTACATTCGCTGAATCAAACAAAACCGGGAAATTAATCAGTTGGCCACTAACGGTTCTTCCATGATTGGCCGCATTCAAGATCATTTCAGCGATGTAACAATTAATGTTACCAGGGCCTGCAAACTTCCCTTTAATATTACCTTCGCCGTTACCGCCGCCCGGGTTTTGCAGTATTTTAAGAAGGGTTAGGTTTTGCATGTCCGCATCTGAAAGCACGTCACCGTTAGAGTCTTTCATCAACGTTCCCCAGGTCCCATAACCGAATGGCTTTTTATTGGTATATGAGTAATAACTGGCTGTGGTTGGAACAACTCCCCATTCTTGAGTATGGTTCTTCCAGTAGCCAGGAGAAAGAAGTGCGATTGATGAACCGCCAGCGAAGTCAGAGCCGGTACCGGATGCCGCAATGGAACCTGCAATAAGAGAATCCTGCCCCCATACAGATGCAGCGGGTAATGACGCTAAAATCGCGCCAGCGGATGTTCTCTTTAAAAATTTACGACGAGCGTTTCTTTTCGCTTCATCGTTATTTATCTCGTTATCCATTCTAACCACATCCTCAAAAACCTACTTAACTATAATACTAATTCGGTGCTGCAAAAATTGAACCAGCAAAATAGAGTACTGATTTATTTAAAATTTAATTAACAGCAGTTTTAAAATGTAAAAAAACCTAACACTAAAGAACACCTTTCATCATAAGTATAAGCGATCTGAAATTTTCAACAACCTCGATGCGTTAATAACTGATGGATAAGGTAGGCTTTAGCTCTCATTTCATATTGTTTATCTACGCATCTAACTATACTCTGCATAAACTAATTAGCATTTAAGAAATATATATGAATCCTTTAATCAACATTCTCTCTCGTGAATTGGCAGATATTTGTGAGCTTACTGCCTCTGAAACAGCTAGAGACAATCAATTGCTCAACACTGAAGGATTCGAGTCAAATATTTCAATTATTGCAACGCCACTCGATACACAGGCGATACAAAAAATTCTTCATATAGCAAACGCTCCAGAGCTATACGATACACCTGCGTTTAGTATTTATCCCATAAGTACTGGCAAAAATTGGGGATATGGTTCTGGATTACCAAGCAGCAAAAGCAAGGTGGTGATATTACTTGACCTATCAAAATTAAATGTCATCACGTATTTCGATAGTGAAAACGGCCTAGTGACACTTCAGCCCGGCGTTACTCAGCAGCAACTCTATGACTTCTTAGCTGAGAAAAATGCGCCTTTTATGGTTCCTGTTACAGGTGCAGGTCCTACAACAAGTATTTTAAGTAACGCTCTCGAGCGTGGATATGGCATTACGCCCATTGCAGACCACTTCACTTCTGTGATGTCGATCAAAGGTTTTTTAGCGGATGGGAGCTTCTACGAATCTTCACTTCAATGCATGAGTGATAGCGCAAACGGTTCTGATAATGAATGTTACGTAGATAAGACATTTAAGTGGAAACACGGCCCTTATCTCGACGGAATTTTCACTCAGTCCGGAAATATGATTGTAACCGAAATAACCCTATCATTAGCTCGTACAAAGCCTGCTTTCGATTCTTTTTATATGCGCTTTTTCGACAAAGAGAGCTTTGAAAATGCGTATGGTATTGTAAAAGCAATTTTTCAAAATCTAGAAGGCGTTGTAGGGTCAATAAATTTGATGGATAAAAGGCGTGTTGCCGCGATGGTCGCAGACAATCCCCAAGGCTGCGGTAACCATAAAGTAATGACAGATGAACAAGTAGACGCAATTTCTAAACATTACGATGTACCTGAATGGACATTAGTAGGAACGGTCTACGGCACACGCTCAGTAGCAAAGGCAGCAAAAAGTGATATCAAGAAAATTGCGAAAGGAAAAGCCGATCAAGTTCTGTTCTCTAGCGACCCTTTAGTTAAGCTAGGTCAAGTTGTAACCAAAAAGCTTAGCCTTTCGGTTTTAGATAGTGCAAGAGAGCAACTTGAAAAGCTCTCTGCGGGAATGGAGGTAATGCAAGGCAAACCGAGTCAGGTTGCTTTACCTCTAGCTTATTGGCGCAACCCTAGAGTTCGACCAGATAAGTCACGTCTGATGAACCCCGCTAAAGACGGTTGTGGTCTACTTTGGTACGCTCCTCTAGTACCAGCTAAAGTAAGCTCAATGAAAGCTTTTATTGAAATGGTTCGAAGTATTACCCCGAAATACAATATTGAACCCATGATAACCTTTACAAACCTCAGTGGAATTTCGACAGACAGCACTATCCCAATAGTGTTTGATTTAGAAAATCCGCAAGCAGTAGAAGATGCTCACGCTTGTTTAAAGGCACTGTTTGATGAGGGCTTAAGACAAGGGTTCATTCCTTACCGACTAAACATTCAACAGCAGTTAAAACTAAATGCTAACAGTACGTTTTGGAAAACAGCTGGGAAAATCGCTCACGCATTAGATCCTGCTGGCATTATAAGTCCAGACAGATACAACCCTTATAAACCCTAATACTTTACTTCATTTTTATTAAGTATTGCCATAACGTGTTTAACTGGGATTGCGTAACTAATTCCACTTGGAGATGAAAGCGCTGCTTCTTTTCCCTGACTTACAAAGACTTTGTTAATCACCCCCACCAAATGGCCTGTCTCTATATTAAAAACAGGGCTACCTGAATTACCTGGAAATGCTGTGGCATCGAGTTGATATACAAGTTCAGGCTTTTTTAGTCTTTTAAGCATTGAGACTGTCAACTGATCTGCATTCCTCGCGGGTATCGCATCAGGCGTTATAGCAGATATTAGCCCCTTATGCGTCGCAGGATAGAGTCCAATTGCAGCACCTAAGGGAAACCCGGTAAAAGCAATTTCATTTCCAGGCTTTAATAAAGTTTCGCTTCCCATTTTTAATGGCTTTAGTTCATTACTGATTTTCAATAACGCTAAATCATGAACAGGATCGATATCGACAATTTCTGCTTTTTGAGCGGTGACGTCTCGACCTTCACCGTGAATAGCAACATAGTGTTGCACAATTTTGGGATCTAGAATTTTTGAAACCACATGATAATTGGTTATGATCCATTTACCGTTGCCTACTACAAAGCCAGTACCAAGAACTTGATTGCCATCACTTTCCAGTGGTGTATACAAACCGATAGCAACGACAGAATCCGTTGTCTCAGACACTACATCAACAAATGAATAACTAGCATTCGCACTTATAAAAGGTGAAAAAAATAGAGATGTAAAAACCAGTAATACGTTGGAATAGTGCGATAAATAGGACATGATTGACGAATCTCTTTTCTATAAGGTAGCGACATGGAATTGTTAAAGCATATAGTGCTTTTCTTTATATCTCCATTAAACTTAGCGATTTCATTCTTCGCAATTGGAATGCTTCTATCACGAAGAAAACCATATTTCGGCAAGACTTTTAAATTAATGTCACTCGCTACCTTTTTCCTTTTCTCACAACCATACGTGAGTGACTTACTTCTCTACCCTCTAGAGCACAAGCATCACTATCCGAACACACAATCTGACAGAGACAACCCAGACTATATTTTAGTTCTTGCCTGTTACTACAGCACTTTTGGAAACGTTCCTGACACGAGTAGATGGACTGAATGCTCATTGCAGCGGAACATAGAGGCTTTAAAGCTTCATAGAAAGTCAGGCGCTCCAATTCTAATAACTGGAGGCAACTTTCTTCACGATTCAAACGTTAACTATTCTGAAAAAGCCAGAGAGTTTTTCGAGAAACTGGGCGTTAGTAAAGATAAGATAATTATCACCAAGTTAGGCACCGATACAGAAGAAGAGGTTTTGTCGGCCCTTCCCTATATCGCTGGCGCAAAAACTTGGGTAGTCTCGTCAGCAACACATATTTATCGTTTAGAAAACTTGTTTAGATTTTACAATTGCGTAGGTGAATTTTTTCCAGTCAACCACCATTCTAAAGGACTTCTAACCCCCTACCTTGCATTACCCTCTTCCTCAGCACTATCTAAAAGCGAACTCGCTTTTTATGAATACTTAGCTCTTATGAAGCAAAAACTAATTTCCAACACAGTGAATTAGTTTTACGTACAAAGTCTATGTAATTTAATGTTAAAACTCTGCTAGACTGAACAAAAAGTATCGGACATCGCTTCATCAATGGTTAAAAGTAAAAAGCAAACCCTGCTCGAGAAGTTAGGAACTATAGTTGGTGATAAAAGCAAGATTGGGAAACTAATTTCGGGTTATAGAAAGCTGGAAGAAGCAAACTATATTTCTAGTCACTTTTCTGCTTATTTGGCACCTGTCGTTGCAAATTCAGAGGAACTAAAAAACGATGTATTTACAATTAGACATGAAGTGTATTGTGAAGAACTTGGATTTGAACCGTTAAAAGAAAACCGACTCGAGTTCGATGAATTTGACAGCTTTTCTCTCCATTGCTTAATACAACACCATAAGAGTAAGCATTTTGCCGGTACTGTGAGAATGGTTAGACCTATTAAATCTAACGAACAACTTCCAATAGAAAAATATTGTCTAAATTCCATCACACGAAAGGATTTAGACCCGTCCCGGTTTGATCGAAAAGACATTTGCGAAATTTCGAGATTAGCAGTGCCTAAAGAGTTTCGCCGGCGTGTAATGGATAAATTTTCTGGTGCAGGTGTGGCTGTTATCAACGAGCACACTTATTCTGAAAAAGAAGTTCGTTGCTTTCCTTTCATCGCCGTCGGATTGTATTTAGCCGCTGCGGCGCTCGCTATTGAAGAAGATATAAAACATGCTTACGTTATGATGGAACCGCGCCTGGCACGCAGCATGAAGTTCATTGGTATTAAATTCGAACAGATTGGCCCTGTGGTCGAATATCATGGTAAACGTGCACCTTATTATATTAATCAAAACTTACTTAAAAAGAGTCTTCGCCCTGGTTTTGCAAAGATGCTTGCAGATATATTGGCCTCAATAGAAAAGCAAAATTTTTAATTTGAGGGTTTGCCTTATCCAGCACATTTGATAGCTGGGCTATTGGTTTGGGCTGCACCCGTTTGGTTCTGCTGCTTAGATTGACGTGGTCAAGCAAATTCACACAACCCAGTTAAGCAGCTTTTTCTAAGTCCGCCATGTCCGCCTCATATTGGTTTGGACTTTTGTAATCCAGGTATGAGTGCATTCTTTGGCTGTTATAAAACAT
>Ga0181595_10000486_pt1 | contig 43615 bp, 31 predicted proteins | sample 041ome_7_FD_145604 | JGI IMG/M metagenome (GOLD analysis project Ga0181595, IMG submission 145604) | Coastal salt marsh microbial communities from the Groves Creek Marsh, Skidaway Island, Georgia - 041401AS metaG (spades assembly) | ecosystem: Environmental > Aquatic > Marine > Intertidal zone... | reverse complement strand
GAGCGATAAAGACGGGGGAGCGATGACCACTGATGGGCTGGAATATGTGCTTAAAAGTCTGTATCGAAAAGTGCCTGAACTAAAGCAAGTGATTCATCCACACCAATTTCGAGTGACTAGAGGTGGTGAACTCAGGGAAAGTATTGATAAAAACTATGCAGGTGCCAATTCGCCGATGATTAAGGCGGGTGAAATGCAAGATACTCTCACCACTTGGGGCGGCTGGTCATCTACCAGCGCGATGCCAAAGCGCTATACAAATGCAATTCTCCAACAACGTATTCGACAGTATTTAGCTGGCGCAGAGGTATCTTGATGGGACATGCACAAACTAAATACTTATCGCCTCAACAGCATGATATCTATCAGGATATGTATGATATTGTTGCAAAACTGAATGGCGATTATGAACCATTCCCAATTGAGATTGAGACGTTTCATGGACAGAAACTTGAATTACGCGATGCTAATGGCTATCTCGTAACTCGGCACAGGGTTATTAACGTTGGGAAAGATGAAAGCTTTTATAGCATCAGTGCGATGTACTCAAAATACGCTTACATCAACTACATTGCTGCAATGTGCTGGATTGATACTGCGATCACCCATTCCCCCGCGTCATTGAATCATCAGAGCGAAGGATTTAAAAAACTATCAGAAATTAGCTTATCTGATAAAGCGTTCAATTCTGAAAGCATCTTCGTCAAAGAGATATCATCACAACTATCAGCCATAATTTTATCTAATTTATCAAGCCAATCCGTTTGGTCGGCAGTCCGTCAGTTCGTTAATTATGCGATAGAAAGTGGTTATTGGGGCTTTGATGAAAGAGTTCTATTTAAGCTCGAAGAGATTGTTGTTCCAAGCGCAGGGAGCAAGCAGCGAGTTTCCTTATTAGACCATGAGAATGGGCCTTTTACGCGTTCTGAAGTTGCACAAATTGCGATTGCTTTACAATCCGAAAATTTATCATTGCAACATAAGGTTATGCTCAAGATTGCCATGCATTTTGGAGTGAGGCCAATCCAGATGGCATTGCTTCGCGAAGAAGATGTTTACTATGATAAGAATACATTAGCCTGGTACATCAACATACCAAGAGTAAAAGGCCGTGTTGCACAGTTACGGCGAAATCAGAACAACTTCTTGCTCCGAGAATTACCTCAAGAATTAGCAAACGACATTCTGGCTTTAATCACCAGTGAGCAACATAGCGAACTCTGTGACCTGACAGATAATTGTCGACCGCGCCCCCTATTCAAACGTCGAGAAATCAACAAGCACTACCTTAGTGATAAAACATTAATTGATTATGCATGGCACATGAGTTCAAAAAGCATTAGCCAGACATTCACAGGTAGCATTCAGGATAGTCTTAATCTCCGCTCTGCGTATATAACAGGAGACGACGGTAATCCCCTTCGTTTAAAAATCAACGTATACAGGTTCCGCTATACATTGGGAACTCGCATGGTTTTAGAGGGTAAAACGCCCGAAGAAGTGGCACTTGCACTTGATCACTCCAACACCGCATCAGTTGCTCATTACTTCAGATACAACCGTGACCTGATCGACTTCATTGATGATTCGTTTGATTCATCAAAAGCTATTTCAAACGCCGTTGCCAGATGGCAAGGCTTTATCATTGATGAGGGCGATGATTCTGTTGCAGGTTCATTGGTGAGAGGAAGAGATCTCGCCGGGCTCGGCAAATGCCTCAAGAAATCTAAATGCGAATGGCATCCATCGGTCAGTTGTTATGGTTGTGGCGTATTCCGTCCATTTAAAGACGCTGACCATGCGGCGCAGTTGAAAGTGATTGAATCTGAGCGTGAGTTTGTGCGAAACAACTCTTCAGGCCCCGTACAGCATCAGTTAGATGAAGCTTACGAAGGAGCTGTACAGATTGTTGAAGCGCAGAAACTAATGAGGTCGGTGGCTCCATGAATATGATTACCAGCCTAAAAGATCACAAACTTGCTCAAGAATACTCTCAACTTGAAGAACGGGTAGCGGACCTAAAGGCGCAGGCATTATCCGAGTTTAATGCCCTAGTTTTTTCTAATCGAATCATCGGAAATTGGGACGATAAAACATGGACATACAGGAATAGAACGATCTATTTCTCTCGTCCTTTTGACTGTAAAGGGTGCATTGTCACAGGGAAAACCCCTGCGCAAGACAAGGTTGCGCTAGAGGGGCTCTGGGCAGATATTTACCGACTGTTTATCTTGAGTAAAATTAAAGGGCACAATGGCGATCCCAAAACTATTTCTAGCTTGATGACCTATATAGTATGGCTGGGTGAATATTGTCGTTATGACATCGTAGCGTTGCGTTCCTTGAATCAAGACAAGCTCGATGCGATCATTCCCCTTCTTCATGAGAAATTCACTGGCCGGGGACCATTCGAGCGCTATAAAACCATCATCAGTTTTGTGAAAAACTTCATTGTCGTAAACAAGTTATGCAGACGCTTTTTACCCAAAGTAAAGATGGCTGATCCATCCCTTAAAAGAGTTGACTCAACATCTGAACTTGCTGCGAAAGCAAGGAATGAAAAGTACGATGACAGAATTGATATCTACATAGGAACTGTAAAACAGCGCTTTGAAGAGGACCGCCGTCGATTAGCACAAGGCCAGTCAGCCAAGTGCCCCGAACCAAAGCCTTGTTACGATGAACTTCGCCTTCTGGCAATGCCATTTTTTCTTGCGCTTGGATTGCGAATTGGTGAGGTTTGCAGATTACCAGTGGGTTGTATTGGTTACGATGAACACCAGCAACGTTGGTTTCTACGAGTCCTGACGGAAAAAGGAGAGCTTGCCAGCGCACGCCCTATCCCCCGAAAATGGGAAGATGTCATTGTGAGCTCATACAATCGAATCCTTGAGATCACCAAATCTTTCAGGGCATTTGCCAAGCAGGTTGAAACTGAGCGAGAGCAAGCTTTTATCAAGGCTTTATCATTTCCTGAGAGGCACGCAGAACTCTCAAAGAGTCTGTCTGAACTAGGATTCAACCCAGAACAATTTTTCTTGAGAGATGAAATCGGCAACGCTGGCGATATACATCATTCTGGATTGGCATATAACAATCTACGAATAACTCGGACTAAGGATGGGGTTGAGAAAAAAGGATCGTTTGCAGACGCTTGTGTCGGCGTTGTCACAGTAAAAAAGTCTCCATCTGAACGAGTCCCACAACAGCGAATTGTTGTATCCAAAGCCAAGGTTGCATCACTCGCTGTTCAGCAGTGGACTAATTATCGAGAAGACGTTTATAAACAAAACCAAGACGATGGTGAAATAAATGAGTCTGTATCATCGACCTCGTACGCAATCATTATGCCCTTCAGTGATTTTTTGTTTGTTGCGAAGGATGAGTTGTTCAATGCGGGTTCACTAAGTGAAGGCCTCATACCAAAACCTTTAACACCGAGGGATATTACAAGATGGTTAACGGAGGATTCGTCTCGAAGTAAGTCAGTATTTCGTCGCTACGACATCCGCGATGATAGCAACGATTTGGTTGAAATAAACTCACATCAATTCAGACATTGGCTAAGCACTGCACTACTACGATCTGGTAAAAACGAAGCAATGGTCGATCTTTTCATGGGCAGAAAAGCCGGTCAAACCCGTCACTACGATCACCGAACACCCAAGGAGCGAGCTGAAGACATGCGTCAGCGGTATTTAGCTGGAAACCCACCAGATGATGTTCTTGGTCGTCGCATTAAGCGAATGAGGGAAAACAATGTCTCAGTCATTGAAATTGAGAATGCGCTTAATCACACCCTCTCAGTTGTCCACTATACGCCATGGGGAACTTGCAATAGAGATCTAGACGTAAGCCCGTGTGAAAAAGGCATGATGTGCTTACGTGGCGAGAATGGCCAAGGTTGCCAGCACTTCGGCATTGATCCGGAAGATGAAGAAGCAAAACACTCCATTATCAACACTAAAGCTCATTATGAAGCACAGCTTTATGCGCTGCTCCCCAATTATGAACAACTACTCCATACGCTGAATAAGCAAGAGCCGCTGGATCAGCATGTTCAATATTGCATCGATACCATTGAGGGGTGTGAGAACGCGCTGAAAGCTTATGAGAGAGTGAAGTTGGCTCAGGGGCAAGTAATTCCGGTCGTACAAGTTTTCACGCATAAAGAGGTATTATGAGTAAAACGAAGAAATCACCTGCATGGCTCCCTGTGGCATTATCGAGTCTGGAGTTCTTTGTACATAGTCCAGAATATAAAAATGAATTTGGGCATGATTATGTTGCAGATCGCTGTAACGTTAATCGTATGACGTTGTGGCGAAACGAAATCTACATGAAGCGATACTATGAAGTTAGAGAGATCCTTCAAGAGTACAAGCCTACAAAATCAACTTCAGGCCCATCTTATACAACCGATATTTCAGCAGAATTAGCGGCAGCAAAGGAGAAAAATGAACAGCTTCAAAATGAACTTGATGCGCTTCAGCTCCGCCTGAATGACTGTTATCAGATGCTTGAAGATAACGGAATTGATCCTGAATTTGTATACCCTACCAAGTTGAAGAAGCACAGGGAGGCCTAATGAGCAATCCAGCGGCTCAGTTAAACTTAGAGCGATTTACAGCGTTCGTGGCCGAAAGGAACACTCAGGGGGATTGGGAGGATTATGCCCTACCAGACCGCCTTGAACTGAATAAAAAAATGATCGCCAGAGAGTGCGATTTTGACCGCAAGCGGATCACAGAAAATAGCAAAATCAAAGCAATTTATGATGCTGTCGTCTGTGATTTGGTCGGAAAAGGGATTTTGCTTAAGGATACCCGTTCAGGTACGGACAAACTTAAAACTCGATCTGAATCTTTAACAAATGCCAAAGATAAAGCTGCATTGAAAAAGTCTCAGGAGACTAACGCAGCATTGGAGGAAGAGCTTTATCACACAAGGATTGAGTTGGACAAGGCAAACCGGAAATTGACTCGACTGGAGGCTATAGAACGCTACCTGTTGGAAACAGGGAGGTTATAGTGACGACATTCAAGGGCATACTGCAAATACGCAGGATACGAAGCAGAGGGACGATTGGTGGCGTTATATTTTCAGCTGCCACACTTGAAAATCCGCCTATCCGCTATGTCGTCAAAGCTGATTGGAAAATAGCACCTGTAACATCACTGTTCAGAGAGGGACATCTGTGGGATGTATCCGGAGTAGTCGACACACAGGTTGTTAAATGGCAGGACGGAACTGAATCAAAAGAAAATGTTTTGGTTCCTGACGAACTGAAATTTGTAAAAGCGTCCAATGAAAACCTGAAAAAACTACTGACCGAATCAAAAGATTTCAGGGGGATCAGCCAAGTAAAGGCAGAAAAACTGGTATCCTTTTTTGGTGATGATCTATACGACATCGCTGCAAATAACCAGCTTGAGCGGCTACTCCCGATCTTAGGAGAAGAAGTCGCAACTCGATTGATTGAAGGCTTAAATCAATACCAGGAACTGAGTGCTTTGCGATTACTCGATGATCTTGGTGTGCCGCACCATATCGGTGAGTCAGTGCTCAAAATTTGGGGTTGTGAGGCATACGACAAAATCAGAGAGAACCCCTATCTTTTAGGAGTATTCATGGCTGATCTTAAGGTCGTTGATGAATATGCTATCAACCGATTGGGATTTTGCGAAAACTCGCCACTGCGACTTACGGCATATGTCAAAGATGTGATGTTCAATGCCTTTAAAACTGGGAACACGTGCCTGCCTACATCAGACGTTAAGTATCGAGTAAAGAGGCTGCTCGGAGATCTCAGCCATCAGGCATTTGACCTTGCAGTAACGTCAGGCGAAATCATTGTCGAGGGCGCAATTACCCAAGTTCGCAGTATGCATATTATTGAATCAAGTGTTGCGTCCATCATTCGGAAACTTGCAGAGTCGCCGTCCCCTCCATCCCTTGTTGAATGTATTGAACGTCAAGTCAAAGTGTTTGAACGCAGAGCCGGAATTGAACTAACGTTTGAACAGAAGAATGCTGTCATGCAATGCTGCACATCGCGACTAACGTTGCTTACCGGCGGTGCTGGATGTGGGAAAACAACCGTTATTGAGGCGATCTGTTTTGCTTTAGAAAAGCTAAGTCAAACTAGCCATATTTATATAATGGCACTCGCCGGCAAAGCCGCCCAAAGAATAACAGAAGCTACAGGGCGTGATGCGATGACGATAGCATCATTCATGTATAACGTTGATGCCGAAGACATCCCTGATGATGCGGTGATCATCGTTGATGAGGCATCGATGGTTGATATCCTTTCCTTACTGAAGTTGCTGAAACGAGTTCCGCCAAGAGGACGCTTGATACTTACTGGGGATGAGCAGCAGTTACCGCCAGTTGGTATCGGATTAAGTTTGCATGAGCTGGTTAAAACATCCATACGTAATCCGGTATTAACGGCAGTTAAAAGGCAATCAGAAGAATCCGGCATACCCGCTATTGCCAACCAGATCAGAAATTACGGGGAAGTTAAAAGTGAAATTGTTTTCTCCTCATTTGAAGGTCTTTCTGATGGTGTGAGTTTTGTCGAGTGTGACATTAACTCGTTAGAGCATCAGGTTTTGAGAATTTACGAAGAGCTAGGTGGCGATGGCACCACCAATGATGTTCTCATTCTTTCATCAACCAAGCACCTAACAGGCGGGGTTTCTAACATAAACGCGTTAATCCATGACAAGCACTCAAAAGGCCATATCATCAGTTTTAATGAAAAAGATTTCGGTCAGGTCACTCACCATATTAATGGAAGACCACTGCGTTTGGGTGAACAAGTAATGTACACCCGTAACGACTACCAAAAAGATATACGGAATGGCTCGGTCGGAAGCGTTGTCGGTAAAATTGGGGAAGTTGTGACCATCGATTTTGATGGAAATAATGTCGACTTATCTTTGCCCGAGTTGTCCTCATTGGAACACGCATACAGCCTTACAGTACATAAGTCTCAAGGCAGCCAATTTGAACGGGTCATCGTTGTGATTAAAAAAGGTCGAAACCTCGATCGACATCTCATTTATACAGCCCTTACCCGAGCGAAAAAACAGGTGGTGTTCGTTGGTGACAAAGACGCATTTTACCAAGCGTTAAATACATCAAATGCTCAAAATCGCTACACCAAATTATCACACCACCTTGCCGGTGTTGAAGGAATGTGTATTTAACCCTGACAGTCCAAGCATCTTTATTCGCGCTTTCAGAAATGAGCAACACAATTTCACACTGATAAATAAAGGCTAGACAAATCTCACCAAATGTTATTCATTTACGGCATATCGGAATTGGGCGGATAGGCATAAGTTTGGGTCATGTGCATGTTATGTGAGAGGTAAAGTCTGTGATAGTTGATGGTCAAATCTGGGCACCGCATCAGGCATTTTATATACAAAGCATGCTGTTCAATTGCCACTCCGCAATTCGCTCTGTTTCCAGAGTTGACGCTGTTTTTGAAAAATTGCCGAAAGAAGTTACAGAGGATGATTTAGCGTCTTTGCCGACTCATGCGATTTTAAATGAGTTGCAGAATATCGTAATTCAGGGCGCTGCATTGTCTCGATATTTTTGGCCTGTCAGAAATGACTATGAAGAAAGAGGAAGACTTTTACGGGCCGCATTAAGTGTCGATGACAGCAGCCCTCTAAAAGCCAGAGACCTCAGAAATGCAATTGAACACTTTGATGAGAGATTAGATAAGTATCTGGCGTCAGGCATCTCAGGCTATATATTTCCCGAATTTGTTGGGCCTAGGCCAATAGAGGATGGAGTGTCGGGGCATTTTTTTCGAGCATACTTTGTTGACTGTGGAGTATTTAGGCTTCTTGATGGCGAATATGAATTGGATGTTCTGATTTCTGAAATTTTTAGAATCAGCAGCGTTTTACAGCAGGTTGATGAGGATGGCGGCGTATTCCCAAGCGCATAATACTCAACCATTCCGCCTTGCCAGATTTGCTAAAAGCTGGCAACAGTTTATGACGTTTTACACATAGGGCAACCGATGAACCTGAATACATTGACAGCGGTAGAGCTACTGCAATTGCAAGCAGCAGCCACCAACGAGCTAAAGGCCAGAGGTATAGTCAAAACTCAAAATAACCCTTTGGGAGACTATACGGAGTGGCTCGTGTCTAAAGCGCTGGATCTTGAGCTTCAACCCAACTCAAACGCTGGATATGATGGCATCAGCCAAGATGGACTCCGCGTTCAAATTAAAGGACGCCGAGTAACACCAAAAAACAACTCTCGTCAGCTGAGTGCAATTCGAAAGTATGCGCAGAATGATTTTGACGCCCTTGCAGCCGTCATCTACGACGAGCATTTCAGTATTGTAGAAGCATTGCTTATTCCTCATGAAGTTGTGGGTCAATATGCTTCGTACCGAGACCATGTGAATGCTCATATCTTGATACTCAACGGCCCTATTTTAAAAGACCCGAGAATTAGATCTATTAAGTCAGTATTGATTTCAATAATGGACCTGAATCAAAACTGAAGCGAGTAACGCTGAACTCGACAAGAAACATCCAGCTTTACCTCATCTCACCTAGTCATAACCAAACAAACGTTAATCTTAAAACAGCATTGAAATGTAACATTTCTGGTATTCAGAGAATGATCGGAAATTCCGCACTAAGCGTATGAAGCTAGGCATATTCAAGTGTGTAACATTTTGTGATGTTCAAAGGTCGGAAATAAGCTGATTTTTACGTATAAATTGCCGGTTCGATGTGTTACATTTTTTTATGTTATAATGAAAACTGATAAACCCAACTATGTACTGTCGTGAAAAACTCCGTAACCTCTGGGCTAGACGGTCAATCGAGACCGACCCACCCACATTGATGTTACATTTTTCCCACGACATAATAAGATTTAGTAATCGTCTAGTGACCGAGGGCTTTAGCCCAGATCACTGAACCTAAAATACACAAAGTACCGGCCAGCATCAGCAACGAGAACGGTAATGCCGTGCCGGTATAAAGTAAGCCCAACAACGGACCGGCCAAAGCGCCACTGCCAAAGCGTAAGGTACCAATTACTGCCGTTGCGGTGCCACTGTGCTGTGGAAACTGCATCAGGATCAGCGCATCAGCATTCGTCGCCATCAGCCCTAAGCTGGCCATCAGCGGCGCAATACTTAATACCGTAAACCATAACCCCAACCCGGCTGCATTAACCGCCGTCAGGCTGGTTGCCGCCAATAAAGCCAGCACCAGGCCAATACTCAGCATTCGCATTGGCCCCAGCCGGGTTACCAGGCGACTGTTAGTAAAGTTTGCCAGCATCAAAGCAGAGACGTTTAAACCAAATAGCAGCGCAAATAGCTGCTCGCTAACGCCGAAATAGCTGATATAGACAAAGGATACGGCAGTCAGAAAAGTAAAGAAGCTAAAGGACGCAAACATTGAAATGGCGATAAAGGGCCAGGCTGAGCGGTTGGCAAACACCTGCTGATAGCCGCTAAAAAATGCCGGCCGCGCATTAATGCCACCCTGCTGCTTAATTTCCGGTAAAAAGTGCCAGCACAGCAGCAGCATAATGGCGGCATACAACGCCAGCAACGAAAAGATATGCTGCCAGTGGGTGACATACATCACGCCGCTGCCAATTGCAGGCGCAATCAGCGGCGCTAGCATCATAATCATCGACACATAAGACATACCCTTAGCAGTATGCTGTTGGTAAAGGTGCCGAACTATGCCGGGGATCACTACGGTCGCCGCCGCACCACAAAATGCCTGCAGCGCACGCCAAAGCAAGAAACCTTCAATGCTGCTTACCTGACTCAGCGCCAAACTGGCGACCAGAAAGCCGGTTAAGCCAAATAATGCCAGCGGGCGGCGCCCCAGCATATCAGCCAAGGGACCAAATAACAGCATCCCCAGCGCATAGGCCGCCAGATAAATACTTAACGATTGTTGCACCAGAGCATTAGTGGTAGCTAAGGCTGAGGCCATCAGCGGTAAGGCTGGCAAATACATATCTATTGCCAGTGGGGTGATAGCAATCACTGCAGCCAGTAACATCACTTGCCACAGTGAGGGTGAGACGAATTTCATGACAAACCTCCGGGAGGGCGCATCATACCGGCTCAGCCCTGCGACAACCAGAGCGGAATTTCGTTAGAAAAGCGGCCTTTAGCCGCAAAATGCCGAATGGTTACCGCCGCTGCTGTGCGTTGAATCTGACACCGATTCACTCTATGATACCGAGACTAAACCTGTGACGCCGTGTTAACGTACAAGCAGGTATCGCCGCTAAGAGTACAGCATGAAAGATAAAGCCACCTCTTTTGATATCGCCTATCTGGCCGGAGTGTCGCAATCCACGGTGTCCCGTGCACTGCGCGACAGCCCGCAGGTAAACAAAGAAACCCGCGAAAAGGTGCAGGCGATTGCCCGCCAGCTGAACTATAAGGTGGATAAAAATGCCAGTAACCTGCGCAAACAGCGTAGCAGCACCCTGGCATTACTGCTGTTTGAAGATCCCACTACCGACGAGTCGCTGATCAATCCGTTCTTTTTATCGATGCTTGGCAGCATTACCCGCGCCTGCGCCCGTAACGGCCAGGATTTACTGGTGTCGTTTCAGCAACTCAGTGACGACTGGCATGCCGACTATGAGGACAGTAAAAAAGCCGATGGCATTATCCTGCTCGGCTATGGCGACTATGTTGATTACGAAGAAAAGCTGGCCAAATTACTGGCGCAGCAAACCCACTTTGTCTGCTGGGGTGCCGAAGTATTAGGCCATCCAGAGTTTACTATTCGCAGCAATAACTGGCAGGGTGGCTATTTGGCTGGCGAGCATTTACTGCATACCGGCCACCGCCATTTTGCTTTTATTGGTAATGCCTCAGAGGGCAGCCCGGAATTTAGTGCCCGCTATCAGGGCTTTATTGATGCACTTGCCAAAGCCGGCATTACGCCACAACAGGTACCGCATTTTGATGCGATCTCAACCGAAAGTGCCGGTGATCAAGCTACCGCTGCCTTGCTGGACAGCGGTGTCAGTATTGATGCGATTTTCTGTGCCAGTGACTTGATTGCGATTGGCGTAATGCGCTGCCTGAAACGTCGTGGCATTAACGTGCCAGAGCAGATCGCGGTGATGGGCTTTGATGATATCCCCGCCGCCTCTTTTGCGTCGCCGGGCTTAAGTACTATTCAGCAGGATACCAGCAAAGCCGGTGAGCTATTAGTGAATAACCTGCTGAAACTGATCAACAACCAGCCGATTACTGATACGCTAATCGAACCTAAGCTGGTGGTACGGCAATCCTGTGGCGCCGCTGGCAATAGTGCTAGCTAGCCCATTAACTTGCCGGTAATACCGCAGTCTCAGACGCAGTTGGCACAGCTTGCCGGCTGGCAAGCTGCTCCAGCGCCTCACGCAAGGTCGGGTAAAAGGTCAGCTGCCCCGGCTCTGGTTTAACGCCAGCCTTAGCCAGGGTTTTTAGTGGCTGAAACTGCAAGTCAGCAATCAGTAATTCCACCCCTTGCTTACGACAGCTGTGCAACAGTTTATCTAACGCCGCCAACCCACCGGCATCCAGCAATGGCACCCCATCCATATAGAGTACCAGCCCTCGCTGCTGCTGGCTAAGCAGCGCCACTTCGGCGAAAATCCGATCGGCAGCGGCAAAAAACAGCGGGCCGCTGATTTTTAATACCTTCCAGCCTTCGGGTAATGCCTGTTCAACTTGCTTGCGGTTACCGCTGATATCGGTGACCTTAGTCATCGCAGCAATATCTTTCATAAACAGCATGGTCGCCAGCAAAATACCGGCGGTAATCGCAATCACCATATCAAATACTACCGTCAGTAACAGGCAGACTAAAAACACCAGCACATCGCCACGTGGCGCGGTTTTCAGTAAGTGCCAGGCTTTCGGGGCTTCACTCATGCCCCAGGCCACCATGACCAACAGCGCGGCTAAAGCTGCCATTGGCAGATAGGCCAATACCGGTGTTAACAGTAATAGCGCCAGTAACACCACCAGCGCATGCACCATGCCGGCAATCGGTGATTGCGCACCAGCCCTCAGATTAGCCGAAGAGCGCGCCAGCGCCGCAGTGGCAGTAATGCCGCCAAAAAACGGCGTTATAATATTCCCGATGCCCTGCCCCAATAATTCGCTATTCGCGCTATGGCGCCGGCCACTGGCATTATCCAGCACCACCGCACAGAGTAGCGATTCAATGGCCCCTAACATGGCAATAGCAAAGGCGGCAGCCAATAAATCTTTCGCCAGCTGCCAGCTAAAACTCAGTGGCTCACCAGCGGGGCCGGGGCGGTTCCACGGCCAGTCAAAATAGGGCAAGTACGGCGGCACCCCGGCAGCCAGGCTGCCATCAGCAGCGGTATAACTAAAACGCGAGGCCACCGTCGGTAAATCGATACCAAACTGTAATAACAACAACCCTAGCAAGGTGCCGACAAAAAGTGCCGGTAGATGCGGCGGAATAGCAGTATTTAAGCGACGCCAGCCAATCATTACCGCCAGTGTGACAGCAGCGACCAACAGGCTTGGCCAGGCAAAGTGTGGTAATTGCTGGCCAAGTAACCAGATCTTATCGCCAAAATGCTCGGGTAACGCCGCCAATGGCAAACCAAAGAAGTCTTTGATTTGCAAAATCACGATCACAATTGCAATACCTGAGGTAAAGCCGAGGGTTACTGACTCCGGGATATATTCAATTAAGCGGCCCAAGCGAAACAGCGCCATCGCCACCAGCATCACCCCGGCCAGCACTGAGGCGAGCAGTAAACCACTTAGGCCGTACTTTAACGCTATCGGATACAGGATCACCACAAAGGCCGCTGTCGGACCGGAGATGCTAAAACGTGAGCCGCCGGTAAGGGCAATCACAAAGCCGGCGATAATGGCGGTATAAAGCCCATATTGCGGTGGTACACCGGATGCAATCGCCAGCGCCATCGCCAGTGGTATTGCAATAATCCCGACCGTGACACCGGCCAGTAAGTCCTTGACCAGCTTGTGCCGGTTATAACCCTCGGCCAGACTCTCACGCAAAGCATGGCAAATCCGTAACGAAAACAAATGGGCGCGATGCGACATCCGGCATTCCCTTAGCTAAGGATAATAGTGTAAGTGTAGCGCGGACTTAGACAGGGGACTATCGGCTTTTAGTCGGTACTGTCAGAACAATTCTCTATCTTGTCGCTGCTTGCACAAGTAATTGTTTTAACTGTAACATCGGTTGACACCAAGTTATCAGTCGTGCTTTTTCGGCCATACCGGAGTCGGCATCATAATGCAGCAGTTAAAACACTATCGGCCCTTATTAGGTCTTAATTTTGATCAACGGGTGATTACTGCCTTTTGCCAACTCTGGCAGCAACTGGGAAGTGCAGAGTTCCCAGTGGCAGTAATGGATGTGTTGGAAGCAGTTTGCCCGACAGATTCCTGTGGCATCCTGGTTTATTACCGTGAACGTAAACCGCTTAGCTTGCTGCATCGTTTTAATCCGGTAGAACGTCAGGTTCCGGCAAATATCTACTCGACCGGGCCCTATGCGCTGGACCCGCAGTATTTACTATTTTTAGCCGGTTGCGATACCGGTGCTTACTGGTTACGAGATATTGCGCCTGATGATTTCTACAGCAGTGAGTATTATCAGACTTTTTATTCTAAAACCGGCGTCGCAGATTCAATTGATGTGCTGTGGCGTCTGGATAACGATACCGCACTGGTATTTTTTATGCAGCGGAATATTCATAGCTCAGAATTTACGCCCGAAGATTTAATTGCCTTGCGCATGGTACTGCCGATTTTATCTGCTGCGCTAACCCGACATTATCAGCTGCACCAGCCAGTAATCCCGCTGCCATCTGAAGATAAAACGCATCAACAGGTTCAATGCACCCTGGCCCATTTTGCCAGCTCTTTGCTCACCAAGCGCGAACGTGATGTCTTGCTCTATCTACTACGGGGTTACTCTTCAGCGCTTACAGCTGAGAAGCTGCATACCTCTGATGGCACAGTGAAAATTCACCGCAAGAATATTTATCGCAAACTGGAAATTGGCTCTCAGGCAGAATTATTTTCTCTCTTTATCAGTTGTATTCCCTACGCCCGTCCAGACGAAGACTCAGACCCATTACTGTTATACCAGAACCAAAAATCGCCTATCGCTTAAGGAATAGTCAAAGCACCTCTCCCACGACGAGGTTGGTATTTTTTATTCCTAACTGGATATGTTCTCATTTTGCACGACTGTCTATGATGAATCGATATCAGAATAAAGTTTGAGCAACCCCAGCTCAGCTTTGACCCTAACATCCAATAAGACGACCGCAATAAGCCGGAGCGCATCATGAAAGCAAAACGTACTGCTGTCTTAAAATACACCGCTGTTGCGGTGTTACTCGCATTAAGTCACCCTGAAGCCAGAGCAGATCTCTCTGTCGGCTCGGTGTATGGTCAGGCGCCTACTGGCAGTACTATTACCATTAGAAACCTGGATACCGGGCTTAAACGAGAGTTAACAGCTGATGCTCAGGGCCGTTTTGTTTTCTCACAGCTACCAACCGGCCGCTACCAGTTAATTGCTAACGGTAAAACACTGGAGCTGAACGTTGTGATTGGTACCGGTACCCCGGTTGACCTGAATCAGGCACAACCAGAACGTATTGCGGTCGTTGGTAACCGGATAAGTCGTATCGATACCTCCTCGGTAGAATCCAGTACCGTTTTCAGTGCAGAACAACTGGCTAGCCTGCCAATCGGCCGTGATGTGTCAGACGTTGCCCTGTTAGCACCCGGTACCGTGCGTGGCGACAGCGGCTTTGGTAAACTCGCCTCCTTTGGCGGTGCCTCGGTTGCAGAGAACGGCTATTATATCAACGGCTTTGACGTGACTAATGCCAGAACATTTTTAAGCTATGCCAGGCTGCCGTTCGACGCTATTGGTGAACAGGAAGTGAAAACCGGTGGCTTTGGGGCGGAATATGGCCGGGCACTGGGCGGTGTAATCAATATCGCTACCAAAAAAGGGACCAATGACTGGCAGTTTGACACTACCGCGGTCTGGACTCCGTCCGCACTCAGTGCTTCAGGAAAAGATGTAGTCAGCCGTACTGGCATTGCTGGCGATTATGGCTATTACTCTGCATACCGCTCTGCTGATCAATCGGACCAGGTCTCCGTGAGTGTTGGCGGCGGCGGTGCCTTGATCCAGGACAAGCTGTTTATTTACGGCCTGGTGGAAGGCAAACGCGATACCACCGATATTTACTCCGTCGATCGCAGCAGTACCAGCCGCAACACCTCACCGAATTATCTGGCGAAACTGGACTGGTATATCACAGATAACCATATTGTTGAATTTACGGGCATTTCGAACAAAGAAGAAACCGACTATCAACTTTTTTTAAACCCGGACGACCAGTATTACACCGGGCGTCATGGTAACCCCCGCACAGCCTTTACCCAACATGATGGTGGTACTATCCTGATTGGTAAATATACCGGACACCTTACCGACAATTTTAGCGTTGGCTTACTGTACGGCAAATTAGATCAGGACTCGGCTTATGTGACACCCGATCCGTTACCGGGTGACGAATGTCCGCTGGTCGATATTTATGATCAGGATACTGACGACGTGATTGATGTCGGTTGCTGGAACAATATCAACGTCAGAACCCTGGATTTTGGCCCGGATAATGACCAGCGTACCGCGTTTCGGATTAATGCCGAATGGCGCCTGAACAACCATACCATCCGTTTTGGTTTTGATGACGAAACCTTCAGCTCCCGCATTGCCGGTGCCGAATATTCCGGTGGTGTGTTTTACCGCCTGTATACCCCAGTGGACTTCGCTGATCGCTGGAATGGGGTAAACATTGAGCCAGGTGCCCATGTCGTACGTAAGCGCACCCGGACTTCCCCGTCTGGCAAATACGAAGTGAAAAACCGGGCCTTTTATTTGGAAGATAGTGTTTATCTGACTGATAACTTGATGGTCTATGCCGGCTTACGCAACGAGTCCTTTGACAACCTGAATGCGGATGGTCAATCCTTTGTCGATGCCAGCGATATGTTAGCTCCACGGCTGGGGCTGGTGTGGGATGTCAACGGTGATGCCACTGCCAAGTTCTACGCCAACGCTGGTCGTTACTTTATTCCAATCGCCGCCAACACCAACGTCCGCGCGTCAAACTGGCAGTATGTAACAACGGAATATTATCTGTATAACGGTGAAGTTGATCCGGTCACCCGGGCACCCGTGCAGTTAGGCCAGAAATTAGGCAGCACTCTGACCAGCGGCCGCAATACCTCGCCGGATCCGGCGACCGTTGCCTCTGCAGATCTGGAGCCTATGTTGCAGGATGAACTGATTGTCGGTTATCAGCGCGAGCTGAATGCGGACTGGAGCGCCGGCGTCAGCCTGATCCTGCGTGAAGTCAAAAACGGCGTAGATGACTACTGTGGCAGACAGGCTTTTATCGATTTTGCCGCCGATCAGGGTTATGCCGACTTTGACCCGGACACACTGTCTACCTGTATTATTCTGAATCCGGGCCGCGACCTGCAAATGGATATGGATCTGGCCGGAGACGGTAACTTGCAGCGCGTTACCGTACCCAATAGCTATCTGCAATTGGAAGAGTATAAAAGAACCTACAAAGCGCTGGAGTTCTCGGTTGAACGTGCCAAAACCGATGGCTGGTATGCCAGACTCAGTTATGTGCTGGCGAAAAGCTCAGGTAACAGCGAAGGTTTGGTCAACAGCTGGCTGGAATCGGAATCACCGGGTCTGACCAATGACTTTGACCATAAAGTCTATGTCGATGGTACTGACGGTGATTTATCCAATGACCGGCGCCATACTCTGAAATTATTTGGCGGCTACGATATCACTGAGCAGCTGGAGTTAAATGCCAACTTGCTGGTGCAATCTGGCAGACCGGTCAGCTGTTTTGGTTATGCCCCTTTCAGCGTGGATGATCCGGAGTATGAAGTATTTGAACGTTATGCGGCTTCCACCCTGTACTGCCGGAATGCCAATGGCGTACAGGAGTTGACCAACCGCGGACAATTCGGCCGTACTCCGTGGACCTTTACAGTAGACATTGGTGTTAACTACCATCCGGGCTGGTTACCCGGCTTAACGTTGCAGGCCAGCATTTTCAATTTGCTGAACACGCAGCAAGTTACCGAGTATGATGAAAAAGGTGATTTGACGCTGGAAGACAGCGGACAAAACCCGAACTTCCTGAATGACCTTAACTTCCAGACACCGCGCTCTGTCAGGCTGACCGCCCGCTACAGTTTCTAAGTGTCTGATGTGTCCGGGTTAACACCCGGACACTGCCCCGGAAAGTATTATGCCCACATTATCCTTACCTACCCTGCTCCTTGGGAGTTTACTCTTCGCTCTGAGTGGCACGGAGGCAAGCGCAACCGGTAGCAAGCCCGCTCCCGGTAAAGAGCTTTGGCTGTTTGGTGGCGGTGAACCCATCTGTTCCAGTGTGGAACCGCAAAAATGCCTGCCTGAATTCAACCAGCAAGCTGCAGAATTCTTCGCCCAAACCGAAGCTATCCGTCATAAAGTGTTTCAGGTTGATGCCGCAACGTTACAGCGCTGGCAGCAATCTGAACTTTGGCCAGACAGCACACAACGGCGGCAGCACCTGCAGCCAGCCTTACTGCCACTGTTAACCGCTGTACTGGGCCAGCCACTGGCCGAACCTGACTGGCATCACCACTTTAACCATCTGGAACTGACGGGCGATGAACAAAGCCTGCTGGATGACTGGTTTGAAATACGGCCACTGACGCAAAACGGCGCCACCCGGACCATGCAAGTGTATTATGCCGGTACACCGGATTATGTCAGAGCCATGTTTGAGGTATTCGTTGCCTCCGGTCGCGAACGGGCAACGGCCAGAACCGGTAAGGCAGTGCTCCGGCCGCGGCTGGTGCTGATTACTGCCTCCTCTTACAACGTGTTTGAATGGGTAGACTACTATCAGCAGTTATTTACAGCAGCAGGGGCGGAAGTGGTCTGGCTACCGATCGAACCGGCGATAATTCAGGGGAGCCCTTGTGCTGAGCTGGACCAGCAACGCCTATTCTGGAATGGACAATTACAGCGGCAAGCCCGATACCCGGAGCTGGCAGCTTACCAGCAACAATTTTGTCAGCAACCGGAAAAGCTGACTGAATTGGTTGCCAGTGCCGATTTGTTTTTTATTAATGGTGGCGATCAATCGTTAACCATGCGCAGTTTGCAAGATTTCAACGGCAACTGGACTGAAGTTGCGGTTATGTTGCAGCAAAAACTAGCCGAAGGAATACCACTGGGTGGATCCAGTGCCGGCACCGCCGTGCAATCAGGTCGCCCGGGAAGCAACATTCCGATGCTCAGCGGCGGCAGTACCGCCAGTGCGCTGCTAAATGGTACCCTGGCCACCGATGCCGACCGTCCGCTCTGCCAGCTGTTTCAGCAGTGTAATCCTTTATTAGGTGAGCCCGTGTTAACTTATAAAGCCGATGGCGGCCTGCAAAGCTTTACCCTGGGCGTATTAGATACGCACTTTCGCGAGCGGGCACGGGAAGGCCGGCTGATGAAACTGCTGCTTGATAGTGGCGCCAACACCGGCGTCGGCATTGATGAAGCCACACTATTGCGTGTGAATTTTGTGACGGCGGAAAAGGCTGAGCTTAGCGTAATGGGGCCGGGTGGCGTGTGGATCGTCCAGACAACCCCCTCATTACATTCAGCCCCTAACGCACAAGGTTGGCGGCTTAGCGGGATGCAGGCCAGCCGTTTACTGGCCGGCGATAGCGCAACGTTAAGCAGCACAACCATTCAGGTCAGATTAAATTGTCCTGAAACCAGCCACTATCCGGCGCAACAGATCGATGTCTCCGCTTTTGCTGAAAAGGCACAATGGCGCTGGTTACAGCAGGGCGGCAAGGTGCAGGCTTGCCAGCGTGAGGATCAGCAATGGCGTTATCAGCAATTACCGCTGATACTGGAAGTGAATAATGCAAACTCATAACCTTGATCACCGTGGCTGGCAGATGCCAGATACGCTACTTATCGTATTCGCCGTATTATTATTTGCGGCGTTGTTGGCCTGGTGGTTGCCCCCCGGGGTTTATCAGACTCTGACGGATCAAGCCACAGGACGGCAAATTATTCAGGCTGATAGCTATCGTGCTGTTACCGATGGTGCCACATTAGCCTGGTTTGCCAGCGGCGAGAAAACCAGCATCTTAACTGCATTTTATGATGGTATGACCTCAGGTTCGCGCCATAATGCCGCTATCGCGGTGGTCGTTTTTATTCTGATGGTAGGTGGCAGTTTTGGCTTAGTCCTGCATACCGGCGCCGTAGAACAGGCTCTGCGCTGGCTAATAGCTAAATTACAGCACCGGGCGTTATTATTACTGCCGGTGCTTGCTACATTATTCTCCCTCGGTGGCGCCATTTTTGGGATGGGTGAAGAAGCTATGGCCTTCGCCATTCTGTTAGCGCCGTTAATCCGCTTAATGGGTTACGATGCCATTACCACTGTGCTGCTAACTTATGGTGCCACACAGCTTGGCTTTGCCACCTCATGGATGAACCCGTTTTCCGTTGCGATTGCCCAAAGCATTGCCGGCGTCGCGCCATTATCGGGTACCGGCTTTCGGATCGGGATGTGGCTGATCTTTACCGGCGTGTATATTCTCTGGATGGTGTGGCGGGCAGAGCGACATAAAACGCGTTCCGGCCAGTCAGAAATATTTAGCTTAACGCATAGCTTCAACTTTGGTCACCTGCTGGTGCTGCTAACATTATTTACAGGCCTGGCCTGGGTGGTTTGGGGCGTTGTGAGCCAGAGTTATTACCTGCGGGAAATTGCCACCCAGTTTTTTGTTATCGGCGTCATTAGCTGTTCATTGGGACTAATTTTTAAACTCAATAAAACGGCTAATTTAAATAGTTATGTTGAGGCCTTTAAACAAGGTGCCGCCCAGCTACTCCCCGCGGCCCTGGTTGTCGGCATTGCACAGGGCGTGATCCTGCTGCTCGGCGGCACCGATCCAACGCAGCCGACTGTTATTAATACCTTATTGCATCATACCGCCTCGGCTATTGCAGAGCTGCCGCAATGGCTGGCCGCGCAGTCGATGCTGGTTTTTCAAAGTGGCTTCAATTTCTTTGTCACCTCAGGCTCGGGGCAGGCTGCGATGACTATGCCTTTAATGGCCCCCCTATCGGATCTGGTTGGGGTGAGCCGGCAAACGGCGGTACTGGCTTTTCAGCTGGGTGATGGTTTATCTAACTTATTTTATCCCACTTCAGCGTCGCTAATGGGCACATTGGCTATTGCCGGCGTTGGCTTTGCCGACTGGCTGCGTTCTATGTGGTCGTTATGGCTCTTATTAACCGCAATGAGCATTGCTACCGTAACGCTAGCCGTGCTGATCGGCTTTTAACAAACAGGTGATACATGCTGACTCAAATTATTGGTGGAATCTGTTACAGCCCTGAACCCTTAGGCCAACAGGATGTCTGGGTAGCCGGACAATCTGTGATGGCATTAGGCAACCAGGATTTGCGCAGTAGCCTGGTGCAACAAGTGGATGCTTCTGACTGTTATGTCGTCCCCGGCCTGGTTGATTCCCTGGCGCATATTATCGGCGGCGGTGGCGAAGGCGGTTTCCGTACCCGAACTACCGAGTTAAAAACCGCAGATGCGATTGCAGCTGGTGTGACAACTCTGGTTGGCGTGCTCGGTACCGATGCCATTACCCGCACCCTGACCAATCTGCTGGCGAAAGCCCAGGCCATAAATGAAGAGGGGTTAACCTGTTACTGCCATACCGGTTCTTACCAGATCCCGGCAAAAACCCTGTTTGCTGATACGATGGATGACCTGGTACTAATTGATAAGTTTATCGGCGTGGGAGAAGTCGCTATTGCCGATCATCGCTCATCGCAACCCACTTACCAGGAGCTCGCCCGCCTCGCCTCACAAGCCCGGGTGGGTGGAATGCTATCTGGCAAAGCGGGAATTGTCAGTGTGCACGTCGGGCCGGCAGCTGCCGGATTAGAGCTGTTATGGCAGGTCGTAGCGCAGAGTGATATTCCGCGGACCCAATTTTACCCTACTCATATCAACCGCAATCAATCCTTGTTAGAACAAGGCTGGCAATGGCTGCAACAGGGGGGCTGGATTGACCTGACCACCAGTTGTACACCTGAGGATTTAGCCCAGGGCGAAATTAAGTGTGCCGCCGCCCTACAGCAAGCCTGGCAACGTGGCTTGGATTTATCGCGCCTGACATTCTCCTCAGACGCTAATGCTTCGCTGCCATTCTTCAACGCAGCAGGTGATTTTATCGGTCTGGGCGAAGGGAAAATTCAGAGCTTATACCAGGAGATGGTTGATGCGGTCAGATTAGGCGTACCACTGGAACATGCGTTACGGGCTGTCACCCTAAACCCGGCGACTGTGCTGAAACTACCACATAAAGGCCGGTTGGCTGTCAAAGCTGATGCCGATATCCTGTTAATCGACAAGGCTTCCTTACAGTTAAGGGCTGTAATGGCCAAAGGCCGCTGGCTCTGGTCAGATGGCCGGGTTGCAGTAGAACGCAGCAGCTTATTCTTCGATTAATTAAGGCAGGAATTCCCGACTACGACGAGGTGCTGTAGTCGGGAACAGGGAGAGACCTTATTGGCTTTGCAGCACCACTAAACCATAGGGAGCCAGCTGACTGGCATTAAGATCAAAGCCCCAGCTGGCATTGAGCTTGCTATCCAGGGTGGCACTGATATCTAACGGCTGTTCACTCAGGTTCAGCACAAAGCGGGTATGGCTGCCATTTAGCTCGCGGTCGATTTGCAGCAGGCCGGCGGCAGGCTCTGTCACCTGATAGCTGCCTGCCAGTTTTAGCTCGGGCCGCTGCTTTTTCTGCGCGATTAAGAACTGATACAGGCGCCACAGTGAGTCTGGCTGGGCTTGTTGCTCTGCAACGGTATTACCACCGACGCTTAACTGCTGCTGTAAAAAGCCCGGCCACCAATCGGCAAACTGCACGGTAAACTGCTCTTTTTGCTCTACCCAGCTAAGCGGCGCTGCGGTAAAGCCAGCCTGGGCCTCAGTGTTCCACAGCATAGGTGCGCGTTTGTATACATCGTGGCCACTTTGTGCCTGCGTTAAGCCAATCTCTTCACCGTAGTAAAGATACTTAGTACCGGGCGAGCTAAACAGCATGGCTGCGGCCAGTTTGGATTTTTGCAGTACCGTCGCACGATCACCGCTTAACTGAAAAGCAACGCGGTCCTGATCATGGTTAGTTAAAAACGGCGTGAAGAACGCCAGTGGCGCGGACGAATCCAGACGTCGTTGCAGGTTTTCCTGTAGCGGGTGTAATTCGCCACTTTGCGTACCGCTAATAGTACCAAACTGCGCGGCATTGCCGGCATTTTGCTGCAGCTGACCAATAATTTTATAACCCACTTCAAAGTCAAAGCCCTGATCCAGCCCCTCACCGTTGCCCCAATATTTGGCGGCAATCGGGATATCTACCCAGGCTTCGCCAACTAAATAGGCTTCCGGATTAACGCTTTTGACAAAGGCATTAAAATCGCGCCAGTAATCAATGGTCGCCGGCAAATCGGCCTGACCATCCGGGCCACTTTCCATCACAAAGCGCACCGCATCTAAGCGGAAACCGGCCACGCCTTTATCCAGCCAGAATTTCGCCATCTTCTTCATTTCGGCCACCACATCCGGGTGTTCCAAATTCAGATCCGGCTGAGTCGCACCAAAGGCAGCGTAATAATATTCACCGCGCCGCTCATCAAAGTACCAAACTGCGTCCGGCTGATCATTATCAGCCCAGGCGTGGCCCCAGCCTTCGCCTTTGGCCGGTAAATCCTTGCGCCAGACAAAATAATCTTTATAGGGCGCGATGCCCTCGGCCGACTTTTGAAACCACTCGTGCTCACGCGAGATATGGTTAATCACTAAATCCAGAATGACCTTAATGCCTTTGGCATCAGCCGCCTGAATAAAGGCTTCAAATTCTGCCATGCTGCCGTAGTCACGCTCCACCTGATAAAACTCAGTAAAGTCGTAACCGTGATAGGAGGGCGCTTCAAACATCGGCGTTAACCAGATAGCGTTAATACCCAACTCCTGTAAATACGGCAGCTTGGCGGTCATACCATTAAAATCGCCATGACCATCGCCGGTCGTATCGTAAAAGCTACGCGGCCAAATCTGATAAAACACCGCATCCTGCCACCAGGGGCCTGACTCAGCTGCAGCGCTCGCCGCCAGCGGTGCGGCAACAGTTTCAGTTTGCTGTGGCGCCGGCTTGCAGGCACTAAGTGCCAGCGCCAGCGTCAGCGCGGTTAATGAGGTTCTTAACATGGTTTATCCCTTTACTGTTTCGGTTTTTATCCGCAACACATAAAGTGCCGCTATTACATAACTTACGCCACCAATCGCCAGCGCATAAATCGCCTGCCCCTGGAACAGATAGCCCACCAGGCTGCCCAGAATAGCTGCCGCCAGCAGCTGCGGTAACACGATAAAGATATTAAACATCCCCATATACACCCCCATTTTATGGGCGGGTAAACAGTTAGATAGCAGCGCATAAGGCAGTGACAAAATCGAGGCCCAGGCAATACCAATGGCAATCATCGGTAACCACAGCAGCGCCGGATCTTTAATCAGGAAGAAGGAGAATAAACCCAGGGCGCCGAATAACAGGTTAATACAGTGCGCTTTTTGCGTACTAGTGGCTTTAACCAGTAGCGGGATCAGCAACGCAGCGATAGCGGCGAAACCGTTATACACCGCAAACAATACCCCAACCCAGTCAGCGCCATTGTTATAGGCTACCGAGGTCGTATCGGTGGTGCCATAGTGGTAACTGGTGACGGCGGCGGTGGTGTAGATCCACATCGCGAATAACGGAAACCAGGAAAAAAACTGCACCACGGCCAGTTGGCGCATGGTTTTCGGCATGGTAAATAAATCATCGGTCAGCTGTACCAGCATATTGCGGTTTTGCTGTTGCTTAAACCAGCTGGCCGCCCATTGCAGTAAACCAAAGGCGGCAACTAAGGCACCAAGTAAATACAGTTGCTTATCCAGCTGCCAGAATGCCACCGCAGAAAAGGCTGCCACGCCAATCACCACAGCGGCGGCGCCACTACGCCAGTAATCCTGGGCCGGGGTTGCCATAGGCGCACAGGGATGTTCTGCCTGTTCAGCAGCATCAAAGGCAGCCAGTTGCTCCGGGCTATATTCCTTACTGGAGATAATGGTCCAGCCCACCGCTAAAAACAGCACTACACCACCGGCATAGAAAGAGTACACCACCGAATCCGGGATCATGCCTTCGGCAGCAGTATTGGCGACGCCAAACCAGTTGGTCATGATCCAGGGTAAGGCAGACGCAACCACGGCACCGACACCGATAAAGAAGGATTGCATGGCAAAGCCGGTCGGCCGCTGCTGTTTATTCAGGTTATCACCAACAAAGGCGCGAAACGGCTCCATCGTCACGTTAATGGCGGCGTCTAAAATCCACAGCATACCGGCGGCGATCCACAAGGTCGGCGAGTTTGGCATTATCACCAGCGCCGCAGTGGTGGCTAAAGCGCCGTATAAAAAGAACGGCCGGCGCCGGCCCAGCTTAGTCCAGGTTTTATCACTAAAGTGGCCAATGATCGGCTGAACCAGTAAGCCGGTTAGCGGGGCGGCGATCCACAGGATCGGAATTTGCTCCATGTCGGCGCCCAGGGTTTGGAAGATCCGGCTGACGTTGCCATTTTGCAGGGCAAAGCCAAACTGAATACCAAAAAATCCAAAGCACATATTCCAAATCTGCCAAAAGCCAAGGTTTGGTTTGGTTTGCATAATGATGGTCTCTGTTGCGGTTTTATAATTATTTACCTGTCAGGCTGTTTGATACCTGCATTTAGCGGCAAGGACAAGATGAATACGTATTCAGCAAGCACCGGTGCCACTGCGGCGCCGGTGCTTTGAGGTTTTAGAGTCCGGCAAACACAAACGGCTGGGCCGGCTTAAACTGGGTCAGCGCATCGCCGGCATACATCTGATGCTCTGGCTCGACGCCAGTTCTCTTCCAGCTCACTTTTGTGTATTCCTATCCACTCCTGAACAAAAGTAACTTCCGTAAAATCGGCTAGTTACTGGCATAGCATTTATCCCACTGAAAAGGGTGCCTTCATCATATTGGATCAAGGCGAGGAGTCAAATCTGGCATAACACCGGGCTAATCATTCGGACTCTGAACCCGAAAGTCGCAGAAAGTCGTAGGTAACAAAGTTAACTTTACTGCAGATTAATGCTGCTCAAATAACGTACTAATTTATGTCAGGAATTTTTACAAAATTCCGAGCCAGCCATCCATTCGCGTCTTGAAGGAAACCTCATAGCACTGATTTATATAGTGTTTTTTACAAACTAGAGTTATGGCCCGATTATTGCCTAGTACTTTATAACTATTTGTTGTGCGCTAAGCTTCTGAAAAATTTGATTAAGGAAGAATGGAATGAAGAAATCGTTGTTTTCAATGTTAGTTGTTGCCGGCTTAACGTTATCAGCCTTTGTACAAGCATCGCCGATCTTACTGGATACCATTACACATAATTATGGTAGCCAACATTATGTGCCTGATAGCGTTAAAGCAAATAAAAATCCAAACTGCGATTCGGCCGCTCAAGATTGGTTAGTGATTAAAGACAGGAACAACGGCTGTCAGAGATTTTATGATAATTTTAGTTTCGCTGATTTAGCGTATCAATCAATAGACAGTTTTGAGTTATCACTTAGCTATAGTGATACGAACAATTTTTTTTTCATTCCTATTGAGCAGTGGCAAGTCCGCCCTGGCGTAAGTAGTTCAACACCTGGATATCAGTACTTTGACTTAAATCGCGTTGGTAATACGATTACACTTGGTACTTTTACTTTTACCCGCAATAACCTGGCCATCTTCGATCAAATTGTGAATGCCAAAAACTTTTCGCTATGGTTTGCCGAAAATGCTTTGGTGCCAAATAATTTCAGCCTCTATAGCGCGTCGTTAAACGTGTATGGCAGTGCGCAGCAAATCACACCACAGAATCCGGATACGACTGTTGCAGTCCCTGCACCAGCCGGCATTGCGTTATTTGGTTTAGGTCTGACTTTACTTGGCTTCGCGCGTCGCAATAAGCGCAAATAGGTTTTCCAGCTAACCTGTACAAAAAAACCTCAGCCCAAAAGCTGAGGTTTTTTTATGCCTGATTAGGGCGTGATATCTAATACCAATACGCCCCGCGCCGGCACGGTTAGCTGTTGTTGCAGCTGCAATTTTGCACCGGTTAGCACCTCTGTGGCTTGCACCTTGGCTGGCAGCACCTGCCTAAAACGTGCCAGCTCCAGTGTCACTGCTTCGGATTGCTTGTTCATCACCACCATCACCGTTTGCTGCTCGTTATAGCGGAAATAGGTATAGGTGCCACGATCCGGGGCAAAGTGCAGTAGCTTACCCTGATGAATGGCGCTGGCGGTTTTACGCCAGTTTAGCAGCCGGCTGACCAGTTGCTGCGCCATAAGCTGGGTATCCGTTAACCCCACGCCAGTAAAGGCATTGACTTTATCGCCCGCCCAACCGCCGGGAAAATCAGCCCGTACCTTGCCATCATCGCGCTGTGGCGGGCTGGTCAGCGCCAGCTCAGTGCCATAAAACAGCTGTGGAATACCGCGCATGGTAAAGAGGTAACTTAGCGCCATCCGGAACAAGTCTTGATCTTCGCCCAGTACTGAAAATAAACGGGCAGTGTCATGGTTACCCTCAAAGATCACCAGATTAAAGGGATCGGCATAGACATGGTCATTGCTCAGCATTTCATACAGCCGGATCCAGCCGCTATTCCAGCTCTCTGGCTCTGCCAGTGATTTTAGCAGGGCGTCATACAGCGGGAAGTCGAGCATCGCCGGAGTATGCGAAACATAGCCATCTTTATTCTGCTTGCCGGCCTGCCAGTACGAGACGATAAGCGGATTCGGGCTCCATTCTTCACCCACAATATTAAACTGAGGATATTCCTGCATAATGCGCCGGCCCCACTCGCTTAAAAAGGCTTTATCGGCATAAGAATAGGTATCTTCCCGGATACCCGACAACCCGGCGTATTCCACCCACCAGATGCTATTCTGAATAAGATAGGTCGCTAATCTGGGGTTGCGCTGATTCAGATCCGGCATGGTGTCGACAAACCAGCCATCGGTAAATAGCTCGCGATCAATATCGGCCGCATAAGGGTCCTGAATGGTGCTGCGGTTATGATTGGTTGGCACAAAGTTGCCATTGCCATCGCCGCTCGGGAAGTTCAGCCAGTCTTTAGCCGGTAAGTCCGGCAGCCACCAGTGATTACTGCCAATATGATTAACGATAATATCCTGAATCACCTTAATACCAAGCTGATTGGCGGCCGCAACAAAGTCGCGGAACTGCGCATTGCTGCCAAAGCGGGGATCTACCCGGTAAAAGTCGGTGGCAGAATAGCCGTGATAAGAGAAAGCCGGTTGATTATTTTCGGTTAGTGGCGTTGGCCAAACCGCAGTCACTCCCAGCTGTTGTAAATACGGTAATGCTTGTTGCATCCCGGCCAGATCGCCACCATGACGGCCGTTGTCATCCTGCCGGTTCGCCTGCTCCAGCATCCCGGGTACGCTGTCGTTACTGGGGTCGCCATTTACAAAGCGATCCGGCGTAATCAGATAAATCGCATCAGCGGGCGAGAAGCCCTGACGCTGTGCCGAACCTTCATTTCGTGCCAATAACGGGTAATCGACTTGCTGTACGGCTTTTGCGCCGCGCCAAAGCTGCAGTGGCAAGGTGCCCGCTGCCGCATCAGCAGACAGTGTCAGCTCAACAAACAGATAATTCGGGTTATCGGTACGATGCACAGCACTGATGCTAACCCCGGGATAGCTGAGCTTAGGTGTTAACTCCGCTAACTTATCCCCGTACAACATCAGCTCAACAGTCGGATGCTGCATACCAACCCACCAGTTCAGTGGCTCAACCCGCTGTACCCTAGACGCGTATTCACTAGCCGCCTGCAAACCAAAACTCAGGCCATAGATAGCTAATAAGCCAAATAACTTTAATTGCAAAAAATTACGCATTAGTTTTGCTCCTGCGTTGGCTTAGCCAGTAAAAAGCGCAGTGGTGTTGCTAACCGGGCCGCCCAGGCCTGTTCACTGTGATCGGTACCGGCAAACAGCTCGCTGTGCCACAAGGGTGCGCTAAAGCCTTTGCGCCGGAATAAGCGGTCGACCTCTTGCTGTAACGGCGGATAGAGCGCATCCAACGTTTGGTCACCATAATCAAAGTACCACTTATGCTGGCCGGCAGCGGGGAGCTGTTGCTCCAGATAGCTTAGAAAGGCCTGCGGGATCGGGTTATTCTCTACGCTAAAGGTGCCGGGCCAGTGGGTGGATAAGGCAGCGGCACCGCCAAATACCTGCGGATAGCGGCTTTGCGCATACCAGGAAATCAGGCCGCCCATACTGGAGCCCATAATAAAGGTCGCTTCACGCGCCGGATCAGTAGCAAAATGCTGATCGATATAGGGTTTTAGTTCTGTTACTAAAAAGCGCAGATAGTTATCGCTGTAAACGGCGCCGGCAAATAACGGCACACCGGGCGCGCGCTCCAGTTGATACAGCTGTTGCTGCACCGCTTCCGGTAAACTTAAAAAGGGCTGCTGCGGAAAATACTCGCTGTGCCGCGCCGCACCAATATTGTGAATACCCACCACAATAAAGGGCCGCACCTGCCCCTGTTGCTGTAACTGCTGCGCCGTTTCGGCTACCTGCCAGCTTTGGCCATTCCAGGTAGTACGGGCATCAAATAACATCTGACCATCGTGCATATAGAGCACCGCATAGCGCTGTGAACTGCTGTAACCTTCCGGTAACCAGACATCGATCGGGCGGCTGGGCACATAGACTGAGGCGATCTGCGGCAACCTGACAAGTTGGCCAACCGTAACGCCTGGCAAAGTTGCTGTATTATCGTCTGCTGCCAACACAGTACTACTTAACATTAACCCGCAAAATAAACCACTTAGCCATCCCCGCCGCCAATATTTTCTAAGTGTCGTCATCTTTGCCTCCGGTACTATGTCTCCGGTACTATGTCTCCGGTACTATGCCCCCGCCAAACATGACAGCATTTAAAACTGTCGCCTTTGGCGTTTGGGTTTAGCTTCGACGTTTAATAGTGAAGCTGTAATTGTTTAGTTGCAGCCTTAAGCGGCAACTTAATATGCAATTGCTTATTCGCTTTGTCATACCAGGCGATATTTTCACCGCGGGCAAAACGCTGCGGCTGGGCAACAATCGGGATATAACGGCCATCCAGATAGATTTTGCGCGCCTTGCCACGCTGATTATGCAACACCAGTGTTAAATCGCGGCTGGCCGGCTTGCCCTGATACTCCCCACCTTCGCGGCTAAAATTCAGCGTTAGCCTGTTGTCTTCCGTCGTGGCGGCGAAATGCAGCAGCTCATACTGGCCCTTGGCAGCCGAATCCGGCGTTACGCCATCATCTTCAAACAGGCTGTACTGGCTGGCAGCGACACTCCGATCGGCGTAATAGTGCAGTGTTAACGCCTTGCCCTGATAATCCGCGGTGCGTTGCAAGCTGTCGGTCATCGGAATAAAGCTACCGGCTTTTACCAGCACCGGAATGGTGTCGATCGTTACCGGGCGCTGTAGCACCTGACCACCTTCCAGCCGCTCGCCGCTAAAGAAATCGAACCAGACACCTTGTGGCAGATTTACCGGCCAGCTTGTTACGCCTGGCTCAGTTACCGGCGCCACTAAAAAGGCATCGCCCCATAAATAGCTGTTAGCTTCATCGCGTAGCGCCGGATTTTGCTCATCCAGGAAAAACAACGGCCGCATTAGCGGTATCCCGCTTTGGCTATGCTGATAGGCCAACGTATAGTTATATGGCAGCAGTCGGTAGCGTAGCTCCAACCAGGGGCGCAGGGTGTTAATCACTTCGTCGCTATGGAATACCGGCTCAGGCGCAATATGCTCCTGGGCATGTGGCCGGTACACCGGCTGAAATACGCCATATTGCAGCCAGCGGATATACAGCTCAGGATCAAAGACTTCACCACCGGCAAAGCCACCTAAGTCAGAGTGGATCCAACCAAAACCAAATAAGCCCATTTGCAGCGCCAGTTCGACCTGCGGCTTTAACCCGCCCCAGCTGCGGTCGACATCACCGGTCCAGGGCACCATACCAAAGCGCTGCGAACCTAAGCTGCCGGCGCGCATCATAATAAAGGGCCGCTGTGCCGGGAAATCACGGCGATAGCCCTGATGCACCAACTCAGCCCAGCGATGGCCATAGGCATTATGCACTGCATCGGCAGGCTGTAAGCCAATGCCCGGCAGATGATGATAGGTATCGGCCGGGTGCACTTCAGGCTCGCCCAGATCGCCCCAAATACCACCAACACCTTGCGTCAGTAACTCATGGTAACGCTGCCAGAACCAATCGCCAGCTTTGGGATTAAACACATCAACCAGACCCGTATTACCAAAGTAAAAATCAAAGGTCTTTGGCTGACCATCCGGTCCCGGTGCGATAGCCCCCGCTGCAACCGCTTCATCCCAGCGCTTGGAGCTAGTCAGAATAAAGGGCTCAGTCACCAGGATCGTTTTAACGCCATCGGCGGCAAAATCAGCCAGCATTTGCTCTGGATTTGGGAAAGCCTGATGATCCCAGTCCAGATTGCCCATATGGCCCTGAATATCCGGTCCAAACCAGTACAGATCGATCACAATGGCATCTAGTGGCAGCTTAAGCTCGCGGAATTTTTGCACCACCGCCCGCGCCTCTGCCTCGGTGCGATAACCAAAGCGCGAGGCATAGTTGCCTAAGGTCCAGCGCGCGGGTAGTGGCGGCTTGCCACTGACCGCCAGATACTGCTGGATCAACTCAGGCGTCGTATCGGCAGCGACCAGCAGATAGCTACTGCGGCCGCCCTGAACACGAAAACGTAACTGATCTGTCTGGCTATGGCCCAGATCCAGCTCACCAGTGGCGCCATTATCAAACAGCAACATATAGTTTTTATCGGATAAAATACCGGCCAGGCTAAAGTACATCTGGCTCGATTCGGTGCTGTAGCCATAATGTGCCTTGTTATAGAGCGGTAATTTATGACCGCGGCGATCCATGCCCAGCACCCGCTGCCCGGCACCTGCTAATTTTTCCTGCTCGGCGAGACTAAAATCAAAACCCAGCTGACCGTCCGCTTGAATCAGGCCGGCCTGGTCCCGGGTTAACAGCTCGCCATCGCGGTAAAAGGCAATACTCAGCGGGCTTTTATTAATCACCAGTTGCAAGGCATCACTTTGCAGTGTTAATTGCTGCTCGGCGCTGGCTAGCGCCAGCTCAACCGGCTGCGCCGGATTACCGATCAGCAGCGAGGGTAACTGAGTTACCCCGGCAGGCTGATACCAAACCGCGACACTGTGCGGGTTATAAAACTCAACGCTCACTTCGCCCTGATCGGTGGTTAATACCACTCCTTGCGGCGTAATGCGGTGACTTTGATAATGCTCAACTGCCAGTGCAAATAATGGCGCCAGCGATAAGGTTAGGGCACTCGCAGTAGTGAGGGCCCAACTAAACACTTTGCACATTACTCCCCCTGCCGATTAAGTTGATACACCACAGAGCCCAGCGCTGCCAGCTTGACTTGCACCTCCCCCTTACCGGCGGTGACGACTAATTCATTGGTTTTACCCGTCAGTTGATCTTGCAGTAAATATTTACCATCACTCAATTGCCAGGTGGTGATTAAATCTGCCGGTAGTTGCAGACTGAATTCAATGCCCTGTTGCGGGTTAAAATGGCTAACAACTAACAATTGCTGCTGTTGGTTATAACGGGCGAATGCTAATTGCTGCTCTGAATAAGCACTGCCGGCAGCCAGGTTGTCAGTGTGCAACTCACGGTAGGCACCGTTTAACGCCGGCGCCTTGGCACTAAACTGCATTAAGGTTTCATAGAATTGCCGCAACTCACGCTCTGCCGGACTTAACGCTCCGCCATCAAATTTACCACCATTCATCCAGCGTTGGTGATGGGGTACGCCCCAGTAATCAAAGATGGTGGTGCGGCTGGCCTTACCAAAACCAGCGTCAGCTGCACCCGGTTCGCCGACATCCTGGCCAAAATAAAGCATGGTCGGGGATTTACTGATCAAGGCTGACACCACCATCGCCGGCATGCCTTTGCGGGCATCGCCGGCAAATTCCGGAGCGGCTATACGCTGCTCGTCATGGTTTTCCAGAAAGTGCAGCATATGCTGTTCAATATCGGCCATCCGCTGTTGAATGGTCACCAGCTCAGACGTCGGGCCTTTACCCTGCATCACCAGCTTCAGGCTGTCGTAAAACTCGACTTTATCGTACAGGTAATCCATTAAACCAAGCTTGATATAGTCGCGGTATAAATGCGGTTGATATACCTCGGCCAATAAAAAGGCGTCCGGGTTTTGTTGTTTAATATGCGAATTTAAATAGCTCCAGAATTCCACTGGTACCATCTCGGCCATATCGTAGCGGAAGCCATCAACGCCCATCGCAGTCCAGTACAACACGATGTCACGGAATTTAATCCAGGTGTTGGGCACTTCTTTGCCTTGCCAGAACTGATAATGCGCTTGCCAATCTTTCTCAGCATAGTCGGCCGGTAGTTTGTCAAAGTCGTAACTCCCATCCGGACGCACACCAAAGTTGATTTTTACCGTTTCATACCAGTCGTCAAAAGCCGGCTGCACCGAACGGGCGCCATTACCGGTCCATTTCGCCGGCACTTCGGCAAATTTGCCATCGGCAAGCGGGTGAGCGTCACCACCCAGCACCTGATAATCTGCAGGCCAGGTCGGAACTTGGAAGGCGGAACCCGGAACATAGTAAAAATTATTATCACGGGCATATTCCACGCTGGTATCGTCATCCGCACCAAAATCACGCACGCTGTCTGGCTTACCCAAAGACTCGTAACGCCGCGCCACATGGTTAGGGACGATATCGATCAGTACCTTCATACCATGCTGATGGGTACGGGCAATCAGCGCCTGAAACTCTTCCAGCCGCTTGGCCGGGTCGTCAGCCAGATCCGGATTCACACTGTAATAGTCTTTCACTGCATAGGGCGAGCCAGCGCGGCCTTTTACCACATCAGGGTCGTCGTTGCTGATGCCATAGGCGGTATAATCACGGATCACCGCATGGTGCGGCACCCCGGTGTACCAGATATGGGTAGTACCTAAGGCTTTAATACCTTTGAGCGCAGCATCGTTAAAGTCACTAAACTTACCGACACCATTTTCTTCCAGTGTACCCCAGGGCTTGTTAGTGGTATTGGTATTACCAAATAGGCGGGTAAATACCTGATACACCACGGGCTTACCGGCAGGCTCTGCAGCGGCGTCTGTTTTAGGATTTGCGGCGGCTGCCGGCGTAGCCTGTTCCGGCGCAGGTGCTTTACCACAAGCAAGCAACATCGACAGCGCCAGAGCGCTTAGGGTGGCGTGTTTTATTTGCATCAGCGATTACCTTGTCTGTTGATCTGGTTATGATGATTAAATTACCGCAGATCCTGCGTTGGGTTATGCCTTTTTTTGGTGCATACGTATGCAAAGCAGCGATTTATGGCTGGGGCGTTTCGGTGGTGAAGAGTTTGTCGTGATTTTACCTGACACAGCAAAGACCCAAGCTTTTGATATTGCAGAACAGCTACGTATTACGTTGGCTGAAACAGTTATGCCAGCCCCTATCTCCAGGACATTGACCGTCAGCCTTGGTATCGCTGAGCATAGCGGTCAAAACACACCTGAATTACTGGAACAAGCTGATCAGGCGATGTATCGCGCTAAAGCCAGTGGCCGTACCGCCGTTTGCAGTTAAACCTGCCGCAAAAGACTTTCTGCCCAAGCGACGGCTTCCAGATACATCGGTGCCAGATCTGCGCCTTCAGGCAACGACTGCAGTAAATCATCAGTCAGTGGCCAGTCGGCTTGTTCCAGCGCTTCGGTGAGTTTCAAAAAGTGCCCAAACTGCCCTTCACGTTTTAGTAGCGCCAGCTTAACTTCCGTCAATAATGGCAGCTGAGCAAGTAACTCATCCTGCGGCTGCTCAACTATCAAGTGTACATTGGAGAATAGCCCGGTTAAAAAGCTGCTAGGTGGATTCTTAGTTAACTTAACATGGTTAGCCAAAGCATCGCAAAAGCGCGCTCTGACTAATGACTGGCGTAATAATTCTGTTGGCGCATCGCCCTGCAAGTTTGCCAGAGCTAACAGCGCGATAAACTTCTTCAGCTCGGCCTCTCCCATATAAATCATCGCATGCTTCAGCGAACTGATGGGTTGGCTATGGCTGGCACCGGCATGATTAATAAAACGCAGCAATTTAAAGGATAACCCCACATCTTGCTGACAGATATTGGCTAAATGCTCGAAGTTAAGCTCACTCGCAGAAGCCTCCGCCATTAACGCCAACAGGTTAGCTTTATTACCGCTGATTTGCTTATGCTTTAACATTTCCGGGCGGGCAAAAAAGTACCCTTGAAACAACTGAAATCCGAGCATTTTTAATTTCTCGAATTGTTCTATCGTTTCTACTTTTTCTGCAATCAGCGTAAAAGTATGACCGGCTAAACGCCGTAAGTGTTTGGCAATTTGCAGCAGATTAAACTGTAACACATCCACTTTTAGGTAACTGATATAGGGTAAATAAGGATCCCATTTTGGATCAAAGTCATGGTCATCCAGGGCTAGCTGGTAACCTTGTTGCTTTAAAAACTTGATGGTATGCAGTAATTCCGGCGTAGCAGGCACGGTTTCTAACACCTCAATTACCATGCTGCCGGGCTTGATCGAGGTTGGGAAGTGATGCAATAGGGTTTCTTCGGAGAAGTTAATAAAAGCCAGTTTGTTGGCGGTAACTTTTTCTACACCCAGCAACAGATGATGCTGCATAATCAGTTTAGAGGTGGCTTCGTCAGCATTAATATCCGGAAACGTATTAGCCTCACCATCGCGAAATAGCAGCTCGTAACCGATGGTCTCTTTTGCCGCATTAAAGATGGGTTGCCGCGCAATATACCCGTACATACCAGCTAACTCCAAAGTACTACCTGTACGGGAGTATAAGCCGATCTGTGGTTGAAACAAGAGGGCCGCCGGATATTTCGAACCGGCGGCTTGTGTTGCTTTAGCGCGCCGTGTTCGCGCTAACTAAGGCTCTGGGTTGAGTGTAGGTTTTTGGCTTTTTCGGTTTCTTCGGCTTAACCGGCAGAGTACTTAACATCGTCTCGGGCAACGACTGCTGCGGCGCAAAACCCTCGATAACTTTGCGTGGTAACAGCTGTTTAATCAGCTTTTCAATACCTTTCAGTTCTTTTAACTCTTCAGCACAAACCAGCGATACCGCCAAACCAGCGGCTCCGGCGCGACCGGTACGGCCAATACGATGCACATAGTCTTCAGCAACATTCGGTAGTTCGTAATTGACGACCTGCGGTAATTGCTGGATATCCAGACCTCGCGCCGCAATATCCGTTGCCACTAACACCCGGATGCCGCCGGCTTTAAACTCAGCCAGCGCCTTGGTACGGGCATTCTGGCTTTTATTGCCATGGATAGCCATGGCGCTGATGCCGGCTTTTTCCAGCAATAAGGTCAGCTTATTGGCGCCATGCTTGGTTTTGGTAAACACCAGCACCTGCTGCCAGTTATGCTGTTTAATTTGCTGGATCAGTAAATTGGCTTTCTGGCCTTTATCGACCGGGTATAACCATTGTTCAATCCGCTCTACCGTGCTATTTGGCGGCGTTACCGTGACTTCCAGCGGTTCATGCAGCAAGCCTTTGGCCAGGGTACGGATCTCTTCAGAAAAGGTGGCCGAAAATAACAGGTTCTGCCGCTTCGGCGGTAACAGCGCCAGAATTTTCTTAATATCACGGATAAAGCCCATATCCAGCATCCGGTCGGCTTCATCCAGCACCAGAATTTCCAGCTGATTAAAGCGCACCGCGTTTTGCTGGTATAAATCCAGCAACCGGCCCGGCGTAGCAATCAGAATATCGACACCTTTACGCAGCGCCATCATCTGCGGGTTAATTTTAACGCCACCAAATACCAGCGTACTGCGTAGCGGTAAGTGCTTACCATACAGCTGCACACTTTCGGCCACTTGCGCGGCCAGTTCACGGGTTGGGGTTAAGATCAGTGCCCGTACCTGGTTCGGCTGTACTTTACGGCCTTGCTCGCGACTGTCATTTAAACGCTGCAGCAAAGGTAGGGTAAAGCCAGCAGTTTTGCCGGTACCGGTTTGGGCGGCGGCCATCAGATCACGCCCCGCCAGTACCGCCGGGATAGCTTGTTGTTGAATAGGGGAAGGTGTGGTGTAGCCTTTTTCAGCTACCGCTTTGAGCAGCTCAGCCGCTAAAGGTAAATCAGTAAATTGCATGCGTATTCCCGCAGTGGTGCTGCGAAAATCTCTGCCCGCAGCTGCAGTACCCTTCAAAAGGAAGGGCGCGCAGCATACAGCATTTGCTCAGCTTTAGCGAATTTGGCGCTCAGAATAGGGTATAGATAAAGCCCGCCAGCGCAGACTGCTGACTGACAACGACCAGCCCGCCTAACAACGCCAACACCAAAATAATGGGTAACAACCAGATTTTTTTGCGCACCCGCAAAAAGGCCCATAAATCGGTGAAAAATTCCTGCATTAAAAAGGATCCTCCAAATCTTTAGCAAGCGGCTCTTTATCGGGTTGGCGCCAGAAACTGTCCCCTTTCGGGTGCGCCTGATACTGCAATTTACCGCATAACCGCAGCAATAAGCTCAGTGGCATTATCAACAGATAAAACACCACGCCAAGCAGCAGTCGGGTATTCAGCCAGCCCATAACCGCCGCAAAAGCCATCCATACCCGATAGGGATAATATAAACCTGGCGCATAAGCCAGCGCCAGCGATAAAAATCCTGCAGCGACCATCCAAGGCCAGAGTGGCCAAAACCAGCCAAAAAGCCAGGGTAGCAGTAAACCAAACAGCATCGGGATCACCAGCGCCATTTGCAAGCCAAATTGGCGCAACCCCTTGTGGTCAGTTTTTTTTAGTAACAGCGCACTCATCTGTTATCTGCTCCCCGGCACTAATCTGCGGCAAAGACGCGCTGGCGCGCCGCCTGTAGTTTCACAGCAGGCTGGTCAGCTTTATGTAGCAGGCAGTTGCCCAGCACCAGTACATCCATATCGGTCGCATAGAAGCCCTGCAAGGCATCAGCCGGGCTGCAAACCGGTGGCTCGCCCCGGACATTAAACGAAGTATTAATCAGCACTGAGGTGCCGGTCTGAGCTTTAAAGTGCTGCAACAGCTGATAAAAACGTGGGTTAGTATCGGCACTGACCGTCTGCACTCTGGCACTGTAATCAATATGCGTAATGGCCGGCAGACTGGAGCGCTGCTGTGCCAGCCGGGCTAAACCACTTAACCCCGGCGCCACCTCAAGTTGTAATTCTGCGGCCAACTTGGCTACTAACAACATATAGGGGCTGGGGTGGTTAAGTTGAAAATACTGCTGCAGATCCTCGGCCAGCACCGCCGGTGCAAAAGGGCGAAAAGATTCGCGCTGTTTAATTTTCAGGTTCAGGATACTTTGCATCACCGGGCTGCGCGCATCACCAAGAATGGAGCGATTCCCCAATGCCCGCGGTCCAAATTCCATCCGCCCTTGAAACCACCCGACCACCTTACCCGCCGCTAGTAACCGTGCCACTTCCGGATACAGCTGCGGCTCGCTCAAGTACTGATAGGGTGCCTGCTCTGCCTGTAACAGCGCCTGGATTTCGCTGTCGCTATAGGCTGGCCCCAGATAGCTCCCCTGCATCTGGTCCTGCTGCTCATCGCTGTGCCGTGGCTGCTGAAAATACTGATACCAGGCTAGTAAGGCCGCACCCAGGGCACCACCGGCATCGCCGGCAGCCGGTTGGATCCAAAGCTCCTGAAAAGGCCCATCGCGCAATAAGCGACCATTGGCGACACAATTTAAGGCGACACCACCCGCCAGACAAAGCTTGCTGGCGCCGGTCAGTTGTTGGGCATGACGGGCAATTTTCAGTACGATCTCTTCGGTCACTTGCTGAATGGAAGCGGCTAAGTCGAGATAGAGCTGGCCGGGTTCGGCGTCTGCTGTTAACGGTGGTGCGCCAAACAAGGCAGCAAAACGCTGATTAATCATGCGTGAGCCAACCGGATAAGCAAAATAGCGCATATTCAGTGCAAAGCTGCCATCCTCGCGCACGCTAATTAATTCGCGATAAATCAGCTCAACATACTTAGGCTCGCCATAAGGCGCCAGCCCCATTAACTTGTATTCGCCGGAATTCACCTTAAAGCCGCAGTAATAGGTAAAGGCCGAATACAGTAAACCTAATGAATGCGGAAAATGCAGTTCCGCTAAAGGCCTTAGCTGATTACCCTGGCCATGCCAGATAGTCGATGTCGCCCACTCGCCGACCCCATCCAGACAGATCACTGCCGCTTCCTGATAGGGGCTGGCATAAAACGCCGAGGCAGCATGCGCCTGATGGTGCTGGCTAAACAACAATTTGGGTAGTGGCGTTTTGCGATCCAGCCCGGCTAACGCCCGAAGCTCACGCCGTAATACGGTTTTTAAATACAGTTTTTCTTTTAGCCAAACCGGCATCGCCATTAAAAACGAGCGAAAACCGCGCGGCGTATGTGCCAGATAGGTTTCCAGCAAGCGTTCAAATTTCAGTAACGGCTTGTCGTAAAACACTACGGCACTTAGCTCACTGAGATCTATCCCTGCTTCGCGCAAACAATAGCGAATGGCGTCGGCGGGGAAGCCGGCGTCATGTTTCAGGCGGCTAAAACGCTCCTGCTGCGCTGCCGCGACTATCACGCCATCGCGCAGCACACAGGCGGCACTATCATGGTAATAGCAGGAAATACCGAGGATATAACGCATAAATCCATTAACTGAGAACTTATTGCCTTAACTTAACCTGATTTTTAAAAAGCCGATAGAGCTGGTATCAGAAAACTTGCTGCTAACAAGGGCTTAAGGTAACGTAAGCTGATGCCTTTTGAATCAGGTGGCAGCAAAGTTGGCAACACCAAAGCCCCCACGCAAAGTCTTTTATTTGATCGCGCTGCTACTACCGGTATTGCTGTTACTGGTACTGGAAATGCTGTTGCGTGTCAGCCCCTGGTATCAGCGCTATCCGCTGTTTATCGCCTCTGAATCCTTACCGGGCTATCTGCAAACCAATCCGGATTTAATAAAACGTTATTTTGCCGATCCCAAGCAGGCGCCGGATCTGGCCATTGATACCCAGTATTTTCCGGCAGTGAAACCAGCCGGCCAGTTTCGCATCGTGCTGCAAGGTGGCTCCAGCGCTGCCGGTTTCCCATATGGCCGTTTTGGCTCGCCGGCGGCAATGTTACAGCAGCGGTTAAAGCGGCTGTATCCGCAGCGGGATATTCTGGTGCTCAACACCGCCCTGTCAGCGGTAAATTCCTATACGTTGCGGGATCTTAGCGCCGAAATTCTGGCAATTGAGCCGGATCTGATCCTGATTTATGCCGGCCATAATGAATATCTGGGCCTGATGGGTGTCGGCTCAGCGCTACTGGGAGACGGCCACCACCTGAGTAAGCTGCTGTATTTACAATTACGGCAACTGGCCTTATTTCAGGCCGGACAACGCTTATATAGTGCGCTTAGAACAACACCAGCGCCAGCGTTGGCGGAGCGCACCATGATGGCGCAGATTGCCGCCGAGCAGCAGATCCCGCTAAATAGCTCACTGTATCAGGCCGGACTACAGCAATTTCAGGCTAATCTCAAGGCGCTGCTACACCGCTACCAGCAAGCCGGGGTACCGGTGGTACTAAGCAGTATCGCCAGTAATGAACGCCAACCCCCCTTTAGCTCCAGCCAGCCGGCATTAACCCAGGCGCCGGAGCCGCAGCAAGCACGCCAGCAATTACAACAAGCGTTACAACAACACCCCGATGTTGCCAGCTGGCATTTTCAGCTGGCCGAGCTGCTGCTCGACGCTGGTGAGCAGCGCTTAGCGCTGCAACATTTTCAACTGGCGCGGGAGCATGATCTATTGCGTTTTCGGGCACCGCTGGCGATCAATCAGCAGCTGCAACAGCTGGCCTCTGACTTTAGGCTGCCCCTGGCAGATGCTGAAGCGCAGCTACGCCAGGCCAGCAACAATGGCATTATCGATTATCAGCTGATGCTGGAGCATCTGCATCCGAATGCCCGTGGTTATTTCCTGATTGCCGAAACCTGGTTACCGCTATTGGAGCGCTATCTGGGGCCGCCGGCCGTCGCGGTTAGCCTGGCCCAGGCCTGGGCGGATATGCCACTGACTGCCGTGGATTTGCAACTGGCCGATTACAAGATCCGCCAGCTGACTGCCGATTACCCCTTTACCACCGAGCCACAGCAGGTCAGTTTTGGCCCACGACAAAACCCGGAGCAGCAGCTTGCCTGGCAAAGGGCACAGGGACTCAGCTGGCTGCAAAGCAGCCAGCAGCTATTAGATTACTACCAACAACAGCAACAACCCGCGAAAGCGGCGAAGGTGGCCGCCTTGTTATTTGACGCCTTGCCTAACCAGCATCAGGCAGCCTATGTCGCTGGTCAGTTGTATTTTGATAGTCAGGATCTGGTACTCGCGATGTATTATCAGCAGCGCGCCGTCAATCTGGCGCCAGAAAATATATCCTATCGCCTGATGCTGGCGCGTAGTTACTATTATGCCGGTGAGCTAACCGCAGCGCTGCAGCAGGTAGAACACATTCTGACCCTTGACCCGACTCATGCGCTGGCGTTGCGCCAACAAGCCCAATTGCGGCAGCAGTTAGCGCCAACTCAAGCACCCGGACGCCCTTAGCATGCAACGTACCCTGTTCTGGCTTATTGCCCTCAGCTTACCGCTACTGCTGTTTCTGTTGCTGGAAGGCGCGGTACGGCTGTTGTTTCCGGCCCAGCCTTTACCCTTGTTTAAACCCTACCCGGCAAACCCGGCCTATCTGGTAACCGAAACCCAGATCGTCAAACGCTACTTTCCAACTGGCGCTGCTGTACCAAGGGTTGAGCTGGAACCCAGCTTTGTGTTGGCACAAAAGCCAGCTAATGGTATCCGCTTAGTAGTACAGGGTGGCTCGACCGCGGCGGGTTATCCTTATGGTATGGGCGCGGCCCTGGCCGGTATGCTGGAACAACGTTTAAGACGCACCTTTCCGGAGCGGCCGGTAGAGGTAGTCAATACCGCCTTATCGGCGGTAAACAGCTACACCCTACTGGATTTTGCCGACGAAATTATTGCGCTTAAGCCCGATGCGGTGCTGATTTACGCCGGTCATAACGAGTACCTGGGCTTGTTAGGTGTCGGCTCTAATTATCTGGCGGCACGCTCGCCGCGACTCAGCCGTTGGCTACTTAGCTTACGGCAACTGCGCAGCTTTCAATTGCTGGAACAGGGCTATCTGCAGCTGCGACCGCCCGCACAACTAAGCGGCAACAGCCGTACTTTTATGGCGCAGGTCGCGCGCGACAAAGCCATCGCTCTGGATTCGCCGACTTACCAAGCAGGACTTACGCAATTTCAGGCCAATATGAGCCGGTTACTGGCGCGCTATCGTGCGGCGGGGATCCCGGTTTATCTCAGTACAATAGCCAGCAATCTGGCAGATCAGCCACCTTTTCAAAGCGAGCCTTTAACCGCACAACAACAGCAACAGTTACTGCAGCTTAGCCAACTGCGCGAGCCTGCGGCACAACAAGCGCTGGCAGCAGAGTTGAAGCAAACGGCAGCCACAACCGGCCATGCCCTGCTGCACTATCAGCTAGGGCAATGGTACCGGCAGCAACAGCAATTTGCCGAGGCTAAAGTACAGTTTATTCAGGCGCGCGAGCACGATTTACTGCGTTTTCGGGCGCCGCTGGCCATCAATGAACAGATTAAAGCAATGGCTCAGGACTATGGTGCGGTATTAGTGGATACCGAGGCCGCTTTTGTTGCCAACTCGCCAGGCGGCTTAATTGGTCGCAACCTGATGCTGGAGCATCTGCATCCGAATGTGCAGGGCTATTTTTTATTGGCTGACAGCTTTTACCGCGCACTCTATCAGCGCAGTGCTTTTGGCGTATGGCCAGGGCCGGTACCGGCAGAGCTCGCCTGGCAAGAGCGCCCGCTCACCCCGGCCGAAGAATATGCTGGCTACTTACGTATTCTGCAATTAACGTCCGACTATCCGTTTAAAGCCACTGCCTCAGAGGTGACTTTCCCAACACCCAATGATCTTAGTCAGCAGTTGGCACTGTTACATGTGCAGGGTAAGCTGGATTGGTTAAGTATGCAAAACCGTCTGGCTGAACATTATCATCAGCAACGTAACGGCGATATGCTGTTAAAAACTTTACTGATTATTGCCGATGCCCTGCCGCATGATGGCAAGGCCAACCTGCAGGCGGCACAAATTCTGCTGCAGGCAGGGCGAAAAGCAGCAGCGAAACATTATTTGCAGCGGGCATTACGCACCGACTCACCACCAGAATTAGCACAGCAGCTTATGCAGCAGCTCACTAATGGTGAATAGCGTCCTGGTCGGTGAAGAGTACATTCTTCAATAGCACATAAACTGGAAATAAGTGCGATCTGCCTCGATCCTTTAAACGTTAATAGCGGTTCTACTGAGCAACTAAATGATTTTCAACGATGCTCAAACCGACAAATCGAATTAAAATAAAAAACATTGGAAAATTGGAGGCTAAGCAAAGTTTGCTATAAAGCCTTCTATGGCGATGCTGGCAGCAAAGGTTGAGACAACGATATTAAACAAAAAAGCGATTGGCTTTATATCTCGTCGATATTCATAAATTGCACCGTAAAATATGAAAAATGACCATGTCCACCAATAAAGATAAATTGTATAAATCTCTAACATTAATAAGAGTTCATTATTCGTACTAAAAATCGCAGCAGTGAACCATATGAAAACAACATTAAGTAAGATACTGACTGGGATTACTGCAAATTGATGCTTAAGGACATTACTCCGAAAAAACTTATGCCTAAGAATCACACTAGATATCGAGAAAAACAGTAGCCCACATACTTTCAGTAGAGCTGAAGCGTTTAAGTCAATATAGAGCAAAGAAACCATCACGCCGCAAAAATAGAATAATGATACAATCAGTGGCTTAATCATAATTCACAGCCAAAACTCTTTCCTCAGCTAATTCTATCATCAATTTCATAGGGTAATACTCTGTCATACGTATGATCTTTAGGAGTTGAAGAGGTGCTTCATTCGTGATCTAATTGATTTACCAGAAAAAAAAGATCACCTTTGCAGGCAAAACGAATGAAGCAACAACAAGATATCCGAATTTCGCGCGC
>Ga0181595_10000483_pt1 | contig 43759 bp, 38 predicted proteins | sample 041ome_7_FD_145604 | JGI IMG/M metagenome (GOLD analysis project Ga0181595, IMG submission 145604) | Coastal salt marsh microbial communities from the Groves Creek Marsh, Skidaway Island, Georgia - 041401AS metaG (spades assembly) | ecosystem: Environmental > Aquatic > Marine > Intertidal zone... | reverse complement strand
TCTCTCTCTCTCTCTCGCGCACTCATCTCTCTCTCTCTCTCTCTCTCTCTCTCTCTCTCTCTCTCTCTCTCTCTCTCTCGGCTAAAACGAATACTAATGAAGTAAGTTTTAAGAAGTATTTTTCCGCTTTTTCCAAAACTCCCCTATGCCTATTTTCTCCCCAACTGTCCTCAAAAACATCATCTCGTAGAACACAGAAGAGCAAAACATTTCTGACGAGACTCTCTCCGCGCTCGCGATTGACACCCATCATGAAGCGAGAAGGAGAAAAAGAAAAAGAAAAAGAAGAGAACGACGACGACGATAAAGACGACGAGGAAGACGAGCTCTTCGCCAACGAGCTGACTCTCCAGATGATGGTGAAGTTCTCTCAACAACAAAAACAAAAACAAAAGAAGGAGAAGAAGAAGAAGGTGTTGGTATTGAACTCCTTTTTAGGGAAGTTTATTCCTTCAGAAATCATCGAGCACGTATTCAAACACCTCAGCGCGGAAGACGTGGCGAATTCTGGCCAAACGTGTAAGATATTCAGGCAAGTTGCGAGGAGAGATTCAATCTGGAAGCGATTGTATTTCGACCGGTGGCGAAGTGAAAAATCAACCTCATCAGCAACAACTGGCAGCGATGATGATGAAGACGAAGAAGAGAATAAACGAAAAGAAGAAGAACAACAAGAACAAGAGCAACACGAATCAAATCGAAAACGAAAACGAGGAAGCAAAACATTTCGGAATAGATACTTTGAGAGAGACGAGAAGGATTTACACAACGCGTTACTTAACGTGCCGGAATCTCAAAAGCAGATATACGCGGACGTGCAAGCCTCAAAGCGAAGCGAGGTGCCAGATCCAGCAAACGACGTTTTAATCGCGGCGTCGGTATCTACCGCGAAGAACGTGGAAGGCGCAATTCGGTTTTGGAAGGAAAGAAAAGGTTTCTCAGTACCATCAAAAGTGGAAGAAGAAGAACGCATGAAGCACAAGTGCGGGAAAAGCTGGGGGTGTTCCTATCATCGAATAGGTGGAATATTCTTGTGCGAGAAGACTGGCAGAGCGCATCGATGCGGCCCTCGATGCGACGCTCGCATCCTAATCGATGACACGTACGTGTGTGGAATTAGTGGAATAACGTCCATGGACGATAATGGAACTACCATAGTTGAAGAGGACAGGTGCACGCGGGAGTTAGCCGGCGCAACCGCGGACGATGAGTTTGGGTTAGAGAACGAACCAAACTTTGGTGAACGCGGGTACATTCTCAACGCGTTCGAGCAAGGCTATTCGTGCGAAAACGAAAAGGAGTTGCACGATTTGTGGTGGGTCGGCTACCGCAACGGACGCAAATCGCAAAAGAGGCTGAAGAAAGAAGACGAGGAGGAGGAGCGATATTTCGTGTGAGAAAGAGAGGAACTTGTAGGAATAGCGGATTAGTGAATAGTGTAACAGTGTACAGTTGTATTTTAAATTGATTTTGTCTCTCTTTTTCTATATTAACTACATTTCTAAGAATAACCTATGCTGTTGCTGCTGCTGCTTCTACAATTTCACCTCCTCAAGCTCGCACGCCGTCCTTGCTTTTACTTTTCGTAATCAAGTCGCACACCTGCGCGATTTTGTCGGTCAGCGTTCGCAAAGCGTGGACCTCCTCCTCCTCTTCGTTCTTCAAAAACTCCAACAATCCAACTTCTTGGTCAAAAACGCCTTTGAATTTCCCTTGACTGATCATCTCGATTCCTTTTCTTTCCGCCTCGCGTTCGTTCACTTTTAAAATGTTGGACAACTCGACTAACGTTATCGATTTGTACAACTTACTCACACAGAGTAAGTTATGCTCCAAGTTGACGGCGACGAAGGCGTTCAGGTGGTGTGGTTTCGTCAATTTGCTCTTGATGGCGTCTGCATCTACAATCCGTCCGAGCTGAATGGATTTTAATATGTTCAACAAACCTTCTTCGTCGTTATCTCCGTCGTCTGTTGCCATCGTTGTGTCTTCTTCTCCTTTTGCTTTCATCACCGCCGCCACAGAAGGAGGCGCTAAAAGTTTCGCAATCAGTCGAGTCTTTTGGTAACTGTCTTTGCTCAACGTCGCGCATATCGCAGCGTTTCGGAAATCCTTCAAAGCTAAGTACCCCAATCCAGCTTCGACAAAACGTCCTTTCAGATCCGAAATGATTGCATCGCACAGTTTAAAGTCTCTCATACTCTCTTCGTCTTTACATTTACTCAAAAGAAACTTGGCTCGATTCAAGTACATTTCCGAATTCGCCACGGACGACTCGTCTACCCCTTCGTCACTGACGACAGTTGAAGAAGAAGAAGATTGTTCCAACAAGTACTTGGCGAACTTTACAAAAAGAGTGAACTTGTATGAATCGTCTAATTTGCACATGGAACTCTCCAAAGAAGACGAGAAGTGCTGAAACACTTGCTTGCTCACTTGCAAAGAAGGGACGGAGAGGAGGTGCGCGACAAACTGTTCGACAAGACTCTTTTCGTCCGAGGCGTCGATCGAAATTTCTCGCAACAATTCCGTATATCGAACAACTTTCTCGGAGTCGTTTTGTAGCGAAGCTATCGATTGTAACTTGGCGTCCATGGTTTGATTACTATTACTGATCTTATTTATGGCTTAATGAGAATGATCTCCTTCCGTTCCGAGTAAATAGGGAGAAGTGGGAAGAGGGAAAGAAATCAGAAAGAAGTCCACTTGCAATTGGTTTTTTCTGAAGTTTCTCGCGTTTCGAAGTTTCTCGCACAAGACCAGTTCTTCGTTTCTTCTTTTTTTTTCACTAAAAAATTAAATCTGAAATGAAAAACATTTATATCCTTATCCCGACGGATTCTTACGAACTTAATCTATTCAAATCACTCGTATATATTATTTAATTTTTATGCGTGAAACAATCTTCCCGAAAAGTACTCGCTTTCTCTTTTCCTTAAATTTAATTCTTTTTTAAATTTTTCTTCTGCATACTCAGAAACCATTTCCCAAGTTTACAAGGATAAATTCGGACCTTAATGACGTAATAAATATAGAAATATATTTATCATCCAATAGATAATAAAATATCTCGGGAATTATTGAATTAGAATGGAAAAAATATATTTAAGAATATAAATTATTGATTCAATTTATTCCCAATATTTTCGATATTTTCATAATATTTACGACTCAATTAGACTTGTTATTTAATTTCTGTCATATTAAAAAAGCTTAAGGATGAGATACAACTAAATACATATTCGAAAGTTAAATTAATTTTTTTTTAAGATTCTTGCAACAAGAAAGATTCTCTTTCTTTCACTTTCTTCAAAACTTTTCCAGCTGCCTCTTCCTGGCAAAAGAAGAAGAGAAAGAAGATGGCAGAACCGGGCAAACCCGCGGAAGAAGGCGAGGAAGAGAAAGAGGAAGTAGTTGCGGTCACGTTCAAGAAGAAGAGTAGGGCAAACGTACGAAAGCGCAAAGGAACGAAAGGCGACGATGAAAACGACGAATTGGCAAAGAAGGTGAATTCTTCCAACGTTAACGCAGACGACGACAACAGAGAACGAGAAAGAAGAGAAGAAGAAAGAAACAACAACGGCAAACAATACCAATCTCTACTTGGCGGTTCTTCCAAAGCTTCGTCTTCGAAAATACACGAGAAGCGCGTATTTGCGTACGAAGGGGATCGGTCCGTGCAAATTAGGAACGACGGCGGAGCCACTCGCGAGATTGAAATAGACACGGCGAGGGACCGAGACGGTCGAGCTTTGAGAGAGCAAAAGTTAAAGTTAGCCGCGGAGCGATTAAAGCAGAATAATGAAAATAACAAGGACGTGATGTGTGGAGCCGTTGTCGAGGACGATAAGGTGTATCGAGGAACAAACGCGTACACGGACTATCGCGCCGGTTTTCGTAAGGAACAAACCATAGCAAACGAAAAAGGCGGTGGAGCGCACGGTCCCGCTCGAGCCTCCGCGAACGTTCGAACGACTTACGTCATGGATTACAAACCAGATATTTGTAAAGATTACAAGGACACGGGATATTGTGGCTACGGCGACGCTTGCAAATTTGTCCACGATCGAGGCGATTACAAGCAAGGCTGGCAGTTGGACAAAGATTGGGAACGGAAACTCCAAGAACAAAAAGAGAAGCAAGCGGCGTTAGAAAAGATGGAGAAAGCGTTGAATAGTGACGGTGAAGAAGTAGATTTGAACCCAGACGATGACGAAGAGGACGACGAAACCTTCGACGGTGACATTCCGGGAGAATGTCAAATGTGCTCTGAATCTTGGATGGACGTGCGGAACCCAGTCGTGACGAAGTGTAAGCACTACTTTTGCGAAGCGTGTGCTTTGAGAAACGATAGCGCAAAGAAAGAGAAGACGTGTTTCACGTGCGAAATGCCCACAGGAGGGACTTTCAACTCCGCGAAGGACATACTGAAACGCGTTAAAGATATGAAGAGAGACGGCGTCAAGACCTGGGGTAAGAAGAAGAAAGAGAAGAAACGAGGCGTGATGATGGGAGGTGGCGCAAGTCAACAAAAAAATGTCGATAGAAGTAGCGGGTGGGCCTTAGGTTAAGATTAAAATGATAGCACACGAATAACATAATAGATAGATATATTACCTAGGTAGATAAATACACACGCTCACGTACATATTATCACGCATAAGATTAAGGATTCTCCTTCTTCTCTTCCTCCGGAGTGTTCGTGACCATTTCGTTCACCGCGTGCACTTGGTCTTGCAATTCCATCCATATCGCTTTATACACCATCCGTTGTCGATTTACAGCGGATTTGCCTTCAAATTTTTCTGACACCACTTTTATAGCCACGTGTCTCCCGTTCCCAGATAAGTCCATCACTTCCACGCTTTCCGCTTCCAACTGTTCTCGAATGTTCACTCTCATGGATTCGATTAAATCGGAGGTGATGTTATTATCTGACGCGGACATTTTCAAAATCGGTGACGCGCGATAATAGGAATTACCACCACTCTTCTTTATCATTGTCGTCACGCGTTGCTGTTGACGATGATGATGACGATGATGATGATGATGATGACGCGCGTCGTCGTTGAAGTTGTGTTGCGCAAAAGTGGAAAAACGAAGCATTTTAGAGCTGTTTCTTCCCCTCGTCGTCGTGGAGGTGGAGCACGCGAACGAGGAACACGTTGTCGATGATGATGAAGAAGTGCTGCTGATATTGCTGCTGCGAGCACTCGCGATGATGAATCTTCTCATTAAAGCTGCTGACATTATTATTATAGATTTTGTTGTTGTTATTATTAGGAGATGAGGTGTGAGAGTCTTTTTGTACGGGTTTGTACGAGAGGAATGACGACGACGAAAAAAAGACGACAGACGACCTCAACACCCTCTTCCTCTCGTCTCCTGTTTTCTCGGTCTCGGACAAATCAATCTCCAATCTCCATTTTATAGTAGCATCAGCGAAGAGACCAAAGCACACGACGAACACACACGCGCGCGCTCACTCACTCACACGCACCACCATATATACATACACACATATATAATAAATAAATAAATAAAATGAGCGGCGATATGAAGAAGAGAGTGTTAGTCACCGGCGGGACTGGTTTAGTCGGTTCTGCGATTCGAGAAGTCATCGAGTCAGAAAAACCATCGAACGAGGAATGGTTTTATATGAGTTCGAAAGATGCGAACTTGTGCGACCCGAAAGAAGTTTCCGACATGTTTGATAAATTTAAACCAACGCACGTGATTCATTTAGCCGCGAAAGTTGGTGGATTATTCGCCAACATGAAGTATAAAGTTGAGTTTTGGAGAGAGAACATCATGATGAACGATAACATCTTTCAAGAGTGTCAAAAGAGGGGAGTGGAAAAGTTAGTCTCGTGCTTGTCCACGTGTATTTTTCCGGATAAAACAACCTTTCCAATCGATGAAACGATGATTCACAACGGACCGCCGCACTTTTCCAACGAAGGGTACGCTTACGCCAAGAGAATGGTGGACGTGCAAAACAGAATGTACAAAGCGCAGTTCGGGTGCAACTTCACCGCGGTTATTCCGACGAACATTTTCGGGAAGTATGATAACTTTCACCTGGAAAACTCGCACGTCATCCCGGGGTTGATTCATCGAGGGTATTTATGCAAGGAAAAAGGAGAGGACTTTGTGATTTGGGGATCCGGGACACCGTTGAGACAGTTTATTTTTTCCATCGATTTAGCAAAGTTGATGATTTGGACGTTGCGAAGTTACGACGAGGCGGATCCGATTATTTTATCCGTCGGGGAAGCGGACGAGATGACGATTAAAGACGTCGCATACGGAGTGTCTCGGGCGTTGGGTATTCCAGACGAGAAGGTTAAATTCGATACGACGAAAGCGGACGGGCAATATAAAAAGACGGCGAATAACGCGAAGTTGATGAAGTTGAATCCGGATTTTAAGTTTACGCCGTTTAACGAAGCCATCGATACGACGGTGAAGTGGTTCTTGGAGAATTACGACAAGGAAGGTGGGATTCGAAAGTAAATTACAATATTTTTTATCATAAGTACAAAAAAGTACGTGTTTCTATCTATTACAACAACATTATCGATACGTCGCGGATTCTATTTGCCAGTCTATAGGTTCAATCATATTTTTCTTCAAATACGCGTTGGTTTGCGAAAAGTGTTTGTTCCCAAAAAACCCTCTGTGCGCGGATAATCCGGAGGGATGCGCCGATTTCAACACCAAGTGTTCTCTCCCGCTCCTTTTAATCAGTTTTTCCTTATCTTGCGCGTTCTTCCCCCATAACAAAAACACAATATTCTTCCTCGCTTTCGCCAACTCTTCGATGGCTTTGTCCGTAAACTGCTCCCAACCTTTTTTGGAGTGTGAGTTCGCGTTGTGCGCACGAACGGTTAAACTCGTGTTGAGCATCAGTATTCCTTGCGATTGCCACTTCGATAAGTCCCCGTGCGTGGGAATCCTGCAGTTCAAATCCGATTTCAGTTCTTTGTACATGTTCAGCAGAGAACCGGGCGTTTGAATGCCTTTGTTGACGCTAAAGCAGAGACCCATCGCTTGATTATAGTTATGATACGGATCTTGACCTATAATTACCACTTTCACTTTATCAATCGGAAGCGTGTTGAAGCATCGAAAGATGTGTTCTTTCGGAGGAAACACTTTCTGCGTTTTAAACTCGTTCGAGAGGAAAGCGCTGAGTTGTTTGAAGTATGATTTTTGAAATTCGTTCTCCGCGAAAACATCCAACCACGTCTTCTCCGTGAACAAACTTTCCAACTCTCCTCCTTGAACGACGACAGCAGCAGCAGCATTTTCCTTCACAGTTGATTCCCCTTCCATTTTCTTTGGTTCTTCTGTTGTTAGGTTTTCTTTCTCTTCGTCATCTTTCTTCTCTTTCTTCTTCGCCGAGGAGGTGAAAAACGACGTCAGAGATTTCTGTTTGCGCTTGTTGTTGTTTGGGTGGAGGGAGGACATGATTTTATGACTTGTGGTGTACTGACGCGTCAAAAGATAAAATAAAAATATTCACCTTCTCACCTAATAACTATACTATCTATGATTCTCTCTAAAGCCTCTCTGTCATCTTCTCTGTCGTACTCTAACTCGTTGAAATAGTTAGAATAGTCGTCCTTGTACTCGTAGGCTTTTGCTACGCTGTTTTCTTCCTCTTCCACTTCCTCTTTCGCGGCGGCTTCTTTTCTCTCGCTTTCGTAATCTTCTTCAAAACGTTTTTCCAGACGCACGAGATTTTCCCAGCTTCCCTTCTTCTCAGCGACGGCGTGCGCGATGTGCATGATCATCTTCTTCGTATCTGTTTCTTCTCCCTTTTCTTTTTCTTTTTCTTCGAGTTCGTTGAGTAATAACAAGCACTCCAACGCTTGTTCGCACCTTCTCCTTTCCGAATACGCGTCGCAGGCGCTCAAGGTGCACAAAATATGGGCTTTCAACTTTACGCACTCGTAGTAGTAATACTCGTTCGTGGCGTGTTGTTGCAAATCCAGCGCTCGTTCGATGGAGGACAAGCTCAACTGTAAGTAGTTCTTCTTATATTCCACCAGAGTCTCTTTCGAACTCGTCACATCGAACCCGCGAAAGAGGAGAAAAAACTTCCGAGGTTTCTTTTGTTGCACCCACGCTTTTTCTGTGTACAATTTCGCAACTTTCAAGAACATTTTCGCTCTCCAATAATGTATCTTCTTTTGCTGCTCATCAGTGTTTCTCTCTTTCACGCCGCTTGAGGACGACTGAGTACTCAGTCGTTGAATTTTGGACACGAGCACGTCAATTTTCTCTCTCGGACCGGAGTCTCCGTGCGCCGGGTCGAAGAACTGTTTCACGTACGCCGATCCCGTCGTCGCGTGACTTCCATCACCACTCATCACTACACATGACAAAAACGAACGAGATTTTGTGAAGCGTCGATTTTTTCCTCTCGATTTTTAGGTTTCCTACTCCTACACTCATCTTACTTTATTATTTATAAATCATGCGGACGACGACAGGCACTTTGATGAGAGGACAGTTCAATCCCACGACTTCTTCTTCTTCACCTTCTTCTTCTTTATCATCATCCACATCTCTTTCCACCTCCTTTGCCTCGAGAAGAAGAAATAACATCAAGAACAGAAAACGAATGATGATGAATAAAAATATCTTCTTCGTCTCGTCATCCTCTTCAACAACAACAAAAGTGAAAGAAAGCGAGATTAAATACCACACTTGGCAAGGACACGAAGTGGCGTACAGAGAATCAGGATCGAAAGATGGGCCGTGTGTTTTATTAATTCACGGTTTTGGCGTCTCCGGGTTTCAATACAGAGACATCGAGTTGCCGAAACATCGAGTGTTTTCCATCGACTTGGTTGGTTTCGGTTCAAGCTCGAAACCGAGCGGAGTGGATTTTTCCATGGAATTTTGGAGAGACCAAGTTGCAAACTTTATATCTGAGGTTGTCAAAGAACCAGTAGCATTAGTGGGTAATTCAATCGGTTCCTTAGCTGCGGTGCACGTGGCCAGCGAAACGCCCGAGTTGGTTAAAGGTATTTGCCTAATCAATTGCGCGGGCGGGATGAACAACAAAGTGAAGCAAATGCCGGGCGATTTTGACGGGTTTGCGTGGCAATACAAACTCGTTGGACCAATTTTTAAAGTAGTTCTGGCGATAATCGACACGATTTTGAAAATAGAACCCGTCGCGACGAAGATTTTTGACAACGTGCGCTCTGAAGAAAGCGTCCGAAATGCGCTCGCGGGAGTTTATAAAAATCCTGCTCGCGTGGACGATGCGTTGGTAAAATCCATATGCAAAGCCGCAGAGAATGAAGGCGCATTGCCCGTCTTTGTAAATATTCTCACTGGAAATCCTGGACCAAGACCGGAAGAGTTGATGGATGCGGTGACGTGCCCGATATTTATCATCTGGGGCAGTGAGGATCGAATCACGCCCTTGGATTTCCCTCTCGGGCAATACTTTCAAAACTTGCCGCGAACGCGAACCAGTCAAAGAAAGACGTCGTTCATTGAACTCGAAGGGCAAGGACACTGCGTCCAAGACGACGCTCCAGAGGAAGTTAACCAGCTCCTTTTGAAGTGGTTCCGCGAGGACGGCTTATTCTCTTCATCATCGTCGGCTTGATGTCGTTGACTATATATTTTTAGCTACTTACTACATACATACGTCGCTCTAAATCTAAAGCACAGTTATCACCACGTCATCGTGCGCTCCTTGCAACAACATCTCTCCTTCAAAGCTTATCATTTTTCTCTTCTTTGCCGCTCGTAGAGTTCCGTTTAATGCTTCGAACTCGTTCTGTACCGCATCGTCTCGAAATAAAGCACCAAAAGTGCACGATTTCTTGTTCTCGGCGGTGGATATCCTTTCGATGGCGAGTATCAGTTGTTTGCACTCTCCTTCAACGTCCATAATACTAGTTGTCTTCTCGTTCGTAATAATAAATGGCGCTTCTCTCTTCTCTTATTAGGGTTTCTCTCTTCTCTCTCTCTCTTCTCTCTTCTCTCAGTTGTTGTTTATGAGTTGTTTGTTTTATGTTCTCTCGTGTGGTTGTTAAAAAGTTGTCCCCCTCTTCGCCCCTTTTTTTATGCTGCATATGTGTCTTTGACGACTTTCTTCTGAAGAGAGGGGAGTGAGAGTTTCGGATTATTAGAAAATTTCCCCCCCGTTCCTTCTTCTTTGTCTTCACTCTTTAAAAGCGCTCACAGTCCATCGCGCGAAGAGGAGAATAAACGAAGAACGGAGAGAAGAAGATGTCCTTCTTCTCCTCCTGTTTCTATTGCTTTGCCCCGAAAGCAACAGAAACAGAAGAAGAGAAAGTTTTGTTTGACGACGATGGTGATGAGATATCGGAAAAAACCAATCAGGTGACGCTGGAGAACGTCGAGAACGAAGAAAACGACGAGAAGATGAACACGGATAAAACGGAAACGTACGAAGACAACTCGAGAAAAGATGAGACGAATAAGAATAAGAATAATAAGAGGAATAAGGATTCCGAGAGGGATAAGAAGAAGAAGACGAGTGGGAGCGCCAACAACAACGAGGAGGAAAACGATCGGAACTCGCTTTCCTCCAATACAGGGTCGTCCACTTCCTCCACCTCTTCCACGAATTACAACGCGCAAATGAAAACACCTCCACAGGTGGCAAATCGACGATTAGGTTCGTTAAAACTCACACCATCAGTCCAGAAACTCTCGATTATCATGGACGATAAAGAGCACGAGCAGTTGAATCAATACATTATGATTAAAGATTTGGGACGAGGCGCGCACGCGAAAGTGAAACTCGGGTTGAACAAGATGGATAATAATTTATACGCGCTGAAGATACGAAACGAACGGGTGAGAGTAGCAGAGGCGGCGGTGAGGAAAGAAATTGCTATTTTGAAGAAGCTTTCGCATCCGCACGTGTTAAAATTGCACGAAGTCATCGACGATACGGTGAGTAACGAATTGATTTTGGTCCTCGAGTACGCGCCCGGAGGGCCTATTTTTACACGATTCAACAGAGTGCCGCTATCAGAGAAAGTTTTACACGGATACGCGAGAGATATCGTTTTAGGATTAGATTACTTGCACTCGTTAGAAATTGCGCACATGGATTTGAAACCAGAGAACATGTTGAAAATGGCAGATGGCGTGAAACTGTGCGATTTCGGTGTGAGCGTAGATTCCGAGTTGACCGGGGTGACCAGATCGACTCGTTTAGCCGGAACACCCGCGTTTTTAGCTCCAGAGATGTTGGACGAAACCGGGTACGATCCGATGCCGAGCGATGTTTGGTCGTTGGGCGTCTGTTTGTATAACATGGCAACCGCGCGGTTGCCGTTTACAGGAAAGACGGTTTTCCAAATTGTTGCGATGGCGAAGAGCACAGAGTTGAAATTCCCAGACGAAGACGCAGACGCCATTGTCAACGCAACAACCGTACCTTCACCGCCGCCCCCGAAATTATCAAATTTGTTGAAAGATATGTTGCGAAAAATGTTAGTCGTCGATCCGAAAGAACGCATATCGATTGCTGGGATGATGGAACATCCGTGGGTGACCGAGGAAGGGAAAAAGCCTTTGGGACGACCGAGAACGAAATCACCTTCGATGAAGTTGGAAGTTACCGAAGAAGATATCGACAACGCCGTGCGTACGAATCCTTTGGCAGCTATTTTACAACCAGCGTTTAGAATAGAAAGGTTCAAGGATGGGGAAGTTTTGATGCGTAAAGGGGAAGTAGGAGATAGAATGTATTTCATAAATAAAGGCGAGTGCGAGGTGCTGATGGATGCGTTGTTAGAAGCGGCGGCGGTGGTAGATGATAGCAGTAGCAAAAATAACGACAACGAGGACGTTCTGTGTATTAGATACGCTGGCGAAATCGTCGGTGAATTAGCCTTCCTAACGGCGATTGAAAAGCGGAAAGATAAGAAAACTCCAGGCGTCGGATATAGAAACGCAACCGTTCGAGCTAAAGGTGAAGTGGAATGCCTAGCTGTTACGGTGACCGATATGCTCGAAGCGCTCGAATTTGATGAATCTTCCAGAGCTTCTGTCGTTGAAGTCGCGGAATATAGAAATCGACAAACCGAAGAAGTCATTCAACAAATCGCCGAATCCAAGCTCGATGATGCCAAGCACTCTAAACCGGTGTTGAATATCGAGAAGACTTTGCGGATATTATACGCCGAGGATTCTTTGCCGACACAGATGATTGTCAAAGCGCTCATGCGCAAGATTGGTAAAGTTGAATTGACGATAGCATCAAACGGTCGAGAAGCGGTCGATGTCTGTAAAAAGCTAGAGAAGAAGGAAGAATTGTTCGACTTGATATTGATGGATTGTCAAATGCCCGTCATGGATGGTTTAGAAGCTACGAGAGAGATTCGAAAACTTGAAAACGCCGACGGGTACTTTGCAAACATTCCAATCGTCGCTGTGTCTTCGGGTATCATCTCTATGACTCAGGATATCTGTAAAGAAGCTGGCATGGACAAGTATGTGATGAAACCACTTTCGCAAAAGTTATTAGTCGATACGCTGATGAACGCTCTTGAGATTCACGAAGAAAAGAAACGGTCTTCGGAAAGTCGTGATTAGAAAAAATGAAAGCAGGACGAACGTTTTTCAAAATGTGACTACTATGTATTTTATGAAAGCAAATGCCGCTCGGCGCCGTTCTATTTCTAGATGCTGTTCTACTATTTTTCCAGATTGACGCTCGCTACCGTCCACAACGCTTTTTCGATATCGCTGTGCGATATCGCGTCTTTATCGTGAATGTTCTTCTCCCCTAATAATTTCGCGCGTTTCTTTTGGATTTGCGAGACAAAGTTTGCGTAGTTGAGCGGTGTGTACGGATCTTTTCCGTAAGATGGAATCACCACAGCTAAGGCCTCGTCCGATAAAAAAGGAAACCTGACGTCGTATACGGACAAAATCAAACTAGCCGTCGCTGTGCCAATCCCTTTCATCCCGGGCTGTTTCAAAAAGCACGAAAGCACGTTCAATATTTTCTTCCCGTTTCGAAAATCTGAACTATCGTTCATTTGAGCACACATCTCGAACGCTTTTTTAGTCTGCCGTTCAATCGCTTTCGCGTTCCATTCTTCCGGGTATTTCATCAACATCGGTCGATATTTCCCTCTCGTCATTTTAAAAGCGTACACAGCCTTCACGTCCGAGAGGTTCATGTGTCCTCTTTTCCTGCACTCCTTTGCGATCGTGTCGTAAATCAATCTATGCTTTTCCTCCAGTTTGATTTTCGTCTTGTTTTTCCCTTCTTTATGTAACTGCATTTGCTTCGCGTCTAACGTTTTAATCGCTCGATCGTACTTGTGCATCGCGATTAAGAATTCTCCTCTTCCGTTCTCTTTATTATTCTCGTTGTTGTTCCACAGCTGTTGCGCTTCTTTCCAAGCGATCGGTGGCATACTTGTTGTTGTTGTTGTTGTTGTTGTTGTTGCTAAAAATTGACACCAAGCACCTGTTTTGTGGAGTTTTGAAAATTTTGGGACGATTGAGTTGAAAAACAGCATTCATCCATCATCTTCAGATGATGTTTGGATCATCATCATCAGAATAACGAACAATGGTGAAGAGAATGAACGACGGGGGGGCCAGTACTACTACTACTAATAAGAGTAAGAGTACAAAAAAGGACTCCCCATCGGAGACAAACAATAAAAGTAGCAGTGGTGGTGGTTGGAACCCATCTTCTTTCGTTGGAGGCGCCTCGGCCGGTCTCGTCGCCTCGGCCACGTTGCAACCGTTTGAAGTTATAAAAACGCGCATGCAAGTACCAGGAGGACAAGGTGGTGCGAATAACATATTCTCCACCGCTTCCAGAGTGGTGAGAACGCAAGGGGTTTTAGCTCTGTGGAGCGGAGTGTCCGCGTCGTGCATACGAACGACCGCCGGGGCTGGCTTATATTTCTTCGTTTTGGACAAGATGCAAAAAGAGGTGAAGCAGTGGCAAAAGAAGAAATACGCGAACGGCGAGAAGAAACAATCGGAATTTGAGAATAGCGTGCAAACGTTTATGGTTGGGGCGGTATCGAGAGCGTCGATTGCAACTTTGTTAAACCCGATATCGGTGGTAAAAACGAGATTAGAATACGGCGGTGGACCGGAATATAAAAGGTCGGTAGGTAGAATGTTGGTGGATATCACCAAGAAGGAAGGCGCGAAAGGTTTGTTTAGCGGGATTGTCCCGACAATTTTAAGAGACGCGCCGTTCTCCGGATTGAACTTGTTAGTATTTATGAAAGCGAGAGAATTCACGGCGTCGTTGGCGGAGAAGCAGGGGAGGGAAGTGTCGTCGTACGACACGCTGTTGTGCGGGGCGTTCGCTGGCGGGTTCGCCACGTTTCTCACGCAACCGCCGGACGTGTTGCGAACGAGACTACAAATTCAGAGAAATTTAGATAGGAATATTAAACCGATGGTGACTTTTAGTTCGATTTTAGCAGAAAAAGGGTTGAGAGGATTGTACGTTGGAGCGGTACCGAGAATCGCCAGAAGGACATTTCAACAGGCGATTACGTGGAGTTTGTTTGAGTTTGTCTCCAAACAGTTAGGCGGAACGGGCTCCGAAAATTGGAAGAAATAGTAGTAAAATGTTTGTACCACACTGTACCTATTTTTAATTATTGCTTAGACGTGTTGCCGCTGTGTGTGTATGTGTGTTTGAATAAGAAGGAGAGAGATCATAGAGCATGACTAATAACTTATGTAAATTAAGAATACAACAGCAATTACAGGCTATATATAAAAGTAAACGCGCACGCTTCAAATCTCTCGTCAAATCGCCGTGTCTATGTACAAGTTCGCAGAAGCAATGTCAACGTACTTGACCTTTTTCCTCCACTCCTTCTTCTTTTTTGACATTGGCATGCCTTTCTTAGGAGGTCTATTCTCTTGCACGTCCGCCAATCTAAACACAACTAGCCCACTTTCCTCTTCAAAATCTTCTACGTTTAATATCATCGTCTCGTTTTCCGGGTTGTCGTTTTCATCGTCGTTATAAATCACTTTCATTTTCAACTCGCGAAACCTCAATAGATCTTCCGGTATCGTCAACTTTCGCTCCGCTCCCGGAGACGCAACTTCAATAGCAACGTCGTCTGGAAATCCTTTCGACTCTGCGAGCTCGTTCAGCTTCCTCGACACGGCAATCAAATCGTCCAAATTCGGTGAACCATATTGGTCGTCCAAATCATCCACAGAAATCATGATGCGCTTCGTGCTCGGTATCGCTTTAAACGCAAACAGTTGAAGGTTGCCTTCAAATTCCTCGATATTCTTCTCCTCACTTAATACCACTTTCACGCATTCTAATGCGAGCTCACCCCAAGGTGTACTCGCAGTATCGATGTTTCCTCCTTGCACGTCTTTCTCATCGTAGTCCGCGTAAACGACGTTGATATCTTCCGCTTCTACTTCTTCTTCCTCGTCGCCTTCTTCTTCCCAGGCGATGTCGCCGTCTTCTTCTCCTTCTTCTTCTCGTTGTTCTTTCGTGACCTTCTTTTTCTTCGTCGCTTTGTTTTTCTTTTTGTCGCCGTCACCTCCTTTTGATCCCGAAGCGAACGCTCGAACGTCCAACTTGGTATTTCTTCTCGACTGCTGTGGTTGTTTTTGTAACAGAATCATCTGCTTGTAATACTTGTCGTTCTTCTCATCCGCACTGCTCGCACTCAGCGAGGACAAAGAAGACCCAGAAGTCGAGAACATTTTAACTCTTCCTCCATTCCTTGTCCTCGACTTACGCATCATCATCGTCGTCTCAATCGTCTTCGTTCTCGAATCTCTCATCCAGTTGTTGTTCGTGGCGGCCGAAGAAGAAGTAAAAGTAGAAGAAGAAGCGACGTAAACGACGCGTCGAAGAACGACTTGGTGGCTGCTCTCAATCGTTGACCTCGACGACGCGCAACGGCAGCAGCCCCACGGTCTCAGTTTCATCATCATATCGAGCAAATACTACTGTAATACTACTAAGAACAAGCGCGTCACAATTTGAAGATTTCTGAAGCTTTTTCTCTCGTATATTCGCTTTTCTAACGCTTTCTTCTTTATAATACACACACACACACACACACACAACACTTTTAAATGAACTACGAGGACGATAAAGACGACTTCTCCTCGTCTTTGTCGTTGAGAGACACTCGAGACTCGTACAGATACGACAGCGACGAGATGGACAGTTTATCAAACTCCTCCTCTTCTCCTTCTTCTTCTTCTTTTGAGGACGTTCACATCGTCGAGCGTTTGCAAAGAGGATTCGAGAAGCTCATCAACAACGCGCAAGACGCGTACACGATTTCGTGCAGACCGGATTATCGGTTGAAAGTTAAGACGCTGTGAGTAAAGCGCGAGAGAGCGCGCGTTCCTTTTCTTCTCTTTCTCTTTCTCTTTCTTCTCTCTCCGTGTTCGTTTCCTTAGTGTTCCACACGAAAGAGCGCTTTTAACAACAACAACAAACAAAAGCAACAAGTGCTTGACTCACGAGTAAAATTTTTTCTTTCCATCCCAAAACAGCACTCCGAAGGCAAACTTAGCGGTAAAAATGGACATTAGAAACGCACAAGTAGACTATCGACTGGAAATTGAACCGAAACTTTTTGTCTCCCACTCTTCGTTCGGTGAGGACGGCATAGATAATAAATGGTACACGAACCCGGTGAAGAAAATTGAAGTCTCTGTCGAGGAAGGCGAAGTCGACGTCTTTTCGAAACGATTCAATCTCGGAGAGTATTTAACCTTACAAGGTGTGGCGGGGTATAAACATAGACCAGAGGACCCGGAGGATTCGAAGTTTTCGTTCAATTATAGAATAGCGTCGAGGCATTGGGACCAAGCGACAAAGAGTTTGAGGAAGTACGAGGTGAAGCCGCACGAAAGAGTCTCCGCGGCGGTCCGATGGGACGTGAAGAAAAGAGCGCCCGATGCGGAAGGAGTCATAGAGAGTAAGCGAAAACCGAAGTTCGATGTGGATATTGGATGTTACCACGTGACGATTCCTAGAATTGATTTTAAAATTATAGTCTGACCGCCGACAATATTTTTCTACTGATTCTACATAAAATAGTTTGATTACATATTCAATTATCTTCAAAGAGCATGTTGTAAGCCGCGTTGCTTTGCAAGCACGAGTATTCGTAACCGCACCCATCTAAAGCTGCTTCAATCTCCGCTAATTCACTGTCCGGAACTTGAATTCCCACGAGGACGGACGCTTCTCGTTGTCCTCCTGCACGATAATGGGTCATCGACACGTTCCATCTCGGCGATATGAAATCTAAAAAGTTTGCCAACGCTCCCGCTCTCTCTGGAATAGCGATGTTATATAATCGCTCGTTCGGAATACTCGAAGCACCACCAGTTATATTTCTCAAGTGCGTTTGCGTCGTTTCATCCTTAGTGAAATCCTCCGTAGGAATACCGTTCGACCTCAAGCGCGCTATGCATGCTTGGAGTTGCGTCTCGCTCTCTACATTCACCGAATATAAAACTTTCGCTAAACTCTTCTTACCATCGCCACTAAGATTCTGAACTCTATATTTAAACTCCGTGAAGTTTGTATCCTCGCCGACTAAGGTGACGAACCTTTTAAATGAGCCATTTTCTTCGGGAATCGCGGAAATCAAAGTCGCTTCCGTACCGGAACCACCGTCGGCAATTTCCGAGATGACTCTCAATCTGTCAAAATTCATGTTTGCCCCGGACGTAATACAAACAACGTCGCCTTCAAAATCTGGATTCGCATTCAACCACTCTTTCGCACCGGCGACGGCAAGCGCCCCAGACGGCTCTAAAATCGAACGCGTATCTTCGAATACGTCCTTCAACGCTGCGCAAGTTTGATCGGTACGAACCATCATCACCCCGTCGACGCATTGTTGACAAAGCTGAAAGCAATTCACGCCAACCTCTTTGACAGCAACCCCATCTGCAAAACCATCGACCTTGGATAGTTTCACGAGCTCGCCTCTGTCGAGACTCTGTGCCATGGCGTTTGCGCCGCTCGGCTCGACGCCAATAATTTTTATCTTTGGCGCAATCGTCTTCAAATACGTCGCCACGCCCGCAATCAAACCTCCACCTCCGATGGGAATAAATACCGCTTTGGCCGTCGGTAATTGTCGCAAAATTTCGACCCCACAAGTACCTTGGCCAGCAATGACGTACGGTTCATCGAACGGTGGAATGAATGTCATCTCGTCGTCTACGGATCGTTTCTTCGCGTACGCTGCGGTTTCGTCAAAGTTCTCGCCAATGAGAACAACATCACCGCCGAGTCTTCGAACGGCTTCTACTTTAATTTTCGGAGTAGTTACTGGCATAGCCACCACAGCTTTAATACCCAACGTCTTTGCGCTCAAAGCGACGCCTTGCGCGTGGTTCCCGGCGCTCGCGGTTATAATTCCTCTCTCCAACTCCTCCTTCTTCAAATTCTTAATCTTGTTATACGCTCCACGAATCTTAAACGAAAAGACTTGCTGTAAATCCTCTCTTTTTAAGAATATTCGCTTCTGTTTTTGCGCGTCTCCTCCTGGTGTCATTGGTACGCTCGCCGTCACTCTCTCTGATAATCGAGCGGCGAGTTCCAGCGGCGTCTCGACCACCACGTCGTACACATCCGCAGTCAAGATGGCCTTCAAATACCACCCGGAGAGCTGTAAATCTTCAACCGTCGTCGTCGGAGCTTTAAACTTCGACACTTCTCCCGGTTGCAACGTAAAATCTTCCGGATTGACGATTGGCTTTGCTTTGACTCTTTCGCTCTCTTCCTCCTCGTTCGTCGCGTCTTTCTGTTTCTTCAGCAGTGGGTTAATTAAAGTCGCTGGAGCGTTGATGACGTCTTCTTCGTTGTTCGTGTCCGATGCAAAGTTTTCCAGAATAGCGTTCGGCGGTTCCAACGCGTTATCTCCACCGCGTTTTCCTCCTCCTCGTCCTTTCCAGGAGTGAAGTGCGACGCTTTTTCTTCTTCTTCGTCTTCTTTCCAAACAACCATTTTTATCTTCTTTTCGAGCTGCGCATTCAGTCGTCGTCGTCGTCGTAGTCCCTGGTCGTCGCAGTGCGTGTCGACGCAAACGCGCGACCGTGGCGGAGGATTCAGGGAAGAACGTACGACGACTACTCGTCGTAATCGTTGAAGTTGATGGTGTGGTTGCTGACATCAACATCATCTTCAAAATGGGAGTTAAAATTCGAGCGCGCAGACGCACTTTTTTTTTGAGGGTTACGACGCACGTGCAATGTGCTTTGCTCTTTCTTTATTTTATTTATAATATTAGTACAAATCCTCAATCGAGAAACTACTCGCGCTGCTGTGCTAAATCTACGCGTGCACGCGGGCTAATAATATGATACGTCTTCTTTTATACAGCGCTGCTTTTCTGCCTAAACAAAGCTTTGAGGCAAGGTTTGCAGAGAGTTTTGTTGGATTTGAAAATAACAACCGCCGTTTTTGTTTTGCACGCCTCCGTAAACAACCTCGGCTTTTATTTTTGTACATTCCGGAGGGTTTGTAAATTCTCCTCCCACGGTAGCGAATTCACCTTCTTGATGTACGTTGACTTTGGAGAGCTGCAAGCGACGGTGAGGGACAGACGTCCATCGCACGCCGAGAGCTGGTTTCAAACTACTCGTCGTCGTTTCTCTCGTCGTATTTTGTTGTTGGTGATATTTATGCGCGCCATAATTTCCAACGCTATTGAAATCCCCAGTCGAGGAACTGTCCGCCACGGTATGGTTCGTGTATAAAACCGCCGCTTTCCTCTCCGATGCGATCGCTTTCAACATCACCGCCACCATCGTCATCACCGTGTGGCCTTGATGGTGCGCTCTCGTTAATAGAGGTGCCAACAAAAGCGACAACGAGTCAATCACCAACAAACCCATCGTATCTGACTTCTCCGGATTATCGTCTTCCTCGCTTGCATCTTGTTGCAACTGATCCAGCAAATGTAAAAGCGTAAACACGTCGTGAACGTCGTGCACTGCAATCAACTCTAACGTTTTATCCAAGTGCGCGGTAATCTCCTCCTCCGTCGCCTCGTCGGACCAAAAATTCCGATGAAACGCTTTGATCCTTTCCGCCGAGAAAACCCCATTCGTATCCACAAACACGACTCTGTGCCCTAACGTTGCCGCACTCGCTGCCGCGGACAAGCACAGCTGCGTCTTCCCGCTCCCACACTCGCCGGTAATTTCCGTCACTTGGCCTTGTCGTAAACCACCTCCTAAGCTTTCACCAGTTTCCGAGGTCCCTCCCGCTAAAACGTCGTCGATACCTTCGCACCCAGTAGGGAGGAAGTTCAAAACAATCAGTTGATTCTCGAACGCGTTCCCGTCCACAATTTGCGGCCAGATGTCTCGTTCGAAATCTTCAACCCCAGTGGTCGTCGTCGATATCGCCGAAGCTCCTCCTCCGTATTGCTGATTTTCTTGAAATGATGGGTTCGTTGAAAACAACGACAAAGAAGAATTCGTCGTAGCATTCGATGATTCATTCACCAACAATCTCGACACCAAATCTCTTCTCGAGAACGATGATGCCATTCTTCTCCTTCTTCTTCTTCTTCTTTTTACGACGACAAAAAGAGAGTACTTACTGATGACGAGGAAATTCTTTGCAAGAAGAGAGTGTTGATGATGATGAGAAGATTTTTTTTTTTGAAAGTTGTACGACGAGCTTGTCCTGTTGTCGTCGACCCAAAGAAGGGGCAAAGCAAAAAAAGGCGAGAAAAGGAGAGATGAGACTCTAGGGCTGTGGAAACGTGACTACATTCTTCTTCTTCAGAAAGAAAAGAAGAAATAGAACACACGCACGCGTAAACGCGAACGACAGAGACTTTTCTCCATCTCTCACGATGTCAACACACAAACAAACGTGCGTGGTGGTCGGCCAAGACGACAAAGAACCGATCGCGAACGCGGCGAGATTCGTGTACACGATTGCCCACGGGGGCGATTACCAAAAAGACTGGAAAGAAGACGACGAGAGTACTACGACTAAGAAAACGGCAAAGGAGGCGGAGAAACACGCGGAGGAGTGCTCGAAGTTACCGATGGATTGCCAGTTAATTGGAAAGTTGTTGGAGAACAACGATAAGTTGTTCAGCGATGCGAAAGCGCAGGACGTGGAGACGGTGTTTATCATCGCCGCCACGGTCGCGGAAAGATTTGAAGTGGAAACGGAGAGAAAGAAAGCGTTCGATATGATCGCAGAGAAGGCGATGGAGAGCGCGACGTCGAAAGTGGAGTCGAGATCGAGAATTTTGATGCAGTTATACAACCTGGCGAGCGATTTAGAGACGAAGTTTAAGTTGTTTTGTCGAATAATCGAATACGTGAAAAAAGCAAACATGGAACACGTGGTGGGAACTTTAGTCGGACACGTGGAGGAGTCCATGGAGGAGTGGAAACAGATGAATAATAACAACGGGTCGGAGAGAAACGTGTATTTAGAGATTGCGAATTTATTGAGCGGTATGGGTGGTAAAGAGGAGAAGGCGATGGAGTTTATGTTGAAATATTTGGCAACGTTTGAAAACAGCGAAAGCGCTCTCGGAGAATCTTCAGCGGCGGCCAAAGATGCCATCGCGAGTTTCATCCGCTTGAAAACAAGCTTTAGCTGCGATTTGCTGGATTATAAAGCCATTCAAGCGTTGAAATCGTCCAACGGGAAGGTGTTTGAGTTGTTGGAAATATTTTTAACGAAAGACGTTTCGGATTACTTGGCGTTTGCGAAGAGCAACGGGGCAGTTTTGAAAGATCTCGGTCTGAACGAGGAGGAAACGCTGACGAAAATGCGATTAATGTCGTTAGGTGGCATTCGAAACGGTGGGGGTGAAGTCTCGTACAAAGAAATTTGCGACAAGTTGAAGATTGACTCGAAAGAATGCGAAGAGTGGGTTGTTCGCGGCATCTCTTCCGGTTTAGTAGACGCAAAATTGGATCAAGTCAGAGAGGTATGCATAATCACTCGAGCCACGCAAAGAGTGTTTGGGAGGGACCAATGGAGCGAGTTGAAAAATAGCCTGTCGAATTGGTCGGAAAACCTTCAATCCATGAAGACGTTGCTGTCGACCAGTGAGGATATTTCAACCATTAGCGCTCTTTAATTTGACACTCTCTTTGAAAAAAAACAATAGTGTTCGTAATCTTATATAATATGCTAACTGTACTAGATTCTAATATAAGCGATCAACTCCATAAGATACATTTCCCGTTTTTATCGCAACTCGCTAATCCAGATGGGCTCCATGCGGTCGTCGCGACGACAGCGTTGTGCTTCCGCAACGTCGTTCTCAGCACGCGATCGGTCGCCGACCAGATAAAAACGGCTCCATCTGCGCCGCCGCAAGCGATATGCGATTGATTCGGCGAAAAAGACGGGTTCGTCCAATTCGTTCCAACGCGGAAATTCGAAGCAGAGAACTCCGCGGAAACCTCTAGGGTTCTGCAATCTAATATTCGAATCACGTTGTCGCGCCCGCATGTCAAAATTTCGCGTTCGTTTGGTAACAGCTGTATCGAGGTTACTTGCTGCTCGTGAACAGCTTTCTTCTCATTTGTAGGTAGTCCACCGCGCGATCGCAGATCCCAAATCCTCACACCACCGTCTAAATGACCACTCAAGACGAATTGGGAAGTGTCCCCATACACGACCGTGTTCACGTTTGAAGCGCACGGCGTAGAAGTCAAACATATGCCTTTGTGTAAATCCCACTCTCGAATGGTTCGATCGTGCGAGCACGAAATCGCTCTTTGCTTATCCATGCGACAAAATTCCACACCGACGACTTTATCCGCGTGTCCAGTCATTCGATGTCGCACGCGTCCACTCGATAGTTCCCAGAGCTGAATAGCTTTATCAGTGCCGCATCCCAAACAGAAGTTATCATCCGGGGAGAATGAGAGATCCAAAAGACTTCCTAAAGCACCCTCTAAATACGAAGAAACTTGCCCTGAATTTGCATTCACCAATGCGACGCGCTTGTCGTCTCCACACGTTCCTAATATTTCACCCGATCTGAAGAAAGACACTCGATGAGTCGCGCCTTGATTCGCCTGACAGTGAAACTGTTCTCGACTCGGAATACTTCCCGCGAACGAATCTCCAAAACCAGGAGACGAGGACGAATCCAACGATAGACCACGCATACTTGCGGATGCCGTCGCGTTCATTTCGTTCGCAATCGATTTCAATTCGCTTGCCTTCTTTTGTCTCTGCAAGTCTTCGTATAACTCATTGATTTCGTTCATCTTCTCCGCTTCTTTCATTTTCATCTCCATCACTCTTTCTACGAGTTGTTGATTTTCCTTTTTCAATTCTTCTACGCGCGCGATTGCCGTCAGTTTATCTTCCTTCCTCGCTTCCGCTTCTGCTCCGGCGATCTCCGCCGCTTTCTGCGCCGTTTTCAATTCATTCTCCAAGTTTGCGCACGACTCGCGTAAATTTTTCAAAGCCGCTTTCGCGTTTTTTAACTCGTTCGACGTTGTTTCCAACTCAGTCTTTGCTTTCTCTTTTTCGCGATTCGCAGTCGATGCCATTTCCATAACTTCCACATTTTTCTTGTGCGCCTCGGTCAATTCTTCCTGCAATCTCGAGACTTTCGCGGAATTTTCTTTGCTCGTTTTCGCTTTCGCGTTTTCTTCTTGCGCTCTCGTTAAAGCACTCATCAGTCCAACATTTTTCCCGCTCAACTCTGCGGTTTTATTTCTCAACTGTTGAACCTCGTGCTGTAACTTTTCGCATCGTTTGCGCGCTTTCCTGTGAGACGCGAAGATCTCTACGAACGGAAGGACTTCTTCTTCGTTTCTTCGCCGTAACTTTTCTAAAACTTCTCGCTTTAGAAATAAATCTTCCTCCATCTCTTCTTTATCTCGTAACGACTTTCTTCTTGTCTCTCTCTCTTTTTCTTCCTATTACTGTTTGTTTGGTATTCCTCTTGCAATTGTCTGCGTTCACATTACAGAAGATGTTGATGCTTCTTCTTCTTCTTCTTCTTCTAGATTTCGCTCTCACTCACTCTCTCTCTTTGCAGCAGCGTGTGTTCCAAGAAAGAAAGATGTGATAAAAATATGACGATGACGAAAAACTGAAGAAAGACTGGTGAAAAGAGATTAGTGGAAGAGGGCGAATGCGCAAAGAGCACGTGCAGTAAGAATCTATGTGAACTAGGCAGCTCTCTCTCTTTCTACATGACTAATACTCTAAAATCACCAATTCGGGATGGATCGTATGCCGTCGTTTATCATTTCCATCAGCTTGATGGTCAAAGGGTGAGTCCCTTCCGGCGGCATCTCAAAGCCTTCTTTCGGAGGTTTCTTCCACGTGAAATCTCTCTTATCCCAATGCCATTTTCCAACTTTACCTGGGGTAAACTTTCCTTTTTCGTTGAAATCTTGGCCGTACGTATAGTGAAGAATGTATCCTTTCTTCCCGCCCGGAACTTCTTCGGTTTTATCCCATGGCGGTTGCAACATGAATTCCGGAACTAAATCGTACTTCACGCCAACTTGCGCGGAGGCGATGCTATACGCCCACATTTCTAAGACCCATCCGAACGCCGAGTTAGTTTCCGGGTCCTGTTTCATTTTAATCGCTAAAGTGTCCCAAACCGTACAGACTTTCTTCAGTTCATCCTTGTGAATCATCACCGGCGAATTCCCAATCGGCGCAAAATCTTTCAAATCCGCGTTTACTTTGTTAAATTTTTGTACAATAGGAGTGAATTTCGGATCTTTCGGATTGATGTAAAAGAATGGAAAAGCAGCGGCGAGTTTTGGTTGCGCCAACAACGGAATCGGTCTTAAATATAAATGGTCCGGTTCGGTCATGAAGACATACTCTTCCGCGAAATTATACTTCTCCAACCACTGCTTGATTGCGTATGGCCGATTTAAAACCACATACCCTTCATCGACACCTTTCGGTAACGGATCAACTACCACGCTTGGAATTTCATCCATCAATATATCTGCGCGTTCGCTGTGCAACACTCTCGTAAACCCGCCAAACGCGCCCGAGTCTTCGCTGCTCAAAAGTTTCAAGTATCTCTGGTACATAATTCTAGATTGCCAAGCGACGTAGGATTGCTCGTTTGCAGTCAGCATGACGTGAAATTTGCCCTTACCTTGTTCTATTTCCTCCGCGGTTGGTTTTCGCCTCATGGATGTGGGATGGGACCATTTCTTTTCTTCTTCTTTTGTTGTTGTTGTTGTTGTTGACGGTGGCACAGGCGGTGGAGGAGAAGGAGAAGGTGACGCGGAGGACATGAACACATTACTATCAGCATGTAACTCGTCTCGAATGTTGTGAGGATGCGCGTCGACGACGTCGTCGAATGATGATGACGCGTGCGACGTAAAATCACCTTCTTCCTCCAGTCCCCCTAAATAGTGCAAAATAGAATACGTCGCGACGGTCGAAACGAGAAACACGAACGCGCGTTTAACAGTTGCTCCTCTGCTTCGAAGGCTCATTTTATGTATTACGTATTAAACTCATCGTGATGAAAAGCACATATTTGTGTGGATGGTGGGTTTATGAAGCAGAGAGAGACTGACACTGGTGACGAGAGAGAGAGAAAAAGAAAAATTTAGAAGAGGCGAAATTTAGGTTTCTGGTTCAGCTGTTCAGCTGTTCAGTCAAAAAAAATCGTTCAACAAAAGTCTCTTCTTCAAAACTCATTCACATCATCACACACACAAAATTCATACTAATAATTTAAGCAGAGAAGAAGAAGAAGATGCGCGTGAAGCAAACCGCGAAGCGAGGACCCTCGAGTAAAGCCCTGCCGCGAAGCTCGCGGGTGGTGGTTGACCCTCCTCCTGCAGTCGTCGATCCACCAGAGCGAGCAGTGAGTCCATCTCCTCCTCCTCAAATTGGTAAAAAAAAGAAACCCCTCTCGAGAAAAGAACAACTGAACGAATCTGTCAGTCGAACGCGGTTGAAAATTCTCTGGATGCTCGAGTTTATCACGGACAGCGAGCACGTTCCGTGGTCGTTGAAAGTTGAGTATTGCAAGATTGCGACGCAGCAATTAGACGAGGACGATTCTTCGTTGGGTATGCCGAGAGTTTTATCAATCCGAATACTTTTGGAGGAAATGAAATACGTTTGTGGGGAGGACGGAGCCAATTGGGATTGGCAGGAACGGTCGTTGAAGTTGTATCCGATTTTGTTGAAGATTTTATACACGATGGATTTGAAAGGAGAAGAGAAATTGGACGAGCGCATGCGTCCGCACAAGAAAATCATGGCGTTGGCGTTTGTTTCGCACATGGTGCAGTTGGTAATCGAGAGACAACTGAACGAGTTCAAACGCGTGTGGGAGTCTCAAGTGTACGCGGAGTTAAAGGAGACGCCGCAAGGGAAAATGGACGGGGTCAGAGACGAGTTAGAGAGGCTAGATGAGATTGGTCAAAGATTACTGGAGATTGAGCGCATCAATACGGACAAGAAGACGACGGAAAAGTTTGACTTGGACACGTTCGGCGGGGACGGGCCGCTGAGTCCAGGAAAGCAACTTCAAGATAACTTGAACTCAACGGATGAACTGAAGAGGAGCGGCAAGAACAGCAGAATAACAGGAACGCACTTTGAAGATAGCGTGAACGAGCTTTTGGTGGAGCTGAAAGCGTACTATAAACGAGCGAAAGTAGCGTTGGGACCCACGTTTTTACACGAGGCGAGCATGGATATTTCGCACGAGAAGTATTCCCCAAATTTGGACGAGGATAAAATATTGATACGAGCGGACAAAGACTTGGAACGCAACCTCGAGAGCATGAGAGGTGGTAAAGATCCAGAAGTCGACGATGATAGCGAGGACGAGTTCGAACAAACGCCAAACAGAATCGTCACTCCAAAAAATGTGAACATTTTTGCGAAGGACAATAAGAAACGACCACTCGGCGCGTCGGCAACGCCAAACAGAATCGTCACTCCAAAAAATGTGAACATTTTTGCGAAGGACAATAAGAAACGACCACTCGGCGCGACAGCGAAGAACAACAACGCTGAAAGACAGCCGGAGATATTCAAAAAGATAAAAATCAAAATAGACGGGAGAAAGGGCGGCAAAACTGTGAACGCGCGGGACATCCAGTTCGACACAGAATTGCAGAACGACGATCCGTACGAATTTCCTCCTTCAGAGGAAGAAGAAGAAGAGGAGGAGGAGGAGGAGGACGAAGAAGAAGAAGAAGAAGAAGAAGAAGAAGAAGAAGAAGGAGAAGGAGAAGAAGTAGAAGTAGAAGATGAACAAGAAGAAGAACAAGAAGAATCGGAAGAGGAAAAGGAAGAGGAGGAAGAGGAAGAAGAAGCTCGAAAAAGAAAGAGAGACGAGAAGTTTTTGGCGTGGAACGCAGAGGAACATGATGAGAGACTTTTAGATGGTGTCGAAAAGCATGGCTACGGGAGATGGAAGAAGATCGTGCTCGACGAAGCTCTCCACAACGGGCTTTTCACCGGATTGAACTTTGAAGATGTGCGATACAAACACAAAAGAATCATGGTTCGTGCGGGTGCAAACGCAAATGCGCTACTTCTCCCTCGCAAAGTTTTGGTCGCGTTGTTCAGGAAGAAAGCACCAAACGCGTCAATCAAGGGAGTCACTCGATTGCAGATGGCGAAGAGTATAGATGATCCAGCAGCGGTGCAAAAAGCGCTCGACGAAGAAGGTTGGGATTTCAGCGGCGAAGAAAAAGAACGACAGCAGAGTCCGTTGCAGAAACTCAGGGACGGGGCGGTTCACGTGCTCGAGCGACTCGTTGGGAGATGAGTTGCAAAGAAAGAAGAAGAGAAAGAAGAAGAGAAGGAGAAGAGTCAAAGACACACACAAAAGACAGCTACATGTACTCATACACTGGTCGTAGAACTTTTTTATTGTACAAGTTTTTTCAACACCTCGAACAAAACAAAACGAATCTCCACAAACGCAAAAACACGCACAATACTCACGACACTCATGCTCGTCCGGCGGCAGCATGGAGTGAAGAAGAGAATCTTTGCCGCGCTTTCTCCTCCGTGCGTTTTTGGAGACAGTGTTCATGAAAAAACGACCGCTGCCGTTAAAAGCAGAGTCGCTTTTGACTCGGGAGCGTCGACTTCGTACTCAACTGTCAACACCACCACCAACAAAGTCGCGGAAAAAGTACTCGCTTCTCAGATAATCCCAACCACGCACGCGATAAATGACGACGAAGAGGACAAGAGGAACGTGTACGTTCTGCACGGGTTAATGGGCCAAGGAAAGAACTGGCGGGGACCGATCACTATGCTCTCGGAAAAGTTGAGAGAATCACTCCCCAAAACTGCGTTTCGCTTTCACTTGATTGACATAAGAGGCCACGGAAATTCGCCGAGATTTCACGATTACGCGCCACACACGATTATAAATGCTGCGAAGGATATCGAAAGATACAGTAAACATCACGAAATAGTTCCGGATGTTGTCATTGGGCATTCGCTAGGAGGGAAGATAGCGTTAGAATATAGTCAATCGTTGACGTCGTTGTCGTCGTCGAGCGCAAAAAAACGACGGTTGGTATTTACGCTAGATTCGGTACCGTATGAAGTGGAGAAGGATATGTTCGGGGCTGAATTTATTTTAAAAGCGACGGAGAAGTTACCAGAAGTTGTTCCAAATAGGGAGTATCTAAAAGCCCAGTTAGCGCCGTTACAAATATCCAGCGGTATTATCGATTGGCTAGGTTCCAATCTCGTTCTCGCCAATCCCGGCGGCGCGCACGTAGAAGGTAACGACGATACGACTAAAACGAGCCTGACGTGGCAATTTGACAGAAAAATATTGAGAGACTTATACGAAAGCTTTCAACAAACTGCTTTGTGGCACGCGCTGGAAGAGAAAGATCACGATGACGTGCACGTCCACATCGTAAAGGCTGAAAAGTCATCCGATTGGAAGCCAGACGCGATGAAGCGCATCGAGATGCTGAAACAGGAGGAGAAAGTAAGCTATCACGTATTGGAAAGAGCTGGTCATTGGGTTCATAGCGACAATCCGATTGGTTTGATTAATATTCTCCATGACGAGTTAGTTAAAGCTGAGAATAATAGATAGAATAGATACATAGCATTTTTTTATTAAGCTTTGCCGCGCGGCGTTACAACTCTTATGATGATACAATCGATAGCTACACTCACTCACAAATCCTTGCTCCTACACAAAGGACACTCCCGTTTCTCCCTCTCTAACGTTTTTACTATGCACGTTTCGTGATACACGTGTTTGCACTTTAATTTTATGCACCGTTCGCCGTTCGCGAACTCCGCCAAACAGATTGCGCACTCAGAAAAGTGAGCAACTTCTTCACCGTCGCCTTCCCCGCTGTTACTACTACTATTACATCCTCGTCTGCTCTCGCTCCTCGTCGTACTCGCAGTATGAAACACGAAACCACTCTCTGTTCTCAATCTCTCCACATCTCTCCGTAAACTTTCATCATCAAAATCTCGTTTCGTTCGGTACAACAGCCGGTCCGAGAGCCACAAATCTGCGCCTTGGGAAAATAAACTCGCATCGGAGGCGTATAATAACTGCTCTGTCTCTCTCCGATGGGTCGCCAACAGGTCGTCGTTACTGTTGTTGTTCGTGGTAGTATTTTCTCTAATCCGGTCGCGAAAGAGCCGTCGGTCGGACTCGTATAAGTGCGCGTCTGGATGTTCTTCGTGGGAGGACATCGTCGCTCCTCCGTCCGTTGTGACGCATATTATGTCACAACACCTAAAAAAGAATTCTCTAGGGGAATGTAAATCACAAGCTTGTGAATTCTTCATTAGAAACACACGCACAACCACACACACAGTAGAAGAAGAAGAAGACGAAGAAAAAGAAGAATGTCATCGGTAGCCAAAATAGAAGAACTCTTAAAGTCGCACCTGGAAGCATCTCACGTATCCATCGTAGACACCTCTGGATCGTGCGGAAGCGCGTTTGAGATACAATTTTGCGTGAGTCCGAAATTCGAAGGGAAGAATAGTTTGACCAAACAAAGACTGGTGACCAAAGCTTTGGAGAGAGAGATGGACAAAATACACGCTCTGAGCATGAAAAAGTTGATATCGCCGGAGGAGTACGCGAATTTATCGCCCAGAAGTAGGAGTCCTTTTGAAGAGTAAAGACACACAAACAAAAACGCCAGAAGAAATGATTTACTACCAACCGCTCTCGGAAACATATTTTGAAAGCTGCAACGAATTGCTGAATACTTTTTACGCGAGCAAAGATTTCTGTAACTGCATCTCGTTTTCGAACTGCTTGGGGACTCAGGAAGAGTTTGCGAGATTTTATCGATTGCATCCGGAAAGTTTAGAGACTGTTATAGTTGCCATCGAAGTTTTAGGCGAAAACGGTGAAAGCGATTTGGGCGGCGGCGTCGTTATCGGATGCGTAAAAGTATCCGCGACGGAGTATCCGCGAACGAGCTCGGACGATTTTATACACACACCAAAACCAGAAGAAGCGTACGTCTCGACGCTTTGCGTTTCCTCCCAGGCGCGAGGGAAAGGCGTCGGTGGTCGATTACTCGAGCACGCGGAAGCACTCGCTCGAAAGTTGAATAAAAAGAAACTGACCTTAGAGGTGCTGAACGCGAATCCAGCCGAGAGACTTTATGCGCGGTTCGGATTTGAACGAGTGCACGAGGGTAAGGCGGAAAAATGTTTGAACGACTTCTTTGCGTGTTGTTTGGTCGGTAAAAGAGAACACGGGAAGTACGGGAGGACGAAGATGGAGAAGACACTTTTATAATCATCATCAACGGAAACTTTTAGTTTTTCCGAATTCATAGTAATATTAACGTACTTGCAAGAAATTCTCTAATCTACTCACCATGGAAGGTGGCCAACGACGAATGCGTCTCACGAAATCCAAATCTTTATATTGCGCACACCCAAAGTATAAACCACACGCGTCGTTCCATAAATCCTCGGCGCTTTCTCTTTTGCCTTGTTCCCAATACAACGCCGCGAGCGCAGCGCGAACGTCCGTGGAATTCGGAGCTCTTCGAACGAGACCTTCGAGTTCTTTGATTGCTGAATCTGCGTCACCTAATTCCGCGGTCGCCAAAGCCGCGTTCGATCGCGCGTAGATGGCACCGTCCAATCTTTGCGTTGTCGAGCTCCCGTTGCGGAAGCCGCTCGCGGATTGAAACGCGGCAAAAGCTCCTTCGTAATCCTCCTTCGCCCCTTTCCAATCATTCAAAGAACCTCTCACGTTTCCTCGAGAGTTCAAAACGTACGGGTCTGGTCTGAATCCTGCCGTAGTCGCCAGCTCCAGCGCTCGGTTATAATCCACCAACGCCGGTTCCCATTGGTATATTCCTTCCTCCGCAAGCGCTCTCCCCGCTCTCAACCTCGCCTCTGCTCCTAAATCCTTCGTCGGAATAATCTCTAAACATCTCGAGTAATCACTAATCGCTTCTTTAAACTGTTTCTGGTCCACTAAAACTTGCGCTCTGCCTTCCAACCAGGATGCCGATTCTGGTTCGTTTTCAATCAGTTTCGTCAAAGCCTCTTTGGCTTTCGTAAAGTCTTGTCGGTTGTAGGCATCCGCAGCGACGGATTGCAAATCGTATACTTCTTCGTCGGTTAGACTGCTTTTTGTGACAGCCGCAAACGCGCTCTCGGTCGACACCGTAGTCGAGACAAAAGCAAGGGTGGTGGATACGAGTGCAGAGAGCGTCATTTGACGGCGGTTTATGTGCTGTCGTTGATACTCACCATCGTACTCTTTTTCCTTTTCTTCTTCTTCTTTAACCGACGACGTCACGGAGAAATCCCTACTTCTGCTTTTCCTGTTTCTGTTCTGATTATGAAAACAATAATGCTCGCGTTGTTTACGAAACGAGTGGGAAGACGACGGTGTCGTTTGCGATGGTCCCGCCAGTTGGGAGGAAACCGTTCGAAACATTATTCGTATTCTTTGCGTGTGTCTGTGTGTTTTGTGTTGAATTCTCATTCTTTTCTCTATTTCAGATGTGAGTGCTATGAATAAATTTCAATAAAATATAACCCCTCCTGTCTCTCTCTCTCTTTCTAATTAGTATTATAACTGTATGGAGGCGACTTCGCAGTTCTTCAAACTCCTCCCGACCATTTCCTTGAAGAAGGTACTGTGACCAAACACCACGAACGTCGTCGATGGATGGCTTAAAATCCACTGCTTGAACTTACTCACTCGGCGTTGAAAGACGCGCGCGGGTTCGTTCGAGTTGAACATTTTTTCACCGGCGTCGTTTCGTTTCTCGTTCGTGTCCCACCACCAGCTTTTATCCGGGAGTTTGGATAAGGATTGGGCGAGTATGGGGACATCTTCGATGAGCTCGAGTTTGGTGCGGCCGATGTCGCCGGAGCAGGAGAGTTTCTCGGTGATTTCCGGTCTCACGATGACGGAGCGTCCCCACGCTTCGTGTCGTCGCTTTTCGTTTTCTTTCTCTTCTTCTTCATCTTTCATTGTTGCTACTTTCTTCTTCGTGCTTGCCTTCTTCCTCGAGGAGGCTGATAACGACCGCCTATTGCTAGTGTTGTTATCGTCGCTATTGATGTTATTGTTCGCTTTGCTATCGTTATCATTCGTCGGCGCGGTGTTTTCATCTGGTGAATTTGTCTCTTCCTCAGAAGAGGATACGAACGCGTACATCGCTTCTCTACCGTACACGCACGTCTCCATGGCCCGAGTTAACGGCGAAGTTATCCAAACTGCATCTTTTGGTATCTCGGACAAGAATTTACCCAACTCTTTCGCTTGCTTTACGCCTAATTCTGTTAATCGCGCGTCAAAAATCTTCGGTTCTTCCCAACTGCCCGGACCGGAAATGGCTTCGTTATACGTGCTTTGACCGTGTCGGACCAGGTGCACAGTTTTTTGCCCTTTGGAGAAAATAGGAAAGAAAACTCTCGATTTGCTGCCCCCGACGTTGCTGACAAATTTCCCATCGCTATCGACTTCCAACGACGGTTGATTATTCAACACGGCCATGCGCTTATGTTTCTTAGTAGCGGCTAATGCCACCGTCGCCGTCGAAGTAGTAGGAGTTGTTGTCGTCGTCGTCTTCTTTGCTCTCGCGTCGACATCATCCTCTTCCTCCCTCAACGCCGCTAAAAAGTCCTTGCCCTCCTCGCTTACAATCTTCACTTCTTCTTCTTCTTCTTCTTCTTCTCCTTCTTCTTCTGATTCGTGCCCTGGCGATAAAATGTATTGCGAGCCTCCGTGTTCCCCGGGACTTAAGTTGTAGTCTCCCACTGGATGCGCCTCGAGCTGTCTTCGTATTCGTCGCCTTCGCATCGCGGCTTCCGTGGACGGAGGTAACTTGTCTTCCGTATGCGGTTCAGAAGACGCGTTTCCTCCATTGCCTCCAGTACTATTTCTTCTTCGCCTGTTTTTGATGTGTTTGTGTGTGTGTTGTGTTAATATTAAAAGAGAAAGGTGTCAGAGTATTAAAAAAAGCAGAGAAAAGAGACAACAAAAATTTTCAAAAATTTGAAAAAATTTTTACCTAAACCGTCCCGTCGTCGGTGGGTTACTCAACGAGTGTCTTCGAAGATCCAACCCGGGCGTTTCCTGGATATCGCTGGATATCGCGCTCGATGTAGTCGGCGTTTCGTTATTCGCTTGCATCATCATTTGCTTGGCAATATTCCTGGTGGTGGTGGTGGTGGTCGTCGTCGTCATCGCTGCTGTGTTTCTCGTCGACCCCGATGGTTCAAACCTTTGCATTCGTGCGTGTTGTTGTTGTTGCCGAATCACCGAGGACGAGGACCGGAGTTGCAAAAACGCAGACGAGGGACACGAGTTCAAAAGTTTTTTTCCCCTCTTTTTGCACGAGGAGGAGTTTTGTAAAATTTTCAAGGAATTAAACGCCGTGGACGGAGCTTTTTGTCTCTCCGTGAGCAAAAGGGGATTCGTGCTACTGTTCCTCCTCCTCCTCCTCGAAGAGAAACCACCGTTCATCTCTTCGAAGTCCCCATCGTCCTCGAACTCGTCGTCGTTGAACGCCTCGTCTTCCGATCGAGGGCGTTTGTGGGAGACGAGAACGCGAGGCGTTTTTTCCACCCCTCCTCTCGAGATGGAATCATCCATTTTTTTTTTCTTTTGTGTTTCAAGTGAGGAACGTTCGTCTGTTCGTCCCCTTTTTTGAATTTCTTCGACAAATTTTTCATTTTGTCTTTTCATCACTTTTTGTGTTTGCTCTGTGTTTCTGCAAAATTGTGGGGCAGTCTTGTTGTTGTTCTCATCACTTCTCCTCATCATCTCTTTTACAACACGCGACAACGACGCGTACACAACAACAAACAAACAACAAAAACACACGCGTAAAATTGTGATGCTCTTCTAAAGGTGGAGGGTAAAAGACACACTTTTAACTTTTATTATAGTAAAAGAATGGCGAAGGTTTTCGACGCGCGTTTAGAGCAACTTCGGGCGATTCGAAATCGAGAGAAGGAACGCGAAGAGAGAGAACGGAAAGAAGAAGAAGATGATGATGATGACAAAAATGAAGAAGAAGAAGAAGAAGAACAGGGAGGACGAATGTATAGCGAGGTTTCGCCGCTGAGGGCGACGCCGTCGACGAGTCATCGTCCTCATCGAAAGAACAACAACAACTTCGAAGAAGAAGAAGAAGAAGACAAAAATGCAAGTTTTTCAAAAAGGAGTCACCAACGCCGCCGCGCGACGAGTTTTAAGACGACGGGCGCGCCGATGTCTCCATCTTCGCCTCCATCTCCGTCGTCTCCGTCATCACCATCATCATCTTCTCCTTCTCCTTCCGCCTTCTCTGATTCAGACAACGACGACGACGACGACGAAGAAGGATACCGTCACCAACAAGACGTTTTGAGAGAGTCCGATGCGGTTGCGCGGTTGCGCTCGCAACTCTCGGACAAAGAGCTCGATTTAATCGAAATGCAGCAATCATACGAACGTTTGATGAGAATGACGGAGGAAACGAGAGATCTGTTGAAACAAACGCACGAAGAGAAGGACGAGTATCGCAAACACGAGGCCATCGCCGAACAATTAAAAATTCGAAACGACACGTTACAGTTAAAAATCGATGAATTGAGCGAAAAGTTGAAAAGAGAAGAGGCTTCGCTCGAACGCAAATCAAGAGCGTTGGATGCGGCAAACGTTGCTATCGACGAGTGTCGAAGGAAAATTCGAGATGAGCGAAGCTCGAAAGAAGACGTCAAGGCGGAATCGAAAAGATTGGCGGAGAGGGAACAGGCGTGTAAGAAAGTTTTGAACGAAGCTTTACGAAGAGCATCGGGTATGTTGAAAAATAACTACAACGAAATGTCTTTGATGACTACCGAAGACGAAACTTCGGTGGAAGTCGCGCAAAGAGTTGTGGACGCTATACGCGATATTGCCGTGCACAGAAGGATGATGGGAATTGGTAATAGAGAAGGAGATAATAGAGGTAATAATGCTAGAAATAACGACAATAAAAACTATAGCAGAAGGCGACAACGACATAAACGAAGAGGAATCTCATCTACGTCTACGTCCGGTAGCAGTAGCGAAACTGGAGATGATGATAATGATGATGATGATGGTGATTCCGAAGAGCTTGAACTAGAAGCTGAAGAGATGGAAGCGTTGGAAGAAGCGTTGGAAGCGGCGAGACGCTGGAAAAACCAAAGCGAAGAGTCCGAGCGACGGCGCGCGCGCGAAGTCGCCATAGCGAGAGAACAAGCGTCGGATTTACGGAAAACTATTGAAAAGTTGCGCAGAGAGGCGAACGAATCGAAAGAATATACCGACGAACTCGAAAAAATCGTAGAACGCATAGCGAAAAATGTGTCTAGGACAGATTTTGTCGAGCGATGATACTATTTATAAATAATAATAGATACTCATGTAATAATGTTCGTGATGTAATAAATAAATGTAGACGTTAGTAACACAGTATCTTTTTCGTTTCTATTCGCTATTCGTGTGAGTATTTGGCTAATACCAAGTAAGTCATAGTACAAGATTTTTGGTCTTTGCGAAATGCGACGACGCCATCAGAGCCCTCGAGAATTTCGCTATTGTGTTGATCATCGCGACAAATTCCGATCTTGTGATGACATCTTCGTTCATGAGCACCTCTTCAGGTAAGAGCAAGATTTTCAACGCAGTTCCAATGCCAAGAATCTGCAACTTTCCGTGTAATCTGCATTTCTGACACGCCACGCAATCGATGACTTCGGTGATATTTCGAAAAATGTCTTTGAACTGCATTTTATCGCTACCGCCACTATTCACGAGCACTTCGCTGGCGACTCCAACGTCGTTAAACAAACGCGCTTCGTCAAAGGCGTTAAAAAGTTCTTCGCATGACTTCCCTAAAACTTGCGGCGAATCCAGTAGCTTCATTTTCAGCTGCCTCGTCTTCTCGTCCTCAATCGTGTCCTGGCCTAAATCGGTCGGGAATTTTGCTAAAGCCGGCGTCGCTTTCCGCAAAGCTCTCAACATGACGACGAAAGAAAAGTGTAAATTCTTTAGGCGTTCGGGATGGTTCTCAAATAGCTGCGCAAATCTCGCAGGATCGGGAAGCCACTCTTCATCTTCGCTTTGCGGCGGATTCGCGTGTAACGCTACGTGAATGTTGACGCTCGCGTGCATCCCAGAGAGTAACCGATACAAAACGCGCTCTTCATAACACAAACCATCTTCTTTCTTTTCTCCTTTCAAACAGTTTTCCTCGTAAATCGCCTTCCAAACGTGCGATCCGTTATACCCCGTCCATCGCTCTGGGTTCAGTCGTAAGTTTACGTACGAAGAATGTTCCTCTTCCTCTTCTTCTATTTTTTTTCTAGTATCCTTGTTCTCTGGCGCGGTACAGATATCCAACCAAAACTTTGGGCTGGTTTGATTCTTTGAACAATCTTCCTCGTCGATAAAAGACGTCGTTTTATCTTCTTTACTCGTAATGGTCGTATCCACTGGATCTGAAAACGGCGCTCGAGGAATGGACGCTTTACTACTACTAGCACTACTACTACTACTACTTCCGAAGATATCGTCGAACCCGGCCGGTTCGGTCGAGAGCGAACACATCGTCGTCTTCGGAAGAACGTCCGCATTGACCTCCTTCTTATCGTTACTCTCTTCAAAATATAACCCATCTTCGCTCGGTTTCGCTTTACCATTCCCAAACGAAGCAGGAGGGGCCGAACACGACCCTTCCTCCTCTTCCTTCCCCTCTTTTCCTCCTCCTTTAATTCCATTTTGCCAATTTTGCCAAAACTTACACTCTCTCGTCAAATCCACGCGAAAGAGTCTAAAAAACGTTTGATTGCTCAACTCGGTCAACACGTCGTGTAAGTATTCCTCGTTGATGTTTTCTACCACTTTTGCTCCGCAGGTAAGTTCGGGAACGAAATCATTGTTTTGGTGGTGGTTTATGAAAGGATTCGAAAACGATTTCGACGACAGTAATCGATTTTTTGTCAAAAGCGCGGGGCCGACGCCGAAAAGGACGACGACGCCGAAAATGAAGAGGAAGAAGATGCGGAGAAGGAGTGGGAGGAGCGACGACGACGACGACGAAGTTTTCTTCTTCTTCTTTTTCTTCGTCGATGCGGGAGAAGAAGGAGACGCGCGTCTTCTTCGTCCACCAAACCCGTCGTCTTCCATTTTTCTTCTTTCTTCTTCGAATAAACAAACAACGAGGGGAAGGAGGAAAGAAAAATGAAGAAGACGCGAAGAACAGAAGAAAAAAGAACAGAAGCAGAAGAAGCAGAGCATTTCTTTCGTTTTTTTTTGCTCTTCTGTTTTGCCCTGCCTGTGTTTGCTGATTTAAAAATATCTCCGTATCAAAGGAGGAAAAAAAGCGTCTCTCACAGAAAAAGTCACTTTTCTTCTTTTTTAATATCGCGCCGCATAAAACACGCGCTCAAAACGCGAAACACTCGCCACTATCTCGATCTAAAATACACATTTTTGATTCATACATACTTCAAGTAAAGAGATCTACTCGCGCTGCCATCAATGGCAGCTTCGCGCATCACCCGCAAACGAACAAACGCATCGTCATCTGGAAAGGCAAAAAAATTCCCTCCTCCATCTTCTTCTACAAAAAGCGTCCATGAAGTGGCAATTTTGAAGAATGAACAAAAAGAGGAGGACAAAAAGCGCGATGAAAAACCTGGTTGCGATGAGATTACAGATCCGAAACGCGGTGGAAACGATCAATCGAATAATGAAGCTTTGGAAAATCACTCAATTCCGTTGATCCACGCGAATGCGGCGGCGAAAACCGTGGACGCGAATCCGCATTTGTCGCCGCCTAAATTTTCGTATAAAAAAGTGCCTTCGAATACTATTATTCAACCGTCGTCCTCGGCGGGAAACGAATGGACGCCGCGACACTTTCCGGTCTTTTCACTTCAACAACAACAACAACAACATCATCAACAACATCATCATCATCAACAACAACAGATGCTGCAGATGATGATGTCACACCACGCTGGAATGATGGATCCGTCTTCAAACGCGTTCATGCAATACAACAATTACGGAGCAAACGGAGGAGCAGCGGGAGGAGCAGCCAACCACCACGCCCAAAACAACGTCCTCATGGGAAATCCGATTCACGATTTTTTACAAATGCAACAAAATCCAACGGCGTTTCCGACGAGGTATTTGATCAACGCGCAGAACGGACCGTTTCCATTTCCATGGCCACCGGTAGGGATGCCACCGTTTCCGACGTTCCCGGCGGCGGCTGGTATGAGTGGGGCACGACATCAAATTGATAACGCCGCCGCTCCTCCTCCTACTACGACGCCTCTTTTGGTGAAACGCGGCGAAGGAGACGCGCAGCAAAAGGTAGACGAATACGATAAGAACGAGAACAACACCCAAAAGAAGAGCAATGCAGCAGCAGCAGCAGGAGTAGCAGCAGCAACAGCAGCAGAAGACCAAGAAAACGAAAAAGATACGAGGACGGTGATGACGACGACACGGTTAGCCGAAAACGGTAGCGGGATGTCGAGCGACAATTTCCAAACGACGACGGTGACGACGGCGGCCAACAACACATTCGGTTCCGTATCGAATGGGAAAAAGACGGCAACGAGAGTGCTACCCACGGAGGAGCAATTAGAGCATCGACAACGTTATTTGCAGCAACAGCAACAGTTGAATCAGTTCAACGCTTTCAACGCTTTGCAGCAAAGTGGCGCGGCGTATAGCGCGTACGCCGCCGCGTTGTCAATGGGGCAGCCGAATACAGATTCTCCCTCGTTCGCGGCGCAACATGCGTTTCAACAACATCAGCAGCAACAGCAACATCTTCATAACATGATGAACAACAACTTCAATAGCAATCAGCAGCATCAACAACAAATGTATCTTCATCAACAGCAGCATCAACAACAACAGCAACAGCAACAACAACATCAACAGCACGAGTATCAACAGCCGCCGCCACATTCACAGACGACGACGACCACGCCGAAGAAAGGGAAGCAAGGTGTTCCAAAATCGAACAGAAACCGTTTAGTTTGGAACGATGAGTTGCACAGAAGGTTTATGAACGCGGTGAACCATCTCGGGTTGGATGCAGCGGTGCCGAAAACAATCATGCAGATGATGAACGTGGAAGGTTTGACGAGGGAAAACGTTGCGAGTCACTTGCAGAAGTATCGTTTAAAACAAATGACGGCTGAAGAGAAGGCAGCCATGAATGCTAAGAGTGCCATGAAAAAGAACGAATCGCACTCCACCATGGACGATTCTTATTATGCGGGAGAAGGGAAAGAGTTGTTAAATGGAAACGCGCCGAACAAAAGAGGGGCATCGTTGAAACGACCGGCAGGGTCAGAAACAGATATTCTCGAAGGTACGAAGAAGTCTAAAACTGAAATTGAAGGCACTGCCGACGATGAAGCAGCTCCTACTGAGGTGAACATTACTGCTACTGCTAATACTACCAAAGATGGTCCCGCTGCTCAAGAAGGGAAAGATTCCGGCGAATCGAGCGACGAACGCGACGCCGGCAACAACTCTGGCGGCGAGAACAACTCCAAGCATCCTCCGTACCATCACAGCGATACCAACGAAAAGGAGCAACAGGAGCAAGAGTTGCCAAAGAAACAACAACGTTCGAAACGAGGAAAGTCCTCGAGCGACGACGAAGCTTCGGACAAAGATAACTTCGGTCAACAACATCGTGTCGTCGTCGGAAACTAAAAAGATCCACATATTTTTTTGTATTATTTTCAAACAGCAAATTCGCGGCAGACAGACGCTGCCCGATAAAAAGTTGTACACATTATTGTACCATTATATACACAGATCACTGCAAAGAGAGAAAGAGAGAGAGAGAAAGAGAAAGAGAAAGAGAGAGAGAAAGAGAAAGAGAGAAAAAGAGAAATGATCTACACAAACATTTATATATAGTTGTCAAATTCATCGCTTGTATTACACTTTTTGTTTAATGTTTCCCCTCACGCACTCTCTCTCTCTCACAATTTTTATTTTTACATAGTCTGTTGTTGTTCTTGCTTCACGACGTGATTCCTCCAGTTACGATACACGAGACCAATTTTATCGTATTGCACGGGGTTGGCCCACACTCTGCCGCCTCTGTTCATGCGATCCTGTTGCCCTTCGACTAACCGCAAATCCTCGCCTAAAACTTGATTCGCCATCTCCATCCACACCAACTGAATACCTGGAACCCATTTCGCCCACTGCGCGAAATCCAAACTCATCCTATACAACAATCGAGTCTTCCCTTCCTCTTGAGGCACGCACACGTGCAACTGGTGCAAATGTTTCTCGCACGACGTACACGTGTCTCCTTCTTTGAACTGCGCTCCCGCCCCGGCGGCGCCGGGTTGCGCCATACCAATGTGCGAATCTACCATGCACGGCGTGATGAACTTCATATCGATCGGATAAGGTTTCCAGGACCCTTCCGCGGAATATCCCGCCCCGCCTCCGGATCTTCCGCTCAAAAACGTCGCCATATCGTGCCATCCGTCCCCCGGTTTTCTCAACTGCTTCGTTGCAAACTCCACCATATTCGGCACGCCCCATCCTTTCGCGAAAGTTCCGGTGTGCGTAAACGGCGCGTGCGCCAGATCCAGCAAATTCTCCATCAACAAAGCCGCATCGACTGGGACGTTCTCAATGACCAACTCCGCGTGCACGGTATATCCGCTCGGCGGTTTAAACCACTCCGGAATTTCCTCGCTCGGTTTCGCCTTCCCAGGCCACACCATGAACAACCCGTCCTGCACCTGAGACGGTAAAACGTTTCCTTCGTCCATTTTGTTCATGCACACCCACTTCATCTCTCCGGTCTCAAAGTCTTGGCGTCGTTTGATCACCCATTTTTCTCCGAAAAACGTGCACTCGACGACCGTTTTCGCGTCTCCAACCTCCTCGATAGCTTTTTCCAGTTTTGAAACGAACGTGACTGGGTACCAGAAATTCCTCAACGCCGAAGATTCATCCGGCATCTTCAACGAGCTGTCGTCCGCGAATTCCAACGACAAACCTTTCCGTTTCTTCTCTTCTTCGTTTTCGCCTCGTTTCGTCGTAAAAGTTTTTGCGTTCGTTTGTTTATTATTAGTAGTATCACTACTCTTTTCCGTATCGATCACGCTCGAAGAAGAAGAGGATGATGATGATGGCTCCGCGATGGCCCGAAGAGGAATAGTTCGCGACGCCGATGCTCGGTTCGCGCGTCTTCCACTCGCCGTGGCGTGCGCGTGCGCGCTCGTTTGATAGCACGCTCTCATTTATAATCTCTGCGTAGTGTGTGTGTGATTATTATGTGTATATACAACGAGAGTGTGGTGCCCCAATTTTCTCCAAGGGATAAAAGGAACGATTCTCCGAGAAAGCGAGAGAGATTGAAAAAATCTTTTTGGACGATCTCTCTCTGCTGTCTTGCTCTGTGCTGCTGCCTTTTTTCTGTTTTCTTTCAATTTTTTCTCTTTTGATTCTTTCTCGCCTGTTGTGCCTCAAATTAAGAAGTCTCTCTGTCAGTGTCTGTGCTGCACTTTTTGCCTCTCAGATGGCTTTTTCTTCTTTGTCGTCTTCTCTCTCCTCCTCCTCGCTTTGCGGTTATTATTATTATAATAATAATAATCAAAACGGAACGACGGCAGAAAGAAGAAGAGAAAGAAGACGATTCAATGCTAAAAGCGTGTGTGAAAAAAGAGGAGGATGCGCGAGACCTACACGAGCGAGGACGCGATGCCAAAATGATGATGATGATGTTGATGATGAAGAAGGTTGTTATTATTATTTCTCGGACAGAACGTTGCTCGAAATGAGCGCGAGTTTTTCGACGAAGAAGCTCGCAAAATTGGCAAACGAAAAGAGAGAGAAATATTTTGGGAACGTCGTCACGTTCTCTCCGAAAGTGTTCGTCCCGCTGACGTTCGCCTGTCGCGATAAGTGCGGGTATTGCACTTTCGTGAAAGAACCAGAAGAAGAAGAAGAAGACAAAGAAGAAGAGAAAAAAAGGAAGAACATTTTCATGACGGAAGAGGAAGTGCTGAGCGTGGCGAGAGAAGGGAAGAAAAATGGAGCGACGGAATGCTTATTCACGTTAGGAGACCGACCAGAAGCGAAATATCCAGCGGCAAAGAGAGAACTGGAAGAAAAATTGGGATGCGCGTCTACGGTGGAATACGTCGCCAAGTGCGCGAAGAGAGTTCTCGAAGAAACCGGTTTGCTTCCGCACGTGAACTGCGGCGTGTTGACGGTTGAGGAGTTGAAACTGCTGAAAAAAGTATCCGCGAGTCAAGGATTAATGGTGGAAACGACGTCAGAACGTTTGATGGAGCCTGGCATGGCGCATTTTGAGTGTGAATCGAAACGCCCGAGCGTAAGATTGAACACTTTAAGAAACGCCGGAAAGGCCAAGGTGCCGTTTACTACTGGGATTCTCGTCGGAATCGGCGAAACTGCTGAAGAACGCGTGAAATCGTTACTAGAAATTCGAAAATTAGCGGAAGAAGAAGATGGGGGTGATTGTATAGGCGAAATTATCGTCCAAAACTTTCGAGCGAAGGAGGATACGCGCATGAAAGACGACCGAGAGTCTACTTTGGACGAGCTCGTGCGAGCCGTCGCTTTAGCACGATTATGCTTCGACGAAAAAGTAACCATTCAAGTGCCGCCAAATTTAACTCCTGGTGAAGAAGTAGAAGATGGGTGGAGGGCGTTGCTAAATGCAGGCATTAACGATTGGGGAGGTATATCTCCGGGAGTAACGCCCGATTTCGTCTCGCCCGAGTGCGAATGGCCGGCTTTGAAAACGCTCAGCGCAGTCTGTCGCGAAGAAGGTAGAAGTTTAGTTCCTAGATTAGCAGCGCATCCGCGCTTTATAGGAGAGAAAATGAATGCTTGGATAGATGAAGAGGTTGCACCGCACGTGAGAGTATTATCCGACGCCGGCGGTTTTGGCCGGGGCATGCATTGGTCCCCCGGGAGCGAGGAACGTGCGTCGGGAATGTCCAGCGACGACGGCGATGGGATATCTGTTACAAATTTGGTTTCTGTGAACGGCGCAGTGGAACCTGGTAGTAGCAGTAGGAATAGTAGAGACAACAACAATAGCAACAACAACGATAGAATTAGCTCAAGTAGAAACAAAATCAATCGCGCGATTGAAAAGTGCATGGCCACGACGGCGACGGTTGAAGACGTCGCGCTGCTCTTTGAAACGCGCGGCGACGATTTCGATTTCGTAT
>Ga0181595_10000479_pt1 | contig 43904 bp, 39 predicted proteins | sample 041ome_7_FD_145604 | JGI IMG/M metagenome (GOLD analysis project Ga0181595, IMG submission 145604) | Coastal salt marsh microbial communities from the Groves Creek Marsh, Skidaway Island, Georgia - 041401AS metaG (spades assembly) | ecosystem: Environmental > Aquatic > Marine > Intertidal zone... | reverse complement strand
GACCCTTAGAAAACGACCGCAGATAAGCTATCAGATTTGCCCGATCTTCTGGATCCTTAAGGCCTCGGAAACTCATCCGAGTCTTGGCCACCAAAGATTTTGGACTCTCAAGAAAGCTGTCCAAAGTATCTTCAGACCAAACCAGCCCATCTTGCCCGGCTTGGATCATACTTTTCGAGTATTTGGCCCCTTCCAGCCCGCCGGCAGTGCGTCCCAAAATATCATTCAGTTGCGGGCCCACACGGTTTTTCGCCTGGTCGCCAACTTGATGGCACGATTGGCATTTCTTAAAAACAGCAGCGCCCAGAGCCGGATCTCCCATGCCGCTGGCCTGAGCCATTCCGGTTAAAAAGAAAGCCGCAAGCACAAAAAATGTTCCACGATTGAGGTGCAGGAACCCATCCTCCCTTATTGACACCCGCACAGAAAACAAGAAACAAGCCAATAATGCAATCATAAATGCGCATGTATGAATGTAATATTATAAGAACTCTGCCCTTTGATCTATGACCCAAACCCTTCCTTTGAAAATTCGGTAAAATTTACAGGGCTTGTCAATCGCCGCATTTTGCATCTTCCTAAGCTGGCGTAAACTCACACAGGCTGCAATCCAAAGGGCCAGATTGGACAGAGATGACCGATAACATTCGCGGCATCGCGCTGAAAGTAACAGCGGTTTCGATATTCACCTTTATGATGGCGCTGATCAAAGCCACGTCGCAAGAGGTGCCGACCGGGCAACAAGTGTTCTTTCGGGCATTCTTCACGCTTTTGGTGGTGATTGGCTGGCTCTCGATACGCGGGGATTTTCCAAAGGCGCTGCGCACGTCCAATATTTTGGACCACACATGGCGCGGCCTGGCCGGCGCGGCCTCTATGTCCTTGCGATTTTTCGCTCTTGGGGTGCTGAGCTTTCCAGAGGTGGCCGCCCTGGGCTTTACCACGCCTTTGATTCTGACAGTTTTAGCCGCGTTGATCTTGGGAGAGACCGTGCGGGCCTTCCGCCTCACGACGGTGGCTCTTGGCTTCATTGGTGTGCTTATCGTCCTTTGGCCGACCTTAAACATGGACGGCGCGCGCAGCACATTAGAAATTATAGGTGCCACTGCAATCTTAGGATCGGCCGCTTTAGCGGCCTTGGCGCAAATTTTCGTGCGGCGGATGGTGGCAACAGAGGGGACAGCGCAGATTGTCTTTTATTTCTCTCTGCTCATCACCGTGTTGTCCTTGTTCACCCTGCCGTTTGGCTGGGTCAAACCCTCCTTTGAAGCAAGCGCCATGCTGATCACCGCGGGCGTGATCGGCGGGATTGGACAGATTTGCCTCACCGCTGCCTATCGCAATGCACCCGCCTCAGTGGTGGCGCCTTTTGATTACACGTCGATGCTGCTGGCCTTGGCATTGGCCTATTTCTGGTTTGGAGAAATCCCAACCGCTTGGACCATAACCGGCGCCTTGGTCATCATCGCCTCCGGCGTGGTAATCCTCTGGCGCGAGCAGCGCTTGGGCCGCAACCGCAACCGCGGACAGGCCCCGCTATAGGCCAATCTAAAGCATAATTCCCAATCAAAAAAAATGTTTCGCATACCACGGCATACCATCGACCTTTGCATTCTTATTCGCTATGAGAGGGCAAATCTAGCCGCAAGGAATGCACAATGACTGATATTATTTATACAAAAGTTGACGAAGCGCCGGAGCTTGCCTCCGCATCCTTCCTCCCGATTCTCCAAAAGTTTTCTGCTGCAGCGGGCGTGACCATCGGCACCAAAGACATCAGCTTGGCTGGGCGCATCCTGGCGGCCTTTCCAGATTACCTCAGCGAAGAGCAACGCCAACCCGATGATCTGGCCGAGCTGGGCCGCTTGGTGAAAACGGCCGATGCCAATGTCATCAAACTCCCAAATATCTCCGCATCCGTGCCGCAACTGGTTGCAGCCGTGAAGGAATTACAAGCCAAAGGCTATGCGTTGCCTGACTATCCTGAAGCGCCCCAAACGGACGCCGAAAAAGCCGTCCGCTCAAAATATGATGCGCTCAAAGGCTCCGCAGTGAACCCGGTTCTGCGCGAAGGCAATTCTGATCGCCGTGCGGCCAAGGCCGTTAAGAATTTCGCACAAAACAATCCGCACCGCATGGGCGATTGGTCCGCCGACAGCAAGACACGCGTGTCCTCCATGAACGGCAACGATTTCTTTTCCAATGAAAAATCTGCCACCCTACCGGAAGATACCACCGCAAAAATCGTTTTGGAAACTGCCGATGGCGAAATCATCCTGAAGGATGATATCCGCTACACCGCCGGAACCGTGGTTGACGCCACCTTCATGAGTGCCGCGGCTCTCAAAGAATTTTTAGCGGCAGAAATTGAGAGCACAAAATCTGACGGCACTTTGTTCTCATTGCATCTGAAATCAACGATGATGAAGGTCTCCGATCCAATCATTTTCGGCCATGCGGTCAAAACCTTCCTCGCCCCGGTTTTCCAAGCCCATGGCAGCGCGCTTGCTGAGCTCGGCGTGAACCCCAATTTCGGTTTGGGTGACTTGCTCGAGCGCGTCAAAGACAACGCGGACATTCTCGCCGATATCAACAGCTGCATCGCCGCACGCCCGCCTATGTATATGGTCGACAGCGACAAGGGCATCAGCAATCTGCATGTGTCCTCCGATGTCATCATCGACGCCTCCATGCCCGCGCTGATCCGCGCAGGCGGCAAAGGCTGGGGTCCAGACGGGCAGGAATCAGACACCAATTGCGTCATTCCTGATAATTCCTATGCCCCAGTCTACGACGAGACCATCAAATTCTTTAAACAGAACGGCAAGTTGAACCCAGCTACCGCTGGCACGGTGCAAAACGTTGGCCTCATGGCTCAAAAAGCCGAAGAATACGGCTCACACCCGACAACCTTTGAAGTGCCAGAGGCCGGCACGGTCAAAATGATCCTGGCCGATGGAACCGTATTGCACGAACATACCGTCGAAGCTGGTGACATTTGGCGCTCGGCCTCAACCAAGAAAGCACCGATTGAAGATTGGGTAAACCTCGCGATTTCCCGGCAAAAAGCCGAGAATTGTAACGCGATTTTCTGGCTTGACGCCGACCGCGCCCATGATGCGGAATTGATTGCCTATGTCAAACCACTCTTGGACGCCAAGGGCGTGGCAGATAAGTTCGACATCATGACGCCACGCGACGCCACCAGGGCATCGCTTGAAATCATCACGAAGGGCAAAAACTCCATTGCCATCACCGGCAATGTTTTGCGCGATTACCTCACCGATCTGTTCCCAATCTTGGAATTGGCCACATCCGCAAAAATGCTATCGGTTGTAAAACTGATGAACGGTGGCGGTTTGTTTGAAACTGGCGCGGGCGGCTCTGCGCCCAAACACGTTCAACAGCTCAACGAGGAGAACCACCTACGTTGGGACAGCCTGGGCGAATTCTGCGCCTTAGGCGAAAGCTTGACCTTCCTGGCTGAAGCAAAAAACAACAGCAAAGCCCGTGTTTTGGGACAAGCCGTTGATGCGGCCACCCAGTCCATTTTGGACGAAAGCCGCTCGCCCTCCCGCAAGGTTGGTGAGCCTGACAACCGCAACAGCCATTATTGGTTCGCGCGCTACTGGGCTAATGCGCTTGCGACGCAAAACAGTGATGCAGAGCTCGCAGCCCATTTCGCGCCGATTGCAAAAGCTTTGACGGAGGGAGAGGAGGCCATTTTGGCGGAACTTGCAGCGGTTCAAGGTACGGCGGCGGATCTTGGCGGATATTATCGGACAGATGCCGATAAAACCGTTGCGGTGATGCGCCCTTCTGCCACGTTAAACGCCATCATCGACTAAACACGCAAAGACGACCGAGCGGGGCATGCATCCCGCTCGGCACAGCTTCAATTTTTCTCATCGCCTCCGGCGACCACAGCGGTCGGCTTTCGCATCATGCGGCACTTCTGCGAACAATATTGCACCTCATCCCATGTCTTCGCCCATTTTTTGCGCCATACATAGGGCCGCGCACAGGTTCGGCAGATCTTCGAGGGCAGATCAGATTTCTTTTGCATTTTCATTTGTAATGCGCCCGCCGGCTCCCAAAATCATGCACCCTTTTGCGCCAGGCCCGGTAGCTGCCAGCTTTCAAAGTCTTGCGCATCAACAGCTTCACCTCTGCCTCGCGCAGCCCATGTAGGTTTCGGATATCAGAAAAAGACACATGGTCAGACAGGGCCATTTCAATAACCTCGCTGATGTCTTTTTCACTCAAAATCTTCGATGGGGCGCCCACAGTGTTTTTGTCCTCGTGCTTCACTTGAACGGTTTTAACTAAGATGCATCCGTTGAAAGAAAAGCCCAAGCGCAAAAGACTTTGAGATTTCAACATTGAGCGAAGCCTATGAAACCACAAGGATTTTAAAGTATTCCATTGTATTCCTTTACTTTTTACGACTCATCTCTAGTTTAACGGTCAACGGAAGCAGAAAAAAGGGACCGCAATGACAGTTCAGAACGCGCACCGCCTCGACCATACCGAAATCGACCGCATCGCTGCGGTGATGAATGACCGCTTGAAACACCTGACCTTTAAGAGCCGGAATTTAGACAAAGCCTCAGCGATGAAACGTATCAATTCTGAGGTCTGCGAGATCAGTGTGCTTCTTGGCAAGCTTGACGCCCAGAAACAGGTCGGCGTGTAACCTCGCCCGATTTAGACACGCCCCCCGTGAGAGGACAGTACATGACAAAACCAAATGAAACCTTCACCCTGTCGGTCCGCGACTTGGAGATCATCGAAGACGCGCTTGGCGCAAAAGTGTCGCGCCGATCCCAGCGCATGATCGAAGCCGCAACGTCGCCGGACGCGTCTTTTCCTGACGAGATTAAGTCTGAGATCACCGAGTTGCGCGATTTGCTTGGACGTTTGTGGAACCAAAAAACCTTCTATCGCCCAACCGACCGTTTCGTTGGCGGCGGCTGAACGCGGCGACGCTTCGGCAGCACGGCCGACAGGCCCTAGGGCCAGTGATCGATCAACTCAGCGTCGCAAGATCGGACAAGATTGGGCACGTGGGGCGGTCATCGCCGGCGCAGGCTTCGATCAGATGCGATAGGGTGTTGCGCATGGCCTGCAATTCTTTGACCTTGGCATCGATGCGCGTCAAATGTTCCTGGGCAATTTGCTTCACATCGGCACTGGCGCGCGTGTCATTTTCATATAATTGCAGCAAGGCCCGGCAATCTTCGATAGAAAACCCCAAAGACCGCGCCCGGCCCAGAAATGCCAATTTATGCACATCGCTCTCGCGAAAGCTGCGATATCCATTGGCGCTGCGCTTGGGCTGAATAAAGCCAATTTCTTCATAGTAGCGAATGGTTTTGATCGGCAAGTCCGCCATTTTTGCCACTTCACCAATATTCATATCGCGACCCTCCGTCTTAGCAATCCCTCACCTGGCTGCGCGAACATAGCGCAAGCGCAGCGCATTGGCCAAAACAAAGATGGACGACAGCGCCATAGCCGCTGCTGCAAGGATGGGCGAAAGGAGCATGCCAAAGGCCGGATATAGCGCACCGGCTGCCACTGGGATCAACGCCACATTATAGCCAAAAGCCCAGAATAGATTTTGCTTAATATTGCGCAGGGTCAGCCGCGACATCTCAATCGCGTTGACCACACCCAAAAGATCACCCGACATTAAGACGATATCAGCACTCTCAACCGCCACATCTGTGCCTGTTCCCAACGCAATGCCAATGTCTGCCGCCGCCAGCGCCGGAGCATCATTGATGCCATCCCCCACGAACGCCAATTGGCGGGCCTTGGTTTTCAGCTCCGCCAAAACGCGGCTTTTGTCAGCAGGAAGCAATTCTGCATGAACCTGATCGATGCCCAAATCTGCAGCGATCTGCAACGCGGCGTCCCGGCGGTCACCGGTCAACATAACCACCGTGATCCCGGCCGCTTTGAGCTGCGCAATCGCCCCTTGCGTCGACGGCTTCAGAGCGTCGGACACACCCGCAAGCGCAATCACCTGCCCCGCGCGCGCCGCGAAAATCACTGATTTGCCCTGGCTGGCCAAAGCCTCCGCCGAGCCATGATATCCCTTCACATCAATCCCGCGCTCCCGCATGAAGCGCTCTGTGCCAAGGATCACCTCCTCACCGGCAACATGGGCCGATAGGCCGAGACCCGCATAGGTTTGCCCGTCCTGGATTGGGAGCAAATCAAGGCCCTCTTCAGCTGCGGCCATCACGATTGCCCGCGCGATGGGATGATCTGATCCCTGTTCCACACTGGCCATCACCTGCAAGGCCGCACGGCGCCCAAGGCCATCTGCCACATCGAGATCTGTCAACACAGGTTGGCCGCGGGTTAATGTGCCGGTTTTGTCAAAAGCGATCACGTCCACATCTGCCAAAAGCTGCAAAGCATCCCCTTTGCGAAACAAGACCCCCATTTCAGCCGCGCGGCCTGTGCCCACCATGATTGACGTCGGTGTTGCCAACCCCATGGCACAGGGGCAGGCGATGATCAGAACGCAAACCCCCGCCACAAGCGCATAGGGAAGCGCCGGTGCCGGTCCCCAGATCATCCAAACCGTGACGGTCACAAATGCCAAAATCAAAACCATCGGCACGAACCACAGGGTCAGACGATCGACCAAAGCCTTGATGGGCAATTTCGCGCCCTGTGCTTGCTCCACCAGCTGGATTATCTGCGAGAGCGTTGTGTCGTGACCCACGCGGCGCGCCTCATAGATCACATGTCCCATGCCGTTGACTGTGCCAGCGGTGAGTGCGGCCCCCGTGGACTTCTCCACCGGTCGCGGCTCGCCGGTAATCATGCTTTCATCTATATAGCTTGAGCCCTCATGCACCACACCATCCACCGCCACACGCTCACCGGGGCGCAGGCTCAAGACATCCCCAACAACAATCTCTTCAATGGGGCACTCCACAAATTCTCCCGCCCTGCGCACCTGCGCGGTTTTCACGCGCAGACCCAAAAGACTTTGAATGGCCTTTCCCGTGCGCCCTTTGGCGCGATTTTCGAGATCACGGCCAAAAAGGATCAAGACCACAATCAGGCTCGCAGGTTCATAATATACGCCCGAAACCCCTTCGGGCAAAACTTGCGGCAGAAAGGTGGCGATGAGTGAAAAAGCATAGGCCGCACCCGTGCCCAGTGCCACGAGGGAATTCATATCAGGCGCCCCGCGCCAAAGCGCTGGAAATCCGCGGCGATAAAAATCCAACCCAGGCCCAAAGAGCACAGCGGTTGCAAAGATGCATTGAATGATCCAATTGGCCTTTTGGCCGATCACATCGGCAATCAACCTCTCAAAGCCCGGAAGGATATGACCACCCATACCGAGTATAATCACCGGTGCGGCCAGAAACACAGCCAGCCGGCTGCGCCGGCCATAGGCTTCGGCGAGCTGTTGTTTGCGCGCCTGCACTTGCCCATGGCTGTCCTCGGAATGCTCTTGCGCTGCATAGCCCGCCGCAGTGGAGGCCGCGATAAAATCGGCGCGACTGGCCAGACCTGGCGTATAGGTCACCTGTACCGTCTCGGTGGCAAGGTTCACATCTACCGCCAAAACGCCGGGCAATTGCCACAAGGCTTTATCCACCCGCCCGGCGCAGGACGCGCAGCTCATGTTACTCACAGACATCACTAATGTATCAGGCGCGCGCATAAATCTCTCCTAGCTTCGCCCCTCCTAAAGCCTCCACCCGCTGGAGGGTCAAGCGAAACCTACACGCCGTTTAGCAAAAACAGATATGCGCTATTGCGCGGTCCATCCTCCGTCAATGGGAATGCTTGTACCTGTAACATTATGGGCAATCGGAGCGCAGAGCCAAACCGCCAAGGCACCAATCTCCGAAGGATCTGCGGTGCGCGCGGACGGTTGCTTTTCGGCCACCAATTCCGCCTTTCCTGCGGCCCGGTCACCACCATATTTCTCAGCCCGCGCCATGATCTGCGGTTCAATCAAGGGGGTATCGGTCCAGCCGGGGCAAATACAATTCACCGTCACCCCGCCAGTCTCAGCACTGCCCACAGCCGCATATTCCAATGCGGCCACTTTCGACAGGCCAACCAAGCCAAATTTCGCAGCCACATAGGGCGCTTTTTCTTTGGAGGCCACCAAACCATGTACGGATGCAATATTTATCACCCTGCCATAACCACGCCGCGCCATATTCGGCAAAGCCTGCCGCATCGTATGCAGGGCACCTGAGAGGTTGACCGCAATAATCGCGTCCCAGGTCTCGCGGGTCAAATCTTCTAAGCTAACAGTGCGTTGAATACCTGCGTTATTGACCAATATATCCAAGGGGCCCCAATCCTCAACATCGGAGACCAAGGTTTCGATGGCATCGGGATCGCGCATATCCCCCTCAAAGAAGCGCACGTCACCTGCGCCAGCCGCGCGGATGATCCGGCTGGCCTCGGCAATCTGATCGGCATCCGCAAGCCCATGAAGCGCAATCCGCGCGCCTTGCTGGGCCAAAGCCGTCGCTATGGCCAGCCCAATGCCCTGAACAGAGCCTGTGACCAGCGCAACCCGTCCTGTAAGATCGTTATTCATCACCTTCTCCATTTTCCAATATAGTCCGAAGTTTTGTTTTCAAGATTTTTCCGTAATTGTTCTTGGGCAGCTCTGCCACAAACCGGTAGTCCTTGGGCCGCTTGAACCTTGCGATCTGCGCAATGCAATGCGCATCAAGCTCTGCGCGGGTCACCGCTTGCCCAGCCACCGGCACAACGAAGGCCACCACCACCTCGCCCCAATCGGCCTCCGGGCGTCCAACCACGGCCACCTCTGCCACATGTTCATGCTCCAGCAAGACCTCTTCGACCTCACGCGGATAAATATTCGAGCCACCAGAGATGATCATATCTTTCGAGCGATCATGCAGGGTGACAAATCCATCCGCATCCATCGCCCCCATGTCGCCGGTCCAAAGCCAACCCTCCCGGATCGTCTTGGCGGTGGCCTGCGGGTTTTGCCAATACCCGCGCATTACGATGCTGCCAGACACCAAAATTTCGCCAATTTCCCCAAAGGGCAGCGTTGCGCCCGCCGCATCAGCGATACGCACCAAAACCGGGCTCTGTGCCACGCCCACCGACCCCAAGCGCGCCTTCCAATTGTCATGGCTCCGGTCACTGACAAATTCACGGCGCAGGGCGGTGATGCCCATGGGACACTCCCCTTGGCCATAGACTTGCACAAATTTATCGCCCAAGACTTCGACCGCCTCCATAATATCGGCCATATACATAGGACCGCCGGCGTAGGTGATGGTCTTGATCCCCTCGCCTAGGCTGCCAGAGGCACGGGCCTGCGCCACCAAACGCTTGACCATAGTGGGGGCCGCAAACATCGAGATGTGACCAATGCGCGGGGCCAATTGCAAAATTTCCTCGGCGTCAAAGCCTTGGCTTTCAGGCACCACATGCCGCGCGCCTTTGATCACATGCATGAAATTATAAATCCCAGCCCCATGCGACATCGGCGCGGCGTATAGGATGGCATCCTGTGCGTGCACCTCATCGACGTCACTGAAGTAAGCAAGAGACATCGCGGTGATATTGCCAGCGGTGATCATCACCCCCTTGGGCCGTCCCGTTGTGCCCGACGTATAAAACAGCCAAAGCAGCTCATCAGCGCCAATCACCTCTGGCGCAGGCTGCGGGGTTTGCTGGCGCAGCTGGGCAAATCTGCGGCCCTGCACATCAAGCAGGTTTTTGAGGCAAGCAGGTGCGACCTCTTGCAACCCGGCCCCAGTATTTCTGGTGACAAAAACCAGCTCCGCCTGCGCATCTGCGATAATCCAAGCGGCTTCCTTGGCGTGTAATTTTGCATTGATGGGCACAGCCACAGCGCCGATGAACCAAATCGCATAGAGCGCTTCGAGATATTCGGTGCAATTGCTCATAAACACCGCAACCCTATCGCCCTTGCTGATCCCATATTGCGCCCGCAACCCGCCGGCTAAAGCAGCCACCCGATGCAAAAATTCCGCATAATCGGCCTCAAGCCGCGCGCCTTTGAACAAGGCCGGGGCCTGTGGCGTCAGCAGGGCCGTGCGGACAAGCCATTGCGCAGGGTTCATGGGTAGAACTCCTGGACAAATATCACCTTTGGAAAATCTTGCATCTTACACCTCCGATGCATGAGCGCCGAAACTGGCCATCAGACCGCGCAGCTCGGCCAAGCCGCGCATACGCCCAATCAGCGGATAGCCCGGCGTGCTATGCCCGCCAAGATCACTGAGCAACTCTTGGCCATGATCCGGTCGCATTGGAATTTGCCAATCCGCACGCCCCTCGACACGGCGGCGTGTTTGTTCGGCCATCAAGGCCCGCACGGTACCCACCATATCCGTATCACCCTCAAGATGGGGTGCCTCAAAGAAATCTGGCCGCGCAGCATCTGATCCGGCGATGCGTTTGGTATTGCGCAAATGGGCGAAATGGATACGCGGCCCATGGGTTTTGACAAAGGCGGGCCCATCAAAATCTTCCGCAACCCCCAAGGATCCAGTGCACAGCGTTGCACCATTGGCAGGCAGATCCACCGCGTTTAAGACCAAGCTGTAATCGGCACAAGAGGACATCACCCGCGGCAGGCCCAACAGAGAAAACGGCGGGTCGTCCGGGTGACAACACAGGCGCAGACCCAGCGCCTCGGCGCAGGGGGCAACTTCAGACAGAAAATCGATCAAATGAGATCTAAGCTGCGCCCGTGTGATGCCCTTGTAGCTGTCCAATAACGCGCGCACATCGCCCAAGCTCCAGCTGTCATTGGCGCCCGGCAACCCCGCGATAATATTGCGCTGCAGCTGTTTTTTTCGATGATCAGAAAGGGCATTAAAGCGCTCCGCAGCCGCAGCGCGCTGGGCCTCACTATAGCTTTCAACTCCCTCTTCACGCTGAAGAATATGCAAGTCGAAGACGGCAAAATCGATCAATTCAAATCGCATCGCGGCGCCACCATGGGGTTGCTTGGCGCGCAGATCGGTCCGGGTCCAATCTAAGATTGGCATGAAATTATAGCAAATGGTTGTGATATTTGCCGCCGCGAGCGCTTCAAGGCTGGCCTTATAGGCCGTGATATGCGCCCGCATCTGGGGCCCTTGCGTTTTAATGGCTTCAGAGACCGGCAGGCTCTCCACGACATCCCATTCATAGCCCGCAGTCCGCAAAATCGCTTGCCGCTCGGAAATCTGAGCCGCGCTCCAGACCGTTCCCGGCGGCCTCTCATGCAGCGCGGTGACAATCCCTTCAACGCCCACTTGATGCAGTTCATCCAAGGGAATTTGATCCCCAGGCCCAAACCAACGCCAACATTGCTTCATGGCAACCATCCTTTGTAGAGCTCATGGCTCGGATCAAGTGGTAACTCCACCCGACGGCCGGTGCGGGCACTGTGGTAGATCGCCGTGACCAGCGCAACGGAGGTCGCCCCGTCTTCGAATGTCACCGCCTGGTTTTCATGGCCCGCCAAATCCAAAGCAATCTGCGCAAAAAACCCCTCAAAGCCAATCGGCTCATGCGGTGTTGTGCTCAAAGCCGCATCCAATTGCGCCTGCCTGTGTGGCGCGCGGGCCTGAAAGCTCCAGGGCTCGGCACCCGGCGCATAGGGGGCGGTGCCAGAGGTGGCTGTGAGATGCTCAAAGACAAACCGCAGCCGGGTCTCATCTGTGGCCGCGCCAAGCGTGATGCTGCTCGTGGCCAATGCACCTGAGGTCATGGCAAAGCTGATGCTGGCGCAATCTTCGGTTTCGATCTCATTGACACGCGTGGTGGTTAGAGCCGAAAGGCAGGCAATATCACCGGCGATATGGGTCAGCAGATCGTGATTGTGAATGGCATGTCCCAAAACGGCCCCACCGCATTCGCCTGCCCAGGTGCCGCGCCAAGGCACTGCATAGTAGTCCGCGCCCCGCGACCAATGGGTTTCAAGCGCAGCCACCTGCAGCTGCCCCGTCAAACCGCAAGTCATAAGATGGCGCAACTGTGCAAGCGAGGGGCCCCAGCGGTATTGAAATACCGGATAGACCTTGCGATCTGCAGCCTGCGCGGCCCGGCGGATTTCATCCACATCTGCCAAAGAGGTGGCCAGGGGTTTTTCACAAATGACATGCTTGCCAGCAGCTAAAGCCCGCTGCGTCACAGAGGCGTGCAAATGCGGGGGCAGGCAAATATCGACAACTTGCACCTGCGGATCCGCCAAAGCTTGATCAATGTCCTTCAACGCTCGAAAACTGTCGCCGTCTTGCCGGATGTCCTCTACCCGCGCCAGGTCTTGATCCACAACAGCCCTGACGGTGAACCTGTCTTTCAAAGCGCGAAAGGCGGCCAAATGTTCCCGCCCAATGCCCGCGCCTAAGATGGCCACATGAATCATAACTCATCCGCCATCTGTTGCGCGCGCAGCGCCAATTCCATGACGGTGAAACAATGGGCTTGACGCATTGCTGTCTCACTGCGGTTCTCAATATCATAGGCCAAACGCGCAAAATAGGGCAGGCCCGCAGCGGAGGCATCTATTTTCTCGCATCTGTCGCCATTGACCAAGATCACATGATCCGTACCCTTTTTCCCGCCCACATCAACATATTTGCGCAGTTCAATATAGCCCTGCGTGCCCAGAATTGTCAGCCGCCCGTCGCCCCAATTGGGCAAAGCATCCGGCGTGAACCAATCCACACGAATATAACCCGTGCCCCGGTCACTGCGCAGATTGATCTCGCCAAAATCTTGCACCTCAGAATCACCGGGGTTTGCGTAGTTGGCGGTGAACGCATGGGTCACTTCGGCCGTATCTGACCCGGTGTAATGCAAAAATTGGTCAATCTGATGCGAGGCTATATCGGTCAAAATGCCGCCAAAACAGGCCTTTCGAAAAAACCAATCGGGGCGTGTGGCGCGGTTGAGCCGATGCGGGCCCAGCCCCACGGTTTGCACCACCTGTCCAATCGCCCCTTCGGCCACCAATTGCGACGCAAGAGTGCTGGCGGGGGTCTCGAAGCGTTCCGAAAAATTCACAGACCAAATCCGTCCGGTCTGCGCCACACAGGCTTTGATCTGCTCCAATTGCGCCAGCGTCGTGCAGCCGGGCTTGTCACTCATCACATCCATCCCCTGCTGCATCGCCTTGACTGTCAGCTGCGCGCGGTCAGATGGGATGGCAGAGATCAGGGCCAAATTGGCGCCGCATTCCAGCGCCGCTTGCAGGCTCTCAAATCGCGGCAAATGTGGAAATCTCTTGCGAAACCCGGGCAGGGTCTCAGGATCACCTTCGGTCCAATACCCTAGGCAGGTGACCCCGGCCTTGGCCATGTTCTCTGTCATGCCATAGATGTGACGATGATCCAGCCCCAGAGCGACGCATGTTAACCCCATTGCTGCACCTGTTGTTTCTGGCCACTCTCACTGGACCGTTGCATTGCGTCAATGACCGCGTGAGCTGCCAGCGCGCTTTGCCCAGTGGCCAAAGGTTGCCCCCCGCTCCGCAGAGCCTGGGCAAAGTCTTCGATCACGCTTTGGTGCCATTCATGGGTAAAGGCCATCGGATCTGCACCGCCGCCGGTGGCGCCCTCTGCTCCAACCCGCGTCTTGCGGCCGTCGAGATAAGAGATCTCAAGCACACCAGAGCCAACATGCGCCGCGGCTTTTGTGCCCTGCAACGCAATCGTCTCCGCCCCACCCGGATAGGCAGCCGTCGTCGCCAGAAGCGTACCAAAAGCCCCGCATTGCATGTCAAATAGCGCGCCGGCCCAATCCTCCGCCTCTAAGTGGTGAAGCGCGGTTTGCCGCATCATGGCTTGCACTGCACGGATGGGGCCCAGCAACCAAATGGCCAAATCGAGCGTATGGATCGCCTGCGAAATCATCACGCCGCCGCCATCGCGCGCATAGGTGCCGCGGCCCGGTGCGTCGTAATAGCTTTGCGCCCGCCACCACGGCACGCGCAGATCCACGGTGCAAATTTCGCCCAACTCCCCGGCATCTAGGGCCGTCTTCAGGGCTTGGCTGGCCTCTCTGGCGCGGTGTTGCAGCATCATCGCGAGCGGAACGCCCGCCTGCGCGCAGATCTGCACAAGATCGGAGGCGGCTTGAACATCCCGTTCAATCGGCTTTTCCATCAAGATCGGCTTTCCCGCCGCCGCCAGCTCCTGCACAATATCGCGCCGGGCATTGGGGGGCGTGGCCAGAATAACAAAATCAATCGCCGGATCTTGCGCAATCTCCTGTACCGAAGCGAAGGCCCGCGTTGCATGACGGGCGGCAAAATCGGATGTTTTGGCTGAATCTCGGCCCCAAACACCGCTCAAATGCAGCTTTTCGGCGCTTTGAACCGCCTGAACATGCGTGGCGGCGACCATCCCCAAACCTATCAATGCAATATTCATCGCCCCCCCTGTCTTCCTTTAATTTTGACCCATTGCGCTGCAAAGATGCAAGCTGCAATATAAAGTCCAAAGGCAAATATCGCCGCCCGGGGGATGGACATGACAGGCACTCTAAGCACAACCGCTGAGCGACTGTATCTCAGCATGAAAGAGCTACCAATTGTGTCCCCCCATGGGCATTGCGATCCCAGTTGGTTTGCGCAAAACCAACCTTTCGCCAATCCTGCTGCGCTTTTGGTCACGCCGGATCACTATGTGTTTCGTATGCTCTATGCCCAAGGTATCCCCATGGCAGATCTTGGGATTGGCGCGCCTGGCGCTGAGGCAGATCCACGCGAGGTATTTCGCCTCTTCGCCGCGCATTGGCACTTGTTCCTCGGCACACCCACCCGGCTGTGGATGGAGTATGTGTTGCGTGAAACATTACAAATCTCGCAGCCCCTCACTGCGCAGACCGCAGATGCGATCTACGACGACATCTCGGAGCGTTTGCAGCAAGCGGAGTTTTTGCCCCGTGCACTGTTTGAGCGCTTTAACATTGAAACCCTCGCCACCACCGACTCGGCCTTGGATGATCTGGCGCACCACAAGAGCCTTCGCGCCAGCCATTGGCCCGGTCGGGTGATCCCAACCTTTCGCCCTGACGGGGTGCTCGATCCGCTCGATCCAAATTTCGCCGCTAACCTTGCGCAACTGGCAAAGATCACCGATCACAGCCTCGACAGTTTTGACAGCTATCTGGCCGCTTTGCGCATGCGCCGTGCGGAGTTCATAGACTGCGGCGCAACCGCCACCGATCATGCCATTGATATCTTGCACACCGAATGGCTCGCAGATCCGGGGCCGCTCTATCTCAGCGTGGCAAAGGGCACAGCCACCCAAGAGGAGGCCCGGCGCTTTTATGGCCATATGCTGATTGAAATGGCCCAGATGTCTATCGAAGATGGGCTGGTCATGCAGCTCCATGCGGGCAGTCGCCGCAATACCAACCGCACAATTTTAGACAGGTTCGGCCGTGACATGGGCGCCGATATCCCCCTCACCACCGATTGGGTGAATGGTTTGGACGCATTGCTCAACCGGGTTGGCAATTCAGCGGAGCTGCGCCTCATTCTTTTCACGCTCGACGAAACCACCTATGCGCGCGCTTTGGCGCCTATGGCAGGCCATTGGCCCTGCTTGCGGATTGGGCCACCTTGGTGGTTTCACGACAGCGCCAATGGGATTGCACGCTATTTTGATCAAGTGGTTGAGACCGCCGGCTATTTCAATCTTGCTGGGTTCAACGATGACACCCGCGCTTTTCTCTCCATACCGGCCCGCCATGACCTTTGGCGGCGAGGGGTGGCGTTGCATTTGAGCCATCAAATCGAACGTGGTGCTTTTGGCCTCTCGGGCGCAGAGGATCTCGCGCCGCTTCTGGCGGTTGACCTGGCGCGGCAAGCCTATCGGATCGAGGTTTAAATGCGGCAGATCGTTCACTTCGGCCTTGGCAATTTTGCCCGAGCCCATCTATTGGATTACACAGCCGATGCTGGCGGCGACTGGCAGGTCATTGGTGTCAATCTGCGCTCCAGCACCACACGCGATGGTCTGGCGGCACAGGACTATGCCTATGCGCTCAAGGTCCAAGGTGTTGGGGTCAAACAGATTGCAGTGATAAACACCATTCTTTTGGCCTCAGAGGGCCAACAGCCCATTTTACAGGCTATGGCACATGCCGATATCATCTCGGCAACTGTCACCGAAAAGGGGTACCATCTGGATCAACATGGCCAGCTTGACTTGCAAGACCCCGTGATCGCCGCTGATCTCACTGGCCTGCCCCTGCGCAGCCTCATCGGTTTCATCGCCCATGACCTTGCCCAAAGAGATCGGCCTGTCACGATCTTGAGCTGTGACAATCGCCCGGGCAATGGCGACGCCTTGCGTCAGGCCGTCCAGCAATTTGCGCAGGCAGCACATTTGACTATTGATTGGAGCCTGGCACGGTTTCCCAACGCCATGGTTGACCGGATCACGCCAGCAACCACCGACCTTATCCGCCAAGAGTGCAACGACCCAATGGCTGTGCCCACCGAGGCGTTTCGGGAATGGGTGATTGAAGATTGTTTTGCCGGACCACGCCCCGATTGGCCGGATGTGCAATTTGTCCAAGACGTGCGGCCCCACGAGCTGCGCAAATTGCGCATGCTGAACGGCGCGCATTCATTTCTCGCCTATGCCGGTCTCGCGCAGGGGTATGACTTTGTTCATGAGGCCATTTCAGATCTGCAATTGCGCCGCCAAGCCCTGTCTTTGATGATGGAGGCTGGCGCCACCTTGCCCCAAGACATCCAGGACCAAGTACCGGCCTATGCGCAAGCGCTGCTCGTTAGGTTTGACAATACGGAACTGGCCCATCGCTTGGATCAAATCGCAATGGATGGCAGTCAAAAACTTCCCTATCGAATTTTGGACACCCTGCGCCTGGGCGCTACACCCGTTATGATCTCAGCCGTACGCGCTTGGATGTCCTATTGCATCGCCCAAACCGCACTGGGTAAAAAGCTGAATGATCCTTTGGCAGAGGAAATCGCGAGGGCCGCAATCTCCGCTCGGCCAGAGCGCCAGTTGTTACAGCTGATTGGCGCAGAGGATTTGGCGCCGCTCATTTTGGAATGATCGCACCGCGATATTGCACCACCCGCGCCGCCAGCACATGCCCCGACTGGAGAGCCGCCGCTTGGCCCTTGCCCGACAAGAGCGCGCCCAAATAGCCACCATTGAAGCTGTCGCCGGCCGCGGTTGTGTCCAGCACTTCTGTCACCGGTTCATATTGCGCGACAACGGGCTCCCCGAGGGATAAAGGCCCGCGTGCACCACGTTTCAGCGCCCCAGATTTGGCTTGTGTCAAAAACCGCTGCGCGACCTGTGCCTCTGTCTCACCAAACACATCCATTTCGTCATCAATCGATGGCAAAGCAATGTCGGCCCGCTGCCAAAACGCAGCTATGATTTTGCGAGCCGTCGCGCGATCCTCCCATAGGTGCGGCCTATAGTTGCTGTCAAAAATAACCTGAATCTGCGCCGCATTCAGCCACTCCAACAGGGCCAACCGTAGGGTTTGCGGTAAAATTGCAAGCGTGATCCCGGACAAATACAGGCCATCAAATTGCTCCAAAAAGTCAAAATCTGCATCTGAAAACATCTGGCGTGCGGCTGAGTCACTGCGCCAATAGGTGAAACTGCGCTCCCCATCTGGCGCGGTGTTAATGGCATAAAGCCCCGGTGATTTATCCGCGATACGCCGAATATTGGAATGGCCCAAATCATTGGCTGCGATAAAGTCCACAATGCGCTTTGAAAACATATCCTGCCCAAGACAGGTCACATAGTCGACCGTGATGTCCGGCAAGCTGCGTTTGAGATAGATGGCTGTATTGAGCGTGTCGCCGGCCACAGCCAGGTGCGCCTGATCACCTTCCATCGACAATTCGATCATGGCTTCGCCTATGCAGGCAATACGCTTCATTTTTGCTCCTTGCGCCAAATGATCAACCCAGCGCTCATGATCACCATCGCCCCCAAAATTGTGCCCGCATCTGGAACCGTGCCGAACAATAGATAGCCCCAAATCGCGACGAAGACCAAAAAGGAATAGGTAAATGGCATCAGCTGATTGGCGGTGCCAAAGCGGTGGGCATTGGTCAAAAGCTGGTGACCGCCCCAGCCCAAGACCCCCAGGCTGACCAGCACAACCATGCCCCAAATGGTGTCAGGCTGTGTCCATGTCCAAATTGCAAAAGGTGCCATCAACGCTGTGCCGATAAACCCCATGTAAAACTGCATGGTCTCCACCGCCACAATGCCGGACAATCGACGCGTCATGATCGAATAGAGCGCCAGCGCGACCGCATTATACATAATCATCAGCATGGCCGGATGAAAGGCTGTCCCAAAGGGGCGCACAACGATCAAGACGCCGATAAATCCCAAGAAAATCACGCCCCAGCGCCAGGGCTCCACCCGCTCACGCAGAACGGAGACCGACAGAAAGCACACCACCACCGGGCTGGAAAACATTATGGCCGAGACCACCGTCAGGGGCAAAAACTGCAAGGCATAAAAGTTTGACAGGGTGGCGGAAACCAAGAGCAAGGCTCGGCTGATCACTTGCCAGACATGCCCTGTCTGGAACCGTTCGAGATTAAATCCGTCTTTAGAAATCACACCAATGGATATCACCAAATGCCCCGCATAGCGCATGAAGGCCAATTGAAAGGCCGAAAACCCTGCCATGGCCAACCATTTTGCACCGGTATCCACCCATGAAAACAAAAGCCATGCGGCCAGCATCAAAAGAATGCCAAGGCGCGGCAGGTCCGCCATGGATTTTGCGACAACCGCCATGGTTACGCTTGAAACCGCTTAACGTAAAAATCAACCATTTGACTAACCATATCCTCGGCTTGACCCATGTCACAAGCTTCATTGAGCGCGGCCAGTGGCCCTTTGGACATAAGGCTGTCGACACCAGCCTCTTCGGCCATGCGTGCGTAATATCCAACGTCTTTGGCGGCATTTTTGATTGCAAAAGCCAATTGTGACGGATCCCCATCCACCCCATAGGCTTTGACAAATCCCATCATGCCTGAGTGAAGCGGTCCCGCCGCCATCACATCATAGAGCTGTGCCCGATCCACCCCAGCCACATCCGCCATAGCAAAGGCTTCTGCCATGGCATTGGCAATCGTCATACCGAAAAAATTATTGATCAATTTGATCGTATGGCCAGATCCGACCGCGCCTAAGTAGAACACATTTTCGCCCTGATCTTGCAAAACAGGCTCGACCGCATCAAAGGCGGCCTTATCCCCAGAGGCCATAATATTGAGTAGCCCATCTTTGGCATGGGCCGGCGTGCGGCCTAATGGGGCATCTAAGAATTGCCCGCCGGCCTTAGCGACCTCAAGGGCAAGCGCGCGGCTGCTGCCCGGCAAAGAGGTGCCAAAGTCCACCACAACAGCCCCCGGACGCAGCCCAGCAATCACCCCATCCGCGCCGCGCATCCGGCTTTCAACATGATCAGACGTTCCCATGCACAACATGACGATGTCGCTGGCCTCAGCAACAGCCTTGGCCGTGCTTGCCTCTTGCGCTCCGCGGGAGATGGCACTGTCCAACTGACGGCGATCTTTGTTGCCCAATACCGTCAGCGCATAGCCGAGATCTTGCAGCCGACCCACCATTGCGCCCCCCATGAGCCCCAGTCCAATAAATCCAATTCTTGCTTTGCCCATGGTCGTCCCTTTTTAAAATTTTCTGAATGAGCGCATCACACCTGCACCCTGCCCATTTCAGATTGCCCGGCCAATTCAGCCTCTAAACTCAAAGCAACTTCCAAGGTTCTCGTGGCATCAGCCACATCGATCATTGGCTCTGCCCCGTCGATAACCTCTAAGAAATGATCCAACTGCGCGTCCAACGGCACTTTTACATTCTTCTCAGCGGTGGTGGAAATTTTTCTCGCCGCCTGCCCCCAATCTTCACCCTGCCATAGGGTCATTGAGGGGAAGCTCAAGGCCCCTTTGGTGCCCGTGATCCACATCATATCTTGATGGGTCGCTCCGATATTAGGATTTTCGCCGGTACCGGCCTCAAAGCCCCAAGGGCTTGGTGTGACGTCAGAAAAGGCAACCGTTCCAACTGCACCGGTCTCAAACCCAAATGCAATCGCACCGGTCTCGATCCGAACAGCGCCACGTTGCGACCGGCCCCGCAACGCTTTGGCTTGGACAATTTCACCAATCGCAAACCGCAGTATATCAATGTCATGCACCAGATTTATCATGACCGGGCTGCCGTCTTGGGTTCGCCAATTGCCCTGAAAATACGCATCAGGCTTGCGCATGGCCCATATCACCTGCACCGTCACCACCTCGCCGATCTGTCCGGAGTCCAAACACGACTTCAACTGCTGAACCACCCGATGATAGCGGCGGTGATGGCCCACGAGTGACGCAATTTTGTGGTCCTGTAAGACCTTCGCCAGCTCGCGCGCTTGCTGAAGACTTCCGGCCACAGGTTTTTCGATCAACATCGGCCAGCCCCGCGCGGCCGCTTCCATGCCATGGGCTGCATGCAAATGGGTCGGAGTGGCGATAATCACCCCATCCACCGACGCGGTGACCTCCGCCATAGAGGCAAAGCGCGGCGCATCAACGTCCAGCGACATATTCGGATCGGCCAATCCGACAAGGCTGCACTCGGGATGGGCTTTGACCGCCTCCAAATGCCGAAGGCCAATCAACCCGCCGCCAACCACCAAAATCCGTTTCACATGACTGCTCCAATTTGCCATGGAACAAATTCATAATCCCCGAGCCCCTGCGCCTCAGATTTAGTGACCTCACCGGAGGCCACGCGCAAAAACATCTCGTAGATTTCGCGGCCCTTTTGCTCAACGCTGACGCCTTTGGAGAGAATTTCTCCGGCATCTATGTCCATATCTTCCGACATACGCTTGGCCATTTCACTATTGGTGGCCACCTTAATCGTGGGTGCAGGTTTGGATCCAAAGGCAGAGCCGCGCCCCGTGGTGAAACACACCAGATTGCAGCCACCGGCGATCTGACCTGTGACCGATGCCGGATCATAGCCCGGGCTGTCCATAAAGGTGAACCCACGGCTGCGCACGGGTTCGGCGTATTTATACACCCCAGTCAGAGGTGACGTTCCGCCTTTTGCAGCCGCTCCAAGTGATTTTTCCAAAATCGTCGTCAAACCGCCAGCCTTATTGCCAGGGCTTGGATTGTTATCCATGGAGCCATTGTTGCGCGCCGTGTAATCCTCCCACCATTTGATCAGACCAAGCAAGCGCTCACCCACCGCCGGGGTCACTGCACGGCGGGTCAACAGATGCTCAGCACCATAGATTTCGGGGGTTTCGGCCAAAACGCCCGTCGCACCTTGGGCCGTCAACAGATCGCAAGCATAACCGAGCGCCGGATTGGCGGTCACGCCTGACCAAGCATCAGAGCCGCCGCATTGCAGCGCGACCATCAAGTCAGAGGCCGGGCACTGCTCGCGGCGTGCTTGATTGGCAATTGGCAGCATAGCTTTGATTTTGGCAATGCCGAGCTCAACGGTCTGCCGCAGGCCTGCAACTTTTTGAATATTCATCGTTTGAAAGGTCTCGCTTTGCTTCAGCCCATAGGCCTCAAGCAACCAATCAATTTGGTTCATCTCACAGCCGAGGCCCACCATGAGCACCCCTGCATGGTTGGGATGTTTGGCATAGCCCCACATCACCCGCTGTAGAGCCTCAAACCCATCGCCAGAATCGGCCATGCCGCATCCCGTGCCATGCACAAAGGCGGCCACACCGTCCACATTTGGATACTCCGCCAGCACATCCGCCGTAAAATGATCCGCGATCATACGCGCGGCAGTGGCAGAGCAATTGACCGAGGTGACGATGGCAATGTAATTGCGTGTGCCAACCGTGCCGTTTTCACGGCGATAGCCCATGAAATAATCCTGCGTCGCGGCCGGTGCCACCGCGCGTAAATCTGTTGAGAACTCATAGTCTGTATCAGTATTGCGAAAGGCCACGTTGTGGGTATGCACGTGATCACCTGGCAAAATGTCACAGGACGCATAGCCGATGATTTGGGCATATTTGCGCACAGGATCCCCTGCGGCCATTGCTTGGGTGGCGACCTTATGGCCGGAGGGGATCGCCGAACGGATAGCGATCCGCTCAACTTCACTGCCAGGGGATAAACTGCGGGTCGCCGTTACCACCGTATCGGCTCGGTCCAATCGTACGAAATCCATCTCAATCCTTACACTTACAACCCCGTTGAGCCAGTGACCTGCGGGCGTATGGTACTTGCAAACTCACCGGCACATCTGACGCCTTGCAGCTACAGCAGGAGCGTGACGATATTCGGCCAAATCAACATGACTGCAAGCGCCAAAAGCTGCACGCATATAAAAGGCAAAAAGCCTTTGAAAATATCAGTCAAAGAGATATGCGCCGGCGCAACTGACTTGAGATAGAACGCCGCGGGTCCGAAAGGCGGTGATAGAAAACTAACTTGCATATTCATGCAAAATAGCACCCCAAACCAGACAGAGAGATAGCGTGGTTCCAATTGACCGATCAGGCCAATCTCTTCAATCGGCAAGCGTTGCACAATCGGCAAGAACACTGGAATGATCAAAAGGACTATCCCGACCCAATCCATAAACGCACCCATGAAGAGCAAGATCAGCATCATCATCAACAAAATGCCCATGGTGGGCATATCCAGCCCAACGATGAGATCTGCCACATATTGCGGACCGCCAGCGATCGTATAAGCACCCGCCAGCGCCGCAGCCCCGATCGTCACCCAGATAATCGTACCGGTCGATTTGAGGGTGCGCATCAAGCTTTCCCACACGAGGTCAAAACTGGCCTCCCCCCGAAACACGGAAATGATAAGCACCGCGACCACACCCATGCCGGCCGCTTCCGTGATGCCGGATATACCTCCATAAATGGAGCCCAACACAACACCAATGACGACAATCGGCGCAACCAAACCTTTGCCCATATTCCAACCGGTCCGTGCACGCTCAATGCCGAAGGCAAAGAAGATCAATGCAAGCGAGATGGCGGTGAGCCCACCAAACCAGGGGATATAATCAGGCGTACCATAGGCAATAGCATCCACGCCTTCTTCATAGATGTTTTGTCCGGCAAGCGTGAAAAACACCACGCGCAAAAACAAAGCAAAAGAGAAGCCCGCTGTGATGATCGACAAGAAGGCTCCGAAAAGCGCCCATTTCTCCGCGCCTTGCGGGTCACCAGGTTTTGGCTCTGGCAAGGGCGCCTGCTCTGGATTGAGCTGAGTACGCACAATGATGTAAAGTATGAACATCATTGCCAACATGAAGCCCGGCACGAATGCGCCCGTGAACAAGGCTTTGATAGAGGTTTCAGTAATCAAGCCATAGATGATCAACACAATGGACGGCGGGATCATTGTGCCCAGCGAGCCTGAGGCACAGATCGTTCCGATGGCCAAGTTTTGATTATAGCCAAGGCGCAGCATTTGCGGCAATGCGATCAGTCCAAGCAGCACCACTTCACCGCCGATAATGCCGGACATAGCGGCCATAATGACGGCCATGACCGAGGTCACAATCGCAATCCCGCCGCGCACGCCGGAGAGCCAGACATTCAAGGAAGTATACATACCCTTGGCAATGCCTGAGCGTTCCAGCAAGGCCGCCATGAAGATAAACAACGGAATGGATATCAAAACGTAATCCGTGAGCAGCCCATAGATTTTCTGCGCTAATATGTTCAGCGGACCGGTGCCAAATTTTCGCGTGAGCAACCCGTCGCCAAAGCTCAAAGGATCGGCAATCAAGGCCGGCTCAAACTTCATGACCAAGACCGCAACTGCCATAACCGCAGAGGCCAGACCAAGCGGCATTCCAATCGCCAAAAGCACCAATAATCCGACCAAGAGGACGAGTGAAATTGTTCCAATATCCATCATACGTCTCCTACAGCTTTTTTAAGCCGTTCAATTTCATCTTGATCGATATCGTCGGCAGCCGTGTGAATTTCCGGCTCGAGGTTCCAGTCTTTGATCAGGTTCAAAATCGCTTGAATGGCAACCAAAGTCACCACGGCCAAAACCAAAGGTTTTAAGGTTGCAGGGATCGGCGGATCGAAAGCGGTGCCGAAGGTCTCCCACCGTAGGAGTTTCGCTTTTGCTTCGCCGTAGCCGCCATAAACCAAGAAGAATGCGAAGACCACGATCAAAACGGTGGAAATGGTATCACAGGCTTTTTGAAAGCCACGGGGCATCATGTCATAGAGCAGATAGATGCGAATATGGCTGCGCTGCTGCATGGCGTAAAAGCCCGCAAGGATGAACACAAACCCGGCCAACCAAAGAGACATTTCATTGGCCCAAAGGGTCGGGCGTTCAAAGACATAGCGCAAGATCACCTCATACATCATCACCGCGACAACCAAAGCGATCAACATCATCGTCACCCGGCCAACAAACATGGCGACCCCGTCTAAAGGGCCGGGGTCGTCAATTTCCATGGCCGCGCCACGGACAGTCCAAATGCCGACCAAGGCAATGAGGGGCAGCGCCAAAAGGATGATATAATCGAGCATCATGATCGGCCGGTAACGCGCCGCCAGAGCGTCGGTGTATCCTCCGAAAGCCATGATATATGTGGCGCCGTGCCAAACCACCCAACTGCCGCTGGCGATAAACGCGAGAGGAAGTATCCATTGAATGGCGCTATGAGGTGAGGCTCGCATAAGGGCACTTCCTGAAATTATTGAGAAGGATAAAAAGGCGACCGGCCCGAAAAGGATCGGGCCGGTCTTTTGATTTTAGTTTTTATTTGGAAACCAAACCAAGCTCAGTGAGGTAGTCCAGGTGGCTTGCGACAAGCGCTTTGGCTTCTGGTGTTGTCGCAAACTCAGGCCATGTGGCTTGTGCGGCATCACGGAAAGCCTGAAGGTCTTCCTCTGACCACTGCCATAGGGTCACCCCATCGGCGCGCAGTTTCGCCGCAGCTGCCGCATTCGCTTTTTCGAAAGTCAAAGCTGTGCGCAGCGCCAAGGCTTCCATGGCAACAGACATGATGGTGCGGTGTGCTTCTGGCATCGCATCCCAAACTGCTTTGTTACACGCCAGGTGATCGGAAGGCATAGAGTGGAAACCTGGGAAGTTGGCGTGTTTCACCAGATCATACAGACCCAGACCCACGTTATTGGCCAGACCAGATGCATCCGCACCATCGATGATGCCAGTTTCAAGCGCCGTAAAGATCTCTGTGAAATCCATCACGATCGGCTTGGCACCAAGCTTTTCAAAGATTTTTGTTTCCATGCCAGGAGGCGAGCGGAATTTGAAATCTTTCAAAGCCGCAGGGCCATCCAAAGGCTTGGAGGATGCCAGGCTCTCTTGGCCATAAACCCACCAGCCAACGAGCTGCATATCATATTTGTTGTAGAGCGCCTGCGCATCTTCCAGACCGCCGCCGTAGTATAGCCAGCTCAACTGCTGATACGGAGTGGCATAGCCACCCATGATGTCACCAACAAATTGGAACGCAGGGTTTTTACCAGTTTGGTAGCCACCGCCGGTCATGTCACAGTCCAAAATGCCTGTGGCAGCCGCATCGAATGTCTCAACGGATTTTACAACCGAAGAAGAGTAGAACATTTCGATGTCAATCGCACCGCCGGACATGCTTTCCACATCGGCAATATATTGGGCTGCAAGTTTCCCAGATACTGTTTCTGGTGCGTAATGGGTTTGGATGCGCAATTTGGTTTCCGCATGCCCACCGGCAAATGCTGCTGATGCGCCCATAGACGCAATTATCGCAACTGACGCCGCAGTTTTCATAAATTTCATAATGTCCTCCCAGACTTTAGTGTTTATTTTTAACGCTTTAGCACGTTTTTACAGATATTGTGATCTTAGGTTAGGATGACGAATCGAGATCATCAAGCGAAAAATGGAATTTTCCAAATTTTCGAGATTTTTATCTAATATCGAAATATTGCTCGTAATTTTCTAACCATATGCTAAAATGCTATCATGGAAAGTGAAAATAAGATCTATCGCGAGCTGAAAAAACGCCTAACAACCGACACCTATGACCATGGGCAAAAACTCCGCGCCGAAGTGTTGCGTGAAGAATTTGCCTGTTCGGCCAGCACGGTCCGAGAAATCTTGTTTCGTTTGGCCAGCGAAGGATTGGTGCATTTCCAAGACCAAAGGGGCTTTCGCGTGCCGGAATTATCGCCCACCAAACTCATCGAGTTGACCCATATGCGGATTTTACTCGAATGCGAAGGCGCGGTCTTATCCATTCGCCAAGGCGGCGTCGGCTGGGAGGCCAGCCTGACCGCCGCACATCATAAGTTAAGCCACCTAGAAAAGCGCATTCATGCGCGTGAGGATCCCACTGAGCTGGTAGATCTTTGGTTCAAATCTGAAAAAGAGTTCCACCAAACTTTAATTTCCGCTTGCGGCTCAACCACGCTAAAGCACATGCACAGCCTCATTTACGCACAGTTTCGTCAGCAATTGATGAAGGCAGATCGCAGATTTGATTTCATATCCAACAATATTCAGCAGCACAGCGACATATTAGAAGCCGCCCTAGCCGCAGACGAAGCCTTGACCCGCAAACGGGTTCATGACCATTTGGCACGACATTTGACCGGCCAAACCGCCACATTAGCCTCAGAAAGTGACGCAGAATGACCCATCATCTTCTACAAATAGGGGGCATCACCCCAGACATGCGAGAGCGGCTTGAAGCGGCATTCACGATCCATCAATTGGATGATTTTGATCCGACCGCCATCACCCATGTGATCACAAATGGCCATGATGGCGTGAACCCGGAGCTCATGACCTCGCTGAGCAATCTCAAAGTCATCAGCGGTTACGGCGTCGGTTATGATGCGATTGACGTCACCGAGGCGGTGCGGCGCAATATCCTTGTCGCCCATACGCCAAATGTGTTGAACCAAGAGGTTGCGACCACGGCACTTTTGCTCTTGCTGGCCTGCTACCGCGAACTTCTGCGTGACGATGCCTATGTCCGATCTGGCGATTGGCAGGCCAAGGGCAACGCCCCGCTCACCCGTTCGATGGACAAACAGACCGTTGGAATTTTGGGACTTGGCCGCATTGGTCAGGCCATTGCCGACAAGCTCGCGCCCTGGGATGCCACAGTTGTATACCACTCTCGCGGGAAAAAAGATGTGCCTTACCGCTACTTTGACAACCTGACAGAAATGGCACGCGCCTGTGATGCGCTCATCTGCATCACACCCGGCGGCCCCTCCACCCATAAAATCGTCAATGCCGAGGTATTGGAGGCCCTGGGGCCAAATGGGACGTTGATCAATGTCAGCCGTGGATCTGTCGTCGATGAGGCCGCTTTGATCGCGGCACTGACAAGTGGCAAGCTGGGCTGGGCCGGGCTTGATGTCTTTGAAGCCGAGCCCGTGGTGCCTCAGGCGCTGCGCGATCTGCCAAATACTGTATTATTGCCGCATGTGGGCAGCGCCACAGTCGAAACCCGGGCGGCCATGGGTGCGCTCACCGTCGACAATCTGCTCCAGCATCTCAAAGATGGCACCGTGATGACACCCGTGCCGGAATGTGCAGAACTTTAAATATATTGCGGCCTGCACCCATACAGGCCGCAATACACATCACAAAAACAAGCTTTTAAAACGATCAATACACAAGCGAAACCCGGCTTCAAAATCGCCATTGCCCGGGTGGTATACACTTTCAAACGACACCACCCCATCATAGTCATCCGCCCGCAGGGCCGCGGCGATGGGCGCGAATAGCTCCGCCAATTGCCCCTCCCCCATGCGCCGCACTTCGAGCAAGGCGCGCGGCGTGTCGACTTTGACATCCTTGATATGGATATGCCCAAGATATCCGCCCCGCAGTGTCTCATAACCATCTGGATAGGCCAATTCATGACACCAACAATTATTACCAGGATCCCAAAGGACCTTTAGGTGCGCTTTGGCGTCTAATTCGTCAATCAAACGGCGCGCCGTATAGTTGGAATTCACCAAAGTGCCATTGCCGGTTTCCACCACCAAGACCACCCCTTCGGCTTTGGCCAGCTCAACCGCTGGCGCGATCAGGGGCGGCATGCTGTCCCAGGCCCCATGGGCGACGTTCCAACGCTCAGCTCCATTCTTGCCCCACAAAATTTGTTCCTTGCGCTGGGTCATGATCCGCACCAAGGGCGATCCGACAATATGCGCCATCTCAATCACCCGCTTGAGCGCATCCATATGTGACACATGTAGCGCATCCCCGGGGCGATTGGCGGCACTCATGCCGGCGAATATATGCCGCGACAGGCAAGAGACCGGCTTGCCGCGATCGCGCAACAGCTGATCTATCGCCGCGATTTCCTGCGGGGTATGATCCCCCACTTCCGTATCGCCAACATATTGCAGCTCGGCATAGTCCAAATCAAACTCATCCATCACATCGACGGCATGACGCAAATCGCGGCTGATCCCGTCGCAAATAACCCCAAGCTTCATGGCGCCACCTCGCGGTGCAACTCGGCGCCAACAATCTCCTCAATGACCCTTGTGCAGACCCAGTTGTCGCCATTGGGGTACTTGGCTTTCCCAGCGTGAAAAATTTGCATCGCAGAGCCGGCCGTATGAAGCGGCACGCCCAGCGCCTCACCCAATGCCATAGCAATCGTCAGATCCTTGTGCATCGTATTGATGTGACTGCCCGTGCCCTCAAATTGCCGATCAATAATCTTTTCCAGCGCATTGTTCACCACCCCACAGCCCGCCGAAGAGGTGGAGAACACATCAAGCAGCACCTGCCCCGAGACGCCAGCCTTTGCCGCCAGAGCGGCGGCCTCGAATGTTGCCGAAAACTGCGCACCGATCAGCGATTGCAGGCAGGCTTTCACCGTCTGCCCATCGCCCGGCCGCTCGCCGACCCGGTGGATATTGGCAGAGACCGCTTCAAGAATAGGTAGAAAGCGATCTAAAATATCAGGTGGCGCAGCGGCCATAAGGGTAAGGCTGCCCCCCTGCGCCCCGGGAAATCCACCTGAGACCGGGCTGTCGATCAAATGCACCCCAGAGCCTTGCATTTGCGCGCCAATATCGCGCGCTTCCTGAGGTTTGATCGTCGCTGATAATACAATCGCACTGCATTGCGGCAAAGTTGCAAGCAGACCGTCAGGCGCAAATATAACAGTTTTCGCCTGCTCTCCCGTCATGACCATCACAAAGACCGCATCAGCCCCGCGCCCCACATCAGCGGGGCAGTCACCAAGCTGCCCACCCATCGCGCGAAATGCGTCTTGGCGCTGGGGCAAAAGATCGGCCCCTTGCACTTGAAACCCATGTTTCAATAAATTCTTCGCCAAACCGCTGCCCATATCGCCCAGTCCAACAACTCCTACAGTCTTCATAATTTTTCTCCCGTAATATGCAGGCGCGCAGAGGCTCCTACAGATAAAACCGATGCATAGCGCATCAAATTCACGGGGATTTCACGCGCATGTCTCAGCGCCGGGCGGGTCCGGAAGACACCCCGCTGCCCAGTTAAGTACATATAGGTAAATTGATTTTTTGAGCTCTCGCAAGTGTTTTCCACGAGAGCCCCGCGTTAGAGCGATGCTGTAATGCCACCGTCCACATAAAGGATATGCCCGTTGACGAAGCTCGCCGCATCGGAGGACAAAAACACCGCCGCGCCGACCAACTCCTCAACCGCGCCCCAGCGCCCGGCCGGGGTGCGTTTGGCAAGCCATGTGCTGAAATCTGGATCCGCCACCAATGCCGCATTCAAAGGCGTGTCGAAATAGCCCGGCGCGATAGCGTTGCAATTGAGCCCATATTGCGCCCAATCGGTTGCCATGCCCTTGGTCAAATTGCCCACGGCGCCTTTGGTCGCTGTATAGGGGGCGATGCCGGGGCGCGCGAGCGCGGTCTGCACGGATGCGATATTGATGATTTTACCGCCTTTGCGCGCGATCATATGACGGGCAACAGCCTGTCCGACATGAAAGACCGAGGCGATATTGGTCTGCAACAGGCGCTCAAAAGCATCGGGTGGAAAATTATGCAACTCGGTGCGATGCTGCATGCCAGCGTTGTTGATCAAAATGTCAATCGCGCCGACCTCCGCCTCAAAGCCATCCACTGCACGCCGTACAGCTTCGTGATCTGTTGCGTCAAACGCTAGGGAGTGCACAGTTGCGCCTTCATCGCCCAGCTCTTGCCGCGCGGCCTCAAGCTTGGCTTCATCGCGTCCATTAAGGATAATTTCCGCCCCCGCCCCGGCCAGTCCCCGAGCCAGAGCAAAACCAATGCCTTGGCTGGATCCGGTGATCAGCGCGCGTTTTCCTGATAAGTTGAACATTTCAAGCGACATTGCATTTTCCTTTGGTGCATTCCTCATTCAAGCTCTAGTCTACGGGGAAACATCATCTGGAGAAACACGAATGTTGCACAGCTGCTCATCAATCGTCATCCATGCCGCGGGTGACCTGCGCATTGAACCACAAGAGGTGGCCACCCCGGGCGCTGGTGAGGTGTTGATCCAAATGCAGGCGGGCGGCATCTGCGGCTCTGATCTCCACTATTATCATAATGGTGGGTTTGGACCGATCAAACTGCGCGAGCCGATGGTATTGGGCCATGAGGTCTCTGGCATAATTGGCGCGCTCGGAACAGACACCGGCGATCTGCAGGAGGGCCAGCTGGTGGCCATATCCCCCTCCCGGCCCTGTCATTCCTGCGCCTTTTGCACGAAAGGGCAGCACAACCATTGCCTGAACATGCGCTTTTACGGCAGCGCCATGCCCTTTCCTCATATCCAAGGCGCCTTTCAAGAGCACCTTGTCGTCAGCGCGGCCCAATGCGCCCCAGCAGACGGGTTGTCAGCGGCACAGGCCGCCATGGCGGAACCTCTGGCCGTGTGCCTCCACGCCGTTGCGCAGGCTGGGGATTTGACCGGCAAAACGGTGCTGATTACCGGCTGTGGCCCAATCGGTGCGCTGTGTATTTTGGCAGCCCGCCACGCCGGCGCCGCGCGCGTCATCGCAACCGATCTATCCGATTACACCCTCACTATGGCCCAGCTTTGTGGCGCTGATACCCCGCTCAATACAGCAATAAATCCACAAGCTTTGGAGGAGTTTCAAGCAGACAAAGGCCAGGTGGACGTGCATTTAGAATGCTCTGGCGCGCCGGCGGCACTGGCTGCGGGCGTGGCCTGTTTGCGGCCGCGTGGCATCTTGGTTCAGCTGGGGCTCGGCGGCGATATGACCGTGCCGATGCAGGCGCTGACCGCCAAAGAGATCACTCTGCGGGGCTCATTTCGTTTCCATGAGGAGTTTTTCACCGCCGTCAAGCTGATGCAATCTGGCGCAATCACCGTGGATCACCTCATCACCCATAGCTTCCCAGTCAGCGAAGCCGTCCAAGCTTTCACGACCGCCAGCGACCGCAGCCAGGCGATGAAAGTGCAGCTCCAGTTTTAGGCCTCGCCGAACCTGGGCCAAACCTGGCGCGCGGCTTTTACGTTTTCACCGCAACAGGCGGGTTGCCCGGTATGGGCAGGCCGCGCAATGCTTTGTTGGAGCGCATATATTGCGGCGCGTAGGCGGCCTCGGCGTTCAAGGCTTCTGCTGCATGCCAGGCCCAACGCGGGTTGTTGAGCATGCCGCGCGCGAGAGCCACCATATCGGCCTGCCCTGAACGGATCACCGCCTCTGCCTGATGCGGCTCGGTGATCTGCCCAACAGCCATCGTCGGCATTTGCGTCTGGCGGCGAATCTCCGCGGCAAATCCCGTCTGATAACCGGGCCCAACCTCGATAGTTTGCTCGGGCGAATTGCCCGCGCTTGAGACGTCGATAAAGTCACAGCCACGCGCTTTCAATGCCGCTGCGAATTGGGTGGATTCTGCGATATCCCAGCTGGAACGCGCCACCCAATCTGTCGCGGAAAAGCGCACGCCAAGGGCTTTATGCTTGGGCCAAACTGCGGCCACAGCGTCAAAAACCTCCAGCGGAAAGCGCATTCTTTTTTCCAAACTGCCGCCATAGGCATCAGTGCGCAGATTGCTCAAGGGGGACAGGAATTGATGCAAAAGATACCCATGCGCCGCATGCAACTCAGCCACCTCAAACCCAATACGATCAGCCCGAACAGCCGCATCAACGAAGGCCGCCTTGATCCGAGCCAGCCCCGCCTCATCTAGGGCCGCTGGAGTCTCCCAGCCAACAGGTGCATAGGGCGTGGCCGATGGGGCCTCGGTGGCCCAGCCTCTTGGGTCGGAGGCAGGAATTGGCTTGCCCCCGAGCCAAGGCAGATCGGTCGAGCCCTTGCGGCCCGCATGGCTCAACTGAATGCCCATCGTGGTGTTGCCAAATGTTTGACAAAAATCGACGACGCGTTTCAGACTGGCTTCCTGCGCATCTGTGCAAAGGCTCAAACAGCCCGGTGAAATCCGGCCCGCCATGTCTACGCCCACCGCTTCGGTAATAATCAAGCCAACGCCAGAGACCGCATATTGCCCCAGGTGCATCAAATGCCAATCCGTCGCGGCGCCCTCATCGGCACTATATTGGCACATGGGCGCCACAATGATCCTGTTGCGCAGCTCAATGCCGGCCAGAGTAATGGGTGAAAATAACTGACTGGCCATCTGGATCGCGCCCCTTTTTCATAGATTAAACGCTCCCAATTGAACACATTGGAAACCTCCACCAGCTTGCAAATTAAGTTGCAAAATAGCAAACCGTTATTTCCCTGCCAGGGTCCGCGACCCGTTTGCCCCCGGCTTATGCTAGGCCATTTGAACAGTAGGTTTGCGTTGGCGACGCGGACTCGGCACTCTTAGAGTAAGAATCAGCTGCCGGCGCCGCGCGCGCCGCAAAAGGACCGACATCCACCATGAATATTTTGTTCATCATGTATGACCAATTGCGCTTTGACTACCTATCTTGCGCCGGCCACCCGCATTTGCACACCCCAAATTTTGACCGCGTGGCCGCCATGGGCGTCAGGTTTACCAATGCCTATGTCCAATCGCCGATTTGCGGTGGCTCGCGCATGTGTTTTTACACCGGTCGTTACGCCTCATCCCACGGGGCGCAGTGGAACGGCTTCCCTCTCAGGGTCGGCGAAATGACCATGGGCGATCACCTGCGCAATTCCGGCATGGACTGCTGGCTGATCGGCAAAACCCATATGAAAGCCGATGCCGCGGGCATGGCTCGGCTGGGGTTGAGCCCCGACAGCGTGATCGGAGCACGTCAGGCAGAATGCGGCTTTGACACTTGGATCCGGGACGATGGGCTTTGGGCCTATGGTCCTGATGGGTTTTATGACGAAAAACGCTCGCCCTATAATGAATATCTCAGATCCCAAGGCTACCAATCAGAAAACCCATGGGCTGATTTTGCCAATGCCGGGGTGGGTGGCGATGAAATTGCCAGCGGTTGGATTTTCAGAAATGCCGATAAACCAGCCAATATTGCCGAAGAGCACAGCGAAACGCCTTGGTTAACCAGCAAGACGATCGAGTTCATCGAAACCCGGGACAAAGCGACCCCTTGGATGGCTCATGTCAGCTATATCAAGCCGCATTGGCCCTATATCGTGCCTGCGCCCTATCACAATATGTATGACGCCCGCCATGTGCCTCCGGCCAAGCGCCACGCGATGGAGCAAGAAGACCCCCACCCGGTTTTTGGCGCCTATCAGGGCAATAAGATTGCGCAAGCCTTCCAAAAAGACGAGGTCCGCCAAAAGGTGATCCCTGCCTATATGGGATTGATCAAACAATGCGATGATCAGCTGGGCCGGCTGCTCACCTATCTTGAGAACAGTGGCCGCCTTGAAGACACGATGATCGTGCTGACATCGGATCATGGAGATTACTTGGGCGACCACTGGCTCGGCGAGAAAGACCTGTTTCACGACGCATCGGCGAAAATTCCGATGATCATCTATGACCCACGCCCCGCGGCAGACAAGGCGCGCGGCACGACTTGCGATGCGCTGGTGGAATCCATTGATTTAGCCGAAACCTTTGTCGAGGCGGCAGGCGGGAAAGTGCCGGCGCATATCATTGAGGGCCAGAGCCTCATCCCCTGGCTGCATGGGAACCGCCCTGACTGGCGCTCCTTTGCGATCAGCGAATATGACTATTCCGCCACACCGCAGGCGGTGAAACTCGGGCTAGAGCCCCGCGACGCACGCCTTTTTATGGTCTTTGACGGGCGTTTCAAACTGATGCATGCAGAAGGTGGCTTTCGCCCGATGCTGTTTGATCTGAAAACCGATCCCGATGAGTTTATCGACCTGGCCAAAAGCGATGGGCACCAAGCAGAGATTGAACGGCTCTATGGGATGCTCGCACAATGGGGCCGAAGGATGAGCCAGCGGGTGACCAAATCAGATGAGGATATCAAGGCCATGCGCGGCCTCTCTCTTCGGCGCGGAATATTGCCCTTTTTGGCCGATGGAACCGAGGTGGATGCGGAGTTGTTGTCGAAATATCGCGGGACGGTGAAGGGCAAGACCGTGACGCGGCCAGACGAAGGTTGACCGAGGCTCACCCGTCGAAACACAAATCTATCGGCACACATGTTTGGGGTCTCTGTGCCGTATGATATGCCTGTGGCGGATCAAGAAGATAGGCAACCACCGGTGGGCCAGAAGGGCAGCTTTGCCTCTGACGGCTATCGCTCGCAGGCGGAAATCTCGGCAAAATCTGGGGAAGGCGCCGATGAGAGCTCTGTTTAAGAGGTTATTTTAGCCCATCGAAACGGGCTAAAATGCGTAATTCCAAAGCGGCAAGCAGGCGCTTACCTTTTGGATTATTACATTTTGTTCATTGTTGGTTCAGCTGCAACCGTGCGCGCTGCGCCGCTGTCGGCACCGTTGTTTGCGGAGCAAGCGGACAAAACGAGGGTCGCGCATACCAGAAGCATGGATCCAATTTTAGACATATTATTCCCTTTCCTAAGTGTGTTACTCTTCCACATATGTCAGTGTGTAAGGTTTATGGCAAGATAAGATGTGAATTGCCCAGCTGACATTCAAAAATTCGGGCAATTTTGCGTCACACCTCGCAGCGTATCAAACACAAGAGTGTAAAATAATACTATACACCCCTACCCATTTCGAAAAGAGCAGTGCCTTGCCCATCCATCAGCCGCTCTACGCGCAAACGGTGGCCCAGCAAAAAAGAAAAATATTTGGTGCGGTCGGGGGGACTCGAACCCCCACGAGTGTTACCTCACAGCGACCTCAACGCTGATAATTTAGCAACATACTTTCAGTAACTTAAAGAATTCCTACACTAAGAGTCCCACAGTGGCAGCTGCCAGTCAATACGGGAATTTAACACGATATTTCCCAATGTGCGCCACGATGTGGACCAAATGTGTGACAACAAATGATCGCTTGATGCACCGTTTGGTAAAAACTTTTGCTAACCACTTTGGATAGATCTCAACTCAACCGGTGTTAGGCATCCGAACAGAACCGATTATGTTTATTTCCTTAATTAAATTGAGCGCAGTAACCGGAGATGCAAGCTAAATTGGCAAGACAAATTAAAAGCATCCTTTATTGCATGCGTCGCCTTGAATTAATAATGTCTCAAAATTTTTTCATTCTCCCAAAACCACTTCATGATTAGAACTAGAATGCCGATACGATACGGCAAATACTAAATTCAATTATTCAAGTTTAACTAACCAGAGTAGGAGGAAACATGTCTTTCGTAAGTATTAGAGAAGTTACGCCACATGCCGGGAAAGAAAACGTCGTAAAAGAACGCATGAAAGAAATATCGGCTGTAATGGAAAAGCATGGGACTAAATCTGGGCTTTACTCAGTGGTAGCTGGTGATGGCGCCGGACGCTTTGATTTGCAAAACTGGTACCCGACTTTAAAATCAGCTGTGGCTTCATTCCAAGCGTATGGTAGCGATCCAGCGTATCAAGCACTAATGCAGAAAAGAGGTGCTGATCCCGCTGGCGAAATCGAAGGCCCTTGGATTGGACGTATGATCCACGGAGCACCAAAAGGGATAAAGCCTGTAATTTTGCACAGGGACTATCATGCACCTCGTTCTGCCATTCCAGAGATTATGAAGCTTGCTCCCTCAGTGGACGAGCTGATGGCCACAGTTGATGTCGAAGTTGGAATTGGCGTTCCCATGGTTAAAGATGATCATGAAATGGTTCGACTGGTGTATCGGTTTAACTCCATGGACCATTGGGGCGAAGTAGCTGACCAGATGATTACTGATGAACGTTTCTTGGCATTGGTAGATGCTGGACACAAATTGGGCACACTGACAAGTTCCAGAATTCTAGTGGCTGTGTGAACGGTAATGTAGTTTCGCCAGACCGGTTCAAAGACCCATACCGGTCTGGCCTTTATAATTACTAACACAGTGAGCCGGCACTAAATAATTGAAACAAATCCATATCAGGCACTCCAACCATTCTGGTTATTTATATTTGACCAATGACGATAAGTTGAGTTCAGTAGATATTAACTAGTGTGACACTATTAGCGGGGCCTCTGGTCACACGCAGCAGCGTGCTCCTCCAGTTTTAATAATATATTTTCAATAGATGACGATGCACTGACCTCATTCATTACACCGCTGCATACCACAAATATGAAACAACGAGCACCAGAAACGTTGTTAGAAAAAGTAAAAAATCGGTTAGCGAGCATTTTTAACTTTGAAATTGCATTATCTATAGGTCATCTTACCAGACATTAGGTTTGCAGAGGTGATGGAAGATGCGAGTGATAATGAAATCTATAATTCAAGCGGCCATTTTTGCATTTTTCTCTTCCGTTGTTCATGCTGACAGCCACTCTGAAGCTAAAATAGAGACAGAACAAGAAACAGAGAATTCCCAAAAATTGGAAAACTCCGAAGAGCGCATGAATAAGGTGATTGCCTTACAAGAAAAACGAGACGCCTTGAAAAAACTTAATCTTGCATGGACTGCGTACAAAAATAAAGAATATCAGTTTGCTATTGATCAATGGCAAGAACTCGCAACAAAAGGCAACAACGCTGCGAGAGTTTTTCTTGGGTTGATGCACAGCCAAGGCCAAGGCTTTGATCAGGATGATGTTGAAGCAGCAAATTGGTACATGCTGGCTTCAGATGAGGGTTATATTCCAGCTCAATGGCGCTTAGCCATTCTACATTACCACGGCTCAGGAGTACCCCAAGACTACAGAAAAGCTTTTGACTTGTACACCAAAGTAGCTCAAAGCGACGATCCCTACGCACAAAAAATGATTGGAATGATGCATAGTAACGGCCTTGGTGTTCAACAAGATAAAATCAAAGCACACATGTGGTTTCAAATATCAGCAGAGAACGGCATGGCCTTAGCATTAAAAGAACAAGAAAAACTTGCTGCAGAAATGGCTCCAGAAGAAGTTGCATTAGCTAATGATATGGCGATAAAATGCATAGAAACCAATTTTTTAGAATGTGATTACTAGTATGACGTCTGCAAGCCTTCGCTTTTCTGAGGTCTGGCTCAAGTCGCTTATTGGAAGCTTCAGATGCATCAGCAGCATCTCAATGGTCTGAATTTATGCGCAGTGGAGATAACCACTGATCATTCGCCTAAAAGATAGCCATAGGAAACCCTGGCCGCCTCCATTTCTAAATCAGAGTTACCAGCATAAACGCTCTGACAAAGTCGTTACCCCTACCTAACGCCAACGCCGCAATTATGGCCGTTGGCATTTTACCTCACCTCGTGGCTCTGATTTATCCTGCGGCAACAGCAATATCTTTCGCCGCCTCTAGGCTCAAATATTGATTGAGGCGGCCCCAGGTCAGCCTAATTTTTGAAGTCAAATGATGAAGAGCTAGATTTATGAATCTAATAATTTGAAATAAATATTTTTCTGCATATCTTATTATCTAACGCAATATTAGGAGCAATTTCCAAAAGTGCATTACATTCGCTTTCAATTTCTAACATTTTCTCTGAGATTGATTTAACTAAACCTTCAGCATTAATTTTAATTGTTTCAAGACCATTCGCTGCCGAAAGACAGGTCCTGATTCTTGATGCCAATATTTGATCTGTTTGTAACGGCGCATCTTTGATCTGATGTGCAATATTTTTTATTGTACCAAGATCATTATTAGATTGAGCTGTCTCGCAAATGGATAATAGTGTTTTTAGACGAGCTTCTCTTATTTGTGCATTTACGCTTGACGAAAACAAAACGATAAAAAGTATACAAATTAATCTCATTTCTGCCTCACCAAGTTTTATAAATAATCACTTTAATTAACTGGATTGTAAAGAATGCTTGTACTCTAAATACGTTCCAAGGCATTTGACACCAATCTGGTATACATATGTATTCGTTGACTTAATACAGAAAATGTAATTTCACCTTAGGCATGATAGCAGAGTTTAGCTTTCAAGCTGACCAGAGTGAGGAGAAAATACATGAGTTGGAAGTCCATATTTGGAAGCGAATTAAACCTTAGCTTTATAGAGCTTGCCCTAGCTTTAGCAGGTAGTTCGATCCTTATGCTCTGTGCCGTTTTGTTATTCTTCGCTTACAATTTTTTTGAAAATGAATTGAACAAATGAAGTGTTAGAATTTGATTTTACCTTTAGTTGTGGCGCCGCATAACTTAACCTAGCAGCGTTTCACGATGTGGCCCAAATGTGTGACGATAAAGAATTACCTGTTGCCCCATTTGATGAAAAAGCATTGCTAACCACTTTTAGTGTATCTCAACACAACCCCATATGGGCCACCCCACCCACACCCGTTATATATATTTGGCTAGTGACAGTGAGATTAGCTCAGAGAGTGTTAACCATAATAGGGCGGGTAGTAGCACAATAAGCCATATGGCTAGCCTCCCAATCCTTATCGTTCCTAGTATAGGTTAGTAATACTCAAGTTTAGCTCCAGATGAGCTTTTGTTTGACGACAAGAAATCAAGAGTGATCAGCTTAATGTACATTATCTTTTTATAACTAAATTTAGATAACAAAATAAAATTAACTAAATGATTAATATTAACATTATAAATTAAAAGTGATTACATAATAGGTGAAATCTTAATCAAAATTCAATTAATTTATAATCCAAGTGAGTAGCTAAGTTTATTTAAGTCGATTAAAAAGCAATTATGTTTGAAGAGTTTGTGAAAGAGATCACCAAAGAACTTGAAGCCAAAGAAAGCAGAAGCAGAGCCCGAAGTGCAGCAGCCCATGCCCGCTTTGAATATGCCGTTAGCTTTCTTCTTCAAGAGCTATGGAGGAACTCTTTGTCGTATCCACCGAGGGAAAGCTCAATCCACCTCCGGCGAGGATACTATTCCGAACTGCCACGGTACCGAGACGAGAACCTAACATACCGTCAAGTGAAAGCTGCCTTCGATGGTATGATTGATTGTCGTATGATCGAAGTGACAACAGCTGGTTTCTACCGCAGGGAGATCGGCAGTGGCGAACTGACAAGATTTATTCCAACTGATCGATTGTTAGAAAAATTTGAAAGCTTGGAAGGACATCCAGCGTTCCAACTTAAGTCTGATACTTCTGACGATATCATTATTTTAAGAAATAAAATTGATGGTAGGCAGCAAGACGTCGACTATGACGACACCCCAAAGACAGAAAGGTTTAGATCTAATCTTACCAAGATCAATGATTGTTTTGTAAACCACTGGGCTGACTTGAGAATTGAAGACACTGAGGTGGCCAAGCTATCAGATCGCATCAACCAAGATCCAGACAAACAGCCTATCGATTTGTCTAAGCGCACTTTGACACGCATCTTCACCAATGGATCGTTCGAGGAAGGCGGCAGGTTCTACCGTGGTTGGTGGCAGAATGTTCCAAGTGAATATCGGAAGTTCATCACGATAGATGAGGGCGTAACCACCGAATATGATTTCTCGCAGCTCAGTCCACACATGCTGTACTTCGCCTACAACCATGAGCTTGGTGAAGTTGATGCATATGATCGTGTATTAGACGGAGAGCATAGAGATGTCGTCAAGCAAGCGTTCAACGCAATGGTCCAATCATCATCTCCACTGAACCAAAAACCAGATAAAATTAATATGGATGGATTGGAGATGGACTGGCGAGAATTACGTCAGCGGATACTTGATGCACACAAACCAATCCAAAATCTTTTCTTCAGAGCTGAAGGCAACAAGCTACAGTACAGAGACAGCTGTGTAGCCGAGAGTGTCATGCTGCAGTTTGCAAAGCAGAGCCAAGTAGCTCTACCAATTCATGATAGCTTTATAATGCGAGAAGGTTTTGCAGGAGATCTTGAAGAAGCCATGCGTCGAGCTTTCTACGATGAGTTTCAGGCTGATATTCCGATCAAGCGTGAGGTGATCATAGAACGTATTGCTTTGTTTGATGACGACGGAAATCCAAGGATTGATGCAGTTACCCGAGATGATCGCAAGCACAGTCAATGGTATGACCGGAATACCTTGTGGTTATATTCTCGAGGCAAGCAGTGACCTCAACGGCTAGCGATACGATCAAACCACAGCGTGAAGACTGGGTGCCGGATTGGACGGCGGTTTATTGAAATTCTGACCTAGGCAATAAACTCATATACTAACTCCAAAGAAGAACCGTCTTCTAAGCTGTACATGGCTCCTGTAGACGTATTCGTAAATTGGTAACCTGACAGGCCATAGGCGAGTAGTACTTCATCACCTGCACCGGAATTAAAGTCTATAACTTTGTCATTACCCATTCCGAGGTAAAGCAGGAAATCATCTGCGCCATCACCACCCTCTAAAATATCATTTAGTTCCGATCCACGAAGGACATTATCGAGATTATTTCCTTTTAGAGTGAGCTTTCCTCGATCCCCAATGCCAAATACGTTCTCTACATTAGACGGCAAAATATAGCTAGTTTCGGTAAATACGGTGTCTATCCCCTCTCGTACTAACTCGACGACGACATCATTGCTGGTAGCTGACAAAACATATGTATCATTGCCTGGCCCACCGTACATAGTGTCAGTTCCACCTCGACTATCCGATGCCCAATTGAAAACGTCGTTACCAGCACCACCGTAGAGTGAATCATTTCCATTATTGCCAGAAATTTCATTATCAAGCTCATTGCCAATAATAATATCATTAGACTGAGAGCCTGAAACATTTTCGATGAAGGTGTTAAATGCAATTCCAAAATTATCATCTGGATTCCAGCCATCGTATCGGATTGTGGAATATGCTCCGTCATTGAGATCAATATCACACCGATAATTAAAATTCGAAAAATCTAGTAAATCTTCTCCTCCACCATCCCAAATTGTCCACGAAATTGGTCTTGTTGGATCAAATTCATATTTGGTATTTCTTGAATTATAGTCAGTGTTTGCTCCATACATGTACTGAAGAGCTTGAATGTCATAGACCATTAAACTGTCAGAAATCGTTATATAGCGATCAGATCCAGAACCAAAATATGCCCAGTCCGGTTCCTCATAACTCATCACAGTGTAATTTACGAAATCCAATTCCGGCTGCAACGTTTGTGCACCGCCTATGTGTGGATGCCCCAGTCCCATTGCATGCCCAATTTCATGGATTAATGTCAGAAACTCATACGTGCCCTTACCAAGATCTGCGCCATCATGATTGGTATCAAGCCAAACATCGCCACCCGCTGACCAATAACTTTCAACCCCCCAGGCGATTGCCACAGTGTTGCTAACAGAGGTGTCTCCCAAGTCATCTTGGCTTATGCCGAACCTAATCGTACCAACTTGATCGTTTTCTTCAGCGACTTCAACGAACTCTACGTTGATTGCTTTTTCAAACTCAAGAAGTGCTGTTCTGACTGAGTCTTTTTGGGTATCGCTAAACTCGTGAAACCCATTGTTATAAATCCCACTACCGCCCCCACTAACATAGGCAGTCTCATCCAATAATAGTAAATTAGTATTGAAAAAGCTGAAGGAGATTTTATTTTCAGCTTCTGCTCCTTGCCAATATTCAGTTTTAGAGGAATCTTGATCGCTGGTGAAAAGCAGACTATCGATCTCATTTTGACCAGATAGCGCCGTAAGTACAGTTTTGTTGTCATAACCTGATAAATAATTTTCTGATTTTGATTGGTCCAAAGCCGGCGAAGCAAGCTGATCAGAAGCACTATATCTGCCGGTAAAATCACTTGCTGATTCTGCCACAAACGCATTTAATCCATTCAAATTATCAACAAAATTATTTGAAGTTGTTGTCGAAATAGAAGTTGTACCAGCCCCATCGCCACCTCCTCCACCGCAGGCTGCGAGCAAAAAGCCGAGTGGGGATGCCGACAAAGCAATTTTTGCCCTAGCACTTGACCGCACAAAGATGTTTTTTCTCTGGACTTGTTTCTCTATCATCACGTCTGATTTTTTAGCCCGCCTAGTTAAATTGATCTAGAGTGAAAACATAAACTCTGGACCAAAACTTCCGGCAGTTAGCAACCTTATGATACTTTTTGGCTATCAACATATAATAAAAATCTTCTAGAGAGGGTCCAGGGTGTAAGTACCGTCACTAGAGGTGAACGAAATTGAAACTAACCATAACCATCGACCAACCTGCACTTTTGAGTACCCATGCCCATAGTTAATTCCGATACCACTTGCTGATCTCCAACCGCCAATCTGATCAATGATATCCATAGGGCACTCTACAGCCCTCAGGCGATCCCTAAAGGTATGTCTAAGGCAATGTGCTGTCAGCCCATCAAAGTCCTTCTTGAGCCACTTATTGACCGCATTAGAGGCGTGTGTGGCATAACAATGCCCTACCTTGATATACTGTGGAAATAGCCACTCATCATCAGCCTGTGTAAGGGCCTGTTCTATTGCCAGCTTTGCATAGCCAACCAACGGCACCACTCTTTCACTAGTCTTGTTCTTTAACCTCCTGGCAGAGTTAGGCCTGATATGGACGAGGTTATTCACCAGATCTATATCTTCCAGCCTTAGCCCCACGATCTCAGCTAGTCGACAGCCAGTCTCACCAAGAAGTGGCATGAGGAGTTTGACTTTGCTGCAGGAAGACAAAGCTTTGTCATACCCCCGCTTCAATTGCTCATTGGTAAAAGTGCCACGCTTGAATACGTCATTACCTTCATTGCGAATGAACAACCTGTTGAATGGATTACGTTTATCCAAGTCCAATTCTGAATAGGCATAATTGATAATTGCTGAGAGACTGTTGATCCGACGCCTGATGGTTGCAGTCTTGTTGCCCTTCATTTCCAAATGGTGAACCAACAGCTTGGCATCTTGTCTTGTGTACTCGCTGACATCTCGATCTCCAGCTAAGGATATGAAGGTACTCAAAGCCACACTAGGTGGTACCTGATCTATCTGTTTCAACGCCAGATACTCAGCAGCTATCTCTGATAGAGCCACTCGTCTTGGTTGGAAGCTTCCAATGATAGTAGAGATATTTACTGGAGGGGCATCTGTCGTAGCACTCCAGGCACCCTCCAGTACCTCACTAAGACGTTTAGAGAGTGCTTCGGCTTTCAGTGGATCTTTCGACAGTGTCTGCCTGATGAGATGACCATAGGAAATAACTGCATGTTTCGGCACACGTCTGTTGTAGTAGTATGTGCCGGATCGACAAATTGTATACGGGATGTGTGACACGATGAACCTCCTCGATGGAATAACCCAAGGAATTTCAATAAGTATTTCTGATGTACTGGTGCGGTCGGGGGGACTCGAACCCCCACGAGTGTTACCTCACAGCGACCTCAACGCTGCGCGTCTACCAATTCCGCCACGACCGCGTGGTTTGACGCTGCATAGTCGAGGGCTGCCGGAGGCTCA
>Ga0181595_10000478_pt1 | contig 43930 bp, 30 predicted proteins | sample 041ome_7_FD_145604 | JGI IMG/M metagenome (GOLD analysis project Ga0181595, IMG submission 145604) | Coastal salt marsh microbial communities from the Groves Creek Marsh, Skidaway Island, Georgia - 041401AS metaG (spades assembly) | ecosystem: Environmental > Aquatic > Marine > Intertidal zone... | reverse complement strand
CCCAATGATGCGCGCGTCGCGCGTCGACGCCTCGGCCGTCGCCGCGCCGACGCCGCGTCGACGCGCGCGCGTCTCGCGCGTCTCGCGCGCGCGCGCGCGCGCCGACGCCGACGCCGACGCCGACGCCGACGCGCCGCTGACGTCCGCGCTCGCGAACGCGCGCGCGTCCGCGCGCGCGGGCTTCTCCCCCGGCGCCGGCCTCGAGCTCACCGCCGAGGCGCAGGCCGCCGCGGCCTACGCCGACCTCATAAACACCTCCCTCGACGCCGACGGCGCGACGATCGACGCCGACGGCGTCGAGGCGCTGCGCGCGGGCGGCGAGATGGATGCGACGAGCACGTCGAGAACGTCCGGGAACGCGGTTCGGGCCGCGCTCGAGCTCTTCGACGCCCTGCGCGGGGGCGCGCACATCGTGCGCGACGACCGGTGAGCGACGCGCGACGGTCGGCGGCCGCGCGCGCCCGCGCGCGGCGACGAAGGGCTCGGGAGAAAAGGCGCGCGAGAAAACGGCGTCACATCGACGCGCGATCGACGATGCCGTTCGTCGTCGAGACGGCGGACGGACGGTCGCGCGCGACGTGCGCGAAAAACGCGCGGGACGGCGTCGTCGTCGTCGGGCGGCACGCGAGCGCGACGCTTCGCGCGGGCGAGGGCGACGCGACGACGTCGAGGCGGCACTGCGAATTTCGAACCGTCGGGCGCGCGTTGGAGTGTCGAGACCTGGGCTCGACGCACGGCACGCGCGCGCGCGAGGGCGGGAGAGCGGTCTCGAGCGAGTGGACGCGCGTGATGTCGCGAGAGGACGGCGCGGTGGAGATCGCGGTGGGGAGGGGGGGGACGTACGTGCGAGCGCGGTTCGAGGAGGACGACGCGAGCGCGACGGAGCCGGACGAAGGGAGCGCGACGGAACCGGATGACGATGCGATCGCGCCGGTGTTGGTGACGGATGATGGGGGGGAGATGATGCGAAGTCGCAAACGCAGGGGCGTGGAGGTTTTGGGGGAGGCGGAGACGGTGACGATTGGTTTCGCGCCTCGCGTCGCCGTCGCGGAGACGAAGGCGTCGTCGCCGGAATCTAAGACGAATTTCAAATCGTTTAGGAAGCAGTTCGTCGTGGGATTGAACGCGAACGCGAAGATTAAGTCGCCGAAGAAACGGGGTGCGCCGCAGGCGTACGCCGCGAGCGTTTACGAGCGAGAAGAAACAGAGGATGAGCGCCGCGCGCGCGAACGCGAAGAAGCGAAGGAGAAAGAGGCGGAAGCGCTCTTCGGCTTGGGCTTGGGCAAGGCGAAAGATAAAAAGAAAGCGCCAGCAAGACGGCGCTGAACAGAGAAATTGAACCGCACAGAAACATATTGTACACTAGCAAATCTAGCCGCTATTCTTTCTATGACAAGACGAAATCGACGAAACCGGGCGCGTCTTTCTCGGCCATGTCGCTCAAATCGTGGTTCGCCTCGATGTAATGCGTGCGCGCGCTCTTCGCCACGCGCGCGAAAGCGTCGCGGATGCGTTCGTTGTGCGCGACGACGACGTCTCTATCGTACGGCACGTACTCATCCGCCGTCGAAACGACCAAACGCACGTCGACGCGAGCGCACGCACCAGCGCCCAACTTGCGCACGATTTTCGACGACTCCACCCCTTCGCCCGACGAGCCGTCGAAGATGTCGAGCGAAAACCAATCGTCGTCGCCTCCCGCGCTCGCGAGGCTTAGAAACCTTCTCGCGTTGGTCGCGACGCCGTACGTTCCCGGCGTGTCCGCCGGCATCAAATCATCCGGCGCCATCTCCCGCGCGCGCGCCACCCACTCTCGCATCACCTCGCGCCCGCAATCCGCGTCGTACCAATCCCGATCGCTCACGCCAGCCTGCAACACGATTCGATCCACCGCCGACGCCGAATCGTAACCGCTCGCCAGGTAGTGACATATCGATTGACACCCCGTGGAGTGCCCGACCAACGCGAACGACGTCGCGAGCGGAAACTTGACGCGCAGCGCCCGAATCACCGCGTCGATATCGCGCGCGTCGTCGCGCAGCTGTCGCGTCCCGTAGCCCTCGTACGAGGTCGACAGCTCGAACCGAATCAGCGCGCGCGCCGTCGACGCGCACCGCGCCTCCAACGCCGACCCTCGCGCGACGTACGACAGCGACGCCGGCCCGTCGCCGAGACCGGGCACGACGACGACGCACGCGCGCGCCTCGCTCGACGCGCATCCGTCCGCGCACATCTCGCGCGCGCTCGCCGCGTCGTACCGCTCTCCCATCGCGCGCGCTCGACGCGCGCGCGTTCCGCGTCGACGCCCGCTCGCGCGCGCGGGCGCGCGCGCGCGCGCGCGCGCGAATGCGACGCCGCGCGACGCCGTCGTCCGCGCCGTCGTCGCGCGCGTCGCGCGTCGCGGAGAGGCGCGGGACGCTTTATCCACGCCGTGCCGACGTCATTCTCTCGCGCGTCGCCATGCTTTCGTTATCCACGAACGCGCTCAAGACGACGCCCCGCGCGTCGTTCGCCCGCGCGACGACGCGACGATGCGTCGCCGCGCGCGCGCGCGCGCCCGCGCGCGGCGATCGCGATGCGGTGTCGCTCGAAACGCGCGCCGAGGATGCGAAAAAGATGCTCGCGGTGGCGACGCCGGCGCTCGCGACGACGCTCGCCGCCGGCGCGGCGCACGCCGCGGTGGACCCGGTGGCGAGCGCGTTCGCGGCGTACGGACACTACTTGGGTCTCGTCTTGGTCGTCGGGGCGCTGACGACGGAGAAGTGGACGGTGAAGGCTGGGATGAGCGAAGCGGAGGAACAGCGACTCGTCGTCGCGGATTCCATCTACGGCATCGCGGGAGTGCTGGTGCTGTACACCGGGTACCTGCGAGCGACGGAATACGGTAAAGGATGGGAGTTCTACAGTCATGAACCGATTTTCTGGGTGAAGATGTGGCTGTTCACCGTGATGGGGAGCTCGTCGTTGTTCCCGACGATAAAAATTATCGGACGCGCGGCGGCCAAGGCGAAGGGCGAAGTGGAGCCGATGAGCGAAAAGTTGGCGACGCGAATCACGAAGATTGTGAACGGCGAATTGCTCGCGGTGTGCTCGATTCCGCTTGCGGCGGCGTTGATGTCTCGCGGGGTGGCGTACGCGCCGGATATGCCTTGGCAAGCGGGCGCGGCGCCCATCGCGTTGACGTCGCTCGGGCTCGGCGTCAAGTACGTCAAGGAGGCGTTGACCTGGGAAGAAGACTAAACGACGTCTTCCGCCGCGCTACTACTACATCTAGCTATTCTAATGCTAACGATATTCCTTTCCTAATACTAGTTTTCTCGCGCCGGCCGAGCCGAAATCATCTGAACAGTGGCGTCGGTTTGCCACCGCTCTTTGACTTTTTCTTGGACGACTTCGCGGCGGCGTACACCGGCCGCGCCGTCGAAGCGTCCAGGGCGGGTCGCTTCTTCTTGTGTTGAAGCGCCGATTCGGCGGCGTTCGGATTCGAAGCGGGCAACCCAATACCCTTGCTTCGCGTGCGTTCGACGTCTCGCTCAAAGATGGCGACAAAAAACCCCTCCATGTCGTCTTCGATCGGATCGGCTCGAATGAGGCATCGCGCGTCCTCAGTGGACAATCCGTCGATGGCGATACCTCTGCGATGCCACTTTGGAAGCGCGTGGGCAAGCTTAAAACCGTGTTCCACGGCAACGTCCATGACGTCGCGAACAACTTCTTCGTTTTCCTTCTCGTGCACGCTGCATGTGCTGTACGACACGCGCTCGACTTCGGGGAAACAGAACGCGTGTTTTAATACTGACTTTTGAAACGCAGCGAGCTTGTCGACGCGCTCTTCGTCGGCGTCGGCTTCGGCGTCGATTTCTTCCACGTCGTCTTCATCTAAGGCGTCGCGGAGCATGATATCTCCGCGATTGACCTCCGTTCCCGACCCCGAGCACGATGGATCGAGTAACAGCGCTCGCACGCTTGCGTACACGGTGTTACCTGGATCCACCGTAAGAAAGTCTTGGCACTTTGCTCGAATAATCCCTTGACTCCCCGTCGTCGCCGCGTTCTCCTTCAATCGCTTCAATCGTCTCGCGTCGGCGTCGAATGCGTACACTCCACCCTCACGCCCGACCAACGCCGCCAACTGCGTCGTCTTATTCCCAGGCGCGGCACAACCGTCAATGCACGCCCACCCGCGTTCGGGCGCTAACGCAACGGCCGGTAAGCAACTCGCCCGTCCTTGCAAAACCACCGCGCCCGTCTTTACGAGTTCGTGCGCGTGCAAATCCGTCCCCGCGGGAAAAACCAACAGCGTATCGATCAAAGAATCCACCGCGCACTCGTATCCATCCTCTCGAAACGCCTCCATCGCTTCATCCACCGTCGTTTTCAGCGTATTCACCCTCGCCGTGCGCGAATACCGCGCCGCGCTCGCGACGCTCTTGTCCTCGAATTCCTTCACCGTCTTCACCCCTTCTCGCGCCATCGCGCGTTCGAGCGCTTCTTTCAACGCTACCGCATTATCTCGCACGACATCACACCCCCCATCGTTCCCTCGCCATCGATCCAACTGCCTGGAATCACCAAACATCAAATCGTACGCGTACACGTACGCCTCGCCTCGCGCTCTCCACGCGTCGTCCCCGTCTTTCCCTTTGGACACCGTTCTCGCATCGCTCGCCAGCGCTTCGAGCGCGCCCGACGCATCGGCGCATTCCGCAAACAGACGTTTGATTATTTTAACGCGTTTTATCGTCTCACACGTCACCGCGTGCGTCGCGCGTTTGTGTTGAACGTTCGCGGCGAGCGTGAGCGATTTGATGCTCGAGCCGCGTTGGCGTCGGGATGCGGCGGCGAGGAGCGCGCTGACGATGCGGGCGGCGTCCGTGCGAGTCTCTAGGAGCGTCGCGGCGTCGGGTTTACGCTTACGGGAGGATGCGGACATCGCGCGCGACGGTGTGTGCGAGGCGCGTGGCGGCGGCTGGTATACATACGTCGGCGCGTTGGATTGACAAACGCGTCGGAGCGGAGTGGGTTACTTTACTTGCTTGATCGTGGCCGGACTGTTGAAATCCTTATCGTTGCCATTGTTGACTTTATTGACTTGATTTTCGTCTCCGCGGTGCGGGAGATCGACACGCTTGAAAAGTTGGAGAAGTTCTTGGAGATTCGACGCGGCGGAGGCGTCGGTTACTTGCTTGGCGTCGGGTCCGTCCAAAAGCTCGGGCAGCCGTTGTTTTTGAGGCACGCGCCGGCGGCGGGAGCGGTACATGTGACGCCCGACGGAGGGCACGGACACGGCGCCGACGCGCTGAAGGACGTCGGGCAACCGCCCGAGCTAGAGCCGCCGGCGGCGATGATTTGGTTCTCGTTCATGACCAACCTGAAGTCGAGCGCAGACGTGCCCCACGTGGTCGGCATCGACGAGCCCGAGTTCGACCATGTCCACGAACCAACGACGGATGCGCGACCGAACGGTTTAAAGACACCGAGGTAAGCGGGCGCAACCAAGCAGTACTTGGTAAAAGTCGCTGTGCTGCTTCCTGCTGGTGTGTACCAGCACTTTTGCTCCTCGAAGACGAATCCAAGATCTGGATTTTGCGCCGTGCCTCCGACGACGGCTTCCGGACCGCCGACAAACATGCCGTTGTCTTTCCACCACTGCGTCGAGGCGCCGAAGCAAGAGGGAGAACCAGTCGTCTGTTCGTAGTCGTGTCTCGCGACAAACTTGTACGCCGATGTGTTGTACTTGACCCATTCGTACTTGCCCGTATACGAGAAGGAGTGACGCGGGTTCACCTCTTGGCACTGGACTTCGTAGCGAGTACCACACGCTGAGAGCAATGGGGCTGTGAGTCCGGTGACGGTATAGGTCGTCCCACTGCCTGGAATCGAGACGTCGTTCTCCGTCGCGCCGTTCGGGATAGCAAATTCAAGGTCAGCGTATAACTTGCCGCCCGACTTGGTCATCTTCATTTGCGTGTTCGAGTTGATTCCCCAACGCCAGATCATCGTGCCATCGTCCGAGATCATGCGAGCGGCATACTTCATATTATCACCGCCAGAGCCTCCGCCGAAGAGTTCCGCATCGAGAGGCGCACCGACGGGTACGTTGGGGGTACAACTACCGCGAGCACAAGTGCGGAATTGATGGCAGAGCTCTTTGTTGCCCATAATGCCGTACACAGACATGGCGGCGCCGAGTTGCAAACCGAGCAAGACGAGCTTGATGATGGTCCTCTTGAGCGATCGCTTCTTTTCCGTCATCGCCTTGGCCGTGGCGGGGGCGGGCCAGAAGTTGTCGACGTAAAGATCTCGCACCTTCAACGACGAAGCGCAGAGCGGATAGATGAAAGAAACGACGCGAATGGCCAAAGCGTAATCCGTGATGGATTCGTCGACTTCGGGAAGTGTGTCCGTAATCTTTGGCTCGAAGAAGGGTTCCAAAAGCGCGGTGAAACCCACGGTGGAGAAACCGATGTCAAAGAAGATAGCACTCGCCTCGACCAAGGTGAACTTGTCCAAGAGCGTCAAAACAGCGCGGGTGACGATCTCCAAGGTGATCCACACCCCTTGCGCGATTGGGATGCGAATGTCCGTCGTCGTCGGCGTGTAGAAGGAGTATAATTGCACGGCGAAACCGAACATGGCCGTCACGAAAGAGTACCATATCCACACTGAATCCGGGTGATAACGGTTGTTGAAGCTTTTCTTCTCGCTGAACGTCGTGAGAGGCTTCATTTCCGTCTCTCGAGGACGCTTTGAGTAATTCGGCTTTCGCAAAGTGAGCGCGCACCTGATAATCCAGACGAGAAGCGCGACGCACATCATGGCCAAAACACCGTATCCTCCGGTTTGGCGACGGTTTGCGTACACTAATTGTGCATCGCAGGCGTCCAAAAACGCGTCTCGCGCGATGAAAGCCGTACTTCCGCCCAATCCGAGCGATGGATGCGCCGCCTTGAAACCTCGGTAGTTGGCCAAACTGCCGTCGGTATCCACGGTCGGCAAGCACTGACGAGACTTCGGAGAGTTGGCGTAGCACTGCTGCAGCCGCTTGATCTGAGACTTCCACGACGCGACCGCAGCGTTCGTATCGCTCGCGTCTCCATCGCACGCCCCAGAGCATCCTTGCGGACACGTATTTTGCGTGTACGTTTCCGGGTCCGCGAACGTCGCCCCCGACGAGCACCCGACGCTCACCGAGCCGCCCGCGGTATTAATCGCCGCGCACCAGTTTTCCTTCACGTACTGACACGCAGACCCATCTCCACTGAACGACACCCCGTACTCGGCGCAGTGATCTCCCGCGACGTCCGCCATCTCCTTCGCGAAGACGGCCATCAGGCTCAGGCAAAACGCCGCCATGAGCGCCGACAGCGCGACCAGCGCCCAGCCCGTCCTTCGTCCCGCGCGCGCGACCTCATCGTCGCTCACGCGAACGACGTTCGTTTTTCCACTCTCGACGTCGGCCATCGCGTCGCGCGTTCCGCGTTCCGCGTCGCGCGTCTGCGTTTCGTGAATTCGTCAGTGAATGCGTCAGCGCTCGATGGCCGCGGGCGATTCGCGCGCGATCGCGCGTCGCGTCGCGTCGCGCGAATCGCGAATCGCGTCGCGTCGCGCGAATCGCGAATCGCGATCGCGCGTCGCGCGCGCGCGTTCCGTCGCTTTTTTCACGCACCCGCGAGACGCGCGTCCGAGATCGCGCGCGAGATATTGCGGTCGCGCGCGCGCGACGGCTCGGGGCGACGTCGAGGAGATGGATCGTCTTTGTTCCCCCGCCCCTCGACGCGCGAATTGCGATACTTTGTAGGCGTCTGAAAACTCGGCGTTGATCTTCGACCGTGAAAATTATGTAAATGGACCGGATCGCGACTTGGCTATTCGAGACGCTCGAGCGCGGACGCGGCGAGCGCCGCGGCGTCGGCGGCGAGGACGTGGACCTCGCGCTCGGGAGACGCGGCGATGGCGTCGTTGAGCGCGGCGAGGGCGAGGCGGAGGTGGTCGGCGGCGTCGGCGCGCGAACGGGCGCTCGACGCCGCGGGAGGCGCGCGGGCGACGCCGAGGGCGTCGTTGATGCGCGAAGACGTCTCGCGGAGGACGGAGGCGGTGGGAGAATCGGCGTGGGATGGAATCGATGGAGTCGCGGCGAAGATTGAACCCGTGAATGGGTCGTCGTCGTCGGCGGTGGGCGCGCGGCGCGTCGTCGTCGGCGAAGGAACGCGCAACGTCAGCGATTCCACGCGCTCGATTGCGTCGCTCGCCGGTCGCGAGGATGATGTGTCTTCAGCTTCTCGCGCGTCGTCGTCGTCGTCATCGGCTTGGACGCTCAGACTGTCGATGCTTCCGTCCACGCTGGCGTCGCTGTCCCAACGCGCGATCGTCTGGACGCTCGGGGGTGCCTTCCCGCGAATATGGGGCACGACGAGACGATTCGGTGATGATCGATGCGGAGGCTTTCGCGACGTGAAGATCTTCATCCCATCCGTTTCATCGTACTTGAGTAATCCAGTGACAGCCATCGCCTTCGCACGCGCGATCATGTGTTGCATTTGAATCCCCGGCGGCACGTTTTGCAATCGACTCATCACGGCGCCGAAATCGTCGAGGCTCAAGATATCGTTTCGCATCGTCATCAACACACTCACCGCGATACCTTCGTAAAAGTCGCGACTCGACATGGTCTCCCCGTTCTCTCCGATCGCGGCCGACAACGACTCGAATATCGCATCCCACAAAGTCAAGACATCTCGACGGTGGAATTCGCGCCCAAAGCCGAGCCGCAACCACCGAAGCAAATACAGCTGCGGCTCGACTTCCATCTTGACTAACTTTTTCGCCAAATTTTCATCCAACGAACGCAGCGCGTTTTCTATTCTACGGAACGCCGCGCAAATTGGCGACGTCGGCGTCGTGGCGTCTTCGTAATACGTCCCCAACGCCAAGCGCTCGTCGTCCCGTTCGCTGCGAGCGTCTCCCATGAACGCCTCGAATAGCGCGTGCGCGTCGTGCTCGACGAATCGATAATCTCTCGACCCTGCGCTCGCAATTTCGCGCTCATCGTACGACGTCGTCGCAAACAATCCATCACCGTCGTCGTATTTCTCCTCATCGTCCCGACGATCCCATCGCACCGTCCCCGTCGCCGCCTTTGAATACTCTGCCGCCGAAGCGCGCGTCTCCAACACCATCGAAGCCACCTCGTGCATCCCCTGCCTATATCCTCGCTTCCCTCCGCTTCCACACGCGTGCGTCAGCAATATCCTCTTCAGCGCCGTCACGCACATTTGCGACGCTCGCACGGGGTCTTCGTTCGGCAATCGCTCGACGTCCATCGCGACGCTTCGGCGCGCGTCTTCGTTCGCCGCGTCGACGTCATCCCCTCTCGCCCACTTGGCTCCGAGCGCGCGCGTCCTCGCGCGTTCGTACGCCACGCGACGAAAGAACATCTCTTCTTGCGTTTCCTCTCCGAGCAGCGCCGCGCGCCAGGCGTCGTAGCGTCGTTGCGCCGCGTTCATGGGTCGACGGTTAGCCATGAGTCAAATCAATCAATCGCCCCGTTCAACGTCGCGTTCGGCGCGTTTACCGCTCGCGCGCGTCTCAACCGTCACACCACGCGCGCGCGGCGTCGCGCTCGCGCGCGCGCGTGCTCGCGAACGTCGCGCGCGGCGCACTGGCGGAACCGAGCGCGAGGTGCTCAGTTCCGCATTCGACGACGCGATGCTTCGCGCGCTCGACGCGTGATTCCGCGCTCGACGCTCGCGACGACCGCAGAAGACGCGCGTAGCGAGCGAGCGCGATGCAGCGCCAGAGCGCGCGCGGAGCGATCGGCGCGCGCGTGTTGAACGTGGCTGAGAAACCATCGGTGGCGAAAGAGATCTCGCGCGTGCTGTCGAACGGACGCGCGAGCGCGCGCGAAGGGACGTCGAGGTATAATAAAGTCTGGGAATTCCCGTACGAAGTGCGCGGTCGGCGGGTGACGATGGTGTTCACGTCGGTGACGGGGCACTTGAGTAATTTTGAATTCGCCGACGACAGGCACAGACGGTGGAACGGCGTCGATCCGCGAGAGCTGCTCGTGAACGCGGCGGTGGCGAAGCGGGTGCCGGAGGATAAGAGACAGGTGGCTGATAATGTGAAACGAGAGGCGCGAGGGTGCGATTCGGTGATTTTATGGTTGGATTGCGATCGCGAGGGAGAGAATATCGCGTTTGAGGTGCTCGCGGCGTGTCGAGAAGCGAATCGGGGCATCGCTGCGTTTCGAGCGCGGTTTTCGGCGCTGAGTCGGGGTGATGCCGACCGAGCGTTGATGAATCTCGTGGAACCGAACCAACACGAGTCCAAGGCGGTAGATATGCGCATGGAGTTGGATTTGAGACTCGGCGCGGCGTTTACGCGATTCAACACGTTGGCGTTGCAGCGCGCAGGCGTGGGGCTGCCGGTAGACGATAAAGGCAAATCGATCGTGTCGTACGGGCCATGTCAATTTCCCACGCTCGGTTTCATCGTGCAAAGGAAGTGGGACATTGATGCGCACGTGAGCGAAGATTTCTGGGCCATCAAGTGTTCGCATTCTCGCGAAGGCACAACGACGCAGTTTGAATGGAGCCGCGGAAGGTTGTTCGATCGTGCTTTCGCCTCTGCGTTGCATGACCTGTGCGTGCGGGCCAACTCTGCCACTGTCATCGACGTGGACGGGCAAGAAAGCAAACGTTGGCCACCGCATCCCTTGAACACCATTGAGATGCAAAAGCGCTTGAATAGAGTGTTGCGCATTTCCCCCGAGCAAATTATGAAGATTGCTGAGGACTTGTACAACGATGGTTTCATCTCTTATCCGCGCACGGAGACAGACAAATTTCCAAATGATTTCGATTACGATGGAACGCTGCGCGAGATGCATCAGCACCCGCAGTTTGGTTTTTACGTCGAGCGATTGACGACAGGCGGGCAGTTTCGACGACCTCCGGGCGGCACCAAGGATGACAAAGCGCATCCCCCCATCTACCCAACCAAGCTCGCCACGGATGCACAGTACGCTCAAATGCGCAACAAAAACCACAACGCCCCTAAAGTGTACGAGTTCGTCTGCAGGCACTTTTTGGCCACATGTTCATATCCAGCTGTGGCGTTGAAGACGCACGTGGATGTCGACATCGCCGGCGAAACCTTCCGTGCGACAGGCGTGATGATTCGTGAACGTAACTATTTGGATATCTACGGCCCTGGTCCTCCTGAAGGTCCACGGTTAGCGCCGACTTACGATAACTGGGGCAATAGCACGCTGCCTGTGTACACCCCAGGAGAACAATTTGTCCCAACTCTGAATTTACACGAAGGATCGACGAGACCTCCAGATTATCTCAGCGAGGTGGATTTGCTTTCGCTCATGGAGTCACACATGATCGGAACAGACGCTACGCAGGCGCAGCACATAGAAAAAGTAGTTGGCGAACGAGGATACGCTCGAAAAGTGGGCGATAACAGATTGATGCCGACAGAGCTAGGGGAAGCGCTGGTTCTCGCCTACGATCGAATGGGAGTCGCGGACATGTGGCTGCCGACGAAACGAGCAAAGATGGAAGCGGATGTAGACGCTGTCGCACACAACCGGATGGATCCCAACGCAGGTTTGCGACTGCATTTACAAACTATGCTGCAAGCTTACGACCGTGTCGCGACTGATGAAAACATGTTGACAAACACCGTCGGATCGTACATGAACGGCGGAGATCGTGGCGGCGGAGTCGAGCATATGAATGGACACGTGAATAATGCAAGAGTAAACGTTGCTCAACAAATGGCAGGTGATGTTGTTGGTGTTGTTCGAGAGCGTTGTCCGAGTTGTCAAGGCGAATCCACGTTGCGATCGACGATAGGGGCGAGAAACATTTCAACATTCAGGGTTTCGTGCGAGGCGGCACATTGTGCTCACAGAGTAGTCATGCCCAAGTGCACGCGAAACATTACCATCGAACCCGAATCGTGTCGATGTCAAAGTCAGTTACTGCTGTTCAAGTTTGCTCTCATCCACATGCCTGCGGGCCAGCAGCACATGCAACGTTGGAGCGGATGCGTGTTTTGCAGTGGAGAGTTCCAGCAATTTTTGCGCGCTTGTCAAGCGGAAGAACAACCTGTCGCGAGAGTATCTCCCGTGCGTCAAGCCCCACCGCAAGTGAACGGTGCCGGTCGCGGAAGAGGTCGTGGTGGCCGAGCGGGAGGCCGCGGCGCTGCCGCAAACGGTGGGCGACGTAGAACGCGCGCCGAGCGCGACGGCAACGACAACGCGTGCTTCAAGTGCGGTGAACGAGGACACTGGGCGCAAAATTGCCCGAACGTCGATCCCTATTAGCCATGTCTAGAATGAGTGATTATTTCATATCGATACGATGAAGTGTGGTCGGTGACAAAAACGTGTATGAGAATTTATTACAGTGACGCCCTCCATCGTCGCGGCGCGCAGCGCTCACCGTCTCGACGCCGTGGCCGTGGGGGCGGCGACTGAGGGATCCTCCGAGTCCGCGGACAACGCTTCCTCGATCTCGAGAGTGGTGTAGATTTCTTCCAATCCCGTGAGCGACGGACGCATATCGCCGGCGAGGTCGTAATAGAGACCGCCAAGGTTGAGGATTTTTCTTGTCGTATCGTCGAAATTTTCATACGCTCGAAGACCGGTGGGATACGTGGGAGCATCTGCGAGCCAGTGATTAGAAGGGTTTCGGTATCGCTGCGATAAATCGTTCAGCAAACCGTCACCGGTGGTGGAGGTGTACTCTGAGGCTTCTTGCGAATGGTCGTTTGCGCAATCAATGGTGACAGCGTACAGCGCGCCATCCTCTTGATAAATTTCAATGCGGACCATCTTCCACCCGTAGCCGACGAGCGACGCGAGAACCCATTGTTTGCGATACTTAGTCGGTCCCGTGTATGTGCCGAGCTTCCAGTCCCTGCTGTGCCAAGAACCCGTGGTGCCTGGATTGAACGACTGAGCGATGCCGTACATGCAGTTGCCCATGTTTGTGGACTTGGAGCAAATGGTACCAGCCTTCACGATGACGCGACGAACGTCCAAATCTGGCCCCCATTGACCCTTTGCGGCCAGTAGGTGACCTTTCACCGTGTTCGCGCGGGCGGCCCATGTCAAAAGATTATTCCCGCCAATACCATCGATAGCAGTAGTGACACTGTAATCCACGGGCGCGGAATCGCCAACGACGAGATTCTTGTACTGCATTTGACGCAACGCCAAGCCAGGCATATCAGCTTCGGCATCGTTCCAGAATTTCGTGAGGTCATATCGCGAAGGGTCGCAATAAACTTTGGTGCAGCCTCTGTATTCTTGAGTCGAGCCTTTGCCAAAGATGCGCCAGTCTCGGTTTTGCTTTTCTTCGTATTCGTACCCCTTATCGAAACCAAACCTGTACCGCTTAGCGCCGATGATTTTTATGAACGCTCTCGGTGTGTCACCAACGGTGTTGATGTATATCTCTACCTTGACCATTTTGATAAACTTTCGAAAGTAGTCAACGCCGCCGGCGATCCAACGCACGGACTGCTGTGTCGGGTTGTGAGACGTGTCCATTTGCAACGCGACGCGCAGGTGCGGATTCAGTCCCGTCAGTTCTTCCACATCATTGGACTCATGGAACATCATAATCGTCAATGGCTTGACGAGGCGCGCGTCTCGCTGCTCCTGTAAGTCGAGTGGTGTCCCGTTTGCGGGAATCGTACCCGTCAACGGCTGCGAACTGTACGACGAATCGTGGTAATCAGCCGGGCATTGAGCGTGGCAAGTACCGAAAACATACGAGATATGTGATTTGTCACGCTCGTTTTGGATATTTCTGTTGAAGAAATCACCATATCGCTGCGAACACGTGGTGAACGACAACGGCATGTTCTCGGTGCCCTTGCCGATTTCGTACAAGTAATCTCCCTTGTCGTTTTCCATCGCGAATCCAAACTCCCAATCCGTACCATCGCGGTGTCCAGTCGTGTTTACTTGCCACGCATACAAACCATCCGCGATCTCTTCGCGCGTCATCTCGATCCCCTTTTCGTAATTGAAAAAATCTGGCGAGCCGTAGTTGTGCCGCACCACCTTGCCGCTGCGACGCGCGAAATTCCAAAAGTCTTTCTCATAAGCCCACTCCCTGACCTCCTTCGACAAACAGTGATCATACATCGTAAACGTTCGAGGCTGACGAATCTCCCCGTTCCTCGGCTTCGGCGGCAACAGCGCGCCCTTCCCGTGATGTCCTCGCCATCGCGGCGATTCGCCGTACGCCGCGTCGTCGAGGAATCCGAGCGCGTCCCACCCCCCTCGCCGCGCCACCACCGCCATCATCGCGAGCGTCGCCGCGCCCGCGCTCGCGACGCCACCGATCCTCGCGCGCGTCCACGTCCGCGTCGGCGCCTTCGTCGCGTCGCGCGCGCGTTCCTCGTCGTTCGCGCCGAGCGCAACACCATCCGCGTCTCCCCTCGCGGTCGCGTCTCCGCTCGACGCCAGCAGCGCGTCGCGCTCCGTCGCGCGGTCCGCGCGCGCGCGCATTTCGACCTCGCGCGACGATCGTTCCGTCGCGCGTCGGCGTCCGTCGGCGCGCGTCGTTCTCCGCGCGCGTCGCGCGCCGTCGCGTCGATCGGTCGCGGTCGCGACCGGTCGCGGTCGGTCGACCGGTCGGTCGAACGAATCGCCCATCGCGCGCCCGCGCCGCGCTCGACAGACACCGACGCGCGCCGCGCGAACGCGCGCGATGCCCGCGTCCGCGCGTCGCGCGCCCTCGACGCGCGCGCGCGGGTCGTCGCGCGGCGTCGCCGAACGCGCGACGACGACGCGCGCCGCGTCATCCGAAAAGGCTCGCGCGCGCGACGCGCCGACGACGACGCACTACGAGTTCGGCGGACCGATCGGCGCGCTCGCGATCACGGTCGCGCTGCCGCTGGTGTGCTACTTTCTCGCGTACGCGTGCAACGAGGATGGGTGCGCGGAGGTTTCGAAGCTCGCGCGAGGCGGCGCGTTCCCGGGGTTCCCGAAGCACATGCCGCTGTGGAGCGTCGACGGCGCCGTCGCCGCGTACGGATGGATGGCGTTCACGGTCGTCGCGCACGCGGTGATTCCGGGGCAGAAGAAACAGGGCGTCGCGTTGCCGGACGGAACGCGGCTGACGTACAAGCTCAACGGGTTTCGCGTCTTGGCGGCCACCGCGGTCGCGGGCGCGATCGGTACCAAGGCGGGTTGGTTCGATTTGGCGTCCGTGCACGATAACTTTTTGTCGATGCTCACGGCCATGGTGGTGTTGGCGTACGCGCTGTCGGCGTATTTGTACGCGAGCTCGTTTGCGAAAGGGAAGACGCTCGCGAAGGGCGGAAACAGCGGCAACGCGGCGTACGACTTTTTCATAGGGCGTGAGCTGAATCCGAGGATCTTGAACGGAGCGTTTGACTTGAAGGTTTTCTGTGAACTCACGCCCGGTTTGATCGGATGGTTGCTGTTGGATTTAGGTTTCGCCGCGAAGCAGTACGCGCGCGTCGGCGCCGTCTCCGCGCCGATGATTATGGTGTGCGTGTTTCAAGGGGCGTACGTCATCGACGCGCTGTGGAACGAACCGGCAATCTTGACCACGATGGACATCACCACCGACGGGTTCGGTTTCATGCTCGCTTTTGGAGATTTGGTGTGGGTGCCATTCACGTACTCGTTGCAGTGCCGGTACATTCTCGAACACGCCGTCGAGCTCTCCAACGCTCACCTCGTCGCCATCTTTGCCGTGCAGTGCGTCGGCTACTGGGTGTTTCGCGGCGCGAATTCTCAAAAGAACCTGTTTCGGACCAACCCCAACGACCCTAGAGTGAAGCATCTGAAGACGTTGCAAACCAAGCGAGGCACGAAGCTCATCGTCAGCGGTTGGTGGGGCGTCTGCCGCCACGTCAATTACCTCGGCGATTGGATTATGGCGTGGGCGTGGTGCTTACCGTGTGGTTTCTCTCACCTCGTCCCTTACTTTTACGTCATATACTTTGGCATTCTATTGGTACATAGAGACGGTCGCGATGGCGAAGCGTGCGAGGAAAAATACGGAGACGACTGGAAAAAGTACTGCGCCATCGTCAAGTATCGTCTGATCCCTTACATTTATTAACTCGTCCTCCACCGTCACGTAGTCAATCTTTTGTATTAGCGAGTCGATATCGACGAACGAATGAATTCCGCATCCGCCGCGAAAAGTGTCCCGGCTCGCCTCGACTGTTAAACACTTTATCCACTTCGCATTCCGCACACCGCGACGCCCTCGAGCCGTCTCGCGCCCTCTCAAACCGCGCCCAACGCACTTAAACCACTCTATCATCATGCTCGCGCAGTGCCAAGCCGCTCTCATCGCGCCTCGCGTCGCCAACGTTCGTCGAACGTCCGCGACCAAGGTCAAGTCTCAGGCTCGTCGCGTCGCCGTCGCGGCCGCCGCGGACGCGCCGGAGCCCGGTTCTTCGGCCAAGGGCATGGGAAAGAACCTTCCAGCGGCCATGGACATCGACGCCATCATGAACTTGCTCCCGCACCGATATCCGTTCCTGCTCGTGGACCGCGTGGTGGAGATCGAGGTCGGGTCGTACGCCATCGGCGTGAAGAACGTGACCATCAACGATAACTTCTTCCCGGGACACTTTCCGCAGCGACCGATCATGCCGGGGGTGTTGATGGTGGAAGCTATGGCGCAGGTCGGTGGGTTGGTGATGTTGGAACCTGGTGAAGAAGGTGAGATTCGATTCAAGCGCGCGCGCGTCGGTTGGCGAACGAATCGCTCGCCGCGTCGCCTCGCCGCATTAGTGATTCGCATCGACGAAGCGACGCATCGTCGTAGCGCGCACGAATAATGACGACTGACTGACGCGATCACGATTTTGACGCACGACGCAGGCGCTGGCGGTACCCAAAAGCAATTCTTCTTCGCCGGGATCGACGGCGTCAAGTTCCGTCGTCCCGTGGTTCCGGGTGACACCCTCGTCATGAAGGTTGTCCTCACCAAGCTCAACAAGCGTTTCGGGATCGCGAAAATGAAGGGTCAATGCTTCGTTGGAGATGAGCTCGCGTGCGAAGCCGAGCTCACCTTGGCGCTCGGCGCGTAAATCTTTCGGCGTTCGCATTCAATACCACAATATCTATATCATTGACGCGACGCCGCTATCGGCTACACATCAACGCTCGCGCGACGATGACCCTGATCCCACCCAACGCAACGCGACGCGCAAACGACCACAATCACAGTCACACTCACAACCACGCTCGCGCATTCAGCGCCTCGGACATCATGCGAGACGTGGCGCAACGACGAAGATTTGGGCTCGATGGATACGAAGAGCAAATCAAAGCTTCCTTCTTCGCCTCGACGCCGCGCGGCGGTCGCGGCCGTACGACGTCGCGGATCGCCGGTTCGGCGCCATCTGCGGGGCACGTGGATGCGCGCGCGTTCGAGCGCGCGCGGGCGTTCGGGCTCGCTGTCCCGCACGCCGCGGTGAAGAAGAGTAGCACATACGCGCGCGCCGACGAGGCGGAATCGTACCGATCGCTTTGGCTGTCCGATCGCGCTCGGTGGCTCGAGGCGCAGAAGCGACGATGGGTGCGACTTCGGGTTAAAATTCGAGAAGCAAGAAATGAGAGAGAGCGGGGACGGGAGCGGGTGCCGGAACGAAAGGTAATTTCGACGTCAGAGGCGTCGTCGATTCCGCGCGACGCGATCGGGGAGGCGTCGATGTAGGCGAGGCTTGACTCGATCGCTCGAAATCCTTAACTCATGATAACACGCGCGCCCTATGCGATCGAATTTTAACATTCCAACACCCCATTCGATAATGCGATCATTATTGTGAGTACTCGTGCCACGGTGCCGCGGTGCCGCGGAATCAATCAACCAATTCTCATAAACGCTCGACGAGCTTCAATCTCGTCTCAAATCATATCTAAGCGATCGCCGTCGGCACACGCATAGGCTGACCGCAGTTTCCACACTTACAAATCGGTGCGCTCAAAGGGGCTTGAACAACGCTCGAACAGCTCGGACAGATGCACGCGACGACGGACAGTTGCGTCGCAGCTGGTCCACCAAATCCTGGCGGCGGTCTGACACCGTGGAGATTTTGCGCCGTCTGTACCAGCGGCGGTTCGCGCGGCGGTGAGTAATGCGCATCGACGTGCTCCGGAAGCTTCAAAATCCGTTGACACTGTCCGCACATCGCGATCGGATGCGGCGGTGGCGGTCGCACCAACACGCTTCTGCTGCGATACGAACCGGCGCCGAGCGCGCGTCGTTAGTCGTTTGTCGACACCCACGAAACGCGTCGCGCGTCGCTCGCGCGTGCACTCACCACCCTGGGCACAAAATCAAGGACTGCTGCTGCGGTGCGCTCGTGGCGTGCAGCGGGTTCGACCCCGCCGCGCACGTCGGACACATCCTCTGCCCGGGCGCGTTGCCGGCGCCTTGTAGCGGGTTGAAGAAGAATCCACATTTGAAACAAACTTGCGTCCTCGCGTGTTCGATCTCGGGTCGCGGGTGGTGGCCTTCGACTTGATGGTGCGGTGGGTGACCGTAAATGGTGTACGAGGATTCAGCATCGGTTGCGGTTTGGTCGCTCATAGCGCGCGACGGAATGACGCCGCGCGCGCGCAGCGACGTCGACGAGACGATGACCGCCGGCAAAGAAATCAGTACTAAATGATGTAGCTAGGCGCGAGATCTAAACCTAATGAAACGTTTTCCCATTGCTCGTGCGTAAACGCGGCGCGAGTTTGGGTCCATGCGTCCTGATGAGTCTTTTTGAATTCCGCGAACGTGTGTTGGGTGGCTTGCTTGATCGGCGACGGTTCGAGCGATGCGAAACCGAGCGCCTCCATGACTTCAGGCATCCAACTGGGAACTTCGTACGGGTTGGAGAGAACGCACGCGGACAAACCTAATACTGCCGCGTGTTTGTGCATGATGAGCTCAGAGTTGGCGTCCGATGGGAGTCGCACGCTGACGATTTTGAGAAATCTGTCACGCAACGTTGATTCATCAGCCGCGCCGACGCCCTTCAAGAAAATCATCAGTGTGTGCGACGCCAATTGCGCGACTTCCAGTTGCTTGTCGTGCAACGCTTCGAGAACACATTCGCGCAACATCGCGAACAAGCCCGAATCGATGGTAAAAGCGTGATGGTAAATCAAAGCCTGGATGTATCGCAGCGTTGCGGCGCGCGTGTGCCAATTGTCATCGCGTGTTGTCTCACCAAGAACCTCTGTGAATGCTCGCAACTCTACCTTTTCAAAGTTCAGATACTTCAAGTAAGCGATGGTGAGCTTGGAGACCATGGCGAAATCTTTGTCCTTGGATTCTGCGGTGCGTAGCGCGGCTCGAAGAATCAAAGGTATACTGGGCTCCACTGTCAACGCATCGCCGCGACGAACGAGTTCGAGGAAAGTGTAAAAGATCCCTTCGAGAGCATTTCTCGAAGGTGTCATGATCGCATCTGGCTGCGCCGGATCAGACAACAACGCGCGATTGACGACATTTTCTATGTCTGCCGTGAACAGGGTGATGAGTTTGGAACGAGCGGCGTTGAGCGCTTGATCGCATTCCGCAAGCAGAGACGCCGCAAGTTGTGCGCCAGTCTCGCGAACAAGACGGCTTTCATGCGCGAGCGGGGAAGCGGTTGGATCCGCAAGGAGATCCATGAGTGATTGTTTTATATCCATACCCCGGCCGTGACCGAGCTGGGCGATGCAGACGCGCGTGAGCTCAAGCCCTCGCGCCGTTTGTGCCACAGTGCCCATCGGCGTTGAACTGAGATGCCGAAGAAGGCTATCGGAAACATTCTCATTGCCACTATCCGTGCACCATGCCGCTCCTTTAAGCCATTCTTCTCTTTGATCGGTGGGAGCATCTAAAGCGTACTTGAGGAAAGTGTCTTGCATCCATTGACGATCGATTTCCGTGATGGAACGCGACGCCAACGCCCCAGCGAGTGCTTCCGAAATTGCGCATCTCTCACTTCGATCGCTGTCGTCAGAAGTTTGCTTTATGGCTGCTCGCAGACCGGTAGTGAGTTCAACGGGAGCGATGCGAGTGAGAAGCTGCCAAAATCTTGCGACAGCAGTGATGAAAGCACCAGACTGTGGTAAAAAGTCAGCTGCCCTTGAAGTTGGCCAGTCTGCACCGCCGGAAGACATTTCCTGTGCGAAACCGTACAACGACTCGGCGGCTTGCATTAGAGCGTCAGCTTTTCCATTGGTTCTACCGCGAGACTCGCTGTTGTCGATTGCAGAGTGTGCGATACCGAAACTATCGAGTAACGACTTACACGACGACTCTGGATCAGCGCTCATCATACGCAGAATCATCGGCGCACAATTCGATTCAAAACACTCGTATCGACTCATCATAAGGAGTGCGCACATGGCTGGGAACCTCACAACTTTCAAGTCGCCGAGGATACTCCGCATAAACTGCTCCGTTGCGCTCGCGAGAAACTTCGGGTCATCCTGCGAGTCTACGAAAAACACACTCATCGCGTTTGTCATCATCTCGTAGCTCCAGTGCAATGCAGTTTCGGATTTCAGCGATGCGAGCAGTCGTTCTTGGAGAACTGTGATGCCAATCCGTGGTTTTGGATGAAATAGGCCACGAGTAAACAATAAAGCAAAATGTAAGAAAAGTGCGCCGATCGCATTCTGGGCCTTTTCCGTACCGTGATGCGAGCTTCCCAACAACGCCTCAACGAACGGCACGAACACACTTTCGTTCCGAAACAACTCTCCGAGCGCTTCGTGCGCTTTCAAAGCTTCACAAGCTGCGATACATTTGTCTTCATCTTCTTCGCTCTTTGCGAGAGATTTTACAGATAATTCGACGAAAGGAACGATTTCCTTCGGATATCGATCAGACAGTCCCTGCACGACGGGTAGCGCGGAGCATCGGACGCTCACATATTTGCTCAAGGCTAAATCTTGAAGGGAGCCCAGCAAAGCATTACGACTCACATCTGAAGATGGACCAGTCAAGTTGAACGGCGACGCAGATCCTGAAAAGTAAACGGACATTGCGTTGCGCCAGTGCAAACTCAGCCGAGCTTTCTCTGCAACGAACCATCTCGGGTATCTGCTATGCTGCCCACCTGTTTTGGGCTGTGTAAAGTAGTATCCAATCGAGTTCAACGCAGCGAGTGACTTTTTCTGAAACTTGTACGAAGATCGAGCGGGATTTACCACCGCTTTCGCCGCAGAGCAAATCAAACTCAATGTATCTGTGTCATCGGCACCAGTCTTTTGAATTGCCGCTACAAGTGCTCTTGCTGCCAACGTCCGGGGCGTTGAGTCTGTGAAAGGTAACGCGTGTCCAGTAATCAACAGCGCTGAATCAGAGTCCGAAAAGTCTTTCAGCCTATCTTCGAGTCCACCCAAGGCACCAACCATCATTGACACATTCGTCCTAATCCAATCCTTCGATGAAGACGCGTCGTCGCAATCCATCGCATCTTCGTTCGTCACTTGGAGTAACGCGTGCGCCGGCGCCACGAGAAATTCATCAATCATTGCCTGCGCGACTACAAACTCACCTTCACCTGGCAAACGCCACGATAAAGGCGTCGGTAAGTGTTGCTCGCCAATCACATTACCGCCTTGATCGAGTCTCCACTTCAAATTGACCCAATCAGTAACGGAATCTCCCTCGACTTCGTCCTTGACTGTGTCGATGACTTCAACAGAGAGCAGACCTTTCAGTATCGCACTAACATGCAGTTCAGCATAAGACATGAGATCAAGATTTCGACAGGTCTCGCTAACTTTGAACATCTTGCGAGTCACGTTCATAAAGTCTTCGCGTAATGCGAGTGCCGCTTCTCTTGAAGCTACCGTGCATTTTGTCAAGATGCAAGAGTTCCAAAAGATGCGAGCTTCCGCCGTCGTTGAGAGTTCACCTTCAAAATCCAAATCTTCATCCAGCGCGACCATAGCTGGACGCAAGATCTCTCGAATCACTAATTCGGTATCTGCGAAAAGCGCGGCGGAGACTAGGCGCGCGACCTCTTCACAAATTTCAGGTAAAGTGTTGTCGCGAATAAACGCCGCTACTCGCATGATGGCGACGCTTCGAATACTCGGATCGAGCCTTTCGAATAAAATTCGAAGAAGTGGAGAGTACATGGTAGACGTAGACAACAGAAATCCAGCCGCGTGTCGCGCACCACCCTTAAACGCATCGGCGGCGTCTGACTTACTACCGTGTGTGTCCGGTTGTAAATGTTCAAACAGGGTGAACAGTCGCTCAAGAAAGTGCACCGTCCACTCTGACCATAAGATCGGGACGCACGACACCGCACCGTTTTCACCCACATCTACTAATCTCGGTAAATTCGTGACCACTACACAAAAGAATCTCAAAGTCGCACATGTTTTCGATGAATCATTAACGTCGATCCCCGGAAGAGCGGCGTTGAGCGCAGACGCAAGAAACTCACTGACATTGACATACGCTTCCTGATCATCCTGGAAAATCGTATTCGTTGGAAGCAGCATAATTTGTCGCACACATAGAGTGAGACAATTCATAGCGGGCACGAGCTGACGAGTAGCCGTTTCGTGCGCTAAAGCTTCCTCAAATCGTGACATGACGCTGGGCAATATCAGTTCAGGGTTCATATACGCCAATCGACCTATGCCGATGGCGGCGTATCGCCGAAGATCAGACGACTTTGAGAACACTGCTCTGTCCGTTATGCGCTTGAATACCGGTACCAAACGCGCCAGAACCTCCGGCCGTACTACTCGTTTCTCGTACCCCACAAATTTGTTTGTGTACTTGATGAGATACCTCAGGAAAGATGCTAGATTACCGCTAAAGGATCCGCTGCTGCTCGGGTGGTAAAAATGCTCGATATAATCGATTATTTTTGCGATGTACTCAACCACTGCGTCGTCGCACATCGCTCGGTAAACTAAGAGTTTTGCCACCGTACGCACGCGACGCGATTCGAGCTGCGAACCAAACGTCATAGCGGCTTTGAAACTCACCTTACGGCCGAACGAACGACGCCCTTCGATACCGCCGATCGGTAGTTCCATGACACGTAAAGTAACCGTCAGCATATCATCGTACACGCCTTTCCAGTTGATTTTTCCCTTCAAGTCGTGTTTTGCCAGCTGCGAAAACATCGAAATCCAACCCGACGTCCAGAAACTACTCGATCCTAACGCATGCGACAGCGTCACCCACTCCCCATTCATCATCTCTACGAAAAACAATTCATCACTACACGGTGTCGACATTTGCATGCACGGCGTAAACAAATGTAGCAATCCTAAACCGGCGAAGCATTTCGCGTCCTCCGTCGCTCGACAATCCTCCGCCACGCGCTCCCAAATCGCTCTCGCCGCGCCATCCGGGAAAAACCGACGGCACTTTCGCACGAGAGTCATGTAACGCGCACGAGTGGCACTACACGATCCATATCCCGAATACGCTTTCGCATCGCTCTGCAAAAACGTTTCCACGCGCGCGAACATCGGCTCCCAGTGGCATACGACGCCGCCCAAATCCTCCCCGTATCGATCAATCAGCGCGCACAATCCAACGCACCACTCGTGCGCGCACTCATCATCCACCCCCACGCACTCCCTCGCGAACGCCTCCGAGACGTAGAACGCGCGTTCCACATCATGGACGTCGACTGGGAATCCCGCGCCCGCGGCTTTCAGGCACCTCGCCGCCGCCAGCGTCTCCGACCACGTTCCATCCCTCGCGCATCGCTCTCGCAGCGACTCCAGCGCGTTCACGAACGCGTTGAACGCGCGCGCGTCGCACGTCCGCGCGCGCGCGACGAGATCGGCGTCCAGGAGTTCGGCGCTCGCGCTCCGGTACGAGGTCACCGGCATCTGCGGCGCCGCCGCCGGGCCGACGTCGGCGTCGCGCGACGTCGCGCGTCGCCTCGCGCGCGTCGTCGCGCTTCGCGCGCGCTTCGGCGTCGCGCGCGCGTCGGCGTCGGCGAGGCGCGCGGCTCGATGTGACGCGGCGGAGGATTGACGGTTACTGGGGACGGTTGGTTTGGGCTGCTACACGCGTCGCGTCGCGTCGGCGACGCGAGAACTACGCGTCGAGCTCGAGGGCGCGAAGGCGCCGCGTGAGCTCGACGGCGACGCGAGAATCGGGCGCGGTGGCGGCGGTGATGGCGTCGGTCACGGCGACGTCGGAATCTCGGCGCCGGAGAATCGCGGCGAGGTCGGCGAGCATCGCGACGGCGCGATCGAAATCGTCGGTCTCGGCGAGCTCGAGGGCGGCTCGAACGATGGTTCGACGTTCCTGTGGACCGGTTAAACCACACTCGAGGGCGAGATTGGCGGCGGCGAGCGCGCCGCCAGCGTCGGCGCGAATGAGCGCGCGAACTGCGGCGGCGGGAGCGCGGATGGAGATGTGCGCCTTGGCGGCGGACTCCATCCCTCCGCGCGTTTCTTCCACGGCGGCGAGCTCTCGTCTCGTATCGAGTAATAGTTCGTCCGTCGGTAAGAGTCTGGCGGCGGCGAGTGCGGCGGCATCTCGAACCAAACCGCCACGTCTGAGTGTCTGAATCGCGCCTCGCACGTCGTGCAAGGACAGCGATACCATCGCCGCGAGCTGATGCTCGCCCGCGATTTCTAATCGCTCGCGTTGCGCGGCAGCTACGATGGACCACACGTCGTACCCACCGCCGACAAAGAGCGACATGAGCTCGTGTGAAATTGGCGCCTCGCTCGCTTGCAAGACTGTCGCCGCGGCGTGTGCGTAATCGCCTCGATACATGTGCAGCGCCACCGCGCGCTCGAGTTCGTGCGTCGACGGATTTTCATCCGATGCGAGCCTGGCCTCGTTCATCAGCAGCGCCATCGCCGCGTCGGCGTCTTCATACAAACCCAAGCCACTCGGTCCATACTTCAATTCGTTTGCGCTCAACGGATCGTTGGCGCCTTTGTACGCGCGACGAGCAAGAGCGACGACGGCTTCCTGGCTCGCGCGTATTCCTGTTGGCGTGCTTTCCTCGTGCGACGGCTTGAGCAACGCCCCACTGAGACCGCTCGATCTAACCTTTTTCGTCTTCACCACACACGGTTTTTGTGTCTTCGACGACTTTGTAGGCGACTCGCACGCTGCGTTTTCATCGACCACCGCGGCTGAGTCCTTATTCGCCGGCGTTTCGTTTTCGCGCGGCGCGTGCTCGTCATCCTTGTAACGCCACACTCGGAAAGTTTTATCGTCGCCCCCGCTGATGATCGTCTCGTCATCGTGCGTCGCAAACTGTACACACATCACCTTGCCAAAATGACCACGCAGTACCGCGATATTCACCGGATGAAATTCATTCACAGTCTTATCGATGCGCCAAACTTTGATGGCGCCGTGGAGAGCGCACGCCAAAAGCGCGACGCTCTTTTGTTGCGACCACGCAATGTCGTAGACCGCGGCACGTGGAAGCGCGCAAATAACATCACCACCTACACCATGTATGATGACACTTCCACTCGTTGAAGAAGTGGCGAGCCAAGCGGTGAAGTCGCTCGCATCGTCGTCGCATTCAGGATGCCATTTCACGCGAGAAACGCTCTTACTGTGTTCTCGCCGGCGCCACTTTTCTTCACCAAAATCATGCGCGCTCAATTCACCGTCTGACCAGCCGATCGCAAATCGCCCGAAAACACTTGAATAGTCGAATGCTTCGATGCTTCGAGTATCCTTCGCGGTTTCTCCACCGCACAGGCGTGACAAGTCGAGGTACTTGCCGAATTTCCGCGCGTCGACTATGCCAGATTTTTTCGTGTCGCACGACGCCGGGTCAAATGTTTCCATCCACCGCCACAACGACCCATCCGCACCCAAACTCGTGAGCGTGAACGTGCCAGACTCTTCACCGACATTGCATATTTCAAACCACTGCAGTGCGCGTACCGATGCACCGTGACACTCGGGGTAGCACGCAAACTTTCCGCTTGTCACGTCAAAGCATCCGACGCGTCCGTCGTCGAGGCCGAACGCTACGACTTCGCTTCGCGGCTTCCGCGCGATAGCTGTGACTTTTGTGTTTGGAATCCCTTTCCAAAGAAGCGACTCTCCTAACCCACTGGACAGCGTGGGAGACAGATCCCACCCGTGCACGGTTCCATCGCCGCACGCGATGGCCACCGCGAATGGATCTTCGGCGTCCGTCGCTAAATCGTACACGTATCCACCGAGTGCGGTGAACGACCACCGCTGCTCGACCGTCTCCAAGTCCCAACACGCTACTTTCCTATCTAAACTCGTACTCCAACACGTGTCGTCGGCAATATCGATGGTGAACACCGTTCGAGTGTGCGCGACGTCTCTCGGCCCAAACGTTTTCGCCTCCGTCACTTCTTCCACGCCGTCGCCGAATTTCAAAGGTACGCGCCACGAAAGCAAATCCCCACCTTGTCCAGACGTAACTAATTCCACGCACTCATTGTCACCTTTGTCATCACCGCTCGCGCGCGGCGACCACGCGACGGCGACCCACACGCGACCGCGTTGCGCTTCGCTCAGCGCCGCCTTTGGTTTCGGCAATCTCAACTCGTGCGTGTTCACGAGCTTGTCACCCTCCAAGGCCCATATCGTCACTCGTCTCTCTCGACTACCCACAGCTAAAAGATCCTTCGTCTCTCCCTCTCCCACGCCAACCGTCGTCCACGCGAGCGACGTGATCTCCCCGTATCCGCTCGCCGCCACGCGATGCGTCGCGCCGCTCCTCGCGTTGAGCGCGCACACCGTCCCATTCGCCCCTCCCACCGCGATCACGTCCCCAACCGCGGCCATGCACGTGATCGGTCCATCGATCGCTTTGTACGCGCACGTCGGCGATCCGTTCCCCAGCACGCGCCAGACCGCCACCGTCCCGTCTCGACATCCGCTCGCGACTTCGCCCGCGCCCCGCGCGCACGTCGCCGTCACCTCGTGTTTATGTCCTCCCGTCATCGTCTTCCCCACGAACGCCATCGCGCGCGCGTCGAGCGTCCTCAAAACCTTATCCGCGCACCCGCACACGACGACCTCGCGCGCGCCTCCTCCCTCGTCGTCCTCGCCCTCCCGCGTCTCGCTCGTCGTCGCCGCGCACACCGCGAGCGCCCGCGCCTTCGTCCCCACGAGTCCTCGCACCGCGCCCGTCTCCCCGTCCAGCACGCACACCGCCTTATCCGACGCGTAGACTAAACCACCATCGCGCGTCGCGCACGCCGCGTGCGCGCCGTACCACGACGGCGACGGCGGCGCGCCGCGCATCGTCCCGCGTTCCAACCGAATGCGAATTCACCGCGCGCGCGCGTCGCGCCCGCGTCGCGTCGCGCGTCGACGCGCGCGCGTCGACGCGCTCGAACGCGCGTCGAGCGCGTCGCGCGCGTCGCGCGTCGCGCGCGCGGTCGCGAGGCGAGCACTGCCGCTCGACCGCCGCGCGTCACTCTTCGCCTCGCATCGCGCGTCGTCGCGCGTCGTCGCGCGGCGCCGGCGTCGTCGCGCGCCATGCTCACCTTTTGCCCGACGTGCGCGAATCTGTTGCTCCTCGAGCGCGGCGCCGCGGACGCGTCGACGTCCGGCGCCGGCGCGGGCGTCGGCGGCGCCGTCCGGCTGCGCTGCGCGTCGTGCCCGTACGCGTACGACGTCGTCGACGGCGTGAAACAGCGCGTGGACGCGCGAAAGAAGACCGTGGACGACGTCTTGGGCGGCGACGACGCGTGGCGAAACGTGGATAAGACGTCGGCGACGTGCCCGGGGTGCGCGCACGACGAGGCGTACTTTATGCAGATACAAATCAGGAGCGCGGACGAGCCGATGTCGGTGTTTTACAAGTGCGTCAAGTGCGCGAGGCAGTGGCGCGAGGGATGAACGCCTCGAAACTCGGATGACGCCAGAAGCGCGCGCGGGCGCGAGCGCGCGACGCGTCGTCGTAGAATTAGCGTTGTGAACGAGCGCGTTCGTCGCGCGCGCGGCGTCCCGACCTCGGGACGGTCGAACGAGGCGCCTCGCCCGCACTTTCCCGCGCGCGCGCGAGCCACGATGAGCGAGGAAGAGTACAGCGAAGACGAAGATTACGTCTCGAGCGACGGCGAAGGTGCGCGCGGGCGCGATCGCGGTTCGACGCGACGCGCGACGCGATGAATGCCGCGGCGTGCGCTTTAGGGTTCTCTGCGCGCGTCGTCGATCGGCGCGCTCTCGACGCGCGCGGTGACTGACGAACGGGCGCGCGACGCGCGATGGTGACGCAGGCGTGGAAGGAACCGAGGAGGGCGGCGAAGGACAGCCGGCGCAGGCGGCGGCGCCGGTGCTCGGACCGAAGGAATGGGTCGGGCTGAGCTCGATGCCGGCGGCGACGCAGAGCGCGCTGTTGGAGACGCTCGGTAAGCTCCGGGAGCGTAACGTGAACGAGATGACGGTGATTTTCATCGGGAAACAAGGCGTAGGGAAATCGTCGACGGTGAACACGCTGTTGAACGAGCGAGTGGCGCCGAGCTCGCCGTTTCAACCGGAGAACGTGCGACCGTTGCTCGCGGGACGCGTCGCGGCGGGATTCACGCTGAACGTTTTAGACACTCCGGGGTTGCTCGAGGGTGATTCCGTCAGCGCGCGAGGACTCATGGCGCTTCGCGCGGCGCTGAACGGGCGCAAGGTGGATGCGTTCGTGTTCACTGACCGTTTGGACACGTGGAGAGTGGACAACGCGGACAAGGCGATTTTCACTTCGTTGGCTGAAAACTTTGGGGCGGAACTTTGGGAACGCACAGTGCTCGGGTTCTCGCACGCTCAAACCACGCCGACGGACGGTAGACCGTACGAAGAATTCGTCAACGCTCGCGTGGAGCAATACCGCAAGGCGATTCGGTCGACGCTGAACATGCCCAACTTGGCGCTTCCGTTCGCGCTCATCGAAAACGGATCTCGATGCAAGACGAACGGCAACGGAGAGAAGGTTGTCAACGATCGACCTTGGTTATCGGACATGGTGAGCACGATGGTAGAAATGGCGTGCTCGAAGGATGGCTACGAGTACGACCACGGCAAGGCTGGCAAGAAGCTCGACCCGAACAACAAGCACAAGATTTGGATTCTCCCCCTGTTCTTGTTTCAAGCCTTCGTCTTGCGTCCGCTCGTCATCGGTCAAATCAGGCGCGACATTAAGAAAGCGGACGAGAAGAAGCAGCGGGCGGCCGCGGCGAAGCATTGATTCGAGCGCGCGAGTCGCCATTAGGAACCCCAGTTTTAATATAGTTGAGAAAAAGATACAGTCGCGAGCGCGAGTCGCGCGCGACGGCGAGAGCGATATTCTCCGCATAACTTACAGCGCGCGCGCGCGACGCGACGTCCACTATCTCACGCCCTCTCGATCTTCGAGCAATCCACCGTCATCTCTCCCGTCTCCTCGTCCTCGATGATCGCGCACTCCACCTTCTCCGTCGTGTCCGCGACTTGGCACACGACTTCGCCGCCCGGTTGTTCGCAGCAGTACACGTCCGCCCCGTTCGCGTCCTCATCCGCCCATCCCACGAGACACGGCTCCATGCCCAGCGCGACGTCGTCCACCGTCTCCGACGCCGCGTTCGCCTCCTTCGCGCGCGTCGCGACCGTCGACGCCGCGCGTCGCGCGCGCTGACGTGGCGTCGCGACTCGGCGCGCGTTCGCGACGCCCGCGACGCGCGCGATCGTCCGCATCGTCGTCGAGCGCGTCCGAGCGGCGCGAGAGTCTCCGCGCGAGGTTCGCGTCGCGTTTTACCGCGCGCGCGCGTCGAGCGCGTCGCGAACGGCGCGATCGCGTCGCGATCCGGCGCGACGATCCCGTGTGATCCGTGTGTGAGACGCGCGTCCCGACGCGTCGCCGCGCGGCGCGACGCCGCAGTGGACGATGGCGCGCGCGCGCGCGATCTCGGCGTCGACGACGACGACGCGCGGACGTCGCGCGCGCGCGACGCCGAGACGGCGGTCGACGACGACGACGCGGCGCGCGGCGGTGGATCCGCGAACGAGCGGTGAGGCGTTCGTGCGCGACGCCGTGCGGGACGAAAACCGCGCGGCGGACGCGGTGCGAGGGGCGGGCTCGGATCATTTCTTGGTCGGTGAACCGACGTACACGTACGGGAGCACGACGAGAAAACTCCCGCGGAGGATCGTGCTCGTGCGGCACGGTGAGTCCGAGGGGAACGTGGATGAGAGCGAGTACACGCGGACGCCGGATTCGCAAGTGCGGTTGACGGCGCGAGGACACGAACAGGCGGAAAGCACGGGGCGAGAGCTTCGAGATATGATGGACGCGGATGGGGATAATTATAAACTGTTCTTTTACATCTCACCGTATCGTCGGTCGAAGGAGACGGCCATCGGCATCGCCAAAGCCTTCTCGGGAAGACAGATTTTGGGCGTTCGAGAAGAGCCGCAGTTGCGCGAGCAAGATTTTGGCAACTTCCAAGATTACGAACGCAAGCAGGCCGAAAAACTCGAAAGACATCGGTTCGGACGGTTCTTCTATCGCTTTCCGAACGGAGAAAGCGGTGCGGATGTGTACGATAGAATCACGATGTTTTCAGACCACATGGTGCGCGACATCGACGCAGGCCGATTTCCAGAAGACGCGAATATGATTTTGTGCACTCACGGTTTGACCTTGCGCTTGTTTCTCATGCGCTGGTTTCATTGGACCGTGGCAGAGTACGAACGTATCGCGAACCCGTCGAACTCGCAGCCGATCATTTTGGAAAGACGGGATTCAATTTCAATCGAGGCGTCGATGCACACCAAGGAGTGTTACGTCCTCGCGCAAGAGTCGAAAGAAGGCTTGAGCGGGTGCTCGGACGACATGTGCACGATGATTTTACCCGAAGAATGCTGGAGTCGCGCTCTGCAACTCGGACCAGACGTAAATCACAGTCTTTTACCGCCGCCAGCGGTGCCCAAACCGTCGACCGAACGGTTTGATGAATGTTGAATTAACACGTTCTCTGTCGCTCGCTCGCTCGCCGCCATGTATCCATTAATTACGCACAATTGATCTTTTAATAAATTACTGCTAAATCCTAATACACAGCGTCTTGCGCCCACATGCCGTGGAGTCCTGGCGGCAAGTGCTCGCCCTCGAACAGCACGCTTGCAACCGGTCCCTTCGTGATGTCCAACGCGTCGAAGATGTGGAGCGTCGACGTCTCTGCGCCGGCGTCGTTCACGACTTGCAGAATCCATCCCTCGTCTTCCTTTGTCGCTCCAGGACGTGGCGCAAAGATCGGTTCCTGCACAAAACACCGTTCGCCATAGTACCAAACTTGCTCTTGCGCCGGCGCCTCGCTGTTCGGGTCCGTGGTATGTTTCACCAAGCACTGATTCGGGCCCCACTTGACGTCATCCTTGACGATGGTTCCCGCGCTGTAAGCGTGCGTGTATTTACGACCAACAAACTTGTTGTTCATCGTCGGAAATTCCCCAACACGATTGTTCAATACCGTCTGCTTGCACGTCTCACGCACTGGATTGACAACGAATCGCGTGTACTCGACTCTGGAACCACCGTTGAAAAACGCCGGATTCACCGAGTCGAGATTCATCGAAAAATCCATAAAGACCCAAGGCAAGGAGTCCAAGACGACGTCGCCGTTCTCGCGCTCGAATGCGTTGATGTGGTGAAAGAAGAATTGCGGTTTGAGCTCGATGGCCTTTTGTCCAATCTTACGCGCCTTCTCCGTGCGAGGCAAGCAGTGCAAAATTGCGCTCTTTCCATCCACCATGCAAATCGTCTCCGCCAACGCGCACTTGGCAAACATGTACTCGGTGAGAAGCTTTTGCGGGTTCAAACTCGTGGGATTTTGGAACAAAAAGTACCAGTTCTCCGTGACGAGGCAATCGTGAAAGAATCCAAAAGTGGCGTTCGGGACGTCAAAGTTATTCACAGCCGTCGCCTTGCCTTGGGAGTCCCACTCGTAAAACGCGGCGCGGTTGACGTTTTGCGGAAAAGACGCTTGGCTTTCGATGCTAAAGCCGATCAGGCGTTTCTCTTCCTCGGTTGCACCTTCCCAAATTCTGTAGTGCGCGGCCATTTGCGGCACACGAAGCTTCGTGCCGAGAACTTCATCAACCTCGCCGACAGTCTTCAAATCCTCCGAGCGCATCTTGTGCGGTTTGCCACCTTCCCACAACGCGTACGTCTCGCCGCCCCAGTTGACGACGCCAGTGTTAGCCACGTTCTTAACATCGAAATCGAAAGGGTTGTAAAGCGAATCACCCTTGGGGTTACCAATCGCGAAAGCGCCCTTGTAAATCATCTTTTGCGCCGCTTGCTCTTCGGTGAATCCCTTTGTGCCGACAAAATTGTGCCTGAATTTCACGTCGCCATTCCCAAACGCCGCCGCGTACACCAACCCATCGCCATCGAAGAATTGATTCAGCTTCTTCCCGTAAATCTCCAACAACCCCGGTCCATTGCGAAACAGCGTCCCTTTCAACTCTTTCGGGATCTCCCCGACGATCGTCGCCTTCGGTTCGCCCTCGCCCGTGACGCTCAGCGTCGTGTTGCGATACACCGAGCGCCAATCTTTAATCGTTTGATTCGTCGGCGCCCACGTCCCATTCGCCGGTGCGTTCCCGGCCTCGTACGGCGCGCGCGGAAGATCCCAGTTCTTCGCTTCCATCGTCGTCGTCGCGTCGCGCTCAGCCGTCGCCGCGTTCACGCTCGCCTTTTCGTTCGCCGCCGCGGTCGCCACCGCGCGTCGCGTCGCCGTCGTCGTCGCGACGCCGCGCGCGCGTCGTCGCGTCGCCGACGCGGGCGCGCGCGCGGTCGAGATCATCGTCGCCGTCGTCATCGTCCGCGTCGTCGTCGACGCGCGCGTCCGAGAGGCGAGTTGTGACGCGCGCGCGCGACCGCATCGCGGGCGTGACGTCGACCGCATCCATTCGTCGCGACCGGGCTGGGCTGAATGTGACTGACATCGGGCTAAAAGGAGAAGCTGAACGAGCTCGCAGACGCGGTGGCGAAGGCGTCGCCGATGATGGATTTGGCCTTCTGCGTCGCGCTTGTCTTCTTGCGCGCGTGCGCGTCGACGATGGCGAGCAAAGCGTCGTCGCCGGACGCGCGAAGGGCGGCGACGAAGCGGTCGGATAAGCCGCCGCGGCGATTTTTGTCCAAGCCGGAGACTAAGTTTTCGCACTTTGTGTCGAGAAAATCCAAAACTTTGGGGAGATTTGCGACGCTGACGTAGTTTTGAGTGATGGCGATGCACTCGGTGAGATTGAGCGCCATGTGCCACCATCCGCTCGGGACGAACAACACGTCGCCGGGTTCGCACACGCACTCGAGCGCGCCCTCCTTGTTCGCGAACTCGTAAAACGACGTGAACCATTCGACGAGGCTGTGTGGCTGAGCGACTTCGGCGCCGTCCGCGGAAGGGTACACGCCTGGTGGATTTTGATTGGGCTTAAACATTATCCAACGCTTGCGACCGGTGATGCAAGCGTTCCACGCCGAAGTCGCGTTGGGATCCTTGTGAAAGATGGAGCCGCTCTTGGACGGTCCGACGATGAGCCAACGATAATGCGGCCGGTCGTCGCTCAAGAGCTTGAATAAATCGTCTCGAGCGAAATACTCTGGCACGGTGTAGTCGTTCGCGAGCTCGGGAGCCTTTTCTCCAAACAAAGGGTCGAACAAGTAAAGCGGAGTGTCGTCCGAGCATCCATCCGAGCAGGCAAAGAAATCCTTCAGCGCCATCTCATACCCGCCCACCGTAAAATCGATCGCACCGAACTTCCGCACCAGCGCTTGTCGCGTCCACTTCTTCATCGCAGGCCAATTTTTGGCGGCACCCCGAATCACGACCGGGATATTCAAACTCTCATACTTTTCCCTGAATTCGTCCACGCTCATCGTCGACGTCGCTTCCGGCACGGTCGACGCCTCGGCGACCCATTCCGACTCCACATCCATGGCCGCGCACATGTACCGCTGATGCAGCACATCGCTGAATATTTCGCACTGTATCGTGCGTCGATCTTTCTCTTCCTTTTCGTCCTCGCGCGGTCGCTTTCTCGTTCGCGCCTCTCGCGCCGCTCGAAACGTCGCCAACCAACTCTGCCCTCGAAACGTAAACTTGCCCCCGTACGCGTTCAGCGTCAAACTCTTCCAAAGATCCTCGTGCGTCGCGAACGCGCGACACGCTTTGCTCGTCGACGCAAGCGCCGCGAGCGTCTTCGCGCCGTCGTCGTCGTGCGTGAAGCGGTCGAAGACGGAGAGTAAAAGCGCGTCGTCCAGCGCGGCGAGCGCGCCTAAACCTGCGGTTTTGCGCGCGTGAAGCGCGCGGGCGTCGGCGCTTGGAAGGAGCAAAGCGTTTCCGTTCGGCAGCACCCCCGCGGGGTGCACGCCCATGGCGCGGCGCGGCGTGGAATGTCGACGAACAACTCGGTGGTTACTACACTTTTTCAACTTTCAATTCAACGCGGACCGCCGCTCGATTTCTTCTTCTTCTGCTTCTTGTTCTTTCGATCCTTGGAAGACGCGTTCGTCGCGACGTCGCGCGAGACGCGTTCGACGTCGACGGGAACGATTTCCACGCTGCCCTCGTCTTCGTCCTCCTCCTCCGTCGCCGGCGTCGCCGTTCGCCGACACGTCAGCGTCCCCTTCGCGTCGCTCGAAACCTCTATTCCGTACCCGTAATCGCACGTCAACCACCGCGCCAACTCCACCGAATGATTCCGACAATCATTCGTCCCCAAGCGCAGCGCGTCCGCGTCCCATCGCTCGTGAAACGCCGCGATCGCGGCTTCGATGGCGATGCGTCCGCCCAGTCCCGCGCGCGTCCCTCCCACGCGACAGCACCGCCGTCCCGGCACCCCCGCCAAGCGTCTCGACCGCACCACGCCCTCCACGCTGTTCCCACTCAGCAATTTCGCCGCCGTGAACGGTGATTTCGGCGTCTTCGGCAAAAAATCATACACCGCCGCGTGTTCGTCGCCCGCGTGTCTCACGAGCACCATCCAGTGCGACGTCCCCGCCGGCCCTCCTCGTTCGCCGAACATCGCGCCGTCGATCCGCTCCATCCCCTCCAGCGGCACGCACGCGATGAACACGTCCGCCGCCGCCTCGCTCGCCTCGCTCGTCGACGCCGCGTCGCGCGCGCGGTCCGTCCCGTTCGTCCGTCCGTTCGCGCGCGCGCCCGTCCGTCTTCGCGTCCGCGCGCGCGCGCCTCGCGCGCCTCGCGCGACGCCCGTTCGTCCGACGACGTTCGCCCGCGTCGCGCGCGCGCCGTCGCGCGCGATCGTCGCCATCGCGCGCGCCGTCGCGGTGTGCCGCGCGCGCCGGGACACGCGCGCCACTTTTCGACGCGATGGCGACGCCGGCGATGCGCGACGCCGCGCGCGACGCCGCGCGAACCGCGGAAAAGTTCTGCGAGACACTCTTCTCGGATCCGGACGTCGCGCGCGCGCTCGTGGACGCCGCGAGGCGCGCGCGCGGGGACGACGATGGCGCGCGCGCGCGCGCCGTCTTCTTCGAAGCCCCGCGCGCGGCGATGGAGGCGCTGACGCGCGCGCTGGAGATGTCGACGACGCAGAGCGCGGAGATGCGCGCGCGAGGGATCGCGCGAAAGGCGCGGATGGTCGGCGCGAGCGACGCGGAGGACGCGATCGGGTGCGGGCTGGAGAGGGAGGACGCGAGGGCGTACGCGAGGGCGTGCGCGGCGGGCGACGACGGCGAAGACGCGTTCGGGGTGATCGTGAGCGTTGGGTTGGCGTGCTCGACGAACGTCGTGCGGTTTGGAGTAGTTAGGAAGGGTAAGTTGGAGATGGACGCGCGCGTGTGCGATCCGGCGGCGCCGTCGATATGGGCGATGAAGCCGAAGAGTACGCCGGAGGCGCCGACGAAGGAGACGCAGTGGTTGTATTGCGCGGATAAAGGTTCGGGGCGGAGCGAAACGCTGCCAAACTTTAAGTGGACCGGGGATTTGCGACCGGCGAAGATTTCTCACGACGAGCGGTACTTTCGAGGGTTGCTTCCCGTGCCGGCGGACGTGGAGAAGACGGATTACGCCGAGACGTCGTATCCGAAATCTGAAGCCGAGTCTCGTTTACAACAAGTCATGCACGAGTTGAGCGCGAGCGAGAAGGAATTGTTGCACAAGTGTTGCATTGTGTCGCGAGGCGCGCTGGACGCGGTCGTTCGCGCGATTCGCCCGGGCGTCGTTCCCGACGAACTCGATCGCATCTGCCACAACTACATCACCGCGCACGGCGGGTATCCGTCGCCGCTCAACTATTACGGCTTTCCGAAGTCTTGTTGCATCTCCGTGAACGAGGTGATTTGTCACGGTATTCCTGACGCGCGTCCGCTCGAAAAAGGGGATATCGTGAACATTGATGTCACGGCGTACATTTACGGCTACCACGGCGACTTGAACGAAACCGTCCTCGTGGGCAAGCCCGAGGACGTGGATGAAAAATCAAAGCACTTGCTCAAAGTCGCTTTGGAGTGCCTGTGGCGAGGGATCGACACCGTCAAACCCGGCGCGCGCTATCGAGATATCGGTGACGTCGTCACCGGACACGCCACTCGAAACAACTGTTCCGTCGTGAAGACGTACTGCGGCCACGGCATCAACACTCTCTTCCACTGCGCCCCGAACGTTCCGCATTACGCCAACAACAAAGCCGTGGGCGCGATGAAAAAAGGTCACTCTTTCACGATCGAGCCCATGATCAACCTCGGCGACTGGCGCGATATCACCTGGCCCGACGGCTGGACCGCCGTCACCCGCGACGGTTCTCGAAGCGCGCAGTACGAGCACACCATGGTGTGCACCGACGACGGCGTCGAAGTCCTCACCGCTCGTCTTCCCTCTTCCCCCGCCGTCTTTCCTTTCATCGGCGAAGACGACGTCGACGTTGATTTATTGACCGGTCGCTTGGCCGCCGCGTCCTTGTGATTTGACTCTTGATTCTTTGATTCTTTGTTTCTTTGATTCTCGGCGTCTTCGCCGACAGCTCCGTCTCGCCCTCGCGCGAGAAACCCTCACCAAAAGTAAACTGTATGTCGCAATCGGCGCCACTCCGCGCCGCGTTTCGCGCCGACTCGCGCTCACTCGCCACTAACATGCCGTTCGCCGCGCAATGCATCGCTCCCGCGTGCGCGCCCGCCCGCGCGCGCGCCGCGACGCGTAAAAGCCGCGCCGTTCGCGCGTCGGCGCACCAACCGGGCGTCATCATGCCCGACGGCGACGCGAGCGATTTGAACAAGTGGTCGAGAAAGATCACGCAACCGAAGAGCCAAGGAGCGTCGCAGGCGATGCTGTACGCCACGGGCCTGACGGAGGCCGATATGAACAAACCGCAGGTGCGCGCGAGCGAAGCGAAGAGAATGCGCGAAGACGCGCGGCGACGGCTCGACTGACGAAAGGAATCGCGTGTCGTTGGCGCTAGATCGGCGTGTCCTCGGTGTGGTGGCAGGGAAACCCTTGTAACAAACACTTGCTGGACCTGGCGGGTAAAGTGGCGGAAGGCGTCAAGGCGGCGGATATGGTGAGCTTTCAGTTTAACACCGTGGGGGTGTCGGACGGGATTTCCATGGGTACGCCGGGCATGTCCTTCTCGTTGCAATCGCGGGATTTGATCGCGGATAGCATCGAGACCGTGATGGGTGGACAGTGGTACGACGGAAATATTTCTCTCCCGGGGTGCGATAAGAACATGCCGGGTACGATCATGGCCATGGGTCGATTGAACCGCCCGTCGCTGATGATTTACGGCGGTACCATTCGCCCTGGCCACTCCGCCGTGGATGGTGGCACACTCGATATCGTATCCGCGTTCCAATCGTACGGACAGTTCGTTACCGGCGCTATCACGGAGGAACAGCGCAAAGACATCGTGCGTAACTCTTGCCCGGGCTCTGGCGCGTGCGGCGGCATGTACACCGCCAACACCATGGCCAGCTGCATCGAGGCTCTCGGCATGACTCTTCCGTATTCTTCCTCCATTCCCGCGGAAGATCCTCTCAAGATGGATGAATGTTTCATGGCTGGCGCTGCGATGAAGCATTTGCTCGAAATCGACCTGAAGCCGCGTGACATCATGACTCGCGCGGCGTTCGAAAACGCCATGGTCACCGTCATCGCTCTCGGCGGTTCCACCAACGCGGTTCTTCACTTGATCGCGATGGCGCACTCTGTCGGCATCAAATTGACTCTGGACGACTTCCAAGCCGTCTCCAACAAGACGCCGTTCATCGCTGACTTAAAGCCGTCCGGTAAGTACGTCATGGAGGACGTCCACAAGGTTGGCGGCACTCCGGCGGTGTTGAAGTATTTGATGTCTGAAGGCATGATTGACGGTTCTTGCATGACTGTCACCGGTAAGACCCTCGCCGAGAACCTCGCCATCTGCCCGGATTTGACGCCGGGGCAAGATGTTATTCTCCCGGTGAGCACGCCCATCAAGAAGACTGGTCACTTGCAATGCTTGTACGGCAACATCGCCCAGGGAGGCTCCGTGGCGAAGATCACCGGTAAGGAAGGCTTGTACTTTAAAGGCTTCGCGAAGTGCTACGATAGCGAAGAGGAAATGCTCGAGGCCTTGGCGGCAGACTCCGAGTCTTTCAAGGGTAGCGTCATCGTCATTCGCTACGAAGGTCCGAAGGGTGGTCCGGGCATGCCGGAGATGCTCACGCCGACGTCGGCCATCATGGGTGCCGGTCTCGGGAACGACTGCGCGCTCATCACGGATGGTCGATTCTCCGGTGGCTCGCACGGTTTCGTCATCGGTCACGTTACGCCGGAAGCGCAAGTTGGTGGTAACATCGGTTTGATCAAGGACGGTGATATCATCGAAATTGATGCCGAAGTTCGCACCATCAACGCGCCGGATGTCACCGACGCCGAGTGGGAAAAGCGTCGAGCGTCGTGGAAGGCGCCGCCTTTGGAAGCGACGTCGGGTACGCTCTACAAGTACTGCAAGCTCGTCGCCAGCGCTTCGGAAGGCTGCATCACGGACTTGTGATCGTTTTGACCTATATCTAGAATACAACTGCTATAACACTAATATTTTTCGACGGTTTCTAAATCTCTTCCGCATCGAACGAAAACACGCTATAATGATGATTCAAGCTCCGTACGCCGTGTAGACGGCGAATGCCACTCGGTCCGCTGAGCGCGCCATTGATATTATCGCACACGGCAAATACCACGCGTTTCAGTCTCGAATGCACGAGCCCCATCGCGCACATGATGCACGGCTCTCGCGCTAAAAACACGTCGTATCCCGTGCACAGGTACGGGCGACCCATGATTTCTGTCATCGCCGAGCCCTTCGTTTGTACTTCGCGCTTCCGTTTTTTTGCGTCGTCTCCAACCCCCGCGATCTCGAGCGCGTCGCGTTCGAGCTTTTCCATCCGTCTCGCCTCGATCAAAGCCTCTACGTGCTCCTTTTCCGGATACATCGCGACGTCCCGCTTCGCCGCGAGATCGACCGCGGCGATGACGGCGTGTCGCAACGGATGCGTCGCCGACTCATCCACGCCCCGGGCGATCTCAACATCACGCGCTGGATCAACTATAATCGCACAATTTCCACTCATTTTCGCCCCCTCGCACGCCTGCTTCGTCCACTTTCTAAAATACGCCGCCTCCTCGTCGCTCGGCGTCTCCGTCTCGCGTTCCGCCGGCGCCGTCAAACTCACCGGCCAAATCGCGCACGCCTTCTCCCACGTCTCCCTATCCTCCGGCCCTTCCGCGGGCACGTCTGCGTACACGACGCTCGCGATCACATCCGCGTGACGTTCCAGCACGTCCGCGCGCACCGCGGCGTCGCTCTCCGCGTCTCCCCGCGCGCTCGCGCTCGCGCCCTCGCTCGCCAACTTCACCACCACCTCCGTCGTCCCCTTCGTCCGCGCGCTCGCCCGCGCGCGCTTCACGTGCGCCAACGACGCCGGAAGCGGCGCCGCCGCCCGCGCGCTCGCGAGCACCGCCGACGTCGCGCGCGCGGGAATTCCCGTCGCCACGACGCATCTTCGCGTCGGCAACGCCGCGTCCGCGTCCCGCGGCGCCTTCGCCGGGATCCCGCGCGGCGCGCGCGCGTCCAGCGACGTTCGCGCCGGCATGTCGCGTCGCCGCGGGCGTCGGCGCGCGCGCGGCGCGCCTCGACGCAACGTATTGTGCGCTTTGACTCGAGTCATATTTCTCACCGTGGCGGCGCGATTCCTCGCGAATGCCCAGCGCGACGCGCGCGCGTCAAATCGCGACGCGCGCCGACGCCGACGCCCGCGCGCGCTCGACGCCGAGAGAGCTCGCGCCGAACGCACCGAACTTCGCCGCGACGCGCGCGCGAACGCGTCGAACGCGTCGATCGAGGTCGGCGTTGAATCGGCGCGAAATCGCGATCGGGATCTCGATCGCGCGCGAGGATGGGAATCTGTTACTCGCTGCCGGACGCGGCGGCGGATAAGGCGCGGACGCTGGCGACGGCCGCGGGAACGCAATGGTCGAATGGACTCGGCGCGTCGTCCGCGGCGGCGGCGAAAGCGGCTCGGAAGGCGAAGTTGACCAAGTACGCGCTGGTGAAGTGCGAATTCGACGCCGAGACGGCGGCGAAGGCGAAGCGGCTGAGCGTGATTCGAGAGATGCTTTTTGAACAGATCGCGCTTTGGAAAGCGTGGTCGGTGGGGACGTTGCCGTTGGATTACAGCGTGCTCATGCATTGGAGTAAACACTGCCATGCGAATGAGGAATGCTCGAAGCGACTGCGAAACGTGGCGCTTCAAGTGCAAAACGCCTCCGCCGCGCACGCCGAATACGTCAAGTTCATGACTGAGACGTTCATCGAAGGCATTGATGAGACGATCGATGTCATCGAAGAAGCTTGGAACGTGTACGAGCTGTACGAAAAGTCCGAATACGATTACAGGTTTGCTTTGAAGACATCGAAGGATGAGGAAAAGAACGCTATCAAGAAGGGTGAGATGGAAATCAAGCTACAAGAAGCGAAGAAGGCTATCAATGAGTGCGCTGGCAAGGTTGAATCGATTCTCGTTCCGTTGTTCAAGCGCACGATTACCGAGCTCGAAAATTTCGCGAAAAAGTGCATGCAAAAGCGGGAGCGAACGGGTGAGGAGGCCATCGCCACCGCGGCCAAGTTCGAGCGCGCCAACTCTGTTGCGTATGCCAAGCTGAAGAAGCGCACTTACACGGCTGCAGATGCCATCACTGCCGCCAAAAATGCCATCGTTGATAACGGTCTTCCGGAGCAGTTGAACGAAATTAACGCAAAACTGGACGAAATGAAGCGTCACGGCATGGCTTTGGCGCTCATCTTCCAAGATTTTGTGCCGTATATTAAACTCATCTTCGGGCCGGATCGCATGAATGTTTTCGCTGATGAATTATGCAAAAAGATCGACGGTTTCAAGTCTCTGAAAAAAGCGGCGGCCGAGATTCACGATAAGATTCAAGCTCTGACGAGTGAGATCGACGTCGAGGAATTCAAGCGCATGGTCGAAGAGTTCGAGCACGTCGTTCACACGGAGTGCAACACGGTCTCCTCTCATTCCACTGCATACGTCAAGTCGTTGTCTGACATCGTCAAAGCTGAACGAGCTCTTGAAAGAGCAGAAAACGTTTACAAAAGTAAAGCGCCAAACTTCGTCATGCCGCCCATCGGCGACAAACTTGCCAAGTTTAACGATGATAAGGCGGCGTGGAATGGCGCGCTCAAGGACGCACAAGACGCCGTCACGATCGCTAAAGAACGCTCAGTGGCAGATTTGAACGCGCACAAGGAGAGCTTTGATAATTTGTTCATCAAGAAAGATTCCACTTTCCACTCATTTATCATTGTGACGATTGAAAATGCCTGTGCGATCGTCACCGAAGCGCACAAGACAATCGCCGCGGTGAAGGCGCGTCAAATCCGCGACGCAGCTGAAGAGCCCGAAGCAGAAGAGGTGATCGAGGTTCCTGAGGTCGATTTCTCCCAAGCAGATGCGAGCCAGAAAGAAGCCGAAGTCTCCAAGGCTGAAGCTGAAGCGAAAATGAAGGAAGCGGAAGAAGCCGAAGTCAAGGCAAAGGAAGCCGCCGAGGCGGCGGAGAAGGCTCGACAAGATGCGATTCGAGAGGAAAATGAAGCAAAAAAAGAGGAACTACTTCGCAAGGCTGCCGAAGAAGCCAAAAAAGCTGCCGAAGAAGCCAAGGCGAAGCAAGAAGCTGAAGCCAAGGCCAAGGAAGCCGCGAAGATTCAAGCCGAAAAGGAAGCCAAGGCAGAGAAAGAAGTCGCGAAGGCGGCAAAGGCGCTCGAGCAACAAGTCTCCATTGCCGAGAAGAAGGCTGAAAAAGAAGCCTCGAACGCGGCTTCTCAGCAAGATGCAGTCGACGCGGTGCGCGATGCAACCATTAAGGAAACTTTAGCAAGGGCTTCGAGTGTTAAGGAGGTGTCGATTGCGAACGCTGAAGCGTCCATCGGCACCGAGCTTTAAGGATCGCCCCGCCAAAAAAGAGCAAAAGCACATCACAAACGCACGCATAATTATAATGAACGGGCTACTGGTACCCCGTATGCGGTATGACAAAACATTGTAAATAAAATCTACATGTTGCCTACTGAGCCGCCGCGCTCGACGCCTTGCGGGAAAAGGACTTCTTGAGTTTCTTTGAAACTTCCGGCTTGCGCGCGACGGTGAGGTACATCACCGTGTAGGTTCCCGTCTTACCCCCAGCAACGAGCGCGTCTGCACCCTTCTTCAAGAACGTACTCACGTTCACGCTACCCTTGGGCGCGATGCCCACCTTCTCGAGAGCGAGAACGAAGTAATGCGTGATGTTACGACCCCACGACGTCGTCTTGAACGACCAAAAGTCGCGAAACGGCGACCAACGGCGGTACGGGTCGATCGGTTCGTACCACGGAATATCCGCGGTTTTCACCAAATCTTCTTCTTCGAGGATTTCAAACCCAGCCTTTTTCAACGCATCCAAGACTTCGTGCGTCGTTCTAGCCGTCGGCAAACCGTTCCCGAGCAAGATATCTTGACGAATCGCCCGGTGTTCGGGGTTCTTTTCGTCGTATTCATCCGTAAGGCACCATTCGTACGACGCGAAAATCCCCCCCGGTTTCAACACGCGAAATATTTCAGAGTAACAACCCACCGCATCGGGCGCGTGGCACGTGGCCTCGATCTGATACACCCCGTCGTAGGTGTTATCCGGCTTGGGAATGTTCATGAAATCCGCCTTGACGAAGTCGCAGTCGTCGTGTCGTCCGGTTCTTCGATTCATCGTCTCCCCGCGCGAGATTTGAAACGCATTATTATTCAACCCCGTCACCGACGCTCCCGTGAACGCCGCGATCTCTCGCAGCGGTCCACCGACGCCGCACCCGACGTCCAGCACTTTATCCCCTCTTCGCGCGCCGAGCTTGCTCGCCAAGTAATGCTCGTGCCTCGCGATCGACTCCCGCAGCGTCTCCCATCGGTACCGATGCGCGAAGTGAAACGACTCCCCCCATCCGTACTCGTAAAACGACGTCGCGAGATCGTAGTACTTGTTCACCACGTCCGCGTAGTTCCCCGTGCGCGTCGAATCGTCTTCGTGTTTAAAGTAATCCTCGTACGCCTTCGTCGCCCGCGCGGTGTCGCCCTTCGCGATCTTCCCGCCCATCAGCGACAGCTGCGTCACGCCCTTCGCGTTGCTCGCCATCGTCGTCGTCGCGTCGCGTCGCCGCGCGTCACCGCGTCGCGGTGTGCGTCGCATCGCCGCGTCTCGATCGCCGTCGCGTCGGTCGCGCGATCGATTCGATTCGATTCGAGTCGACCGTCGCGCGCGCGCGCGACCGCACACCGCGGCGATGCGCGGGGTGCGCGCCGCGCGCGAGCTCGCGCTGGCGACGACGGCGGCGGACGAACGACGCGGCGACGCGGGCGCGTCGACGGGCGCGCTCGGCGCGCA
>Ga0181595_10000460_pt1 | contig 44756 bp, 39 predicted proteins | sample 041ome_7_FD_145604 | JGI IMG/M metagenome (GOLD analysis project Ga0181595, IMG submission 145604) | Coastal salt marsh microbial communities from the Groves Creek Marsh, Skidaway Island, Georgia - 041401AS metaG (spades assembly) | ecosystem: Environmental > Aquatic > Marine > Intertidal zone... | reverse complement strand
TCTCGCCCGGCCTGATCCCCGGAAAGCTGATGCCCGGCACGCCGTCATACTGGAACGGCACCAGCAGCCCATGCCAGTGCACCGAGCTGTCGACATCGAGCGTATTGGTGACATTGAGGCGAACAGTATCGCCTTCGGTCAGGCGGATCAGCGGTCCCGGCACGCTGCCGTTGACCGCGATACCCGGGCCGCGCCGCCCCTGGACGATGCGATGGCCGCTGCCGATCGAGAGATTGACCTCAGGCCCGCGCACCTCGTCGAAGCCGGCAGGAATGCGCGGGCCGCCGCGCCCGTGGCTTCCGCCGTGCATGCTGTGGCCCTGCGCCCAGGCGGGCATGGCGGCCAGGCCGAGGCCGCCGCCGATGCCGGTCAGGATGGATCGTCTGGAAAAATCTCTGCGCATGGTTCTTGCTTATCCTCTGCGGCGCACATACTATACCCCCCTATGGTATGCAACGCCATTTTGGAGGGACCAGCATGGCCAAGGACAGAACCCCAATCCTCAACCGCTTGAAACGCATCGAAGGTCAGGTGCGCGGCATCGCGCAGATGGTCGAGCAGGACCGGTATTGCATCGACATTCTCAACCAGATGCAGGCGGTGAAGGCGGCGCTCTCCAAGGCCGAGAGCGAGATCCTCAAGGATCACGCCGCGTGCTGCGTGTCGGAAGCGATCGCATCGGGCGATGCGGCCGAGCAGCGGATCAAGTTCAACGAGCTGATCGAGCTGTTCGAGAAGGTCAAGAAATGACCGCGCGCAAGACCGCCGTGCTCCATCGCATGGTGATGGATAAGCATGTCTGCCCCTATGGCCTCAAGAGCAAGTATCTGCTCGAGAGCCAGGGCTACGCGGTCGAGGATCACTGGCTGACGACGCGCGAGGAGACCGATGCGTTCAAGGTGAAGCATGGGGTCAAGACCACGCCGCAGACCTTTATCGACGGGTCAAGGATCGGCGGGAATGACGATCTGCGCCGATATTTCGGCAAGAAGGTGAAGGACGCGGATGCGGTTTCCTATTTGCCTGTGATCGCGCTGTTCGCGATCGCCGCGCTGATGGCGGGCGCGATCAGCTGGCTGACCATGGGCAGCTTGCTGTCGGTGATGGCGATCGAGACGTTTATCGCGGTGGCAATGTGCCTGCTTGCGGTGCCCAAGCTGCAGGATGTCGATGCGTTCGCGACGATGTTCCTGGGCTATGACCTGCTGGCCCGGCGCTGGCTGCCTTATGCCTATATCTACCCGTTTGCCGAAGGGCTCGCCGGGGTGCTGATGCTCGCGCGGGCGCTCGACTGGGTGTCGATCCCGGTCGCGCTGTTCATCGGTTCGGTGGGCGCGGTGTCGGTCTTCTACGCGGTCTATGTGCAGAAGCGCGACATCAAGTGCGCCTGTGTCGGCGGCAGCTCGCGCGTGCCGCTGGGCTTCGTCTCGCTCACCGAGAACGTCATGATGGTCGCCATGGCGCTATGGATGGCCAGCGGCGCCGCCATGTGATCCGGCGTCAGGCCTCCGGCGCGTGGCCGCTGCTGACGGGGCGGTAGGCGCTGGCGATCCATTCGAGCCGGCAATTGGCGAGCGACTGCGACAGGTCCTCCGATTCCAGGATCTCGGCGATCGCGACCTGACGCTGCGCCAGCAGGTCGATGTCCTGCAGCAGCGTCAGGTTGCGGATAGCCGTCTCCTCGTCCTGGCAGAGCGACGAGCCGACCTGTTCGGTCAGATGCCCGGTAGAGCGCAGCAGATCGGCAATGACGCGCAGGGCCGTGCGGTCATGCAGCATTCTGCGTCGCCTCGTCGGGCGGGCACAGACGTGCACCGAATTCCGCCGGGGGCACGAAGTTCATGATGCCCTTGGCGATGGCGGCGCCGATCATTTCGGGGATCAGCGCGGTGTCGGGCGACTGCAACAGGCAGGTGCCTTCCGCGGCACGCAGCGCGCCCATGCCCGCGGCGCCATCTTCGCCACCGCCCGAGAGCAGCAGGCCGACACCCTTGGCACCGACGGTCTTGGCGAGCGATGCCATCAGCAGGTCGGCTGACGGACGCGCACCGTTGACGGGATCGCGTTCGACCAGGCGGATGCGGCCATTGGGCCAGCTGTCGATCACCACATGATAGCGCGGATCGACCGCGACATGGATGATGCCCGGTTCGAGCAGTGCGCCGTCTTCGGCGATCTTGATCTGCGCGCGGCAATCCTTGTTGAGATTGGCCGTCAGCGAGGCCGAGAGCGCCTCGTCGATCGCCAGCGACACGATGGTCGGCGGGCAGTTGGTCGGCAGGCTGGTGACCGCAACGGTGGCCGGGTCGATCGAGCCCATTCCGCCCGCGATCGCGATGACCTGGCCGTTCCAGCGATAATTGAACGAGGCGCTGAGATCGACGGCGTCCTTGGCCTTGGCGCGCGCTTCCAGATTGGTGCGCGCGGCGGTCAGCACGGTCTTGCACAGCTTGCCCGAAATCTTGGCGAATTCTTCCGCCGTCGCCTTTTGCGGCTTGGGGAAGCAGTCGACCGCGCCCAGCTCGATCGCGCGCAGCGAGATGTCCGCGCCCTTCTGGGTAAGCGTGGAGAGCATCACCACCGGAATGGGGCGCTCGGCCATCAGTTCGGCCAGGAAGTCGATGCCGTTCATGCCGGGCATTTCGACGTCGAGCGTCAGCACGTTGGGGCGCAGTTCGGCGATCATCTCGCGCGCCTCGATGACGTCGCGGGCGGCGCCCAGCACCTCGATATTCTTGTCCTTTTCCAGCGCGCTGGTGAACAGCGCACGCATGGTGATGGAGTCATCGACGATCAGAACACGGGCGGCGGCAGTCATTGGTTTGACCCTTCAGTTACGGGAAATCAGGCTGCGATCAGGCAGCGTCGGCATATTCGATTTCATGGGTGAGGGCGACGAGGTCGAGCACCATCACCATGCGGTCGTCGAGCGAGGCAAGCCCTTCGAGGAAGGGCAGCACCGAATCGCCCGTGGTCGGCGGCGGTTGCAGCGCGCTCTGGTCGAAGGTCACGATATCGCGCACCGCATCGACGATCATGCCCTTGAGCTGGCCGTTGACCTCGGTGACGATGATGACGTGCCGCTCGCCGGGCTTGGACTTGTTCCAGCCCAGGCGCGCCGCCAGATCGATCACCGGCAGCACGATGCCGCGCAGGTTGACGACGCCGGCAACGTAATCGGGCACGCGCGGCAGGCGGGTGGTGGGCGACCAGGCGCGGATTTCGCGGATGCCCATGATGTCGATTCCGAAGGTCTGGCCTTCGACTTCAAACGTGATCAGCTGACGGTTCATTTCTCTTCCCCCAACAACAGGCTAGCAGGATCAGTGCGTGACGCGGCGGACGGCAGCCGCGAGCTTCACAGCGTCGAACGGCTTCACGATCCATCCCGTCGCACCGGCCCGGCGCGCCTGTGCCTTCTTTTCCTCGGACGCCTCGGTCGTCAGCACCAGGATCGGGCGATTCTCGTGAATCGCGCCCTTGCGCAGGTGCTCGATCAGGCCGAAGCCGTCCATGCGTGGCATGTTGATGTCTGTAATAACGACATCGCACTCGTTCTCCTTAAGCCAATCGAGCGCGGAAACGCCGTCATCGGCCTGGTCGACATGGAATCCCTCCGCCGTCAGCGCATGCTTGAGCAGCGCGCGCATGCTGGGACTGTCGTCCACCGTCAGAATGCGGGTCTTTTCTTGAGCACAGGTCATCTTCGGGGTCCTTCTCTCAGAACAGCTCAATATCGCCGTGATCTTCACGAGGCTTGGGTGTGGGCAGGTCTTTCGGAGCCTGCGAGTTGTCGACGATGCGGCAACGCGCCTGGCCATGATAGGGGCGGAAATCGACGCGGCGGGCGGACGGGCCGCCGACCGACTGGCTGACCAACGGAATCCCCTCCGCCTTGAGGAACGAGGTCGCGAATTCGGCATTGGCCGTGCCGATCCAGCTCATGCCGCTGGACATGTTGGCGCCACCATAGAGATGCGCGCGCAGCATGCGGCGGTCCGCGCCATAAGCCAGCATCTCGTTGATCAGCACTTCCATCAGGTACACGCCATAATGTTCGTCCAGCCCGGAATCGTTGCTCGGGCTGGCGAGCAGGAAATGGTTCATGCCGCCGATATTGTTCGAGGCGTCATACAGGCAGCAGGCGATGCAACTGCCCAGCACGGTGGTCAGCTCGAGCCTGGGATCGCCGCTCACGCGCGCCTGGCCCTGCATGACCATCAGGCGCACCCGCTTGTGCTTGGAAAAGTCGATGGTTTCCATCAGCATAGCGCGACACCTCCAAAGGCGACCTGCGCGATGCGATGGATCGGCGCGACCACACTGGCGGCGCCCAGCGCGATCGCCGCGCCCGGCATGCCGAACACGACCGAGGTCGCCTCGTCCTGCGCAATGGTCATTGCGCCGCTTTCGGCCATGGCGAGCAGCCCATGCGCGCCGTCATTGCCCATGCCGGTGAGCTGGATGCCGATGGCGTCGGCGCCCAGATTTTCCGCGACCGAATGGAACAGCACATCGACGCTGGGGCGATGGCCGCTGACCTTCGGGCCGGGCCGCGCGCGGACATACATGCCCGAATTGTTGCTGCCGCGCACTTCCAGATGCCGTTCGGTGCCGGGCGCGATATAGACATGGCCTGCACGCACCGGCAGGTCGGGCTCGGCGATCATCACCTTGGGCGCGCAGACCGAATCGAGACGGCGCGCGACGGCTTCGGCAAAGGCGCCGTTGATATGCTGCACCACCATGGTGGGCGGGCAATCGGCGGGGAACTGGCTCAGCAGCACGTGCAGCGCTTCCACACCGCCGGTCGATGCGCCGATCGCGATCAGCCGGGTCTGCGCCGATCCCAGCGTCTGGCGCGGGGCCGGGGCAGGGCGGGCACGGTCATGCGCCTGCACCTTGGCCTGGGCAGCGTTGCGGATCATCTCGGCAAGGCGACCCTGATCGGACACGAGGATATTGCCGGCAGCGCCGCTGGGCTTGGCATAGCATTCGACCGCGCCGATCTCGAGCGCGCGCACCGTCATCGCCGAGCCGCTTTCCGCCAGGCCCGACACGATCACGACCGGCGTCGGGCGCAGCGTCATCAGCTTTTCGAGGAATTCCAGGCCGCTCATCCCCGGCATCTCGATGTCGAGCGTGACGACATCGGGGTTGAGCGCCTTGATCATGCTGCGCGCCTCGCGCGCGTCGACCGCCGTACCCACGACCTGGATGTCCGCAGCCGGGCGCAGGGCCTCGACCAGCAGGGCACGCATGGTGGGAGAATCATCGACGATCAGGACACGAATGCTCATGCGCCCTCCTTAAGGTAAATAGTCTTACCGATTTGCGTAAGACGGGCAGCGGCAGGGCCAATAACGCGTTCGCTATGGCCAATGTACAGATGCCCGCCGGGCAGCAGCTGATCTGCAAACCGGGCCACCAGCCGTTCCTTGGTCGGCTGGTCGAAATAGATCATGACGTTGCGGCAGAAGATCACGTCGAACTGACGCTTCATCGGCCAGTCATGCAACAGGTTGAGCCGGTTGAAGCTCACCAGGTTGCGCACCTGAGGGTTGATCGTGGTGGTGGCGCCGCTCGACTGGGTCCACAACCGGCGCAGTTCGGCGGGCATCGCGGAGATGTTCTCGGTCGAATAGCTCGCTGCACGCGCGGTATTGAGCACATTGTCGTCCAGATCGGTCGCCAGGATGCGCAGATCGGTGCCCGCCAGCGTCGCCGCCATGCGCGGGTCCTCGCCCAGGATCGTGGTGACGATCGACCAGGTTTCCTCGCCGCTCGAGCAGCCCGCCGACCAGATGCGCACCGGCTGGCCCTTGCGCGCCTTGGCAATCAGCACCGGGGCCACTTCCTCGCCCAGATGCTCGAAATGATGGTCTTCGCGGAAGAAATAGGTATGGTTGGTGGTCAGCGCGCAGATCACCCGGCGCAACTCTTCCTCATTGCCCTTCAGCGAGGCGAGATAATCGGAAAAGGTGGTGAAGCGCGATTCGCGCACCAGCGGGGCCAGGCGCGAATAGACCAGCATCGACTTGGCCGGGACCAGCACGATACCCGCAGTTTCATGCGCCAGCCGCTGAACGGTGGCGAAATCCTCCGGCGAGTAGACCGCCCGGCTGATCCCCGGCAGCGTCTCGAAAGAGAGGGCCTGCGCGTTCACGCAACCTCCCGATAGCTCTGCGTGCCTGCTTCGGCAGCGACCAGGCCATCGACATCGACGATCAGCGCCACGCGGCCGTCACCCAGAATGGTCGCGCCGGCGACGCATTCGACCGAGCGATAGTTTGCGTTGAGGCTCTTGATGACGATCTGGCGCTGGTCGACGATCGAATCCACCAGCAGCGCAGCCTGGCCGGCCAGCTCGGTATCGACGATGATCAGCACGGCCTCGGTCGGATCGTTGATCTCGCCATCGAGATCGAGTGCACGCGCGATGTTGACCACCGGGATGAACCGGTCGCGCGCCTTGAGCATCAGGCGGCCGTTGCCGAGGCGGTGGATCTCGCCTTCGCCCGGACGCAGGTTCTCGACAATGTGCGACAGCGGCAGCACCAGCGTCTGCGAACCCACCGTGACGGTCATGCCGTCGGCGATGGCGAGCGTCAGCGGCAGCGTCAGGATGAAGCTGGTGCCCGCGCCGGGCTCGGTTTTCACCGTGATGCGACCGCCCAGATCCTTCACGTTCTGACGGACAACGTCCATGCCGACGCCGCGCCCAGAGATGCTCGAGACCGTTTCGGCGGTCGAGAAGCCGGGTGCGAAGATCAGGTTGTTGATCTCGTCTGCCGACAGGTTGGCGTCGGGGGCGACAAGGCCCTTTTCGACGGCCTTCTTGAGCACTTTGGCCTGATCGATCCCGCGACCGTCATCCTCGATGCGGATGAGGATGCGGCCCGAACGCTGCTCGGCCGAGAGCTTGAGCGTGCCATCGGGGCTCTTGCCGTTCGCGGTGCGCGTGGCGGCGTCCTCGATGCCATGGTCGGCGGCATTGCGGATGAGATGGGTGAGCGGATCGCCAAGGCGCTCGATGATCGTCTTGTCAATTTCGGTCGTCTCGCCCGAGACTTCCAGGTTGATGTTCTTACCGGTGCTCGCCTGCAGGTCGCGCAGCAGACGAGGAACGCGGCTGAACACGGTGCTGATCGGCTGGGCGCGGATCGCCATTGCGCGTTCCTGCACGTCGCGGGTCAGCGATTCGAGCATGGCGAGTTCGCTGCTGTTGCGCATGCCATAGGTCGACATCTGCTGGCCCAGCATCGCCTGCGCGATCATCATCTCGCCGACGGTGTCGATCAGCTGATCGAGCTTGCGCAGATCGATGCGCACCGATTGCGAAACCGGCGCGGCAGGCGCCGCCGGAGCGGGCTGCGACGAAACGAGCGCGGGCTTGGGCGTCTCGGTCTTTTCGGCGGGAGCGGCAGCGGCTTCCACGGGGGCAGCGGCAGGCGCAGTCGGAGCCGCGGCAACGGGCGCTGCTGCCGGTGTGGGGGCGGGTGTAACAGCGACGGGCTCGGGTGCGGCGACCGGGGGCGGCGGCGCAGCGGCCGGCGCGGGTTCTGCCACCGGCTCGGCGACAGGTGCCGCTGCGGCGGGCGCGGGGGAGGGGGCCTGTGCGGCTTCGACCGCCGGGGCAGGAGCCGAAGGCGCAGCTTCGGGGGTCACACCGCCCGAATCGATCGCGACATCCAGGTCGTCGCCCGAAAAGCCGAACACGTCCTCGATCGCATCGCGCTCGACATCGCCGGGCAGCGTCACGTCCCAGGCAAGATAGGCACCGGCGGGATCGAAGCTGTCGAGATCGGGCAGCGCGCTGGTGTCGAGCCGCACCGTGCCTTCGCCCAGCGAGCGCAGTTCGCGTAGCAGTAGCAGCGGTTCGCCGCCGTTCAGCATAGCGCTGGCCTGCGGCTTCATGGTGACGCGCCAGGCGGGCTTGGAGGGTGCGACTTCGGTGGCGATGTCGTTGAGCATCGCATCGAGATCGAACGAGAGCAGATCGTCGACGTCGGAAGACGATTCGGTGGCGGTGGGCGCTTCGGGCGCCGCTTCGACAACCGGTTCGGGCGCCGCTTCTGCCGGAGCGGGAGCAGCAGCAGCTTCGGCGGGAGCGGCAGCCGCAGCGCCGCCGCCCTGCTGCGCAGCGGCAAGCTGGGCGATCATCGCACTGTCATCGGGCGCTTCGCTGCCCTCGAGCGCCCGTGCGACATGGTCGCCAAGCAGGTCGAGCGCGCGAAGCAGCAGCGACAGCAGATCCTCGGTCATCGGCAGGATGCCGTCGCGCACATCCGAAAGCAGCGTTTCGAACCCGTGGGTATAGACCTGCAGCGCGGTATAGCCGAACGCGCCCGCACCACCCTTGATCGAGTGGACCGAGCGGAACACGTCGTTGACCGCGTCCATGTTGTCGGGCTGGCTCTTGCAGATGGTCAGCGCCCGTTCGGCGGAGGCCAGAGCTTCCTCGCACTCGGCGAAGAAGATGGTACGGATTTCCTCGTTGGTCATGATGGCATTCCATTTCCGCACAGCATGTCCGGATCGGCTCCGGCATTGGTCAGTGTCGCGCGCATTTTTTCAGAAGGAGTGATGGTCAGCGCCTGCCCGGTGCGGTTGGCGGTCTGGCGCGCGCTCAGCAGCAGCTGCAGCATGGCCTGGCCCAGCGCAGTGACATCCGACCCGTCGATCGCCACCGGTCCTGCCTTCAGCTTGTCGCGCAATTCGGCATGCAGCGAGATCGCGCTCGCGCGATCGCACCGGCTGGGCAGAGTCAGTTGATGCATCACTCTGTTCTCCTGTTCCTCAGAATTCCGACCAGTCTTCTTCGGAAATGGTTAATGCTAGGTTTCCTGAAACCATCGGCGTGCGTGCGGCAGGGGCACGGCGGGGTGCCTTCGCGGTCGCAGGCTGCTTGATCGGCGCGATGTTTCCTGTCTGGAAGCGCTGGACAACCTGAGCCAAATCAGTGGCTTCCTCTGCAAGGCTGCGGGCAGCGGCGTTCGATTCCTCGACCATCGCAGCATTTTGCTGGGTCATCTTGTCCATCTCGTTCACCGCGAGATTCACCTGCTGCAGACGCAGCGCCTGCGCCTGGGCGGACGACGAGATCTCGGAGATTCGTGTGTTGATCGCCGCGACGCGGTCGCTGATCTGCAAGAGAACGGTGCCGGTCTCATCGACCAGCGCCACGCCGTCGGACACACCTGCGGTCGAAGCGGTGATCAGTTCCTTGATGTCCTTGGCGGCATCGGCGGAACGCTGTGCGAGCGCGCGCACCTCGTTGGCGACCACCGCAAAGCCCTTGCCTGCATCGCCAGCGCGCGCAGCCTCGACCCCGGCGTTAAGCGCCAGCAGATTGGTCTGGAAGGCGATGCCGTCGATGACATCGATGATGTTGGTGATCTCGCTCGAGGATTTCTGGATGGCGTGCATCGCATCGACCGCGCGATGCACCACTGCGCCCCCATCGGTCGCGGCGACATGCGCCTCGGCCACCTGGGTGCCGACTTCGCCCGCATTCTTCGCGGTCTGCTGCACCATCTGCGTGACTTCCGCCATGGCGAGCGCGCTGTCGCGAAGGTTGGCCGCCTGCTGCTCGGTCCGCTGGGCAAGATCGTCCGACGCGGAGCGGATTTCGGTCGCGCCGTTCAGGACATTGCTGGCGGTCTCAGCGACCTTCGAAAGGATCGCCGAAAGCGCGGCCGTCGCATCGTTGAACGCATGGCTGATGGCATTGGCCTTTTCGCCCAGCGCAGCGTTGATCTTGATCGCATAGCCCAGATCGCCATCGCGCAGATGGCCGAGCGCCGAGGTAACCTCGCCGATCACGTCCTGAAGTGCCGCATCCGATTCTTCGCGTGCCTTGGCATTGTCGCGGAAGATCAGCATCGCGCGGCTCATCCGACCGACGCAATCCTCGAAATGCACATACGGTATGGGCGAAACGAGATCGCCCGACGCGAGACCCTCCATCCGCACCACGGTGTTCACATAAGGATCGCATATGAGCTTCTTTGCGGTCAGCATCACGCCGACCACCGCTGCCAGCGCGAACAGCTCGACCAGTTGGATGCCCAGAAGGCCTCCGATACCGGACAATGTCACGACCAGCGGAATGGCAACCAGCGTGCCCAGCAGCATGATCAGAATGTCAAACTTTCGCCGGATAGGCGCATTGGCAGTGAAATACTGAATCATCGGTGATCTCCCGTCGCAGTGTGGAGAGCCTATGGGACTATGCCCAAATGCCTAACCAGTGGTTTAGATTCAGCCTCTCCCCCCAAATTTAGGGGGGTGGGATCCGACGCGCGGTGTTCCCCCGAACAGTCTGTTTCCTTGGCACCCTGTCGTCAGGCTGCCGTCAGCCAGCTTGGGCAGAACGGACTGGACAGGAGGCTGGCATGACAAAGATCTTTCATCCCGCGCATTCTACGGTACCCGTCTGGGATCTCCCGATCCGGCTGTTTCACTGGTCGCTGGTGGCAGCGATTGCGATCGCCTTTGCATCGTCGGAAGAAGCGAGCCCCCTGGCCCCATGGCACATGGCCGCCGGATATGTTGCGGCGGTGCTGATCGTGTTTCGCCTGTGCTGGGGCTTTATCGGCAATGCCCAGGCCCGGTTCGCAAACTTCGTCAAACCCGGCGCGGTTCTGCCTCATGTCCGGGAGTTGCTGGCCGGAAGACCGCAGCGCACGCTGGGGCATAATCCGCTTGGCGGTCTGGCGGTGCTGGCGCTGCTTGCCGGCACGGCAATGGTCGTCGGCACAGGCATCCAGATGACGGCAGGCGGGGGAAACGAGGATCTGCATGAAATCCTCGCCTTCTCGCTGCTCGGGCTGATCCTGGTCCATCTGATCGGCGTGGTGGTGATGTCGGTCCTGACGCGCGACAATCTGGCCAGGGCGATGGTTACCGGCCGCAAGCCCGGACCCGGGATGCGCATCCCGCGCGAACCACGCGTGCGCCGCGTAATGGCGAACTTTGCAGCGCTGGTGATCGTCGGCCTGTCCGTGTTCGGCATCACCCGTTATGATCGCGACGCCTTCATGCCCGGATCGCGCGAGGAAGCCGAACATGCCGAACATCATGCATCTGCCAGCGCCCTGCGCATTGTCGGTCAGGATGATCATGACGAAGACTGATCCGGGAGCTGCGCCTTGCGTCTGCTGATCGTCGAGGACAATGAGCGGCTCGCGGGGCTGATCGCCGAAGGACTGGGGCGGCGCGGGTTCATCTGCGACATGGCGCCTGACCTTGCTACGGCGGAAGACAGCCTGGCGGGTGCCGAATTCGATGCGATCATCCTTGATCTGGGGTTGCCCGATGGCGACGGGCTCGCCTGGCTGAAGCATCAGCGTGCCCTTCGCCAGCTGGTGCCCGCGCTGATGCTCACCGCGCGCGGTGGGCTGGAGGACCGGATTGCTGGGCTCGACGCCGGTGCGGATGATTATCTCGTCAAGCCAGTGGACATCGAGGAACTGGCGGCGCGCATCCGGGCGCTGCTGCGACGGCCCGGACCGCGCGCGGTCAGCGTGCTGGAGAGCGGTCCGCTGCGCTTCGACCCGGTGACACGCGAGGCGCGGCTCGACGATCGGGTGATCGACCTGTCGCGGCGCGAGGCCGATCTGCTCGAGCTGCTGATGCGGCGGCTGGGCAGCGTGGTGGTGCGCGATGCTATCGAGAATGCGCTGTACAGCTTCAACGAGCCGGTGACCCCCAACGCGGTCGAGGCGATCGTCTCACGCCTGCGCCGCAAGCTCGAGGAAGCGGGGCTCGCCGGGCAGCTGCATACCGTGCGCGGCGTCGGCTACATGCTGCGGAGCGGGTGATGGAGCGGCCGACACCGTCGATCTTTCGTTCGCTCGCGCGCGGCCTGGCGGTGGTCGTTACCGGCGGCACGTTCCTGCTGCTGGGCGCAGTGCTGCTCGCATACTGGAGCAGTTTCGCCGCGATGTCCGCGCCCGACGCGCTGCGGTCCGCGCTGCGCGAGATGGCCGAACATGTCGTGCTTCCGGTGCTGGCGCTGGCCATCCCGATGATGCTGGCGATGCATTTCGTCATGCGACGCGCGCTCCAGCCGCTCGCCGAGGCGACCGACAGGCTGAACGCGGTATCGGGCCAGGACCGCAATATCCGTGTCGATGACGCACATCTGCCCGCGGAAATCTTGCCGTTCACGACCGCCGTCAACACGCTGCTGGGGCGGCTCGAGCAATCGGCGGCGCAGCAGGAAGCCTTTGCCGCCGATGTCGCGCACGAACTGCGCACCCCGCTCGCGGCGATGATGCTCGAACTCGACGGGATGGAGGGGGAGCCGGCGGCACGGCTGAAGGGCGATGTCGCGGCGATGCGGCGGCTGATCGACCAGCTGATGCTGCTGGCGCAGATGGATGCGCAGGAGGCTGCGGCGACCGCGACCGACGATGTCGATCTGGCCCAACTTGCCAGCGACGTGATCGCCCGCACCGCGCCGACCGTGATCGCCTCGGGTCGGATGATCGAGCTGGTCAGCGACGGCCAGCCGCCGAGCCTGCGTGGACGCCGCGAGGCGATCGGGGCCGCCCTGCGCAATCTGATCGACAACGCGGTGCGCGTGACGCCTCCTGCCGGTACGGTGCGGGTGATCCTGGATGACAGCGCCGTCATCCGCGTGTCGGACGGGGGTCCGGGGCTTTCGGAAGAGCAGCTCGAACGGATGATTCGACGCACCGCGCGCGCCGATCACGCCAGTCCCGATGGCGCCGGGCTGGGCCTGGCTATCGTCCACCGCATCATGCAGGTGCATCGCGGATCGATCCGCACCGATCCAGCCTCGAGCAGCCTGATCCTCGATTTCCGGCATTAGCAGCCACTGTCAGGCAACCGTCAGCTTTGCCCGTCACGAGGTCGGGATGGACAGGGCAAAGATTCTCTACGCAACTCTCGCGGCACTGGCGATTGTCGCCGCCTTCGCTGGCTATCGGCTGCTCGGAGGATCGGGTCAGCCTGATGGTGCCGGTCAGGAAACGGCCGATATGCCGGTCGCCGCGGGGGCACTCAGCGCGCAGCAATTGCGGCGCCTGGGCGTCCAGACTGTAGTGGCTGAGGCCGCGATGAACGTGCCGCTGGGCACCGTCCCTGCCGCCATCACCCTGCCTCCCGAAGCACAGGTGGCGGTGACCGCCCCGTTCGACGGCGCGATCATCCGGCTGCATGTCATCCAGGGTCAGCAGGTTTCGGCCGGACAAGCCCTGGCGACCGTCAGGAGCCGCGAACCGCTGCAATATGGCGCGGAGCTTGCGCGCGCCCAGGCGCGGCTGGGCCTGGCCGAAGCCAGCGCCGCACGTACCCGTCAGCTGGTGCAGGAAGGCATTGTCGCAGGCGCGCGCGCCGACGAGATGAACGCCGCGATCCGCGTCGCGCGAACCGATGTCGCGGAAAATGCGCGCATCCTGCGTCAGGCAGGCGCCAGCGCATCGGGCGAGGTCACGCTGCGCGCGCCAATCGGCGGTCGCGTCGCGGCGATGACCGCGCAGGTCGGCGGGCCGGTGATGGCGACATCGGCGCCCTTCGTGATCGAGAACAGCGCCGCGTTCACGCTCGATCTGCAGCTGCCCGAGCGCCTGGCGGGCCAGGTCCGCCCCGGCATGCGCATCGCGGTCCCGGCATCGGGCGCGATGCCGGAACTGACCGGTTCGATCCTGTCGGTCGGCAGCTCGCTCGATCCGGCGACCCGGTCGATCATCGCCAAGGCGCGGATCGACGGCACCCCGCCGCTGGTCGCGGGCAAGTCGGTGATGGTGGTCACCCATCATGACAGCGCACAGCCCGGCGTCAGCGTGCCTTCGCGCGCGATGACCACCATCGACGGCAAACCGCATGTGCTGCTGCGGACCAGCAAGGGCTTCGCGCCGCGCGCGGTGACGGTTGCAGGCCAGTCTGGCGACCGGACGATCCTGTCCGATGGGCTGAAGCCGGGTGACAAGGTCGCGGTATCGGGCATCAGCGAGCTCAAGATGCTGCTGGCAGGGAACTGATCCGATGCTACGCAAGCTGGTCGAAGCCTCACTCAATTTTCGCCTTGTTGTCGCCGGCCTTGCGCTCGCGATTGCGGCGCTCGGAGCATGGTCGTTCGTCAACCTGCCGATCGATGCCTTTCCCGATATCAGCTCGACCCAGGTCAAGATCATCCTGAAAGCCCCGGGCATGACCCCCGAGGAGGTCGAAAGCCGCGTAATCACGCCGATCGAGATGGAGATGCTGGGCATCCCCAATCAGACGGTGCTGCGATCGGTCGCCAAATATGCGATTGCCGATATTACCATCGATTTTGCCGACGGTACCGACATCTACTGGGCGCGAAGCCAGGTCGCCGAGCGGCTCGCCAATGCCACGGCGGACCTTCCCGCCACGGTCGAGGGCGGGATGGCCCCGATCTCGACGCCGCTGTCCGACATGTTCATGTTCACCATCGAAGGCCCGCTGTCGCTGACCGAAAAACGGCGGCTGCTCGACTGGACGGTGCGGCCCGCCCTGCGCACGGTGCCCGGCGTTGCCGATGTCAACGCGCTGGGCGGCATGGTCGAAACCTATGAGGTGCAACCCGATGGCGCAGCGCTCGCAGCTGCAGGCATGACCATCGAGGACCTCAAGGCCGCGATCGAGGCAAGCAACCGCAATGACGGCGCGGGGCGGCTGAGCGTCGCAGAGGAATCGCTGATCGTGCGCTCGGTCGGGGCGATCGCCTCGCTCAACGATCTCGCGTCGGTCGTGGTGCGCAGCGCGGGAGGGACGGTGCTGCGTGTCGGCGATGTCGCGACGGTGCGCATGGGGAGCCTGACCCGCTATGGCGCGGTGACGAAGAACGGCAAGGGCGAGGCGGTGCAGGGTCTGGTCATCGGCCTTCGGGGCGCGGATGCCAGCAAGATCGTCGCCGGGATCAAGCAGCGGCTCGAAGAACTGCAGCCGACGCTGCCGCCGGGCGTCACGGTGAAGCCGTTCTACGACCGATCTGACCTGATCGGCCGCGCGGTCGGAACGGTAGAGAAGGCGCTGCTCGAAGCGACGGTGCTGGTCGTCATCCTGCTGCTGCTGTTTCTGGGCGATGTGCGCGCTTCGGTAATCGGCGCGCTTGCGCTGCCGATGGCGGCGCTGATGAGCTTCATCTGGATGCGCTCGATCGGCCTGACCGCGAACCTGATGAGCCTGGGCGGGCTCGCCATCGCGGTCGGCATGCTCGTCGACGGCGCGGTTGTGGTGGTCGAAAATGTCGTCGAGCGGCTGTCCGATCCGAAGCATCGCGCGGCGTCCAAGCTCAACGCGGTGTTCGTCGCGACAGCGGAGGTCGCAACCCCGGTCGCCTCGGGCATGGCGATCATCGCGCTCGTCTTCCTGCCGCTGCTCACGCTCGAAGGGCTTGAGGGCAAGCTGTTCGCGCCGGTGGCGATGACCATCGTGCTGGCCTTGCTCTCGGCGTTGATCCTGTCGCTGACCCTGGTCCCGGTGCTCGCCTTCTATGGCCTCAAGCGCGTCGAGGGGCATCATGAGCCGGTCCTGATGCGGTGGATCACACCGCTTTATGCCCGGCTGCTCGATGCGAGCTTTGCGCATCCCCGCCGGGTCTTCATCGGCGCTGGCGCCGCTCTGGTGCTCGCGGGCGGGGCCTATGCGGTGACCGGCAGGACCTTCCTGCCGACCATGGACGAAGGCTCGATCATCGTGCAGCTGAGCAAGCTGCCGAGCATCGGCCTCGATCACAGCACCGCAGGCGACATGAAGGTGCAGAAGGCGCTGCTCGCCGATGTGCCCGAGATCGAGGCGGTGATCGCGCGCGTCGGCAGCGACGAGCTGGGGCTCGACCCGATGAGCCCGAACGAGACCGACAGCTTCCTGCAATTGAAGCCGCGCGACGAGTGGCGCCGGGCCGACAAGGCCTGGCTTACCGACCAGATCCGCAATGTGATGCACGATTTTCCCGGTATCGAGCCGACCTTTACCCAGCCGATCGAGATGCGCATTTCCGAGATGCTGACCGGCGCGCGCGGCGATCTGGTGATCAAGTTGTTCGGCCCGGATCTCAAGGAACTGTCGCGGCTCGCCGGGCAGATCCAGGCCCGGCTGGAGAAGATCGAGGGCACGACCGAGGCGATGACCGTCGCCAACGACACCGTCGACTATCTGCAGCTCGACATGGACCGCGTGGCTGCCGGACGCGCCGGGATGCCAGTCGATCTGCTGCAGGACATGATGCGCGCCAATGTCGAGGGCGTGCGCGCAGGTACCGTGACCGAAGCGGGACGCCGCGTGCCCGTAATGATCAAGGGCACCGGCGGCGCGGGCATGGACCCAGCACAATTTGCCGATCAGCTCTATCGCGCGCCTTCCGGCCAGCTGGTGCGGGCAAGCGATGTGGCGCAAGTCCGCCAGGTCGCAGGCCCGGTGAAGCTGGAGCATGAAAACGGCTCGCGCTACGCGATGGTCCAGGCCTTTGTCGGCGGCCGCGATCTGGTCGGCTATGTTGACGATGCGAAGCGCGACATAGAGGCTAATGTGAAGCTTCCCCAGGGCTATCGGCTGGTCTGGGGCGGGCAGTTCGAGAACCAGCAGCGGGCCTCGGCGCGGCTGATGGTGGTGCTGCCGATCTCGCTCGTGCTGATCTTCCTTGTGCTCTACGCGACGCTGGGATCGGTACGCGCCTCGCTGCTGATCCTGGTCAACATCCCCTTCGCTATGGTCGGCGGGATCATCTCGCTCGCGCTTTCGGGCGAATATCTCTCCGTCCCTGCCTCGGTCGGGTTCATCGCGCTGCTCGGCATCGCGGTGCTCAACGGGCTGGTCATGGTCACCTGTTTCCGCCAGCTGCGCGAGGACGGTCTGAGCCTCGAACAGGCGGTGCGCCAGGGTGCGGCGCGGCGACTGCGCCCGGTGATGATGACCGCGACGATCGCCGCATTCGGGCTGGTGCCGCTGCTGTTCGCAACCGGGCCGGGGTCGGAAATCCAGCGCCCGCTCGCGATCGTGGTGATCGGCGGGCTCGTCAGCGCAACGATGCTGACGCTGATCCTGCTCCCCATTCTCTACCAGCGCTTCGGCGAGAGCCGGGCAGAGCGCGACGCCGGCGCGCTGGGCGCTGCCACCGGAGAAGCCGCATGAAGCGCCGATTCGTCCTGATCGCCGCGCTGCTCGCCGGTTCCGCGCCCACGCTTGCCCAGCCTGGCCTGCCGCCCGAGCCACAGGTGCGCGAGGCGCTCGACCAGCACCCTACTGTGCTGGCCGCGATGGCGCGGGTCGCGGCAGCACGCGCCGATGGCGAGGCGCTGCGCGCGGGCCCGCACGAGTTCCAGCTGACCACCAGCGCGATCCAGCGCAGCGTCGATCGCGACGGCCGCTATGCCGAGTTCGATGCCTCGCTCAGCCGCCCGATCCGGCTGCCGGGCAAGGCGCGGCTCGATCGGCAGGCAGGCGCCTCGGGCGTCGCGGCGGCGGAAAACCGGATGGAGGATGCGCGGCATCAGGCGGCCCTGTTGCTCGCCGACTATTGGTGGGACTGGCTGGGCGCGGCGGCCGAGCAGCAGATCGACGCGCAGGCGGTGCAGAATCTGGAGCGCTCGCTCGCCAGTATACGACGCCGGGCAGAACTGCGCGATGCCGCACCGATGGAGGTCGATCAGGCCGAGGCGGCACTGGGTTCGGCGCGGTTGCAGGTGCAGCAATCGGCGGGCCGCGCTGAGCTGGCCAGGGCGCGGATCGCGGCGCAGTTTCCGGGCTTGGCACTGCCTGCCGCGCCGGACGACCTCCCGCTGCCCGAGATGCCGCAGGCAAGCCTTGCCGAACTGCGCGCTCTGGTGATCGCGCGCAGCCACGAGATCGGCGCGGCGAGGGCAGAGGCTGAACGGATGCAGGCGCTGGCCGATCGCGCGCGGCGCGACCGCATCGCCGACCCCAGCGTCGGCGTTCGCGCGTTCAGCGAACGCAGCGGCCAGGAAACCGGGATCGGCCTGATCGCCACCATCCCGATCGGCGGGCGGCACCGCAGCGCGCTCGCCGACCGCGCGGGCAGCGAAGCGGCGGCAGCCGAAGCGATGGCAACGGCTGTCGCGTTCGACGTGCAGGAAATGGCCGATACCGATGTCGTCCAGGCCGATGCGGCCTGGTCCGCCTGGCAACGCAGCCGCGATGGCGCCAAGGCGCAAGTCGCCGCCGTGCTGAAAATGCGCAAGGGCTATGATCTTGGAGCGATCGACCTGGCCGATCTGCTGCTCGCCGAACGGCAGACGCAGGACATGTTCCGAGCCGAGGTGCAGGCGCGCACCGAGGCGCTGCGCGCCATCACCCGCATCCTGATCGACAGCCACAGCATCTGGATCAGCGACGAGCTGTAGCGGACAAATTCCTCGAAGCTTAGGACACCGGCAATGTCCATTGCGACCCGTGGTGAAGCGGTCGGCAGCCTGCTGCAACGGTCGTGTTGAGATTGCCGAACCAGGACCCGCGAATACGCATCTCCGACGGCACCGGTCCGAACTGGGGCTGGAGAAAACGCTGGTTGTCCGGGGCTTTGGCCCATTCGCGAGACGCTCAGCGAATGGGTAATGGTGCCCAGAAGAGGACTCGAACCACTTACACAACTCGCTGGCATCACACGGTTTTCTCAAGGAGTAGCGGCAGACGGCCCCACTTGCGGCCCCACCTTGGGTTCCGCGCACAATATCAGGCTGGAAGGAACCCCCAGCGCGCCATCGCCGCGCCTACCCTGCCCTCGCACCGAAGCTCGCCTCGAAGCTGGTAGGCGTTAGCGCCACATGCGCGTCCAAGGGTGGCCGGATTTCGAATGCCTTCGGGTCTCGAGAGAAGTTCCAAAGCCGCACCAGGCACCATTCTGCGCGCATGGCTTCGGCCACCGCAAGTTCATTGCGGCTGATATGGAAAGGCGTGCGCTCCCAGCCATTGGTCGTCTTGACCTCAATCAGCCTGCTGCGTCCATCGACCTCGAAGCTGGCGATGTCATAGCCAGCGCCGTCACCGTCCATCTCCGACACCCATCGGACATCCCGAGCCAGATCCGACCGACCGGCTTTAGCCAACACCGCGCGTTCGTGCTCAAGGACACATTCTTCTCCGGCACGACCCAGCGCCCTGTTGCGCGCGTCCCTTCCCGCAGCATCGAAGCGATGGGCGATCGCTATCATGCGATCCAGCTCATCTGGCGGGGGAACGTTGCTGACGGTCGGTGGCGGGCCGATCCAGAGCACTGGGTTCTCGCGCAGCCTTCCGCTTGACTGCCAAAGCGTCCTTCGGGTCTGCCCTGACAGCCATTCCGGGTGCGATGCCAGCCACCGCGCGACCGCATCGACTAGCGAGCCCTGAAAATTGTAGGCGGGCTTGTAGCCCTGTATCCAGGTCTCTCCGAGCCCCTTGAGCACCGCGCTGATATTCTGGTGCTTGTATTCGATCGATCCTCTGGGCCGCCCGGTGAGCTGCGCCACCATGCGGTTGTGCTCAGCCTTCGAATACGGCTGACCGGCCTCCTCGCCAGCCAGCATCGCGAAATAGTCCGCGACGATCGTATCGTTCTCGGCGTCAGTCCAGTTGTCGCGCATGGAGAGATCGATACTCTACAGGTCTGGCCCTGTCATTCCCGGACATTGCATTGCATCGATACCAGCAGCGAACCGGCAAGCGTGCTCGCCGGTTCCATTCTGCCTCGGGTCGGCCAGGCAGATTGCAATTCATGCTGGCCGCCGCGCCTCGTTTCGATGATGATCGCGGCATGAACTCATCGACCGCCTCAACCAAAGCAACAGTGCGGCCTGCCAACACCGTCATGCGAAAGATTGCGTTTGGCGCACTCGGTGTCGTTGGCGTTCTGGCCCTGCTCTTCTTCATCCTCGTGGCCTGGCCAAGACCCTCCGCACCCCTGCCCGAATCCGCACCCGGCTTTGTCGTTCGCAATGTCCGGGTGATCGATGTCGCAAACGGGACGACGTCTGCGCCCATGGACGTAGTCATCTCGAGGGGCCGCATCATCGGCATGGGCGACGGCTCCACCGCTCCAGCAGAATCCAGGCATATTGACGGCACAGGCAGCTTTCTTGTCCCCGCCTTTTGGGACATGCATGCGCACAGCTTCCAGCACTCGCCCCAGTTCGAGTTTCCGCTCTGGGTCGCCAACGGTGTTCTCAATGTTCGCGACATGATGGACTGCCCCGGCGAGAGCGATAGCCTGATCGCCTGTGCGGCGGACAAGCGCCGCTGGAATGCCCGGATCGCCAAGGGGCAGATGAGTTCCCCGCGCATCGTCGCGACCTCCAGCTACTATCTCGAGAACCCGGATCTCACTCCCGCAGATGTCTCCGCGCTGGCGGCGATCTATCAGCGCCGCGGTCTCGATGCGCTTAAGGTCTATAATCGCCTGTCGCGCCCCGCCTATTTTCGCGCCGCCATTGAAGCACGCAAGCGCGGCATGCGTCTGGTCGGGCATCTGCCCAAGGCGATCGCACTGCCCGAGGCCATAGCAGCAGGCCAGGCTAGTTTCGAGCATGGCCATTTGCTGGCACGCCACTGCTTCCGGCGCGCAGCGCCGTGGCGCGACGGCAGGCTGGACGGGATGTCGCCCACGGCGATGCTGGAAGCGGTGATGCGCGAACATGACCCCGCCGCCTGTGCTTCTGTCTTTGACCGCATGCGCGCCGCCGGAGCCTGGCTGGTCCCGACGCACGTCACGCGCGAAGAGGATGCCCGCGCCAGCGATCCGACTTTCATCGATGACCCGCGTGTTTCCTATCTCGACCCCATGTCCCGCTGGGCGTTGCGCGATGACCTAGGCGGCACAGCCAATGCCTATCCCGGCAAGCGCGGCGAGCGTGCACTCAAAGACTATTTCCGCCATAGTCTGAATCTAACCGGCGCAGCACATCGTGCCGGCGTTCAGGTGCTTGTCGGCACCGACACCGCCCTCGGCGGCTTCCGCTATCATGACGAGATGGCACATCTTGCAGGCGCAGGCATGAGTCCTGCCGCCGTGCTCCGAGCTGCGACGCTCGATGCTGCCCGCTATGCCGGGCTTGACCGCGACAGCGGCTCGGTGGCGATCGGCAAGCGCGCCGATGTGGTGCTGCTCGATGCCAATCCGCTTGAGGACATCAGCAACACACGGCGCATTCGTGCGGTCTTCATGAACGGCCGCTTGTATGATCGAAATCGGCTCGCCGCCTTGCTCGGCTTTGCGCGCGGCCAGGCTGCCGCGCCGCATAACTGGGCCAAGCTGTTGTGGGGTTTTGCACGCAGTTCGGTCGCTTCGGATCTGTGAATACCCGCAGGACAAGGCGAGGCTTTGGGTGCAAATCAGCGACCTGTAACCGCAGGCCAAATGCTACAGCTTCGGATCGTCGCATTTTATGATCCGCGTATGCCGAGACTGTTATGTTCCAGCACAGCTCGCACTGTTTTCAGAGCTGTATGTGTCATTTTCGACATCGAAGCCTCCATGATGTGCGCGAAATTTCATGGTCGCGGCCGATCTTCGTTGCTATCGCTTCTCTGTGCTCGAGGAGATGAACTTCAAGGCGGCTTGGCGCGATTATCAGGCGCGTGTTCTTGAGGAGATGGATCAGCATTTCTCCGATGGCAGACTTCATGTTGTCGCGGCTCCCGGGGCGGGCAAGACCGTCCTTGGGCTGGAGATCATCCGTCGCGTCGGCAGGCCAGCACTGGTGTTCTCACCGACGATTGCCATCCGCGACCAGTGGGAGCAGCGGCTGGTCCCGCTGTTCCTTGATACACCGCCGTGCGCCGGCACGATCTCGCGCGATGTTGGTCAACCCGCTACCCTGACCCTGACGACCTATCAGGCGCTCGATAGCCTGCGCCGGGCCGAGGAACTTGATGCGTTGATCGCTACCCTCAATGCCCATGGACCGCTTACGCTTGTGCTCGATGAGGCGCATCATCTGCGGCGAGAATGGTGGAAATGCCTGATCGACCTCGCCCGCCGTCTTGACGACGTGCGCCTTGTCGCTCTGACTGCGACGCCCCCTTATGATTCCACATTCGCCGAGTGGTCGCGCTATGAGGAACTGTGCGGTCCCATCGATGTTGAAATCGGCATTCCCGAACTGGTCCGCAACCGCGATCTCTGCCCGCACCAGGACCACCTCATCCTGTCCACACCCACTGACGATGCTCTCGAGCTGCTCGACCGACGACGCGGTGCGGTGGGAGAAATTGCGCGCGAGCTGCATGGCGACAGCGAACTGCACGATTGGCTCATCGCGCACCCGTGGCTGACTGCCAGCGAAGACCATGTCGAGGCGATCCTCGACGCACCCGAGATGCTTTCGTCGATAATGGTCTTGATCGCTGCCGCAGGCCGCGATCTGCCGAGGCCGCCGCTGAAGCTGCTCGGCGTGCGCGCCAGTGATGTCCCTGCCCCGTCGATGTTCTGGCTCGAACGCTTTCTCGACGGGTTGCTGTTTCGGCAGGCTGACAGCTTTCCACTCGACCAAGCGCGACTCAAGCGCCTGCGCGAGCGCCTGCACCGCAACGGGTTGATCGAAGGCGACAGGGTGCAGTTGCGGCACACACGTTCGGTGTTCAAATTGCTCGCGGCGAGCCTCGCCAAACTCGATTCGATCATCACTATCGCCCGAGCAGAGACCGACGCACTTGGCGCGGATCTGCGCATGGTGGTTCTGTCGGATCATGTCCGCGCCGGCGAATTGCCAAGCCGGCCCGACGAGGATTACTGTCCTGCCAAACTCGGCGTGGTGCCGATCTTCGAGATGCTGCGGCGATCAGCCATCGATGAACACTATTTGGCCGTGCTGACAGGCACTCTGGTGCTGATCCCGAAGCGCGCCATGGACACCCTGAAGGCGACAGCGCTGGCTCTTGGACTTGACCCCGAGGGCTTTCGCAGCACTGCTGTGGCTGGTTGCCCGGATCACGTGCGCATAGACTGCCGCTCAGGAAGCTCTGCGGCGCTGGTGCGGGTGGTCACCGCCATGTTTACCTCCGGCGACCTCCACATCCTCGTTGGGACGCAGTCGCTGCTGGGAGAAGGCTGGGACGCGCCGGTGCTCAATAGCCTCGTGCTGGCAAGCAACACGGCCTCGTTCATGCTCTCTAATCAGATGCGCGGAAGGGCGATCAGGATCGATCCTGCTCGGCCCGACAAGGTCGCCAACATCTGGCATCTGGCAACCATCGACCCGGCAGACCGGGAAGGTTGGGAAGGGTTGGCCAATACCTTCGATTGGGGTTTGCTTCATGACGGTGGTGCTTCGGCAGTGTCGGATCTTGATGTTGTAGCTCGCCGGTTCAAGGCGTTCGAAGGGATCGCCAATGGCTCATCAACATTGATCGAGGACGGCCTCGCCCGGCTCGGAATCGATCCGGCGTCATCAGCGGACGCCAGCAACCGACGCAGTTTTGCGATCGCCGCTGATCGTCGTGCCATTGCCGAGCGCTGGCGGGTTTCACTCGGCGAAGGGGCTCCGCGCGCAAGGGTGCGTGAAACTGCGGCTGCCAGCTATGCTCCGCGCGCACTCAGCTGGAGTGATACGCTTCACGCGCTCTGCTGGAGCGCGGCAGGTGCAGGGGGAATGGCCGCAGCCAATGAACTGCGCGGGTTGGATAGCTTTGGCGACTTTTGGATAGTCGGCATGGGAATAGCGGGCGTTGCGACCTTCGCCAGTCTGCCGCGGCTTGCCAAGGCCGTGCGGCTGGCGTGGCGCAATGGCTCGCTCGAAGGGTCGCTGCGCGAGGTCGTGTGGGTTACTCTGCGGGCATTGTTCGATGCTGGCATGGTCGGCCATGGAGACTGGGAGAACGCTGCGGTCGAAATCCGCACGAGCCTTGATGGGCGCAAGGACGTGATCCTGACGGGGGTCAGCCGCACCGCTGAGCGCCAAGTGATGCAAGCCGTCGCTGAGATTCTTGGGCCGGTTCAGAACCCGCGTTATCTGATGGTGCGCCGATCCTGGCTGGGAGCGCGCAAGCGCGTTGATTACCATGCGGTTCCCTCGGCGCTTGGCGCACGCAAGGATGCAGCCGAGCGCTTTGCTGAACTTTGGATTGCAGCAGTTGGGTCATCGGACCTGGTCTTCACCCGCAGCCCCGAAGGCCGCCGCCTGTTGCTGCGGGCACGCGCGTCCTCATTTGCAGGAGGATTCCAGCGACGGGTCGAGAGGCGATCAGTGTGGCTGTAGTTCGCAATGGGTTAGCGTCATGGCTGATCATGCAGGTCGGCCGACCGCAAGCTACCACCCGTCCTTCAATGTCGCTCGCTTTAACTTGAACGCCGGAGGCATGGGCTGAACAACGGCCATCGAGATCTTCGGATGCTGGGTGGTCAATAACGGGCTCAGAGCGACCGGGAGACAGGCTACGTCTGCCTACCCCCTCCCCGGATGCGCCGACAGCTGATCGAAGCTCAGCCCGAACCTCGCAAGATACTTACGCAAGCGGTCGGCGTCGTTGGTTGAGCTGCGCCGCTGGCGGGACGCTGCGAACAAGGTGCGTCCTGCCTCCGACAGACTGGCACTCCGGCGGCAGACGCGCACTACCTCCGCGAGCTGGGCGCGATCGAAGGCATCCACGCTGGCCAGTTCCTCGGCGCTCAGCACCTCCGCCAAGATGTCAGGTTCCGATGATGTGCCGTGCGACCACAGGAGCTTGAGGCGCGCAATTTCCTGATCGACGGTGTCGCGATCGATACGACCGGCGGGGGCCAGCGTCGCCATACGGGTGACGCTGGCGGAGAGGTCACGAAAATTGCCCTGCCACGCCGCCGCAGTGCTGGTGGCGAACGCAAGATAGGTCTCGCGCGCCTCCTTGTTGAAGGTGACGCGCAAGTCCTGGGCGACGGCAAAGCGCTCCATCTCATAGTCGAGATTGGGCTCGATGTCCTCGGGCCGCTCGGCAAGGCTGGGCAGGCGGAAGGTCCAAAGATTGAGCCGCGCGAACAGATCCTCGCGGAAACGCCCTGCCGTGACCTCGGCCAGCAACTCTCGGTTCGTCCCGGCGATGAGTTGGAAGCGGCTGGTCACCTCCTTGTCGGCCCCCAGCGGCAGGAAGCGCCCTTCTTCGACAGCGCGCAGGATCATCGCCTGCTCGTCGAGGCCAAGCTCGCCGATCTCGTCGAGAAACAGCATCCCGCCATCGGCACTGCGAAGAAGTCCGGCGCGCTCCGTCATGGCCCCGGTAAAGGCCCCCTTGCGATGCCCGAACAGCGCCGACATGGCACCGTCGCCCTTCAGTGTCGCACAGTTGACCTCGACAAAGGGGCCGGAAAGGCGATAGCGGCTCGCCTTGAGCTCGTAGATGCGGCGGGCGAGCTGGCTCTTGCCTGCGCCGGTCGGCCCCATGAGCAGCATTGGAGCCGCGCTCCGCGTAGCCACCCTCTCGATCTCGGCGATCATCCGGTTGAACGCCGTGTTGCGCGTCGCGATCCCGCTCTTGAGAAGCGTGGCGCTGTCTTCCTGCGCCTCGGCGAAGCGGCGGGCGATGCTGTCGTAGCGCGACAGGTTGAGGTCGATCGCATTCCATGTTCCCGTCGGGTCGGGAATTCCCCGCGGCGGCTGGGTCTGAAGCAGCTTGCCAGGAATGAAGCGCGCTTCTGCGAGCAGGAACAGGCAGATCTGGGCGACATGGGTGCCGGTGGTGATATGGACGAGATAATCCTCCGCCTCCGGGTCGAAGGCGAAGCCCTGCGCGAAATCAAGCAGGCCAGTATAGACCTCCTCGAAATCCCAGGCATCGTCGAACTGGACAAGATGGGGCTCGACGCGGGTCTCCGGCGATACGGAGGCAATGTCCGAGATCACGAAGCGCGCGAGATCGGCATGCTTGGCACCGTGCAGAAGCACGAGGCGGTCTACCCTGAGGTCCTGATGCATGCACAAGCCGACCGTGGGGCGCCATTTGTGCCAGCGCGAGGAATCGCGCTTGCTGCCGTCCAGCGTGCTGCCCAGAAATCCGATCACCGTCGTGCGTGCCATGGCTATACTGTAGGATAAAACACGATATGAAGCGATAAGTTTTTGCCGTATACATCAGGCTGCCCTCATGCAGCCCACTCGCATAAAATTGTTATTTTACAGCCACATATACGACCGTAGCGGCCATGCTCAGAGATTGGCACGGTCGCTGCAACGCTATGAGCGCCGGGTCCGTCAAACAGCCCGGCAGCGAGCGGTCGGGGTGGTCGGAATGGGCCGGCCACCCCAAGACACCGCCACAGCAGGAACAGAAGCGATGACCATGACCGGATACGAACTGCACGAAGTCGAAGGCGGCGTGCCGATCAAGGCATGGACCCGCGGCGTTCCGGTGGACGACAAGGCGCGCGCGCAGCTCGCTCGAGCGGCGCAGATGCCGTTCATCTTCAAGCACGTCGCGGCGATGCCGGACGTTCACGTCGGGATCGGCGCGACCGTGGGCTCGGTCATTCCGACCAAGGGCGCGGTCATCCCGGCTGCGGTGGGCGTGGACATCGGTTGCGGGATGATGGCTGCACGCACCTCGCTGATGGCCAGCGACCTGCCGGACAATCTCGAAGGCATCCGTGCCGCGATCGAACGTGCCGTGCCGCATGGGCGCACCGCAGGGCGCGGCGGGCGCGACAAGGGGGCATGGGGCGATCCGCCGTCCGAGGTGGTCGAAGCCTGGGCGACACTCGTGCGCCGGTTCGATCGCATCGTGGCGAAATACCCGCGGCTCGCTCGCACCAATCATCTGGTGCACCTGGGCACGCTCGGCACCGGAAACCACTTCATCGAGCTGTGCCTCGACGAGGCGCAGGCCGTATGGGTGATGCTCCATTCCGGCAGCCGCGGGGTCGGCAACGCGATCGGGACATTCTTCATCGAGCTTGCCAAGCAGGACATGCGCAAATGGCATATCAACCTGCCCGACCAGGACCTCGCCTATTTCCCGGAAGGCACCGACCACTTTGACGACTATGTCGAGGCGGTCGAGTGGGCGCAGGACTTTGCGCGGATGAACCGCCAGGTGATGATGATCCATGTCATCGCCGCCCTGCGGTCGCAGATCGACAAGCCCTTCGAGGCGGCGTGCGAGGCGGTGAACTGCCACCACAACTACGTGACGCGCGAGAACCACTTTGGCGAGAACGTGCTCGTTACCCGCAAGGGTGCGGTGCGCGCGGCAAAGGGGACGCTGGGGATCATCCCAGGTTCGATGGGCGCCAAGAGCTTCATCGTGCGCGGGCTGGGCAACCCCGACAGCTTCGACAGCTGCTCGCATGGTGCAGGACGGATCATGTCACGCACCGAGGCGAAGAAGCTGGTCACGCTCGATGAGCATATCGCCGACACGACGGGCGTGGCCTGCCGCAAGGACGAAGGCGTCATCGACGAGACCCCGCGTGCCTACAAGCCGATCGAGAAAGTGATGGCCGCACAGGCCGATCTGGTCGAGATCGTGCATACGCTGAAGCAGGTCGTGTGCGTGAAGGGGTGATCCCCTTCACGCCATCATTTGGGGACGAACCATGCGCGACTGGGTGAGCGAATGGAAGCAAGAGGGACGTATGTTCGTGTGGCGCTATGCCGAGCCGAACCGATCATGGCGAGGCTGGCATTTCACCGCCGATCAGGCAGGCTGCCAGTCAATCCGAAACCTGCTTGATCGCATGCGCGGCGGCGAACCCTGCTATCGAACGCTGAACCTCGCGCCTGTGACCGAAGCTATTCTCAGCGTCCCGAACTACGGCCACAAAACCGAGGGGAGGTTCACGAAGCTGCGGATCGCGTTCGAACCCGACGCTGCTGATCTCAGGCTCACCCCGGTCGGCGAGGCGCTGGAAATGACGGTGGGAAATGCAAGCATCCGTTTTCTGGCAGCGGCATTTGCCAAGGTTGAGCAAGGGATTGGCGATTTCGGAATCTCGCCGTCGGATAATCGCAAAGCAGACCCTTGGATGTTCTGGTGGATGCCACGGTGTGCACGTCCAAATAATTGAAAAGAAGAGTAGATATGATCATCCTCGACGGCTCTGAGGGAGAAGGTGGCGGGCAGGTGCTGCGCTATGCCTGTGCGCTTTCGCTCCTCACCGGACAGCCCTTCATCATCGAAAAGATCCGCGCTGGTCGCGACCAGCCGGGGCTGATGCGTCAGCACATGACCGCGATCGAGGCCGCCTGTGCGGTGGGCGGTGCGGAGTGCGAAGGGCTCGAGCTCGGCTCGAATCGCATCACGTTCCGTCCCGGACGGGTATCGCCGGGCGAATACTGCTTCGCGGTGGGAACTGCCGGTTCGACCGCGCTTGTGCTCCAGACGTTGCTGGTGCCGCTGGCGCTGGCTGACGCTCCCTCGCGCCTCGTGATCGAGGGCGGCACGCATGCCGCGATGGCACCGCCGTTCGATTTCATGGCGCGCTGTTTCCTGCCCGTTTTCGAGCGGATGGGGCCGCGCGTGACGGCGACCATCAAGCGCCACGGCTTTTTCCCGCGCGGCGGTGGACGGATCGAGGTCGAGATCGATCCTGCACCATTGCGCAGGATCGAGTGCCTTGACAGGGGGCAGCCGGTCTCGCACGCCGGAACCGTTCTGTTGGCATCGCTCGACGGCGATATTGCCCGGCGTATCCGCAAGGCAGCGCTCAAGAACGTGCCCGGCTGGGCGGATGACGCCATCACGGTGCGCGAGCTGCCCGCCGATCAGGGGCCAGGCGTTGCCCTGCTCCTCGAGGCCGGCTTCGAGCATGTCACTGAAGTCGTCTCGGGCTTCGGCAAGCTGGGCCTGTCAGCCGAGAAGATCGGTGTGATTGCGGGCAAGCGCATGGCCGGCTACGAGGCGTCGGGCGCCTTCTGTGGCCCCTATTTGCAGGACCAGCTGCTGTTGCCGATGGCCATCGCAGGAGGTGGGGCGTTCACCAGCGTGAAGATCAGCGACCACACGCGCACTGCGGCCAAGCTCATCGAGCTGTTCACAGGGCGGCGGATTCGCTTTGGAGAAGATGGGCACAAGCGGCAACTGGTAGAGGTAGGGTAATCGCTCCCAGCCGGGCGAACGGCCACGCATCGAAGACCATTTTTCGGCCAGGGTGCTGCGCGCATTCAACGAGGGACCGGCAACGGTGCACCCGCGAGAGCCCGGCTGGGTGGTGCGGCAGAAGGGGGGCCAGATGGTGCTCGAGCAGATGACCTGGGGCTTCCCGGTCGTGCTGCGGGGCAAGAAGGGCCAGCCGCTCAAGCCCAAGCCGGTGAACAATGCACGCTTCGACAAGCTGGGTGCCTTCTGGAAGCGATGGGCGTCGCAGCCCGAGCACCGCTGCCTGATCCCGGCTTCGCGCTATGCCGAGGCCGTCGGCACGCCGGGCAAGATGACCGAGACCTGGCTGTCGGTGAAGGGCACGCCGATCTTCGCCTGGGCCGGCCTCTGGCGGACGTCGGACGAGTGGGGCGAGGTCTATACCGGCGTGATGACGCAGAACGCGCCGGAGTTGGAGCACATTCACGACCGGTCGCCGGTGATCCTGACGCCCGACCAGTGGCAGACCTGGCTCACCGCGCCGCTCGAGGAGCTGTATCAGTTCGACCGGCCGTTCCCGGCGGAGGCCATGTGCGTGGAGGCGACCAAGGAGCTCTGGGCGCGGCGGTCGTAACGGCAATTGTCAGCCATCGCAAAGGCCGCCCTGGGGTAGTGAGGGTCGCCACCCCAGGGCGCAAGTTTCGACGAGTCCGGCGGGACAATTCTCGTCTGGGCAAGAAGCATCTTGCTGACGGCCCGATGGCGCATGGCCTTGTGAAACATCCATGTGGATCAACGCCTTGCGACATGAAATCCTCGTGAAACCCGCGCCCGATGCCGAGTGAACAAAGCGATTTTCATACGTTTTTCATGCCGCGGGCGGCTTTTGCCCCGCGCATTTTCACGCATCCGAGGCGCACCTGACGCTCCGCTAAACAAGGAGCTCATATGTCCTTCGATCTTGCGCTGGCCGGCATCGTTGCCGTCGGCCTGCTCGTCTATCTCGTCGTCGTCCTGATGACCCCGGAGAGGTTCTGATGGAGCGCGCATCCCTGTTCGAGCGCAAGCTGGTGGTCCCGGCCCTGCGCGATTCCTTCGTCAAGCTCGACCCGCGCACGCTAGTGCGCAACCCCGTGATGTTCACGACTGCCGTGGTGGCTGCCGTCGCCACGGTCGTGATGGTGCGCAATCTGGCCATCGGCAGCGGCGATCCGCTGTTCGAGGGGCAGCTGGTCTTCTGGCTTTGGCTGACGGTGCTGTTCGGCAATTTTGCCGAGGCGCTGGCCGAAGGGCGCGGCAAGGCGCAGGCACAGTCGCTGCGCTCCACCAAGGATCAGCTTGTTGCCTTTCGCGTCGGTCAGGATGGCAAGGTCGAGGAAATTCCGGCCACCCAGCTCCATGCTGGCGATATGGTGCGGGTGATCCAGGGGCAGCTCATTCCCGCTGATGGCGAGGTCATCGCCGGGGTGGCCTCGGTCAACGAGGCGGCGATCACCGGGGAGAGCGCGCCGGTCATCCGCGAGGCGGGAGGCGACCGGTCTGCGGTGACCGCAGGCACCATGGTCATCGCCGATCAGATCGACATCAAGGTCACGGCAGAACCCGGCAGCGGGTTTCTCGACCGCATGATCGCGCTGGTTGAAGGCGCCAGCCGCCAAAAGACTCCCAACGAAATCGCGCTCACGGTTCTGCTCACCGGCCTGACGCTGATCTTCCTGGTCGCCGTCGGCACCCTTCCTGCCTTTGCCGCCTATGCTGGGGGCGAGATTGCCGTGCCGGTGCTGATTGCGCTCTTCGTCGCGCTCATTCCCACCACCATCTCGGGCCTGCTCTCGGCCATCGGCATTGCGGGCATGGACCGGCTGATCCGGTTCAACGTGCTCGCCAAATCGGGCCGCGCGGTCGAGGCGGCGGGCGATATCAGCACGCTGCTGCTCGACAAGACCGGCACGATCACCATCGGCGACCGGCAGGCGAGCGAATTCGTGCCACTGCCAGGCGTAGCCCAGGCCGATCTGGTCGCGGCTGCGCGCCTCTCGAGCTTGGCCGATACGACGCCCGAGGGCCGTTCGATCGTGGCGCTGGCGGGCGACGGCGATGCGATGCCCGAAGGGGCAGAACCCATCGCCTTCACCTCGCAGACCCGGGTAAGCGGGCTGATGATCGGCGAACGCGCGCTAATCAAGGGTGCGGTCGATGCCGTGCTGCGGCGACTGGGCGACAAGGCCGATCCGACCGCTGCCGCCGCGCTGCGTCAGGCATCCGAGGGCATTGCCCGGTCGGGCGGCACGCCGCTGGCCGTCGCCGATGGCAACCGGCTGCTCGGCGTCGTCCACCTCAAGGACATCGTCAAGGCGGGCATCCGCGAGCGCTTTGCCGAACTCCGCCGCATGGGCATCCGCACGGTCATGATCACCGGCGACAATCCGCTCACCGCCGCCTCGATCGCGGCCGAAAGCGGGGTGGACGACTTCCTCGCCGAGGCGACCCCGGAGGACAAGCTGGCGCTGATCCGCAAGGAACAGGCCGGCGGCAAGCTGGTCGCGATGTGCGGCGACGGCACCAACGATGCGCCCGCGCTGGCGCAATCGGATGTCGGCGTCGCCATGAACACCGGCACCCAGGCCGCGCGCGAGGCGGGCAACATGGTCGATCTGGACAGCGATCCGACCAAGCTGATCGAGATCATCGGCATCGGCAAGCAGCTGCTGATGACGCGCGGCGCGCTGACCACCTTCTCGATCGCCAATGACGTCGCAAAGTATTTCGCGATCCTGCCCGCGATCTTCGTCGTGCTCTATCCATCGCTGGGCGTGCTCAACGTGATGGGGCTGGCAACGCCGTCGAGCGCGATCCTGTCCGCGATCATCTTCAACGCGATCATCATTCCGCTGCTGGTGCCGCTGGCGCTCAAGGGCGTGGCCTATCGACCGATGCCCGCCGCCAGCCAGCTGCTGCGCAATCTGGGCATCTATGGCCTGGGCGGCGTGGTCGCACCGTTCATCGGCATCAAGCTCATCGACATCGCCGTTGCCGGCCTCGGACTGGCCTGAGCGAGAGGACATTTCATCATGCTTGCATCCTTGCTTACCGTCGCGCTGATCGTCGGCGGTGCCGCGCTGCTTTCCTGGCCGCTGGGCCGGTTCATGGCGGCGCTTTTCTCCGGTCGCTACGCCAAGGCCGATACACTGTTCGCACGCATTGCCGGTTCGTCGAAGGACCAGGACTGGAAAGCCTATTCGGTCGCGCTGCTGGTCTTCAACGCGGTGATGTTCGCCTTCGTGTTCGCGCTGCTCTCGCTTCAGCACCTGCTGCCGCTCAACCCGGACGGCCAGGGACCAGCCTCGATCCACCTCATCTTCAACACCACGGCCTCGTTCGTGACCAATACCAACATCCAGCATTATTCGGGCGAGAGCACCTGGAGCTATCTGGCGCAGCTGGCCGGGCTGATGTGGCTTCAGTTCGTCTCGGCCGCGACCGGTATCGCCGCGCTCGCCGCGCTGGCGCGGGGGATCGCGGGCCGCCCGAGCATGGGCAATTTCTTCATCGACCTGCAACGCGCCGCGTTCTGCGTGCTGCTGCCGATCGCGCTGGTCGTGGCTCTGTCGTTGGCGGCATCGGGTGTGCCGATGACGCTGGATGGCGCGGCGCAGGTGACGACACTGGAAGGTGCGGCGCAGACCATCGCGCGTGGCCCCGCCGCAGCCTTTGTCGCGATCAAGCAGCTCGGCACCAATGGCGGCGGCTTCTTCGGCCCCAATTCGACGCACCCGTTCGAGAACCCGACGCTCTGGGCGAATTTCATCGAGATGTTCGCGATCATCATCATCCCGATGGCCTGCGTCTGGATGTTCGGCCGGATGATCGGACGCATCCGCCATGCCGGAGTCATCTTCGGCGTGATGGCGGCGCTGCTGCTGGTCAAGATCACGGCGGTCCTTGCGTTCGAGGCTACGCCGACCCAGGCTTTTGCCGACCTGCCGATCGAACAGACTGCGGGCAATCTGGAGGGCAAGGAACTGCGCCTCGGTGCCACCACCGGCCCGCTCTGGGCGGCAATCACGACATCGACCAGCAATGGCTCGGTCGGCGCGATGCATGACAGCCTGAACCCGCTCGCAGGGCTGGTCCCGATGGCCGGCATGTGGCTGAACGAGACCTTTGGCGGCGTCGGCGTCGGCATGATCAACATGTTCCTCTACATCATCGTCGCGGTGTTCGTGGCGGGCATGATGGTCGGTCGCACGCCGGAATATCTCGGCCACCGGATCGAGGGGCGCGAGATGCGGCTGGCAGTGCTGGCGTTGATCAGCCACCCGGTGCTGATCCTGGGCGGCACCGCGCTGTTCGCGGCGACCAGCTGGGGTGTCGATACGCTCGCCAATAGCGGCGCGCACGGCTTCTCGGAGATCCTCTACGAGTTCAGCTCGTCGGCGGCCAATAACGGCTCGGGCTTCGAGGGACTCGGCGACAACACCGCGCCCTGGAACTGGGCGACGGGCATCGTGATGCTCATCGGCCGCTATCTGCCGATCCTCGTTCCGCTCGCTATCGTCGGATCGTTGATGGCCAAGCGGCGCAGCGCCGAGAGCGCGGGCACGCTGAGCGTGGAAGGCAACACCTTTGGTATCATGCTGCTGATCACCATCCTGATCTTCGGCGCGCTCACCTTCTTCCCCGCTGCGGCACTCGGACCGATCGCCGAACATGTCACGCTGATGCGTTGAAGCCAGGCCAGACAAGGAACACCATCATGAATCATATCCTCCCCTCGCTGCGGCTGTGGATCGCGACATTGCTGATCTGCGTCCTGGCCTATGGCGCGGTTGTCCTGGGCTTTGCTCAGACCGTCGCGCCCTTCCAGGCCAATGGATCGATCATCGTGCAGAATGGCAGGCCTATCGGCAGCCGGCTGATCGCGCAGAATTTCACGCAGGATCGCTATTTCTGGCCGCGTCCCTCGGCCGCCGATTACAACGGCATGGGGGCGATGGGCAGCAACCTGTCGCCCACCAGCGACAAGCTGAAGCAGCGCGCCGCCGAAACCGTGTCGCGATACGCCGCCGCGCAGGACGATCCGATCCCGGCCGATCTTGTCGCAGCATCCGGCGGCGGGCTTGACCCGCATATCTCGCTCGCCGGTGCGCGCTATCAGGCCGGACGTGTCGCCGCTGCACGCGGTCTGCCGGTACGCAGCGTCGAGGCCGTGATCGATCGCCTCGCCTTTGCCCCCGGTGGAGCGTTCGCCCCGGACCGGATCGTTAATGTGCTCGAGCTGAATATGGCACTCGACAAGCTGGGCCGCTAAGGCTGGAAGCGATGAACGAAGCCCTTCCCGAGCGCGATGCCGATCGCTTCCTGCGCATGGCCAGGGCTGAGCAGCAGGGCAAGCTCACCGTCTATCTCGGCGCGGCCCCCGGCGTCGGCAAGACCTATCGCATGTTGCAGGAGGCCGCCCGGCGCAAGGCCGAGGGCGAGGACGTGGTCATAGGGGTCGCGGAGACCCATGGCCGGGGCGAAACCCAGGCACTGCTCGCCCCGTTCGAGATCCTGCCCCGGCGTTCGGTCGAGCATCAGGGGCACAGGCTCGAGGAGTTCGATCTCGACGCTGCGCTGGCCCGGCGGCCCAGCCTGATCCTGGTGGACGAACTGGCGCACACCAACGCGCCGGGCAGCCGCCATCCCAAGCGCTGGCAGGATGTCGCCGAACTGCTCGCCGAGGGGATCGATGTCGCCTCCACGGTCAACATCCAGCATATCGAGAGCCTGAACGATCTGGTCGCGGGGTTCACGCATATCCGGGTGCGCGAGACCATTCCCGACAGCTTTCTGGAAGACGCCGAACTGATCGTCGTCGATCTGCCGCCCGAGGCGCTGATCGAGCGGCTGCGCGCGGGCAAGGTCTATCTGCCCGACACCGCGGGCCGCGCGCTCGCCAATTTCTTCACGCCCAACAAGCTCGCCGCGCTGCGCGAACTGGCGCTGCGCTTCGCCGCGCATAATGTGGACCGCCGGCTCAGCAGCCAGCTCGAACTGAGCGGCGAGCGGGCTGATTTCGTTTCCGGCGAGCGCCTGATGGTGGCGGTCAGCCCCGGCAGAGGCGGCGCGCGCGTGGTGCGCCAGGCCAAGCGCATGGCCGATCTGCTGCACGCGCCCTGGACTGCGGTCGTCGTGGAGAGCGCGAGCGCGCGCGGCGTCGCGGGCAGCCAGCGCGAGCAACTCGCCGACAATCTCGCGCTGGCATCCTCGCTCGGCGCGTCGCTGATGACCGTCGCGGCGCAGGATGTCGGCCAGGCATTGGTCGAACAGGCGCGTGAACTGCGCGCCAGCCAGATCGTCATCGGCAAGAGCAGGCGAAGCCGCTGGTTCGAATGGCGACACGGATCGGTGGCGCAGGATGTCATCCGCCATGCCCGGAGCATTCCGGTGCATGTTGTTCCGCTCGACGAGGCTGACGAAAAGCCGGTGCGGGCTTATGATCCCTATTCGCAGCGCGACAATGCCATCGCCTTTCTCGCCGTCGCCGCCGTCGTGGGCGTGCTGTATCTGCTTAAGCCGTGGATCGCCCCCGGCGCAATCGATCTGCTGCTGCTGTTTCCAGTGGTCATCACTTCGATGTTCCTGCGGATGCGGGCCGGGCTCTGGGCGGCGCTTTGGGCAGCGCTGGGCTATAATTTCTTCTTTATCGAACCGCTCTATACACTATCGATTCACAGCCCGGCGGATCTGGTCACCTTCATTGTGCTGGCGACGGTTGCAGGCGTGATCGGTGCGCTGGCGGGCAAGGTGCGCCGCCAGGCCGAAACCAGCGCCGGGGTCGCCCGGCTCAATGCCTCGCTCGCCCGCTTCGCCGGGCTGATGGGTGCTCTGTCCGACCGTGACGAGACCGCCAGGGTCGCCTGTCGGGAAATCGGCAATCTGCTCGATGTGCAGGCGATGATCGTGTCGCTGGAAGACGGCGCGGTCGTCGTGCGCGGCAATGAGGACTTTGCGCAACTCGAAATGGTCGATGAGACCGCCGCGCGCTGGGCGCTGGAGCATGGCCAGACGGCTGGCCGCGACACCGGAACGCTGGCATCGGCGGACTGGCAGTTTCACCCGCTCAGGACCGCGCTCGGCACCATGGGGGCTTTGGGCGTGGCGCGATCGAGCAACGAGCGGGTGATCCGGCCCGATGACGCGACCTTGCTCGCCTCACTGGTCGATCAGACGGCACTGGCGCACGAGCGGCTGGTGCTGGAAGCCGAAGCGCGGCAGGTCGATGGTCTGCGCGAGCGCGACCGGCTGCGCGGGGCGCTGCTCGGCAGCATCGCGCATGACCTGCGCACGCCGCTCACCGCCGTGATAGCCGCGACCGAAGCCATCCCGGCCGAGGGCGCCTATGCCGACGAGGTGCGCATCGCGCGCAGTGAGACGCGCCGGCTGCAACGCTTCCTCAACGATCTGCTCGAAGCCTCGCGGATAGAGGACGGATCGATCGAGCCGAAATGGGAAAGCGTGGACCTGACCGACATCATCCATGCCGTGCTGCGCGATCTGCGCCAGGACCGGCCGGGAAGCCGCGTGAAGGCCAGCATCGATGAGGACTGCCCGCTGGTGCAGAGCGATCCGCTGCTGCTGCGGCACGTGCTCATAAACCTGATCGACAATGCGCTCAAATTCTCGCCGCCTGACAGCCGCGTCGATGTCGAGATGCTTCTCCACGCCAATGCCCTGATCTGCCGCGTGGCCGACCGGGGACCCGGCCTGCCTGCCGACCAGCACGGCATGTTCGATCGCTTCCACCGGCTTGAGGGAAGCGACCGGGTCGGCGGTTCTGGCCTCGGCCTGTGGATTGCCAAGAACTTTGTCGAGGCCGTAAGGGGCAGCATCGCCGCATCGAACCGCGAGGGTGGCGGTGCGGTATTCGAGATTGCGCTGCCGCTGACAGGGGTGGCCAGGCTGGACCAAGGTGCCGATGCGTAACGACGTGCTGATCATCGATGACGAGCCGGCGATCCGGCGGCTGCTGATTGGCGCGCTCGAACGCAATGCGCTGTCGCATGTCGAAGCCGGCACAGCGGCTGAAGGCTTGCGCCTTGCGACGATGGAACCCAGCCCGCTTGTTGCACTGCTCGATCTGGGTCTGCCTGACCGCGATGGTCTGGAAATCGTCCCGCAACTCTCCGCGCGGGGGATCGCGGTGATCGTGCTGACTGCAAGGGACGCCACCGACGAGAAGGTCGCCGCACTCGATCTCGGTGCGGACGATTTCGTGACCAAGCCATTCGACAGCGAGGAACTGCTCGCCCGCATCCGCTCGGCGCTCCGGCGCAAGGCCGGCCCACTGGCGGACAGCGCGAAGCGCCAGTTCCTCGAAGGCAGCATCGACCGCGACACCCACCGCGTGACCATTCGCGGCGCGCAGGTCGATCTGACGCCGCGGGAATTCAACCTGCTCTGGGCGCTGTCCGACCGACCAGGCCGGGTCATCACGCATGATCGCCTGCTGGAAGAAGTCTGGGGGCCGGCACACCGCCAGGATCTCGACTATCTGCGGGTTGCCGTCCGTGCGCTGCGTCGCAAGATCGAACAGGACCCGACCCACCCCAGGCTGATCGTCAACGAGCCGGGGATCGGCTATCGCATCTCGGTGACCTGACGGCGGTATCAAGGACGGTGAGATTCCCCTGGACGCCGATGGATGGCTCTTGCTGTCGGCACCTGGCTGATAGGCTGCACCCGGATATGGGAGAGGCGGATTTTCTTGGACTTCTCGCTTTGGCGATCCATGGGTAGGCACCATTACGGAATCGGCGCCAGATCTTCCAGCTACCTGCCAAAAGCAACTGACTGGCTATTCAAGGCATCGATCTTTGCTGCGAAGATTCTGCCTGAACCTCCGGCTCCCCTGGACGATCACGCCGGAGCGCAAGGTCATCGCGAAATCTCCGCTCTGGCTCGTTTCGGTCGAGGCGATGGCAGCACGCCGCACCAGTCGCGAGCGATGCACGCGAACAAAGCCATGTGGACCTAGCTCTGTCTCCAGCTCCGCCATCGTTCGGCGGGTCAGCATCGTGCCGAAGCCACCATGAACCTCGACATAGTTGCCGGCGGCGCTCACCCAATCGATCTCATCAGGCCGCAGCATCACGGTGCGGCTGCCTTCACGCAACTCGAGCAATGCTGACCCGGTATCTGTTGGCCGTGGAGTCGCGGGAACAGCCACCAGCCGCCGCGCGATCAGGAACACCGCAATGATCGACAGATAGGTGATGACGTCCTTCCGCAGCTCGAAGAGCAACCGGTCGGCCCAGGGTTCGCTAGGGGCATAGTCGAGCCCGGCAAGGCCGAAGGCAGCACTCCGAAGCATCAGCATCAGGGCCGTATGTGCGATCGACACCGCAAGGCATCCTCCGACATGCCCTACCACCATCTGCCAGATGGGCACCACCGCAAGTCTCGGCGCAAGCATCAGCACCAGCGGCAGCAGTGACAGCCACGCGACGAAACTGGTCCCCTCGAGCACCCAAGCTTGCCATGCCGCAATGGGCCGGCCGAGTGCCTGGCGCTGGTCGATCATGCTGGCAGCGTTGACGACCATGTAGAGCAGGCCGAAGGCGGCAAAGGCGAGCGCAGTGATCACACGGGGATCGCGGCGCGCAGCGCGGCCAACACTGCCGTCCGTCCCGCTATCGCCGCCGCTCGTCACAGCCTTGCCCACCTCTCGTCACACCCGCTCCGCTGGCCGTCATTCTGGCGACGACATGCTGGGCGATGCGAAGCCATTGTCCGCGCCAGTTAGATGCGATGGAGACGTGACATGCAAGCCGCCACAGGAACCCATGGCCGCCAATATGGCCTCGACTGGTTGAGGATCGGCGCGTTCGCGCTGCTGATCCTCTACCATATCGGCATGTTCTTCGTGCCCTGGGGCTGGCATGTGAAAGCCGCCGAGCCGGTCGAATGGGTGACATGGCCGATGATGGCGATCAATCCATGGCGGCTGATGCTGCTGTTCGTCATCTCCGGCGTCGTGTCGCGCGCGCTGCTGACCAAGCTGTCCGGTCCTGGTGCCTTCGCGCGCAGCCGGACGGTGCGCCTGACCGTGCCGCTGCTGGCAGGCATGGCGCTGTTCGTCGCGCCGCAGCCCTGGTTGGAATTGCGCGATCAGGGCGCCTATCAGGCGAGCTTCCTGCATTTCTGGCTGAACGACTATTTCGAGTTCGGAAGCCGCTGGGGGCTTGTGCTGCCGACCTGGAACCACCTGTGGTTCTTGGCCTATCTGCTGGTCTATTCGCTGCTGATGGCCGTTCTCGCCGCATTACCGGCTTCGATCCGGCAGCGCTTGCAGCGGGCGTTCGACGCACTGTTCTTCGGCTGGCGGCTGCTGGTGGTGCCGATCTTCTGGCTCGCATGGGCGCGGCTGGTGCTGCATCCGGTATTTGGCGAGACCCATGCGCTGGCCGACGATCCTTATGCGCATGCCATCTATGGCTTTGCCTTCTTCTTCGGAGTGGCTCTGGCGGGGTCGAAGGTGGCCTGGGCACAGATCGATGCCCATTGGCATGGGCTTCTGGTGCTCGCGGGTCTGGCTTGTGCTGCAATGTTCGTGGCGCACGCTCTCAGCGATCAGGGCGTACCGTGGGAGCAGATCCGATCGGCAGCGCGCGCGGTTCTTGCGTGGGCCATGATCCTGGGCCTGCTCGGATTTGCCCGTCGCCATCTGAATTTCGATGGCCCGGCGCGCCGCTATCTCACCGAGGCGATCTTCCCCTATTACATCGCCCATCAGACGATCATCGTCGCCATGGGCTTTTGGGCCAAGCAGGCCGGTTTCGGCAATGGCACCGCCTTCGCGATCATTCTCGCTGCGACAACGCTCGGCTGTGTCATCACCTACGAACTTGCACGCCGGGTGCGGTGGCTGCGGCCGCTTATGGGCCTGAAGATGATGGCCGCGGCAAAGCCCCATGGCCAAGTGCCGAAGTCAGCGCGCGGCACGGTAGACCTTGTATGATTTCGGTGCACTCGAGCCATACAAGGTGTTTTTAGAACAGCGGTTCGATGCAAGCTCCAACCAGTAAGCAAGGCACTCCGCAGGAGCCCTAAGTTGAACTTTTTGCCGAAACGGGCCGAATCGGCTCAACAAAACAGCAACAAGATTCAACTTGACGGGAATGCAGATGGTTGATCCGTTCAACCAGGGCCGTTTCGGTCATATCTTGGTTTTCTGGGGGTTTGCGGGCCTCCAGGTGTAGGGCAGAAACTTCTCGGAGCGGCATTTTGCAACGAACCTGCCGCATGCACACCACCATGATGACCAGCGCAGGGGTGTGCCAGCCGCAGCGGAGGGGGCACCACGAGGATCTTTACCCATGATGCTCCCCAAGGGCGCTACCAGCCGTTCTCAGCGCGTTCTGGCGCTGTCAGCTCCCAACCGATGTCTGCCCTGTAGCGATGTGCTACGCACGGTCCCTTGCACCGTGTGAGCGCTTCCTCGACATGGGCACGGCCGACGCTCGTCAAGGACTTGCCCCAGCCAGGCTCGATAGTCAGACCGACCTCACCGATCCCATGCTTGGCACGCCAACGCATGAGCACGCCGATGGCTTCCGGGAGTTGGGTAGCGAGGACGATCACCGGACCGTGAGACCGGCTGGTCATGCGGTAGGAGCGGTAGCTGCCATCGCCCCGCCTGCCACCAGGAAAGCCGACGACGCTCATGCCGTTGCCGGTTCGAAGAGCATCGACCCGTCCAGCTGCTGCACGATCACACCAGCGATGTCGCCACGCTCGACGGTCTTGACGGTGAAGTTGTCCTTGAAGCCGGCGGGAGCACCCTTGCCGATCGAGAACCTGCCAGGTGCATCGCCGGACCTCGCGATCCAGAAGGTCACATAGACCGCCGATGCGTGGTCCATGTCAGTGGCTGCGATGCACATCTCCTCGCCGGTGTTATCGTTGCGAACGTTGAAAAGCTTCATGTCGTTGACCTCGTCGTCGTTGTTGATGACTCGGTTTGACATGGTCCCGCTTGGCATGCGGGTGGGAAATCGCTCGGAGCGAATATTGTTTATACATGTGAAAGAACGCGACTCTCATCCACAGGGGATTAGAATCTCAGGGATGATGCCTGTCTCACACCCAGGCGTGGTGGATCAAATCGTTAAACACAACAACAAGGGCGAACAGAAATTGCTTTGGAAGGTGATGGCTGTTTTAACGCCGCAGATTTCATGGTGAACATATTTGCATCGGAGCGCGCGCTTCAAGGTGATCGCCGCAGACCCTCTCGCTTAAGCTCCGAGGAGAGCCGTGTTACCGCCACGACGCGATTAAGGCCGACAGAATACCAAACGCCGGCTGGCTGGTCAATCGAAACATTCCCGCCGATCCCAAGCAAGATAACCAATCGAGCCTACTGCTACAAATCCTTTGACAGAAAAATCGACGCAGTCCGTTCTTCGAAGAAGAACATTTGTAATCGAAATTTTTGATTCAGAATTATATATATAAATATAAAAAAATAATAATTCCACCTGAGCGTGGGTGCTCGCGCGTAAACAGGTTTTACCTGACTAGTCAACCCATCAGACCAGATTTTTATAAACAGCCTCGGCGCTCACGACAGCACGCTTTCAATCTTTGCCCGATCGCTCGGACTTAGCCCAATCTCCTTGACGCCAGGTCTCAGCGCTCTGACGAGCTGCATGACTGCGAACTCGTGCACCGTCAGCCAACGCCTATCGGCGCGCCGATCAGCCGCCGCCTCTCGCATGACGACCAGCTGTCCTTGGCTGAAATCCTCGACACCCATCCCCGCAATGTTCTGGAGCTCGCTGACGAAGTGATAGGCCGGGGTGTGAACGTCTTCCAGCTCCTCCCAATCAACGGTCGGATGCCGCTGGTGTAGCACGGCAAGCAGGAAGCCCCGCTGGTCAAGGTCCAGTGCCGTTGCCAGCTCGCCGACCCGCTCGACAGGTATGGGCACCCTTCCCGTCGCCCAATGGCTGAGCATGACAGGTTGCTTGTGCCCGAGCTGCCTCGCGATCTGGCGCTGACTTAGTCCGAAGCGCTCGGAAGCTTGACGCAACCCGTCTGCCAGCATCCTGGCAGCCCTGCTGTCCGCAAAAGGATGAGGCTGCTTCAACTCAACCCGCATGTTATCGTCTATCCCGCTCATAGCGACTTCATGTGCCTTAACGCACACACAGCGCAACCCTGAATCGACCACAGCATACTGCTTTGCTGCAGAAAATTGTCCGATCGGCACAATGCCAGCTCGACACCAACACCATTGTATGTGATAATACACACACCACCGACGAAGACCGTCGGGCGCCGCGTTGCCAGACCGGCACGAGCCTAAATACAGAAGGAACCAGAATGCCCCGAATGACTTACCGCATCAATGAAGTCGCAACGATGCTTGGCCTCAGCCGCACCACGATCTTCAAGCTCATGGCAGACGGCGAACTCCCTCGCGTCAAGGTCGGTGCGCGCACGCTCATCCGTGCCGCAGATGTCGAAGCGCTTGTGCAGCGCCAGGCGGCTTGAGCGCACCCATCACGATGACGCTGACTGTAAAGCAGATCGATAACGCCGCCCCCGTCGACCGTCCCTAGAAGCTCTGGGACGGTCAGGGTCTTTACCTCATGGTCTCGCCGACCGGCTCGAAACGCTGGCAGTTCAAATACAAGCTTGCCGGCGTTGAGAGGAAGATGAGCCTGGGAGCCTATCCCGCGGTTTCGCTGAAGCGGGCGAGGTCCCTTCGGGACGAAGCTCGCGCAACACTGGCCGAAGGGAAAGACCCGTCGCAGCAGCGCCAGATGAAGAAGATCGCAGCGGCGACCGAGGCTGCGCATACCTTCGGCTCAATCGCGCGCGAATATATCGCCAAGCGCACTGCGGAAGGGCTCGCCGAGACGACCATCGCCAAGAGCAACTGGCTGCCGTCCCTTCCCGAGCCACGGCTCGGGAAAGTGCCCGTCGCGGACATCACGGCGCCACTGCTGCTCGGTGTGCTCCAGGAAATCGGGAACTCTGGCCGAAGGGAAACGGCGCGTCGTTTGCGGTCATTCGCAGGGCGGGTGATCAACCATGCCGTGATCACCGGGCGGGCGACGAACAATCCCGCACCGGCGCTCCACCGCGCGCTCGTTACGCCGACGGTCCGGCACCACCCGGCCATCATCGACCCAGACCGCCTGGGAGCCCTTCTCAGGGCCATCGCCGACTATGCTGGCTATCCCTCGACCAGTGCGGCGTTGCAACTGTCGCCCCACCTGTTCCAGCGCCCTGGAGAGATTCGCACAATGCGCTGGAACGAGCTCGACCTCGCGGCAGGCAAGTGGACGATCCCGGCCACCAAGACCAAGATGCGGCGGGAACATGAAGTCCCGCTCTCCGAACAGGCGGTGGCCATCATCCGGTCGATGATCCCGATCTCCGGCGGCAGCGAATTTGTATTCCCCGCATTCCACACGATGAAAAAGCCCATCTCCGAGAATACCGTGAACCAGGCGCTGCGCCGCATGGGTTATGCGGGCATGATGACCGCGCATGGCTTCAGGGCGACCGCAAGCTCGCTGCTGAACGAGGAGGGACGCTGGCCACCGGACATCATCGAGCATGCCCTTGCCCACAAGGATCGCGATGCCGTCCGCGCGATCTACAACCGGACGACCTACTGGAAGGCGCGCGCGGAGATGATGCAGGCCTGGAGCGATCGTCTCGACGTGCTGAGAGACGGCGAGTTCATCATGCAGCTCGCAGCCTGACAGGGGTTGTCGGTGATAGCGATTCGCTGATGGAGCTGTCGCTCAAAGAGGCTATGAACACCCCGGACTGAAGATGAAGGTGGGGCCAAAATTCGGCCCCAAAAATGGCCCCACTTTCGGCCCCGCTATGCCCCCGGATGGCCCCAGATAACGTCGGACCTGTCCGAACTCGGATTGATGAAAAACGCTGGTTTTCCGGGGGCTTGGCCCATTCGCGAGGCGCTCAGCGAATGGGTGTCTGGTGCCCAGAAGAGGACTCGAACCTCCACGCCCTTGCGAGCGCCAGCACCTGAAGCTGGTGCGTCTACCAATTCCGCCATCTGGGCACGGGGTAGGAGCGCGCCTCTAGCCGGAGTGTTTGCAGGCGTCAACCGCCTCTGGGCACATTCTTCAAAGAAAAATGCCTTCGCCTTCAAACCAACCCGCAAAAGCGCAACTGGGGCGTTGCGCGCTGCGTTCGGGTGTTGCAAAGGCGGGAGCAGAGACGCATCGGCCAGCGGTCCTGCGCGCCCTATGGGCAGCGCGGCACCGGGCCGAAGAGAATCACGGGACGTAAAACATGCGCGACACACTGATCACGATTTTCGGCGGCGGCGGTTTTCTGGGGCGGCACATCACCCAGCATCTGACCGCTGCGGGCGCGCGCGTGCGCATCGCGCAGCGCAACATCCGGATCGCGCAGGACGTCAAGCCGCTCGGCAATCTGGGCCAGACCCAGCTGACCGCCGCCGACATCCGCAAGCCTGAAACCGTCGCGCGCGCGGTGCATGGCGCCGATGCCGTGATCAACCTGGTGGGCATCCTCAAGGGCGATTTCGACGCGTTCCACCATGAAGGCGCGGCCAATGTCGCCCGCGCTGCAGCGGCTGCAGGCGCCCAGGCGCTGGTGCATGTCTCGGCCATCGGTGCCGATGCGGGTTCGAAAAGCGCCTATGGCCGCAGCAAGGCCGAAGGCGAAGCCGCCGTGCGCGCCGCCTTCCCGAGCGCGACGATCCTGCGCCCTTCGATCGTGTTCGGACGCGA
>Ga0181595_10000455_pt1 | contig 45126 bp, 42 predicted proteins | sample 041ome_7_FD_145604 | JGI IMG/M metagenome (GOLD analysis project Ga0181595, IMG submission 145604) | Coastal salt marsh microbial communities from the Groves Creek Marsh, Skidaway Island, Georgia - 041401AS metaG (spades assembly) | ecosystem: Environmental > Aquatic > Marine > Intertidal zone... | reverse complement strand
GGTATTGCCTTTAAAAAATCCTATAAAGATACCTATAGTTGAACCATGTTTAGGTGTTAATAACTTTGTTCGCGCCCTAAAAGGGCAGATCCAGAGCCGAGGATCTGAAATCTGTTTTGGTAGACTAAACCAGTCGATTATTTATGGGTTTCAGTAGATATGACTATGCAAGAGACAGAGTTGCTAAATAGTGTTTTGAAAGAACTGGCTGAGATAAAAAACATGCTCGCTAGATCGTCAGGAGCAGACAAAGTTAATTTGGAAAAGGTAATGCTGAACATTGATGACTGTGCTGAGCTGACAGGGTTGTCAAAAGGTCATTTATACAAGTTAACCAGTCAAAATGTTATTCCGTTTTACAAACCAAATGGTTGTCGGATTTATTTTAAGCGGGAAGAAGTGATCGAGTGGCTGCAGTCCAACCGGGTCAAGACAAACACAGAAATTTCAAAGGAAGTGAGTTCGAGAATAATCAGGGGCCAAAGAAGTTAATTTTTTTGGCCCTATGTCTATTGTCCTGTTTTAAAGACTGTCGGCAAAAATATCAGGAAAGCTCCGCATTGCGTCCCTTCTTCTTTGATCCAAGATATCAGCATAAATCTCCGTTGTTTTCAGCTCACTGTGACCCAGCAAGCGTGATAAGGAATAAATATCTAAGCCCCGCGCAAGCTGGTTAACTGCAAACGAGTGGCGACCGGCATGGAAAGTTACATGTTTGGTTATTCCTGCAAGCATTGCCCAATGAAGTAGCGCTACGTTGGTATAGCTGCTGTATCGCAATGCTTTAAACACGCGCTCATCGTTATCCTTGCGCTCTCCCATCAACCTTACCGCTGAATCTGGTAAGTCGAGGTATTGAAGTGCCGTTCCTCTATTCTGGATTTTTTTCTGCTTAAAAATGATTCGAAAATGGCCTTGCTCAAATTCTTCCACTTCTGACCAAACTAACTTCTGTATGTCAGACCAGCGCAGTCCTGTTGTGCAGCTAAACAGAAAGGCTCGTTTGAGTACGTCATAGCGACATTCAGCTTTTGCCATAGCTTTTATCTCTTCCAGAGTCAGATAAACCCTTTGGTTTGTTTCTGGTTTAACGCTTTTCACCGTCCGAACAGGGTTATCTCTTATAATCCCCTCTTGATATGCCTGATTCAGGGCTGCTCTTATTTTATTGAAGTAACTGCTTACTGTATTTCTTGACAGCAGTTGATCAGATTTCGTCGTTGCACTTTTCAAAAGATGAGTTTTAAAACCCTCAAGAAAGGCTCTATCAATATCTTCGAATGTGAGTTCTGCTCGCCCATGGTAGCGTCTTAGATGATGTCCGGCTGAGACCCAAATGGAATAATTGGATTTACTGCCAGAAGCTTTGCTATCAGTAACTGAGTCGTAATAATCGAAGAAACTGGCAGACAGTTTAGTTCTATCCTCCAGCTTATGCCTTGATGTTTCGCTTTCAAGCAGCCTCTTAGAGCGCACAGCTTCAGCGATCCTTAATGCTTCTTTATTGTGCTCTCGCTCAGCTGGAGACCGTGGTTTGTCATAGATGAAGATGTCTAATGGTTCGTGTGAGCGTTTCAGTTTACGTTGCCCGTCTTCAACGCTGGAACCGTAGTAATACACCAAGCGCAAGGAGCGTTTTCCTTCGCGGTCTGGCTGTCGTTTTTCGATAGATACTTTCATTGATGGTTTTCCCCCATGTTCCCCACGATTATATGGCTGGGGAACAAGCAGGGCAATATATGACCAAAAGAACATAGTAAAAGTAAAAAGAAAACCAGAAAAACGCAGTCACATTTTTGATTTATTGATTAAAATCAATTGGTTGTATTGTTTTCTTTTGGTGTCTTTTTACTTCTTTTTCTTTAAAGTCTATTGCTTCACTTCCCGATACAAAAACTGGAAAAAATCCTACCCAGTAAATCATCTGAACTAAATTCGCCGGTAATTTCATTCAGGTGCTGTTGGCTTAGCCGCAGCTCTTCGGCCAGAATTTCGCCGGCGATAAAGCTATGCAGTTGTTCCTGGCCTATTGCCAGATGCTCAGCGGCGCGGTCCAGCGCATCTAAATGGCGACGGCGGGCCAGAAAGCTGCCTTCGGTATTGGCATCAAAGCCGATACAACGTTTCAGATGTTCACGCAGCGCATCGATACCAGCACCGGTTTTCGCGGATAGCGGATAGACAGGCACGGTGGCCAGTTCGTCCGGTTGCAGACTTTCGCCGGTCAGATCGGCCTTGTTGCGGATCACGGTAATGCCTAAACCTGGCGGCAGGCGATCGATAAACTCCGGCCAGATAACATGAGGATCGGTATCAGCAGTAGTGGTGCTGTCGACCATAAACAGTACCCGATCCGCCTTGGCAATTTCCTGCCAGGCACGGGCAATGCCGATTTTCTCTACCTGATCCTCGGTATCACGCAAGCCGGCGGTATCGATAATATGCAGCGGCATACCGTCGATATGAATATGTTCGCGCAATACATCGCGGGTGGTACCGGCAATCTCGGTCACTATAGCGGCTTCGCGGCCGGCGAGGGCATTCAGTAAGCTGGATTTACCGGCATTGGGTCGCCCGGCGATGACCACCTTCATGCCTTCGCGCAGAATACTGCCCTGGGTGGCTTGTTTTCTGACCTGTGCCAAATCGTCGATAATCTCGGCCAGATCGGCGGCAACCTTGCCGTCAGACAAGAAATCGATTTCTTCATCCGGGAAGTCAATGGCGGCTTCGACATACATCCGCAAGTGAATCACTTTTTCGACCAGCTGATGAATGCGCTTGGAAAACTCACCCTGTAACGATTGCATGGCGCTGCGTGCGGCCTGCTCGCTGCTAGCGTCAATCAGATCGGCTATGGCTTCGGCTTGTGCCAAATCCAGCTTGTCATTTAAAAAGGCGCGCTCAGAAAACTCACCCGGGCGGGCGATCCGCACATTTGGCGTCTGCAACACCTGGCGCAGTAACATATCCAGCAATACCGGACCACCATGGCCCTGCAGCTCCAGCACATCTTCACCGGTAAAGGAATTCGGGCCGGGGAAGTACAAGGCGATGCCCTGGTCCAGTACCTGGTCTGTTGCGAAAAACGGCAGATATTCGGCATAGCGCGGTTTAGGCAGGCGTTTTAGAATAGCAGCGGCCACGGTTTTACAGTCCGGGCCGGAGATCCGGATAATGCCAACACCGGCCCGTCCGGGGGCGGTGGCGACTGCGGCAATGGTATCGGTACTAAACATCTTGACCTCGGTTAAACAAAAAAGCCTGTCAGACATCGCTAACAGGCTCTGGTGTGACTACTGCTGTAGGAACAGATTAGGCTTTACGCGTATGTATGCCTTTCTTTTCCATACCTTTATAGATATACAGCATCTGAGCCAGCGAAATCAGGTTACTGACTAACCAGTACAGTACCAGACCACTCGGGAACCAGAAGAAGAAGATTGAGAACACCACTGGCATCCACATCATCAGTTTCTGTTGCAGCGGGTCTGTAACCTGCATTGGTGTCAGTTTTTGCATCATAAACATACTGATACCAAAGAGTACCGGCAACACATACAGTGGATCTTTGGCTGATAAATCCGTGATCCACAACATGAATGGGGCATGTCGCAGCTCGACACTCTCGACAAATACCCAGTATAACGCCAGGAAAATCGGCATCTGGATCAGCATCGGTAAACAGCCACCCATCGGGTTAACTTTTTCTTTGCGGTACAGCTCCATCATGGCCGGGCCCATTTTCTGGCGGTCATCTTTGTAGCGAGACTGAATTTCTTCAATCTTTGGCTTCAGATTGCGCATCTTAGCCATAGATTCATATTGGATCTTGGTCAGTGGATACATTAAACCTTTTACGATCAGGGTGATGATAATAATGGCGACACCCCAGTTGCCAACAAAGCCCTGGATAAAGGTCAGTAACCAGAACAGTGGTTGTGAAATAAACCACAGGAAACCGTAATCGACAGTCAAATCCAGACCATTCGCCAATTGTGCCAGGTTATCCTGATCTTTCGGGCCGGCATAGAACACCGCATTAATTGTTGCAGTCTGACCCGGATCGATATCCAGTGGATTACTCAGCGCACCGATCACACCTTTATTACCGCCGTGGATGCGACTATATAACTGGTGTGTGCTAGCCTGATCAGGTACCCAAGCCGATACGAAGTAGTGTTCCAGCATGGCGACCCAACCGCCGGTTGTGGTAACTGTCAGGTTGTTTTTCTGCATATCGCTGAAGTCGTACTTTTTATAGCGCTCTTCAGCACTACCAAAAGCGGCACCGCGATAAATGGGCATAAACATACTGCTACTTTCGCCATTATCGATATTTTGCAGTAGGTGTTGATAGGCCTGAACTGTTTTAACTTCGGCACTGTTATTCAGTATTTGATATTCTACCCGGACATCATATTTACCCGCGGTAAAAATAAAACGCTTTTCGATTTGCAGACCGTTGTGCTCTAAACGTAGTGGTACAGTCAGGGTATCGCCGTTCAGACGGTACTCACTGGCTTCACTCTGGTATAGTGGCCGGCCGTTACGGTCAGGGCCATCGCGGGCGATTAAACCGGATTGCGCGACATACTCAAAAGCACCAATTTGCCGCATCAGCACATAAGGGTCCTGACTGTCTTTAGTCAGCGCATACTGTGGTAATTTCAGGCTGACGATATCGCCACCGCGTGGGTCAATTTCCAGTTCCAGCACATCAGTGCTGACTTTGATCCGCCGGGCAACGGCTTCGGTTGGCGTGGTGGCTTGCGGTGTTTCCGGGCTATCCATAATCAGGGACGCGGAACTGTTATCGTTGCTGACTTGTTGTTGAGTAACAGGTGCAACTACCGGCTTAGGGCCATAATCTTTTTGCCATTCCTGCCAGAGGAAAAAACTGACGATTGCCAGGGCAATTATTAGAAAACTGCGTTGTGAATCCATGTGTTAGCTTTTCTCATTATGCTTTTCAGGAACGGGATCTTCACCGCCCGGGTGAAGCGGATGGCATTTTAATATGCGTCTACCGGCTAACCAAGCCCCTTTCACAGCACCAAAGCGTTGAATCGCCTCTATCGCATAATGCGAACAGGTGGGGTGAAAACGACAGCGAGGCCCCAGCAACGGGCTAATCAGTAATTGATAACCACGCACTACGCCCAGCATTAACCAGATAACAAAGCGGTGTACTGGCGAGCGATCTTTTGCCATAGCCGTTCCAGTTGTTTCAGTAATTCATCATTCGGGGTATTGCTGATATCACCCTTTACCATGAGTACCAGATCAACAGCAGGAAGCTGGTGCTGATGTAAACGAAAGCTATTTCGCACACAACGTTTGATACGATTACGCTGTACGGCTAATTTAACACGTTTTTTGGCGATAGTAAGGCCAATTCTTGGCTGGGTTAACTGATTTGGCTTAACAAGGATGGTAAACAGGGGGGAAGCAACCCGAAACGGGTTCTGGAAAACATTATCAAACTGACTGGGAGTTAGTAGTCTTAACTCCCGGCCGAATTTGTAGCTGACCACGCAGCGTTTAACCGCCAGCTTAGGCAGTTAAACGTTTGCGGCCTTTAGCACGACGACGTGCTAACACCTGACGACCATTTTTAGTGGCCATACGGGCACGGAAACCGTGGTTGCGCTTGCGTTTTAACACGCTTGGTTGAAAGGTTCTTTTACTCATAACTTCATCCGTCCGGTCGAAATATTTACTAAGGGTACCTGTGTTTTAGCAAATACACCAAAACGCAGCTGACAAAAATGAGCGCGAATTTTAAGTAGTTCGGCTACTAAAGTCAATGCGATCCTACAGGAAAAGTGCGATCCATACTGTTGTGATCCGGCTTTTTAGAAAGTTTTCCACAGGTAGGGTAGTTAAAACAGAATAAATTGTGAGTTATTTGCTTTTCTACGCATAAATACTAAGGTCTGCTGTGATCTATTCTTAAATAGAATAAGCAGTAAATATACAATAAATACAATAGTATAAATATCTTTTTGGCTGAATGCCGAGTTTTTTAAAAAGTCAATCTTGCAGTTGTGGATAAGATAGTACGATAATGCCGGTCTGGCGTTTTGCACCAGCCTTAATCATTACTTATAACTCAGGCTTCAGGAGAGACGGTGTACCAGTCCGTTTGGCAAAATTGTCTGCAGGCATTGCAGGCCGAGCTACCCGCACAACACTTTAGTATGTGGATCCGCCCGCTGCAGGCTGATAGTTCAGCTGATGCGCTAACTTTGTACGCGCCTAATCGCTTCGTGCTGGATTGGGTGCGTGAAAAATATTTAAACCGGATCCTTGAGCTGATCCGGGATTATTGCGGCGACAATGCACCACGCTTACGCTTTGATGTTGGCAGTAGCACGCAGACGGCCAGAGTGAGTATGCCGAGCCAGATGCCAGCCAAAGCTGCACCTGAAGCCCCTGCTGCCGAACCGGAAATACCAGAACCTGCCCCAAAAAGCATAGTGCGCTCTAATGTTCGTACCAACTATACCTTTTCTAACTTCGTTGAAGGTAAGTCGAATCAGCTGGCGCGGGCCGCAGCATCGCAGGTGGCTGATAATCCGGGTACTGCCTATAACCCGCTGTTTATTTATGGCGGTACTGGCTTGGGTAAAACCCACTTATTACACGCGGTAGGTAACGGTATTCTGGCGAAAAAGCCTGATGCCAAGGTGATCTATATGCATTCTGAGCGCTTTGTGCAGGATATGGTGAAAGCGCTGCAGAATAATGCTATCGAAGAATTTAAGCGTTACTATCGCTCGGTTGATGCCTTGCTGATTGACGATATCCAGTTTTTTGCCAATAAAGAGCGCTCGCAGGAAGAATTCTTCCATACCTTTAATGCCCTGTTAGAAGGTAATCAGCAGATCATTTTAACCAGCGATCGTTATCCAAAAGAGATCGACGGGGTGGAAGATCGGCTGAAATCCCGTTTTGGCTGGGGTTTGACGATTGCGATCGAGCCGCCAGAGCTGGAAACCCGGGTCGCGATCCTGATGCGTAAAGCGCAGGAAAACCAGATCCGCTTGCCGGAAGAGGTGGCGTTCTTTGTTGCAAAACGGCTTCGTTCCAATGTTAGGGAATTGGAGGGTGCCTTAAACCGGGTGATAGCCAATGCCAACTTTACCGGCCGGCCCATTACCATTGATTTTGTGCGCGAAGCACTGCGTGATTTGCTGGCATTGCAGGACAAGCTGGTCACCATTGAGAATATTCAGAAAACGGTAGCCGAGTATTATAAAATCCGGGTGGCGGATCTTTTATCCAAGCGCCGTTCCCGCTCGGTTGCCCGGCCGCGGCAAATGGCGATGGCGTTGGCGAAAGAGCTGACTAACCATAGCTTACCGGAAATTGGCGATGCCTTTGGTGGCCGTGACCATACTACGGTATTACATGCTTGCCGCAAGATTGAGTCTTTGAAAGAAGAAACTCATGAAATTAAAGAAGATTTCCAAAATTTAATTCGTACTTTGTCCTCTTAACAGGGTGTTGTTATGCAATTTCTGATCAACCGTGACGCTTTACTTAAACCATTACAAATGGTCTCTGGTGCCATTGAGCGGCGGCATAACCTGCCGATCTTATCCAATGTGCTGCTGGACGTTACGGCTGATACTTTGTCGCTGACCGGTACCGATCTGGAAGTCGAGTTGGTGGCCAGCACCGAGCAGCTACAGATCCAAAGTCCTGGCCGGATTACCGTGCCGGCAAAAAAGCTGCTGGATATTTGTCGCAGCTTGCCGGAGCAAAGTGATATTCAGGTCGCGGTACAAGGCGAGAACTGTGTTCTGACCAGTGGTAAAAGTAAGTTTACCCTGTCGACCCTGAGTGCTGCCGAGTACCCGAATTTAGAGAGTTGGCAAGGCGAGGTTGAGATTAACCTCAGCCGGCAGCAACTACGTAAGTTATTAGAAGACACCGCGTTCTCGATGGCGAATCAGGACGTACGTTATTATTTAAATGGCTTGTTGTTTGAAGTCGACAACGGCACCTTAACGGCAGTGGCCACTGATGGTCACCGACTGGCGATGAGCACGCTGGCGTTACCAGCCGTCAGCGGTCAACAGAAGCAAATTATTATTCCACGCAAAGGTGTGTTGGAGATTATGCGCTTGCTGGCCAACGACGAGCAGCAAGTCAGCCTCAGTTTAGGGCAGAATCATATCCGTTTAACCGACAGTAGCTTTAGTTTTAGCAGTAAGCTGATTGATGGCCGCTTCCCGGACTATCGCCGCGTCTTGCCACGTAACAGCACTAAGCTGGTGACTGCGCATCGCTCGGTGTTAAAGGATGCCTGTATCCGGGCGTCCATTTTATCGAATGAAAAGTATCGTGGTGTGCGTTTTACGCTCAGTAATCACGAAGTTCAAATAGTTGCCAATAACCCTGAACATGAGCAAGCGGAAGAAGTAATCGAAGTCGAGTATCAGGGCGACACCCTTGAGATTGGCTTTAACGTTGGCTATTTGCTGGATGTATTAAATACTCTGGCGACCGATTTGGTGATCTTGCATCTGAACGATTCTAATTCCAGCGCTCTGATTGAAGGGGTCGGCAACAATGGCGCGGCCTATGTTGTGATGCCGATGCGTCTCTGATTTTATTCCGTTATGTCGCTGCTATTGCTGCAGGCGCAACAATTTCGCAATTTTGCGGAACTCAGTTTGCAGCCACATCCACAATTTAACCTGTTGGTTGGTGAAAACGGCAGCGGTAAAACCAGCTTGCTGGAAGCGATTTATTATCTGGCACATGGCCGCTCTTTTCGCACCAGCCGCCATCAGCGCTTAATTCAGCATGATGAGCCGGCCTTTGTATTGCATGCCAAAGTCAGTAGTGCGGAGCAAGTACATAGTATTGGCATTCAGCGAGAACGGACTGCCGATTTACAGCTGCGCTTAAATGGCTCTGCCCAGTGTCGTCTGGCGGATATTGCTGAGTTGTTGCCGGTGCAGTTGTTAACGCCGGACAGTTTTAAGTTGTTTTTTGGCGGACCTAAGGAGCGGCGGCAGTTTTTTGATATGGGTGTGTTCCACGTGGAACAACATTTTTTTGCTGTCTGGTTGCAGTTTAGCCGGGTACTTAAACAACGTAACGCGCTGCTAAAGCAAAGTCGCCAGTATAACCAGCAATTTGAATACTGGGATGCGCAGTTTGTGCAACTGGCCTGGCAACTGCAGGCGCTGCGCCAACACTATATTAGCTTGTTGCAAAATGCTTTTGCGGCATTAACCGATCAGGATAGCTTGCTGTCGACAGTGAGCTTACAGCTTTATGCCGGCTGGCCGGAGAAGCTGCAGACTAGTGCTGAATTGCAGGAGTTGTTAAGCCAAAGTTTTCAGCAAGATTTGCGGCTGGGCTTTACCCAATATGGGCCGCAAAAAGCTGATCTGCGTCTGCGTAGCGCCGGCCATTCGGTTGAAGAAGTATTATCCCGCGGCCAGCTAAAAGTGTTATTATTTGCGCTTAAAGTTGCCCAAAATAACCTGATCGCAGGGAGTGGGCTAAAGCAGCCGATACTATTGATTGATGATCTGGCGTCGGAACTCGACCCCGGTTCAACAAAAAAGATTTTTGATTTTTTAACTAATATTAATTCACAGGTTTTTATAACTGCAATTAATGCTGACCAGGTGACACCCTTTATTGCTGCCGATTGCCGGCAAGTGTTTCACGTGGAACATGGTCAGATAACCAGCACGGACAGATAACGATGGCCGAAGAGCATAACTACGATTCCTCCAGTATTAAAGTATTAAAAGGTCTGGACGCCGTCCGGAAAAGACCAGGGATGTATATCGGTGATACCGACGATGGTACCGGTTTACACCATATGGTGTTCGAGGTAGTGGATAACTCTATCGACGAAGCCCTGGCCGGCTACTGCACAGATATCTGGGTTACCATCCACAGTGATAACTCGGTCTCGGTACGTGATAACGGCCGTGGCATTCCTACTGATATGCACGAAGAAGGCGTGTCTGCGGCTGAAGTTATTATGACGGTACTGCATGCCGGCGGTAAGTTTGATGACAACTCCTATAAAGTGTCTGGCGGCTTACACGGTGTCGGTGTTTCGGTCGTTAACGCCCTGTCTGATGTACTAGAGTTGACTATCCGTCGTAAAGGGCAGGTACACAGCCAGATCTATCATCTGGGTGTACCGCAAGCACCATTAGCCGTCATTGGCGAAACAGAAGACAGTGGCACGGCAATTCGGTTCTGGCCTAGCCCGACCATCTTTTCTGATATCAATTTCCACTATGACATTCTGGCAAAGCGGCTACGGGAGCTGTCATTCCTGAATTCTGGCGTCAGCATTATTCTGACCGACGAGCGCACGGATAAGACGGATCACTTTAAGTACGATGGCGGTATTGAAGCCTTTGTACAGTACCTAAACCGCAGCAAGACCAGTATTCACCCTAAGGCGTTCTATTTTACTGATCAGCGCGAAGACGGTATTGCGGTTGAAGTGGCAATGCAGTGGAACGATAGCTATCAGGAAAATGTATTCTGCTTTACCAACAATATTCCGCAGCGTGACGGTGGTACTCACTTAGCCGGTTTCCGCGGAGCCTTGACGCGGGTATTGAATACCTATATCGATCAGGAAGGCTACGCTAAGAAAATGAAGGTACAGGCCTCAGGCGACGATGCCCGCGAAGGCTTAACCGCAGTAATTAGCGTTAAGGTACCGGATCCAAAATTCAGCTCACAAACCAAAGATAAACTGGTATCCAGTGAAGTGCGCTCGGCAGTAGAAAGCGTGATGGCGGAAAAGCTGAACGAATATCTGCTGGAAAACCCGGGTGATGCCAAGATTATCGTGGGAAAAATAGTGGATGCGGCCCGTGCCCGTGAAGCGGCCCGTAAAGCCCGTGAAATGACACGTCGTAAAGGCGCGCTGGATATTGCTGGCTTACCCGGCAAACTGGCCGACTGTCAGGAAAAAGACCCAGCCTTATCTGAACTCTATATCGTCGAGGGTGACTCTGCGGGTGGTTCTGCCAAGCAGGGCCGTAACCGGAAAAACCAGGCCATCCTGCCATTAAAAGGTAAGATCCTGAACGTGGAAAAGGCGCGCTTCGACAAGATGCTATCGTCGCAGGAAGTCGGAACCTTGATTACGGCCTTAGGCTGTGGCATTGGCCGCGAAGAATATAACCCGGATAAAACCCGTTACCACAGTATCGTACTAATGACCGACGCCGACGTCGACGGCTCGCACATCCGTACTCTGTTACTGACCTTCTTCTATCGCCAAATGCCTGAGCTGATTGAGCGTGGCTATATCTATATTGCGCAGCCGCCACTGTATAAAGTTAAAAAAGGCAAGCAAGAGCAATATATCAAGGACGAACCGGCGCTGGTGCAATATCTGACCACCTTGGCATTGGATGAGGCTTCATTACATGTGAACGAAAATGCGCCGGGGATCAGTGGCGAAGCGCTGGAGAAACTGGTGCAGCAGTATCATAAGGTGATGGCGGTTATCGAGCGCCTAAGCCGCAAGATCCCGGTTAACCTGTTAACCGAACTGATCTACGTTACCGGTTTAACCGCCGAGCTGATGAAAGACCAAGCCGCCGTTGAAGCCTGGGTAAAAACTCTGGCCAAACGCCTGGATGATAAAGAAGGTGACGGTTCAATCTACAAGTACGATGTGATTGAAGATCGTGAGCGCCACCTATTCCAGCCGAAGGTGATTATCCGTCAGCATGGTATCGATAACGAATACCTGCTGCATCATGACTTTATTAGCTCACGGGATTACCTGAGTCTGGTTGCACTCGGTGATGAAATTCGTGACCTGATTGAAGAGGGTGGCTATATCCGCCGTGGTGAAAAGGTGAAGCCGGTTGAAACCTTTAAAGACGCCCTGGATTGGTTAATGACCGAGTCCAAGCGTGGTCTCTACATTCAACGCTATAAAGGTCTGGGTGAAATGAACCCGGAACAACTGTGGGAAACCACCATGGATCCACAAAACCGCCGCATGTTGCAGGTAACCATTGAAGATGCTATTGGCGCCGATCAATTGTTTGCCACCCTGATGGGGGATCATGTTGAGCCAAGGCGCGCCTTTATTGAAGAGAACGCGCTGTACGTCGCTAACCTCGACGTCTGATAAATATTAAACGGGGGCAGCTTTGCCCCCTTAGTCATTTAAAGTGAGTCTGTTGCGCCATGCATAAGTACGATATTAAAACCTTTCAGGGGCTAATTTTAGCCCTGCAGGACTACTGGGCACGCCAGGGCTGCGTTATCGTGCAGCCGCTGGATTTAGAAGTTGGCGCCGGTACCTTCCATCCAATGACCTTTTTACGTTCACTGGGGCCAGAGCCGACAAACGTCGCTTATGTGCAGCCATGCCGTCGGCCAACCGACGGCCGTTATGGCGAAAACCCAAACCGGCTGCAGCATTACTACCAGTTCCAGGTGATCTTAAAGCCGTCACCAGACAATATTCAGGAGCTGTATCTGGGCTCGCTGCGGGAGCTGGGGATTGATACCCTGGTACACGATATCCGCTTTGTGGAAGATAACTGGGAATCACCGACACTGGGTGCCTGGGGCCTGGGTTGGGAAGTGTGGTTAAATGGCATGGAAGTAACCCAGTTTACCTACTTCCAGCAAGTGGGTGGCCTGGAGTGCCGTCCGGTAACCGGCGAAATTACCTATGGCTTAGAGCGCCTGGCGATGTATATCCAAGGTGTGGATTCGATCTATGATCTGGTATGGACCGACGGCCCCTTGGGGCGGGTAACCTATGGCGATGTGTTCCATCAGAATGAGGTCGAGCAATCGACCTACAATTTCGAACATGCCGATGTAGCCGCCTTGTTTGCCTACTTCGACCAGTGCGAAAAGGAAAGCCAGTATCTGATTGAACAAGGCCTGGCGTTGCCAGCCTATGAAAAAGTAATGAAAGCCTCGCATGCCTTTAACTTGCTGGATGCCCGCCATGCCATCTCAGTAACTGAGCGTCAGCGCTATATTCTGCGGGTGCGCACTCTGGCCAAGGCCTGTGCTCAGGCTTACTATGATGCCCGCGAAAAACTGGGTTTCCCGCTTTGCAAGAATCAGAGCGCCAAGCAGTCGGAGGCGAACTAATGCGTTCACAAGATTTTCTGGTTGAAATTGGTACCGAAGAGTTACCACCAAAATCGCTAACCACTTTGGCACAAGCCTTTGCCGATAATCTGCAAGCCGAATTAGCTAAACTTGAGCTAAGCCATGCTGAAATTAGCTGGTATGCGGCGCCACGCCGCTTAGCAGTGCGGATTAATCAGTTAGCCGCAGCCCAGGCCGATAAAGTGGTAGAAAAGCGCGGGCCAGCACTTAGCGCAGCCTTTGATGCCAATGGCAATCCGACTAAGGCTGCCGAGGGTTGGGCCGCGGGTTGTGGCATTACGGTGGCGCAGGCTGAGCGTTTAGAAACCGATAAGGGCGCCTGGTTATTATGCCGGCAACAGCAACAAGGGCAGGCGACGGTCAGCTTGCTGCCGGAGATGGTCAGCACAGCCTTAGCCAAACTACCTATTGCCAAGCCGATGCGCTGGGGTAGCTCAGATGCCGAATTTATCCGGCCGGTACATACCATTATTATGCTGTATGGCGAGCAGGTAGTGCCTGCTACTATTCTTGGCCGGCAGAGTGGCAACCAGACCTATGGCCATCGCTTTCATGCGCCGGCACTGGTTAGTATCAAAGATGCCGATGCCTATCTGCCGACGCTGGAACAAGCCTTTGTAGTGGCTGATTTCGCTAAGCGCAAAGCCTATATCGCGGAGCAGGTACAAGCGACCGCTCAGCAGTTACAAGCACAGCCGCAATGGGATGACGCCCTGCTGGAAGAAGTCACGGCGCTGGTCGAATGGCCGGTAGTTCTGGTGGGTAGCTTTGAAGAAAGCTTCCTGCAGGTGCCGGCAGAGCCGTTGATTTCAACGATGAAGGATAACCAGAAGTATTTCCCACTGCGGGATAAACAGGGCAAGCTGCTAAATAAATTTATCTTTGTGGCCAATATCAGCAGCAAAGACCCACAGCAGATTATCTCCGGTAACGAAAAAGTGGTAAGACCGCGGTTATCGGATGCGCAGTTCTTCTTTAATACTGATCGCAAGGTTAAGCTGGCCGAGCGCTTAGAGAGCCTGAAAACCGTACTGTTCCAGCAACAGTTGGGTACGCTGTATGAAAAATCGGAACGCATCAGTCTGGTGGCGGGTTTTATCGCGCAACAAATTGGTGCTGAGCAAACCGCCGCAACCCGTGCTGGTTTGTTATCTAAAACCGATCTGATGACCAATATGGTCGGCGAATTCCCGGAAGTGCAAGGTATTATGGGTATGCATTATGCCCGGCTGGATGGCGAAGCCGAAGCAGTAGCCTTGGCGCTGAACGAGCAATATATGCCACGTTTTGCCGGTGACCAGTTACCCAGCCGTCTGGAAGGGGCGGCGGTGGCTATCGCGGATAAGCTGGACTCACTGGTCGGTATTTTCGGCATTGGCCAGATCCCGAAAGGTGACAAGGACCCGTTTGCGCTGCGTCGCGCCGCCATCGGTGCCTTACGCATTATGGTGGAACAACAGCTACCCTTGGATTTAACCGACCTGATTGCCGTTAGTCAGCAAAGCTTTGGCAGCAAGCTGACCAACCCGCAGGTAGCCAGTGACGTATTGGACTTTATGCTGGGCCGCTTCCGCGCCTGGTATCAGGACGAAGGCTATAGCGTCGATGTGATTCAGGCGGTACTGGCGCGCCGGCCAACTAATCCGGCAGACTTTGATCGCCGGGTTAAGGCTGTAGCCGAGTTCCGGCAGTTAGAAGCCGCAACAGCTTTAGCTGCAGCCAATAAGCGGGTGGCAAATATTCTGGCCAAGGTTGAAGGTGAAATTGCCAATACGGTTAATCCGGCGCTGCTGCAGGAAGCGGCAGAACAGGCACTGTATCAGGTCTTGACCGCGGAGCAGGCATATCAGGCTGGGGTTAGCGATTATAGCCAGGGTTTAACCCATCTGGCCGCACTGCGTGAGGTTATCGATGCCTTCTTTGAGCAGGTGATGGTAAACGCCGAGGACGCCGCAGTACGGGCTAACCGTCAGGCGTTATTAAAACAGTTGCGTGAACTGTTTTTACAAGTAGCAGACATCTCACTGTTACAATAAAACGAGAAAATATGGCCGGCTCGACAGCCGGCCATTTCGTGCAAAGCGATAGTCCCACCTTTGGCTAATACAGTCAGTCTGCATAATACTTAGTTAGCTGGCGCGGTAATATCACTGATAATAACTTTGCGTTCTGGCAGTCTTTCATAAGGCTGCAGCATACTTACTACTCTGTTCGCATTATGATTACGGGCAAAAGTCAGTAACTGCTGTTTATTACACATCACTTTGTCAACCGCACTTTGTTTGCTGATCCGATATTCGCGCAGTGTCCTGAACAATTTCCCTGGTTGGTCATTCTTGGTATGAGTACAGACCTCAACCAACGCAGTATGTACGTAACTACCTTCATCAATTAGGTTGTTCGCGGTAACAGGTGCAACAAGCAGAGCGGAAGCCAGAACTGCAGTTAGCGTAAGATAACGTTTCATAATATCAATCCTTTTGACGGTATTGGCATGATTGCCACACACAGTGTAGAAGTGTTCGTGGTTATTACACGCAGACTTGGGATGAAGTGGTTGCAGCTGTGGCTTTGGGCTTAAACCAGTAAAAGCCACTTTGAAATGACAAAACCCTGTTCAATGCTAAGTTTGGGATGAAAGCGCCATTAAGAGGGTTTAACGGTGGGCTAAGTTGAGTAAGGTATCCAGTTGCAGTTTACAGCGTCGTGAGATTTTAACCTGGCGATTATTAGACAGAACCAAATGTAAAGATGAGCTGGTTACCACCTGTTTGACATGCAGGATATTAACGATCGCCGAACGATGTACCTGAACAAACAAAGGTGGTAGCTTGGCAAGGAGTTCTTTTAAGGTGTTCCGGATAATATAATTCTCATGTCGGGTATGCAGGCAGAGATAATTACCGGCCGCTTCAATCAAAATAATTTCCTGCTCCTGAAAAATCAGTTCACTGTTGCCGGTCTGAAAAACCAGTTGTGACTTTGTCTGGTTGCAGAATGGGCTATCGGGTCGCAGCAAAGTGGTGGCATCCAGCAGTACCTGCTCTAAATGCTGTGGCGTCACAGGTTTTGTCAGATAGGCAAAAGCGTGGAAGTTATAGGCAGCACAGGCAAACTGCTCGTAGGCTGTTAGCATCACGAACAGTGGTGGTGTAAGCGAAGATGTTTTATTGAACTGCCGCAAAATATCTATACCACTAATATCCGGCATCACGATATCCATAAAAATCAGATCCAGATGATGCTGGTGCAGGAAATTCAAAGTATCCCGACCACTGGTAGTAGTGCCAACCAGCAATAGATTAGGAAAGCGCTGCAACAGTATTTTTAGATACTGACTGGTAATAGGTTCATCATCAGCGATTAAAACCCGCAGCGGCTTCATCTTGAATCTGCTGTTCAGGAAGGGGTATTAGAGTATAGTCAGTAAGCCTTGTTCTGCAAGCCAGCATGCTCTGCTACAAGGCGCCGTTGCGGCCGGATTAACTGAAACGCCAGGCCAAAATAGTACTGATTTTTTGACCATGCTGCATTTTAATTTGCCGTACTTCAGCTACCGCCAGGCGCCGCAATTGTGCCACTAATGCCGGTAAATGTTTTTGCTGCGAAACCAGACTAGTAAACCAGCCGACCTGACCGGCAAACAGACTGCTGTCAGCGATCAATTTTTTGATAAAGGCGACTTCGCCACCCTCACACCAGAGCTCATTGGCGGTACCGGCAAAATTACGGCCATTATTGGCCTTACCTAACTTCTGCCATTTCTGCTGGTTAGCTGCCGCTGCCTCTGCCGCCGAGGCATAGAACGGCGGGTTACAGACACTGATATCAAAGTATTCACCGGGTTGGATAATACCAAATAGCAGTTCAGTGGCCTTCGGCTGCAACCTGAGTTCGATTAAGCCTTTAAGGTTGGTGTTGGCTTTGACAATGGCGCCGGCGACTTTCAGTGCTGTGTTGTCAATATCACTGCCAACAGCGCGCCAGCCAAAACTGCGGCTAGCCAGGATCGGATAGATGCAGTTAGCACCGCACCCCAGGTCCAGCAACCGAAATTGCTTCCCCTGCGCTTTAGCCTCGCCGGTCAGTTCCGCAACCAGATCGGCAGCATAATGCAAATAGTCGGCACGGCCTGGGATCGGCGGGCAGAGATAACCCGGTGGTAATTGCCAGAATGTCACCTGATAATCGCTGGCCAGAATAGCCGCGTTCAGTGCCTGTACTGCTGCGGCCAGGCTAAAATCAATACTACTGTCACCAGCGGCTGTGGTAATCACAAAAGCCTGTAATGCTGGGTAGTAACGGCATAGCCGGGTGAAATCATAGCGGCCCTGATGGGGATTATTGGGGTGTAATGACATGAATTTTCAGGCATGATAAATCAGGAATCGAATCGACAGTGTAACGGAAAAGGACCTTCAGTGATATGTCAAAGCCTCTGAAAATTACCGCACTGCTCCTGCTGCTATTCGCGGGCGGCTATAGCCTGACCCAATGTCAGAACCGGGCAACAGCCCCTGTTGTGCCGTCATTAGCAGACTCTCCGTATCGGCCTGCCGCCGATGCCAGAGATGACAGGGTGGCTGCGCCAGAGGTTACGCCGGAGCAGTATGCGGCGTTGCAACAGCAGGTTGTTGCCTGCACACCGCAGTTACAGCAGCGACAAAAACAGCATGAGCACGAGCAGGAACAAAAGCTTACGACAGCCTTTCGCGAGCTGTTGCAGCAGGGACAGAGCCTGGAACGACTTTATCAGGAGTTGCAGGCATCTTCTGAGCTTCGGCCCTATTTGCAATTACTATTCGATGAGGCGGCACAGCAGCAGGCAACGCAGCAGGGCTTTAATGTGCTGGATGCCAGCGAAGCCAACTATGAAATCTTGTTCAGTGATGTATTGGACCCGCAAACGGAACCTCAAACTGAAGCCGATTGGCTGCAGCTACTGCACAGCCTGGCAAACAGTAGCCGCTTTTATGATATGGCGCTATTGAGTCACCAGCATCAATGGCAGAGTAGCCGGGTATTATCACCGGGGCTGGCCTTTGTCAGCAATCTCAATACAGTGCCGTTGTCGCAAGCCCGTCAGCTGTTGGCAAACCTTAACCTGTATCCGACACATATCGCTCATGCTATTCAGCAGCAGCTGCCGGATGAACTGATCTTGCTATTACTGGAGCGGGGAGTCGAGCTACAGGGCATGCCGTTATTCCGGCGTCTGGCTGAGGATAACAAAGCCGTATTTAACCTTGCTGATGCTGCGCTACTCGCTGGTCGGGCTAACCTGCTGCCAGTACTGGCGCAATATGGTATTGAACCCAGTCAGCTCAATGGCACCGTCAGTGCGCTGGATTATCTGATTTCAGGCCTGACAGCACAGAATCGCAACCGCCAATTAAACCGGCAATGCCAGGACAATTGCTATCAACTCAGCGCAGTACAGGTCCGGCAGCTGCAGCAACTGGCTAACCAGGGTCATCTGCTGCATCCATTGCCAGCTCTCAGTAGTCCCTATTTACGCCTTACCTGGCTAAATAGCCGGAATGAGCTTGCCAGTGGTCAATGGCTGGAGCCAGCAGCACAGCAACCAGATTCAGCGCTGGTATCGGCGCTGCGCCGGCAATTAGCGGTACAGCCGGTCGATGACGCTACGGCTGCTTGCTTGACGGCGCAGCAGCAGCTAAGGCAATCCCGGGCGCTGTGGAGTGACGAGCAGGTATCGGCCATTCTGGAGCAGTTTCAGCAGCACTATAGCGGTGACGCTTTGTTGGCGGCACTGAATGACTATGAGCCAGCGCTGTTAGTAGCGTTACAGCACCGGCAACGACAAAACATTGAGCCAGATATTGCACTCGAGGAGACGGAGCTCTATCTGGAGCTGATGCGGGTCTGGCGCTCGGCTGAGCGGATGCAGCAATTGGTGTTCAGTACACCTTTGTCGCCTTTCCTGACCAGCGAACTGCTAGCCTGGGTGTTACTGCAGCCGGAATATATCAGTATCTGGGACGGGCGAACCTTACCGGTTGCCCCTCTGACCATGGCCTGGTTTAGTTTTGCCAGCATCGAGAACTGGCAACAGCTGGCTGCCGGCCGTTTTGACTTCCGGCTAACCGACCAGTTTGGCATGTCGCTATACCGGCCAGCCTTTGCGCACGAACAGGCGGAGCAGGTAGTGCAATTATTGTTAGAGCAGGGGGTAATGCCGCAACAAAACCGTTTTGGGCCGGATGCGCTGCATTTAGCACTGGACTGGAGTTTCCAGCAGGGGCGCTTGTTCCCACTCTTACCAGAGATCCTGCGCCAGCCGCTACAAATAAAGCCCACACACCTTAGCCGCGCCAAACGTTTACAGCTGTATTACCCCGCGCTCTATACTGAGCTGGTGGCACTGGCGCCGGCACTGCGTGTCTCTGAGGAACATTCAGCTAACTTATTGTTGGCATTAGAGCCTAATTAAGGGCTAAGCTGGTTTCTAAGTTAGTCGCCGGCAGATGTTGTTGTAACCAAAGCCGCAGCGGTTGATATTGCTCTAGCGGAAATTTGTAGCGTACTTGCAGCTGCTGACCGAGTGCAAAATCAATAAAACCATATTGCTGGTCTTGCCACAATTTGATCTTATCGATATTGCGGATATTCGTTGTATCCATACCAACCCGCAGCTGGCCGTCATCACAACTAAACAGCTTCAAGATATCCTTGCTGTATACAAAATCCTGACTGGCATAGGTCGCGCTATTGCGCCACATTATCACTTCCAGCGCCAGAAAGAGTGCGACACCAAGCAAGGTATGAAAGCCGGCAAACCAGAACAATATGGCCAACGCCAATAACAGCAGGCTTTTTGCCGGCAGCGATGCCTTAATCAGTGGCCATAACATAACAAATCCTCCCTGAAACATACTGCTTAGACTAATGTGAGCTTTCGTATGGGTCAAGAGAGGATTGTAACAAGTTGTTTACCAGATGTTAGTGACTGTCAGTGTCCAGCTCGAACGCTAACTGAATGGTCAGATTGCTGCCGGCGTGATCGGGATGGTAACGCCATTTGGCGACGGCCTGTAACGCCTCGTCGTTAAAAACGGCTCTTGGGTTGGCATCCAGTACTCGCAAATTTTCGACCTTACCCTGTGCATCAATGTTAAAACTGAGCTGTACCCAGCCATTGATCCCCTCTTCTGCGGCCTTAACTGGATAACGCGGGTTAATTCTGACGATGGGGGTTATTTCCGTTTTCGTCTGCGCTGCCGTAGTTTGGCTTTCTGTTACTGCGACAGTGGTTTGAAGTAGTGATGCAGCGCAAAGGAGTGCCAGGGCGCAGCTTAGCGCCAGATATTTTAACAGCGGGCGGCGCTGCTTTAATTGGGTTAGACGTTCGGTCATCGTAGCCAAAGCTCCATAATGTTGAGTAATCAGATTTAAGTTCACTGTGGGTGGTGCCGACTGCATTGCTGCCAGCAGTGTTCTGGCGTAGCAAACTAAAGTGGTGTTGTCTTGTTGTTGCAAAACTCTGGCGTCGCAAGCTAATTCCTGATCGGCGCGGTAACGACGATAAGCCAGCCAACTCAGTGGGTTAAACCAGAACAGCGCAACCAGTATTAAGGCCAGTAGGTTGCACTGTGGGTCCGCACTCTGCCAGTGGGCGCGCTCATGTTGTAAGATCAATTTCCGCTGTTGCCGGTCAAAACGTTGCAGAAAGTTGTCGGGTAAAATCAGTTGTGGTGTTAGTAAGCCAAAAATTGCCGGGCCCAGGGCGCTGTCCGTACGGTAACAGACCAGGGTGCCGCTACGGTAATGGCGGCCGGCATTGAGTTGGCGTTGTAGTCTGAGCTGACTGAGCAGGGCATAGCCAAACACCAGCAAAGTGCCGGTAGCCCAAAGCAGCAACATAACAAAGGTCACAGCATTGGGCTGTGGTACAAAGCCAAGATCGTTGGGTAATACCAGCCAGAATTCAGGCTGCAGATTGGCCGGGCTCTGAGCCGGTAACGCTGGTACCAACGGTAACAGCAGTGCAACAGGTAGCAGTAACCATAGTGAATACAGGGTGCGGGCTCCGTACCACTTGAGCAGTAAGGGGTGTAAGCTAAGCAAGAGCACACTCAGGATACTTAGCCAGATATTGGCTTGCCATAGCCAGTTAATCATTATCCGTTGTCCTTATCCTGCTCCAGGCGGTTAACCAGTTCCTTTAACGCCGCCAAATCGGTTGCTGACACCTGATGCCGTGCGGTAAAGCTGGCAACAAGAGGTGTCAATTGGCCAGAGAACAGCTTCTTAATAAAGCTACTACTTGCTTGCTGCTGATAGAGACTGCAGTCGATAGCGGGTGAGTAAAGATAGGCTTTGCCCTGCTTTTGATAGCTGAGGGCACCCTTGCTAACCAAGCGGTTGAGTAGGGTTTTAATGGTTTTCTCATGCCAGTCTTTATGTTGCAACCGGGCAATTACCTCTGCCGCCGTGCTAGGATGTTGCTGCCAGAGTATCTGCATCACCGTCAGTTCGGCATCACTAATCTCAATCATTATTTACCAGAAGATTACACTTGTAGTCTTTAAAGGATTACACATGTAATCCAATTTGGCAAGCTTGCGGCTAAATTATTTTCGATAGCGGGAATCCGGCGCGCAGCGCGCACCGGAATAGCCTGATTTAGGGTTGTTGCTCCGCCGCTTTGGCCTGCTGCACTAAAGTCCGTACGTCGGCCAGTAAGCGCTGGGCATCGTAGATAATGCCGTCCTTGATGGTATAGCGCACGCCCTTGGTGCGCTCCGGTTGATTGTCGGCATTGAGCCGGTAATGGCCGGTGCCATACAATACTTTAAAATTGGCCAGCGGGTTTTCCGCCACTATCACCAAATCTGCCTTTTTACCGGCGACCACGCTGCCAATTTCCTGATCTAAACCAAGCGCAGTAGCGCCATTTAAGGTGGCGGCTTGTATTACCTCCAGCGCATTAAAGCCAGCTTCACGCAGCAGCTCCAACTCCTGAATATAGGCAAAGCCATAAATTTTATAGATATAACCAGCGTCGGAGCCAACAGTCACGCGACCGCCATGATTTTTAAAGTCATTTAAAAACTGCATCCAGAGCCGGTAGTTTTCCCGCCACTGAATTTCATGCTCGGTGGTCCAGTCAAACCAGTAGGAACCATGGGCATAGCGGTTAGGTGTAAAAAAGCGCTGTAGTGTCGGCAGGGTATAGTCCTGATGCCATTCGGCATTCCGCTGTGCAGCGGCATCGCGGCTGGCTTCGTAGATGGTCAGGGTGGGGTTGATGGTAAAATCCAGTTGGATCAGCTCATCCCGTACCGCCTGCCATTTGGCAGAGCCCGGCTTCGCCGCCTGTGCCCACAGCTGGCCAGCAGCGGCAAACCGGTCCTGTTCATTCTGATAGTTATAATTAGCCGGATGCTGCTGAATCGTCTGGCCATCAAACAAGGCCTCAGGCAGACCATACCAGTGCTCCATCGAGGTCAGGCCCATGCGGGCACTGTGCAGCACATTGGTGCGGTACACATTCAGCTGGGCGTGATGCATCATGGTACCGAGCTGTTGTTGCTTGGCTTCGGCCAGCGCGGCGGCCATAATTTGCGGAGTAGCACCAAAAAACTTAATCCCGGCGGCACCGGCTTTCTTAATATCCTGCACCCATTTTTTGGCCTGGTTTGGGTTAAAAACCGGCTCCGCCAGGCCCTGACCGAAGCCAACATAGGGTACGATCCGTGGCGCGACAATCTGATTGGCGGCCGCTGCCTGCATATGGCGCAAGGTCCAGGCCAGGCCGTTAAAACTACCCGGCTCGCGAATAGTGGTAATGCCATGCGCTAACCAGAGTTTAAACACATATTCGGCCGGTATTCCGTTGGCAGAGCCGCCGATATGGCCATGCATATCGACAAAACCCGGCAGGATATACATGCCACTGACATCTAATTCCTGATCGCCGGGTTTAGCTTGTGGCCGGCTTTGCGCCAGTACCGGCACCTCCGGATAACCGACAATGGCCACCTGACGAATACGATCCTGCTCAATCACGATATCCACCGGGCCGACCGGCGGCGCCCCTTCGCCGCTAATCAAAATGCCACCACGCAGGATTAAACGCGGATAGGGGCCGTCACCTTCCGTTCGCGTCGGTGCCGACGGCGTGCGTTCAGGGGTTTGGCTGTAAGCCATTGGTAAGGATAACGCGAGGCAAAGAATTAGCAGTAGCAGCGGGTGCATAGGTAAACCTGTTTTGTTGTTATTATTGCCGGGTGAGCAATAAACAGGCTAAGCCGAAATTCGGGAAAATACAATGCAATCAGCCCGCTGGTGGCGTATTTGCGATAGCTGGCGCCGTGTCGACCTTTAGCTACTGATTTTTTTAACCAGGTAGCGGTAGGGTAAGGCTGCGGTATCACTACCGACCAGCTGATGATCCATAAAGCGGCAAAATGCCGGGATATCGCGGGTGGTGGCAGGATCGTCGGCGATAATCAGTAAGGTTTCACCTGCCTGCATTTTGCGGATCTGCAACCGTACCAGCATCACCGGCTCAGGGCAGCGCAGCCCAAGGGCATCCAGCGTATGATCGGCTTGCTGAAATAAGGTTTCCATAATGGCAACTGCTCCGCGAATTAATAAAAAGGGTAACAAAAAAGGGCCGTAAATGGCCCTATTTTAAGCGATCTGCGCTGTTGCGGCTAGGTTAAGGCCGTTCAAACACCGTAGCGATACCCTGGCCCAAGCCGATACACATGGTTGCCAGGCCAAACTTACCGCCCTTAGCTTCCATCACATTAATCAGTGTGGTACTGATGCGTGAGCCGGAGCAGCCCAGTGGGTGGCCTAAAGCAATGGCGCCACCGTTCAGGTTCACTTTCTGCTCAGCCACTTCCAGCAGCCCCAGGTCTTTCATAACCGGCAAGGCTTGCGCCGCGAAGGCTTCGTTCAGCTCGGCATAATCGATATCGGCAATGCTGATACCGGCAGCCTTTAACGCTTTCTTCGAGGCTGGCACCGGGCCATAACCCATAATAGACGGATCACAACCGGCCACACCCATACCACGGACATAAGCGCGGATCGGTAAACCGAGCGCCTTCGCTTTGTCTTCGCTCATCACCAGCATACCTGAGGCACCATCGGATAAGGCGGATGAGGTGCCGGCAGTCACAGTACCGTTAGCCGGGTCAAATACCGGCCGCAGCTGGCTTAGCGCTTCAACCGTGGTTTCTGGGCGGATCACTTCGTCGTAATCGAACAGGCGCAGTACGCCATCGGCGTCGTGACCTTCGGTCGGAATAATTTCATTTTTAAAGCGGCCCTGCAGGGTGGCTTCGTGCGCCAGGCGATGCGAGCGGGCACCAAACTCATCCTGCTGCTGCCGGCTGATGCCATGCAGCTTGCCCAGTAATTCGGCGGTCAGGCCCATCATACCGGCGGCCTTGGCCACTGAAGTGGCTAAGCCCGGGTGGAAGTCGACGCCATGGTTCATTGGCACATGACCCATATGCTCGACGCCACCAATCAGATAGACCTCACCCATGCCGGTTTGGATGGCGCGCACGGCATCATGCAATGCCTGCATTGAAGAGCCGCAGAGGCGGTTTACGGTGACACCCGGTACTGAATGCGGGATACCCGCCAGTAAAGAAGCATTGCGGGCGATATTAAAGCCTTGTTCCAGCGTTTGCTGCACACAGCCCCAGATCACATCATCAATATCTGCCGGGTTTAAAGCCGGGTTGCGCTCCAGCAGGCTGGCCATCACATGGGCTGACAGCTGTTCAGCGCGAACATTGCGGTACATGCCACCCTTAGAGCGGCCCATCGGGGTACGGATACAATCTACAATAACGGCGTTTTTCATATTCTGCTGCTCCTGCGCTTAAACCGGGAAGAAACGCTGGCCATTAGCGGCCATGGCGCGGGTTTGTTCGGTTACCTGGTAAATCTCGCCCAGGTGGGAGTACTTGTCGGCCAGTGCGACAAAGTTAGCCAGACCCAGGGTATCGACATAACGCAGTGGACCACCACGGAACGGAGGGAAGCCCAGGCCATAAACCAGACCCATATCCGCTTCGGCCGCACTGGCAACAATGCCTTCTTCCAGACAGCGGATCGTTTCATTAATCATGGGTACCATCAGGCGGGCAATAATGTCCTCGGCACTGAAGTCCTGTTTGGCGGCAGCAATACCGGACAGTAAGTTAAGGCTGGCGGCATCAATATCCTTTTTCGGCTTGCCTTTGGCATCTTTGCTGTAAGCATAGAAACCGAGGCCATTTTTCTGACCGTAACGGTTAGCCTGATACATGGCAGCAACAGGATCATTGTCCAGTTTGGCCATCCGGGTTGGGAAGCCGGCTGCCATCACGTCCGTGCAGTGATAAGCGGTATCTAAACCGACGACGTCCAGCAGATACGCCGGGCCCATCGGCCAGCCAAATTGCTTTTCCATCACCTTATCAACCTGAGCGAAGTCGGCGCCGTCTAACACCAGTTTGCTAAAACCAGCGAAATAGGGGAACAGTACCCGGTTGACAAAGAAGCCCGGACAATCGTTAACGACGATCGGTGACTTGCCCATTTTCGCCGCGTAAGCGACGACAGCGGCTACGGTTTCTTCACTGGTGTCTTTACCGCGGATCACCTCTACCAGTGGCATCTTCGGTACCGGGTTAAAGAAGTGCATACCACAGAAATTCTGTGGCCGGCTCAGATTCGCTGCCAGCTGATTGATTGAGATGGTTGAGGTATTTGACGTCAGGATGGCATCATCGGCCAGCAAGGCTTCAACCTCTTTTAATACTGCGCCCTTGATTTTCGGGTTTTCGACCACGGCTTCCACCACGATATCGACGCCTTTGACCTGCTCGTTGCTTAATGTCGGTGTAATAGCAGAGATCACTTTCGCCATACCGACAGCATCCAGCTTGTTACGCTCCACCTGTTTGGCAAGCAGCTTGGTGGCTTCGCCCATCCCCAATTCCAGCGCTTTATCGGCAATGTCTTTCATCACTACCGGTACGCCCTTTAACGCTGACTGGTAGGCAATGCCGCCGCCCATAATGCCGGCACCCAGCACTGCCGCTTTTTTCACGGCCTTGGTGGCAACTTTTGCAGCTTTTTTGGCTTTACCCTTAATCACCTGATCATTCAGGAACAGGCCAATTTGGGCCGTTGCGGCATCGGTTTTTGCCAGTTTGGCAAAGCCGCTGTTTTCCAGTGCGACGGCGGCGTCACGGCCTAAAGTTGCAGCGGCTTCAATAGTCTGCACGGCGACCATGGGGGCCGGGTAGTGTTTACCGGCGGTGGCGAACACCATACCTTTGGCGGTGTTAAAGCTCATGGTGGCTTCGGTTTTGTTCAGTTTTAGCGGTTGCAGTTTCACCGCACGCTTTTTCTGCCAGTTCAGCTTACCGGCGATGGCATCTTCCAGCATGCTCAGAGCTGCCGCTTCCAGTTTTTCCGGTGCTACAACGGCATCAATTAAGCCTTCTTTCTGTGCTTGCTCTGCGCCACGCTCTTTGCCGGTGGTGATCCACTCCATCGCATTATCGGCACCGATAATGCGTGGTAAACGCACAGTACCGCCGAAACCTGGCATCAAGCCCAGTTTGACTTCCGGTAAACCGATACGGGTTGTGGTATCCGCCACCCGATAATCACAGGCCAGGGTCCACTCACAGCCACCGCCCAGTGCAAAACCTTTAATCGCAACCACCGAAGGCACAGGTAAATCTTCACAGTAATCAAACACATCAGAAGCGGTTTTAATCCAGGGAACCAGTTCGGCTTCCGGACGCTCGAATACAGGTAAGAACTCAGTGATATCGGCGCCGACAATAAAGTTGTCTTTGCCACTAACGAAGAGGATGCCTTTTAATGCCGGATCTGCGTGCAGCTTGGCGAGCGCTGCCTTACAATCAGCCAGTGTTTGCTGATCAAATTTGTTGACCGAACCTTGGGCGTTAAACGTAAACTTAGCAATGCCAGGTTTTACATATTCCACCTGGATGCTTTTACTTTGGTAAATCATAAATATGCTCCTTGGTCGCCTTTGCTTTAGGGTTATTCGCAACTGGTACGATGAGGTTATCCTATCCAGTGTGTCGTGCTTTAATGAAAATATCAACAGTTATTTAAACAGGTGTTTGAATCTTGGATTGCTGTCAGTCGGTCCAAGTCTTGTCGCTGTGATTGTCTCTTCTAATTATGCCGGAGTCGTTTTGTGAAACATCTGTTCTTCTTTATCTCACTTGGCGCAATGTCTGCCCCGTTACAAGCCGAAATGCCAGATTCCAGTGCCGCCCAGCAAGAGCAGCAGCGTCGGCTATTTATTCAGGTAGAACATCAGATCAGTTCGGCATCGCCGTCCCAGGTCGAGCGCTGGCTGACCGAGCTGCAGGATTATCCGCTGCAGCCCTATCTGAAACAACGCTGGTTACAGCGCCGCATATCTCAGCACGATGACATTGCCCGTTTTCTGGAGCAACATCAAGGCTCACCACTAGACTGGCCATTACGTCGCCCCTGGTTAATGAGTTTAGCCAAAGGGCAGCAGGCAGCGCGCTTTTTAGAGCACTTTCCAGGTTCTAATGATCCGGAACTAAACTGTATCGCGATACAGCAACAATTGAAGTTGCGACCTGCTACGATAGCTGAAATATGGCAACAAACAGAATCGCTGTGGATGGTGGGCAAATCGCAACCTAAAGCCTGCGATCCCTTATTTAGTCAGTGGCGTAATGCCGGTCAATTAACCACTGAAGCGGTATTGCGGCGGCTGCAGTTATCCGCCGAGGGCGGTGATGCCGGTTTAATCCGCTATTTAAAAACCTTATTGCCGGCACAGCAGCAGTATTTAGCAGATTTATGGTTACAAGTGCGTCAGAACCCGACAGCCATTGCTAAACCGCGGTTTTTACCCGGCAAGCATGTGATTGAGCGTGATATTTTGGCCTATGGCCTGAAACGTTTGGTATGGCGGGCACCGGATCAGGCACTGCAAACCTGGCAACGTTATGCCAGCGATCCCTATTTTACCGCTGCCCAGCGGTTGGACGTGCAGCGCCAGTTTGCAATCGCGTTGGCGCACAAAGGCGATGAACGGGCCAGCGCCTGGATGGATCAATTACCACCGGAGCAATTGGATAATACTCTGGCGCAATGGCAGGTGGGTCATGCGCTGCGCGAGCTGAATTGGCCTCGGGTGCAGCAGGTGATAGAGCGCTTTCCTGTCGAGCTGGCCGCAGATATAAATTGGCGTTACTGGTTGGCCAGAGCATTGGAAGAGCAAGGCCAACAAGCTGCGGCCGAACCGATTTTCCGCGAGTTGGCACAGCGTCGGCATTTCTATGGTTTTATGGCAGCAGCAAAACTGGGTTTGCCGCCGAGTTTGGCGCATAACCCGGTAACAGTTTCTGCTGAGGATTTAACTCTGGTGCAGCAGCATCCTGCTGTTGCGCGGGCCAAAGAGTGGTTGGCGCTGGGCAGGATGACTGAGGCGCGTCGCGAATGGAATTTTTTACAACGCGCTGTGACCGAGCCACAAAAATTGGCCGTGGCGAAACTGGCAGGCCAGCTGGAGTGGCATGAGCGGGCGATTTTTACTCTGGCCGATGCTGGCTACTGGGACGATGTCGAGTTACGCTTTCCACTGGCGTTTAAAGAGGAAATCCAGCGTTTTGCCAAAAGTGCCAAGGTTGATTCGGGTTGGGCGATGGCCATTGCCCGGCGTGAAAGTTCCTTTATGCCTGATGCCAATTCGCCGGTGGGTGCCCGTGGTTTGATGCAAATTATGCCCGATACCGCTAACTACATTGCAAAAAAGAAAGTCCCACTGAGCCAGTTGTATAATCCGGTCACCAATATCGATTTTGGCACCGATTATCTGAACTATCTGATGCGCCGTAATGATGGCAACCTGATTATGGCGACAGCGGCTTATAATGCTGGCTACAGCAGAGTGCGGCAGTGGATCCCGCGTGACCGCGCCCTGCCAGTGGATGTGTGGGTTGAGACGATTCCGTATCGGGAAACCCGAGAGTACGTTAAAGCGGTGATGGCATATTATCAGATCTATAATATTCGCTTAAATGAACCCAAAGATGTGTTTCAGCCGCTGTTAGCTATGCAGATTGGGCGTGCTGGCAAATAATGTTATTATCAGCTTTCCCTTAACAGCAATGCATAAGGTAATTATGACTCCGAACTACCCACAACTGTATCAGGCGCACCTGCAGGAATTACAACAGCGCACCCGTAATGTGCTGGCTCGCGAAAATCTGGATGCACTAGTTATTCATTCTGGCCAGGCTAAACGCAAGTTTCTGGATGATATGGATTATCCGTTTCAGGTCAATCCGCATTTTAAAGCCTGGTTGCCGGTCGTGGATAATCCGCATTGCTGGTTGTTAGTTGATGGTGTCAATAAACCCAAGTTGATTTTCTACCGGCCAAAAGATTTCTGGCATAAGGTACCGCCGGTGCCAACCGATTTCTGGGCGGAGCATTTTGACATTCAACTGCTGGAAAAAGCCAATATGGTCGAGAATCTGCTTCCATATGACAAAGCCAGATTGGCCTATGTTGGTGAGTATCTGGAAGTGGCCAGAGCACTCGGTTTTACTGAAATTAACCCGGAGCCGGTACTAAACTACCTGCATTACCACCGTGCTTATAAAACGGAGTACGAGTTGGCGTGTATGCGTGAAGCTAACCGGCTGGCGGTAACCGGCCATCGTGCTGCGGCAGCTGCGTTTTATGCCGGCGGCAGTGAGTTTGAGATTCAGCTGGCTTATCTGGCGGCCGTTGGGCAGGGCGAAAACGAAGTGCCGTACGGCAATATCATTGCGCTTAACGAGCATGCTGCTATTTTGCACTACACGGTGTTAGAGCGGTTAAAACCTGAGCAGCCTAAATCCTTTTTAATCGACGCTGGCGCCTCCTGCCATGGCTATGCCGCCGACATTACCCGTACTTATAGTTTTAATCCGAAAGATGAATTTGCTGAGCTGATTAAGGCAGTAAACCGGGTGCATTTGCAGGTGGTTGATACTATTAAACCGGGTATTAAATATACTGAACTGCAACTGTTAACCCATCGTTTACTGGCGCAGGTGCTGGTCGACTTTGACTTTGTGCGCGGTAGCGCAGACAGCGTGGTTGAAACCGGCGTTAGCCGTACCTTTTTCCCACACGGTGTAGGTCATCATCTTGGCTTGCAAGTGCATGATGTGGGTGGTTTTATGGCTGATGAGCGCGGCACTCATGTTGCGGCGCCGGCAGAGCATCCGTTTTTACGCTGTACCCGACTGATTGAGCCGGGAATGGTATTTACCATTGAGCCTGGGCTGTATTTTATCGAGTCTTTATTAGCTGATTTGCAGGCAATGCCAGCAGCCAAGCAGCTAAACTGGCAAAAAATCGATCAGTTCCGTAGTTATGGCGGTATCCGGATTGAGGACAATATCATTGTCCATCGCGAACGTAATGAAAATATGACCCGCGAGCTGCAACTGCCATAAGCAGCGGCAAGGGCGCATTAAGGACGCTATGCAATATCGTTCGATAATCCGGATCCTGGGGATGCTGATTGCCATCTTCAGCATCACTATGGTGCCGCCGGCCTTGGTGGCATATTGGTACCAGGATGGCGCTGGCGTGCCTTTTATTCTGTCGTTTCTGTTATGTTTGTTAAGTGGTTTCCTGATTTGGTACCCCAACCGCCAGTATCGGGCTGAATTAAAAGTCCGTGATGGCTTTTTAATTGTGGTGTTGTTCTGGATTGTATTGGGAGCAGTCGGTGCCATTCCGCTGGTGTTGGCAGAAAGGCCCAATATGAATTTGGCCTCAGCGATGTTTGAGGCGTTTTCCGGCCTGACCACAACCGGCGCTACCGTACTCACCGGCATTGAGTTACTCCCTAAAGCAATTTTGTATTACCGGCAGCAGCTGCAATGGCTGGGCGGTATGGGTATTATCGTCTTAGCTGTAGCTATTCTGCCGCTATTGGGTGTTGGTGGTATGCAACTATACCGGGCGGAAACACCGGGTCCGGTGAAAGATAACAAGATGACACCACGGATTGCCGATACCGCCAAACATCTGTGGTATATCTATCTGGCGCTAACGCTGGCCTGTGCACTGGCGTTTTATCTGGCCGGAATGTCATGGTTTGATGCGATTTGTCACGCGTTTTCGACGGTGGCTATTGGCGGCTTCTCAACCTACGACGCCAGCATCGGTCATTTTGATAGTGGCTTGATTAATACCATCTGCATTGTGTTTCTGCTGATCAGTGCGGTGAACTTTCCGCTGCATTTTGCTGCTATCCGCGGTAAGAGTGTGGCAACCTACTTTCGTGATCCGGAGTTTAAAACCTTTCTTGGCATTCAGGCGGCGCTGATTTTGATCTGCTTTTTGGTACTGTTGCATACCAGCGTGTATCCGGATGGTTTGACAGCACTAAATCATGCGGCCTTTCAAGCGGTTTCTATTTCTACCACCGCTGGCTTTGCCACTGACAGTTTCGCAGCCTGGCCGCTGTTCTTGCCGATATTGTTGATTTTCTCCAGCTTTATTGGTGGTTGTGCCGGCTCTACCGGGGGCGGCATGAAGGTGGTACGGGTATTGTTGCTATTTAAGCAAGGGGTGCGAGAACTTAACCGCTTGATTCATCCACGGGCGATGTATGCCATTAAACTCGGCCGGCGGCCGGTTGAAGATCGCATTGTGCAGGCGGTTTGGGGCTTTTTTGCCGCCTATGCGCTGGTGTTTGTAGTGATTATGCTGGCGCTGATTTTTACCGGCCTGGATAATATTACTGCTTTTTCAGCAACCGCGGCTTGCCTGAATAACCTCGGGCCGGGCCTGGGCGAAGTGGCCGCCCATTTTGGCAATATTCCGGATGCCAGCAAGTGGATCCTGATTATTGCCATGGTGTTTGGCCGACTGGAGATCTTTACTTTACTGGTACTCTTTACGCCGGTGTTCTGGAAAGATTAGATAAAAATCGCGCTGACCTGGAACAGCTTTTCCACTTCAACGATATGTTTCTTATCGACCATAAACAAGATGATATGGTCGTCAGTTTCGATACGGGTGCTGTCATGCGCAATCAGCACCTCATCACTTCTGACGATGGCGCCGATGGTGGTACCAGGCGGTAAGCGGATTTCGCCTATGGTTTTGCCAACAACTTTACTGGTACTGCTGTCACCGTGGGCAATCGCCTCTATAGCCTCTGCAGCGCCGCGGCGTAGTGAGTACACATTAACAATGTCACCGCGGCGGATATGGGTTAACAGTGCTGAGATAGTCGCTTGCTGCGGCGAGATGGCGATATCGACCTCGCCGCCTTGCAATAAATCAACATAAGCGCCACGTTTAATCAGTACCATGGTTTTTTGCGCACCCATCCGTTTGGCCAACATCGCCGACATGATGTTGGCTTCATCGTCGTTAGTTACTGCGATAAAAACGTCAATTTGCTCAATATTTTCCTCTTCCAGTAGCTCCGGATCTGATACATCACCGACATAAACCACCGTATTATCCAGTCCACTGGAGAGAAATTCAGCGCGCTCTTTGCTGCGCTCAATTAACTTGACGCTATGGGTTTTTTCCAGTGCCCGTGCCAGGCCATAGCCAACGTTACCGCCACCGGCAATCATAATCCGGCGATAGCTGCGCTCCAGTTTTTGCAACTCACTCATCACGGCGCGGATATGCTTGGTCGCGGCAACAAAAAATACCTCGTCGTCGGCTTCGATAATAGTGGTGCCAAGCGGCTTAATCGCCGTACCGCGCCGATAAATAGCCGCAACCCGGGTTTCAATATGTGGCATGTGCTCCTTTAAGGTAGATAACGCATGACCCACTAACAGGCCGCCATAATAGGCTTTTACGGCGACCAGACTGACTTTACCTTCAGCAAATTCCACCACTTGCAGCGCACCGGGGTAGTCGATCAAACGCCGGATATAGTTGGTCACCAGCGCTTCCGGTGCAATAAAGTGGTCGACTGGCATATCATCTTTATGAAATAGCTGATCGCGGTATTTTAGATACTGGTTGGTACGGATGCGGGCGATTTTCAGAGGGGTATTAAAGATACTGTAGGCAACCTGACAAGCGACGATATTCACTTCATCGCTGCTGGTTACTGCAACCACCATATCCGCATCTTCAGCGCCGGCTTTACGTAAAATATCCGGATGTGAGCCGTGGCCGTAAACTACCTGTAAGTCGAAGCGATCCTGCAGGGCTCGCAATTTATCCAGGTTGGTATCGACAATAGTAATGTCGTTCTGCTCACCTACCAGGTTTTCTGCCAGGGTTGCACCCACTTGTCCGGCGCCGAGAATGATAATTTTCATGCTGGTACTCTGTTAGGCTGCTTTATGTAGCAAGGCATAGAAAAAACCGTCCATATCCTGCTCGCCGGGTAAAATCTGCCAGCTATTGACGCCCAGTTCCGGTAAAGATAGCAGGCTGGCATCACTATGCTGTGCCATGAACTGTTGAAGTTGCTCGCTATTTTCCGCCGGTAATACGCTACAGGTTGCATACAACAAGGTACCGCCCGGTTTCAGTAACTGCCAGGCGCATTGCAGGATCTGCTGCTGTAACACCGTTAGCGGCGCGATATCGGTTTTTTTGCGTAACCAACGAATATCCGGATGGCGACGGATCACCCCGGTTGCGGAGCAGGGCACATCCAATAAAACCCGATCGAATAATTCGCCTTGCCACCAACTGGCGGTATCCAGCACATCAGCGGCAACAACGCGCGCACTCAGCTTTAAGCGCTCCAAGTTTTCAGTAACCCGTTGTAAACGGGTTGCGTCACGATCTAACGCGGTTAACTGAAGTGCCGGCGCCAGCTCCAGTAAATGGCAGGTTTTGCCCCCGGGGGCACTGCAAGCATCCAATACCCGCTCGCTCGCTTGCGGTGCCAGGAAGAAGGCAGCATGTTGCGCTGCGGCATCCTGCACTGAAAACCAACCCTCAGCATAACCAGGCAAGGTAGTGATATCGCAGGCTTGTTCCAGCTTAATGGCAACCGGCAAATAAGCAAAAGGCTGGCTGGCAGCAATACCTGCCTCATCTAAGGCTTTCAGATACGCATCGGGGCTGATTTGCTGTTGGTTAACTCTAAGCCACAGCGGCGCTTTTTGCTGGTTAGCGCTGAGGATCGTCTGCCATTGCTCAGGATAGGCCTGTTGTAGCTCATTAATCAGCCAACCCGGATGATTAAACTGCACCGCGCTACTGGCCTGACTAAAATCAAACAGCTCCGGTTTACGCTGCACATTGCGCAGCACCGCATTAATCAGTTTAGTCAGATTCTGACCTTTTAATAGCCGTGCTGCTTCCACCGTTTCACTGATAGCGGCATGATCCGGAATCCGTAAAAATTTGAGCTGATAGATGCCTACATAAATCAGAAATTGCAGTGGTCGCAGCTGTTTAATCAGCGGTTTATCCATCAGCTGCTGACACACCGTTTCTAATTGCGGCAGCTGGCGCATCACGCCAAAACAGATTTCCTGCAACAGCGCTTTATCCGGTGCAAACGGCAGTTTTTGCTGGCCTTTCGGCAGTGCCTCGGATAACGACTTACCCTGATCAATCACCTGATAACAGATCTCTGCTGCCAGGGCGCGTAACTGAGCACTCATAATTGCTGACCTACGGCCAGCCAATCAGCCCGGCCATTCAGAAAATCTGCCGCACTCATCGGTTTTTTACCTGGAGGCTGCAGTTGGGTGATTTGTAGCACCTGATGCTGACAGGCGATATAGATCCCTGTTTTATCCGTTTTCAGAATAGTCCCTGCTGCACCAGATAAGCTCTGGCTAACTTGGGCCTGCCAAACTTTGACCATGCCTTGCGGTAATTCCAGATAGCTGACCGGCCAGGGATTAAAAGCGCGAATTTCCCGCTCAAGTGCGGCGGCATCTTTATTAAAGTTGAGCTTGGCTTCATCTTTACTGAGCTTTTCAGCATAGTTCGCCAGTTTTTCGTCCTGCGCTTCGGCCTGTTGCTGCAGTGCAGGCAGATCGGCTATTGCGGACAGTAGCGCCTGTGGCCCCAACTCGGCTAACGTCTGATACAGACTGGCGCTGGTGTCAGTGGCTAAAATAGGACAGCGGACTTTACTGAGCATAGCGCCGGTATCTAAACCTTCATCCATCTGCATAATGGTGATACCGGTTTCACTATCCCCGGCCCAGAGTGCGCGTTGGATTGGCGCCGCACCACGCCAGCGTGGTAACAGCGAGCCGTGGACATTAATACAGCCCAGCTTAGGTGTATCCAGCACGATCTTGGGCAGAATCAGGCCGTAGGCGACAACAATCATTAAATCCGCATTCAGTGCTGCCAACTCTTGTTGGGCGGCGGCTTTTTTTAACGATTTTGGTTGATAAACCGGGATTTGATGTTGTAATGCCAGTTGTTTGACCGGGCTGGGCTGCAGCTTTTGGCCGCGGCCGGCTGGCCGGTCCGGTTGAGTATAAACAGCAACGATATGATGTGAGCTAGCGAGTAACGCCTGTAAATGACAGGCGGCGAAATCCGGCGTACCGGCAAAAATAATACGTAAAGGCGTGGTCACTTTGAGTCCTGTTTACAGCGCGTGGCGCTCAGCCAGTTTGGCTTCTTTTTCCAGTTTCTTGCGGATCCGATCCCGTTTTAACGGTGACAGATAATCGATAAACAGCTTACCGATTAAATGATCCAGTTCATGCTGTAAACAGATCGCCAATAAGCCGTCGGCTTGTAACTCAAACCAGTTACCGTCGATATCCTGAGCTTTGACTGTAACGCTTTTCGCCCGTGATACCGAAGCATAGTTTTGCGGCACCGACAAACAGCCTTCCTCATAGCTGGTCTCGCCATCATGGGCGATGATTTCCGGGTTAATAAAGACCTGCGGCTGATTGCGATCTTCTGACAAATCAATGACGACAACACGCAGATGCACATTAACTTGCGTAGCGGCTAGACCGATACCGTTTTCATCGTACATGGTTTCCAGCATGTCTTTGACCAGCTGACGAATTTCAGCGTTAACCTCTGCCACTGGCTTAGCAATGGTGCGTAAACGCTCATCCGGAAAATGTAATACTTTTAAAACTGCCATAACACCTACAAAATATGCTTTAATTAGTTCGCTGTGGTATGTTTTAATTTTAGCCATTATTGCGCTTTAATAACAGCTTAGCGTGTAATTAATAAAAACAGTATAAAGTTAAGGATGCGGGCATGCTGAAAAAAATAACACTGACACTGGCGGCCTTGTTATGCTGGTTTTCTGCAGCGGTAACAGCGGATGTGTTGCAGGTGCGCCCCGATGCGCCGGCAACTTACACCGTGAAACAGGGTGATACGCTGTGGGATATTTCCGGGATCTATCTGGATCAACCCTGGCGCTGGCCTGAATTGTGGCAAATGAACCCGCAAGTCGATAATCCGCATCTGATTTATCCGGGCGATGTATTAACCCTAACCTTTGACAGCCAGGGTCGCCCGCGTTTAGCACTAAGTAGTAAAAAGGCGATGCGCCTTACGCCACAAGGTCGCACTATCCATAAAAATCCCGATGCGATTGCAACTTTACCATTGGGCATTATCCGGCCCTTCTTAACTTACGACCAGGCGCTATCTGAGCAGCAGATTAATGCCTTACCCTATATCCTGGGCAGTGATACCGTAGCGAAGAGCGCCAACGATACCAGCCGGCTCTACGTTAATAGCCAGCTTGTTGAAGGAGCCGCTTATGCGGTATACCGTCCGGGCCGTAGCTATGTCGATCCGGACAGTGGCGAAATATTAGGCTTTGAAACCCGCTTAATCGCGACCGCGCGCGCGGTGAGAGCGGGTTCGGCGGGCAGCGAAACCCAACAAATGATCCCGGCGTCTTTGGACGTGCTGTCGGTGGTGCGTGAAATTCGCCAGGGCGATAAAATCATCCCGGCTTACGAGCAACAAATGCTGCCTGCGCAGTTTATTATGACAAAACCCGAAACAGATATCGTTGGTCGTATCATTGCTAGTACGTCAGATTTACGTGAGTTTGCCCGAATGGACGTCGTGGTACTTAATCAGGGGCAAGAGCAACTGCGTGCCGGCCATATGTTAGGTATTTACCGCCAGTCTCCGTCAGTGGTCGACAGTGGTACGAAACCGGTTTATCTCGAGGATGCCAGTAAATTACAGAAAGTGATGCGTGACTTTGGCGGTAGAGTGTTAGACATGCCACAGGAGAAAGTTGGAGAGTTAATGGTCTTTAAAGTGGCAGAAAAAGTCAGTTTTGCCATCGTAACCCAAACCGAGCGGCCGATTCGGGTCGGAGATATTGTCAGTAATTTGTAGTAGTTCTAACCAGGGAGCCAGCATGCGATGGATTCGTTGCAACACTGGCTTGCGGTAGCGAGTGTACATGGTCTTGATGGTCATCGCCTTCGTGAGCTAACCCAACATATCGATCTTGCAGCCTTAACCCAATTACCTGCAAGCACGCTACAACAACTGGGCTTAACGGCAAAACAAGCCCAGTTACTTTGTTATCAAAGCCAACCCTGGGTCGAACAAGCGTTGCAGTGGCATGCAGAGAGCCCAGAGCATCACTTATTGACTTTCGATGATCCCCATTATCCTCTGCTGTTAAAAGAAACGCCGCATCCGCCGGCTGTGCTCTTTGTTAAGGGCGATCCACTGCTGTTACAACAGGCACAAATTGCGATGGTTGGCAGTCGCTCCCCGACACCGGGTGGCCGGCAAATCGCCCGCCAGTTTGCCGCTGAACTCAGTGCGCAGGGGATGGTGATTACCAGCGGCATGGCACAGGGAATTGATAGTGAAAGTCATCTCGGGGCACTGGAAGCGGGTGGTAAGACCATAGCGGTACTGGGTCATGGCCTGCGGCAAATCTATCCGGTAGGAAATCGGGCGCTGGCCGGCAGAATAGTGCAGCAGGGCGCCTTAGTCAGTGAGTATTTTCCGGATGTACGCGCCCGAGCAGAGTTTTTTCCACAGCGTAATCGCATTGTCGTTGGGCTAAGTACCGGTACCCTGGTGGTAGAGGCGGCGCTGCGCAGTGGTTCCTTAATCAGTGCCCATCTGGCGGTACAGTACAACCGCGAAGTTTTTGCCGTGCCGGGCGCCTTGTTTAATACTCAGGCTGCTGGTTGCCATTATCTTATTCAACAAGGTGCTAAACTTGTCACCTCAGTGGCCGATATCCTGGAAGAGCGGGCGCTGTTTGCCGATAACGGTTTAGCCAAAACGGAAAAAAATCCTGAAATCAGCTTGTCTGAACAGCAGTTGTTAGCTAACGTAGGAGATGAGCCTATTGCCACTGATCAGTTGGCAGAACGCTCCGGCATGTCAGTAACAGACGTATCCATTGCCTTGCTGCAACTAGAACTTGCAGGCAGGGTAGCAGTAGTCCCCGGTGGTTACATAAGAGTGAGGAGTGCCTGAAGATGTTTGATATCCTCGTTTATCTGTTCGAAAATTACATCCATAACGAAGCCGATGTTTATGTGAACCATGCGGATCTGACTAAAGAGCTCAGTAAAGCCGGTTTTCACGATGATGATATTTTTCGTGCTCTGAAGTGGCTAGACCGTCTGTCAGCGTTGCAGGAAAATCATATCAAGCCTTATCTGACCAAGGCGGTCAGTACTGCTACCCGGATTTATACGGTAGAAGAATATCGGAAAATCGATACTGCCGGTCAGGGCTTCCTGATGTTTCTGGAGCAAATCAATGTGCTGGATGCGACCACCCGGGAAATGGTGATCGATCGGGTCATGGACTTGGACGCCGCCAGCATCAGTCTGGAAGATTTAAAGTGGGTGGTGCTGATGGTGCTGTTCAATGTACCAGGTAAAGAAACCGCCTACGCCCAGATGGAAGATTTAATCTTTGACGAAGTGGACGGCCCGCTGCATTAAGCTAAGGCACCACTTTACGCTTATCTAGAGATCATATAGACGGATGTCTGATCATAACCCGCTGTTTCAGTTACCACAGCACGCCGAACCCTGCCCGCAATGCGGGCAGCCTCTAGTTATTCGCTCCGGTAAAAGCGGCCCCTTTCTGGGCTGTAGCAGTTATCCGGCCTGCGACTATCTGAAGCCACTACATCAGCATGATAATACGGTGGTCAAAGTCCTAGAGGATGAACCCTGCCCGGAATGTGCCGCACCGCTGGCGGTGAAGCATGGCCGTTATGGCATGTTTATCGGGTGCACCCGTTACCCGGATTGCCATTTTGTGGTACACGAAGAAGCGTCAGCCAGTAGCAGCATTGCCTGTCCGCAGTGCCAGCAAGGTCAGTTAACAGAGCGGCTGAGCAAGTTTGGTAAAACCTTTTGGGGCTGTAACCGTTATCCGGATTGCCGCTTTCTGGTCAATGATGCGCCGCAGCTTGGAACTTGTCAGTTCTGTCAGTTTCCACTGTTACTGCAAAAGAAAAGCGGCCTGTATTGTGCCGCTAAAGCTTGTCAGAAAAAGCAGCCGGCAAAGGCTGACTAGAGCACCATCTGGTGCTCTCGGCTATAGCTGCTGTAGCATCTGTTCCAGTTCTGGAAAGGTGGCGGCGGGTAGCAGGTCAATCAGCTGGGCGAAGCGGGCCTTTAACTCTGCGGTGCTGTTGGCAGATAAATTAATATGTCCCATTTTACGCCCGGCGCGCTTGGTTTTACCGTACCAGTGTAAGCCCAGCGCCGGTAGTTCGAGGATACTGTTCGGGACCTGATCTTCGCCAAGGATATTAACCATCAGCGTAGGCCGGATCAAAGCCGTACTGCCCAATGGCAAACCACACACGGCCCGTAAATGATTCGCGAACTGGCAACAGTCAGCACCTTGCTGTGTCCAGTGGCCGGAGTTATGCACCCGCGGTGCCAGCTCATTGACCAGCAGTTTACCCTGTACATCGAAGAACTCGATAGCCAACACCCCAACATAGTCCAGCTGCTCGGCGACGGCGGTAAACATTTGTTCCGCTTGCTGTTGTAGTGCGGTTTCAACCGGGCGAGCCAGCGACACACTGAGTACGCCATTAACATGGTGGTTCTCTGTCAGCGGATAAACCTTGATCTCGCCATGGCGGTTACGGGCACCGACCAGTGAGACTTCACGGTCAAAATGAATAAACTGCTCGGCAACAATAGCCTGCTGCGGATCCGCTGCTAAGAAAGCCGCCAATTCTTGCCATAATGCCGGCGCGGCTGCCGCGTCTTTTAACCGCCATTGTCCCTTGCCATCGTAGCCGGCCAGCGCACTTTTAAATACCAGTGGCAAACCCAATTGCGCGATAGCGGCGTTAAAGTCCGTTTCGTTATTGATCACAGTAAAGGCACTGGTTGCGACACCCGCGGTTTGTAACAGGCTTTTTTCCAGCCGGCGATCGCCGCCAACCTGAATGGCCTGCGCACCGGGTAAAAACTTACCGCTTTGCTGGCATTTTGCTAACACCGGCAGTGGAATATGCTCAAATTCAGCCGTTACGACATCGGCATCGGCCAGCGCTTGTGCCAAACCGTTACCCAGTAATTGCTGGGTCAATGGATGCACAATATTGTCGCTGTTCACATCATAAGCACTGATGCTGATATTCAGCGGCGCACCTGCCAGCGCCATCATCCGGGCCAGCTGCCCGGCGCCTAAAACTAGTACTTTCATAGTGCAACCTGTGCTGGATCCGGTTGGCTTAATACGCTTTCGGTTTGGGCGGCGCGGAAGGCATCAATTTGCTGCATTAAGGCCGCGTCTGAGGTGGCAAGAATTTGCGCCGCTAGCAAGCCAGCATTGGCAGCACCGGCTTCGCCGATGGCCAGGGTGCCGACTGCAACACCTTTGGGCATCTGGACTATTGATAGCAGCGAATCAATGCCTTTTAAGGCTTTCGATTGTACCGGCACACCCAGTACCGGCAGGCTGGTAAAAGCAGCGGCCATACCCGGCAGATGTGCCGCGCCGCCGGCACCGGCAATAATCACTTTTAAACCGCGGCTGGCGGCTGAGCTGGCATACTCGGCCAGCAGTTGTGGTGTACGGTGTGCGGAAACCACCCGGGTTTCATAGGCAATACCAAACCGATCCAGCATATCTGCTGCGAGTTTCATGGTAGGCCAATCAGACGTTGAACCCATGATAATACCAACCTGCATAGTGGTTTCCTTCTCTGTACGTAATGAACATCGGGCCGTAAAGCGGTATTATACCCGTCATCGGCAACTGAAGAAAATTTTTAGTACAGCAGCGCTGCCAGACAGCCCGCTGACTTAGACAGTCAGGAGTATTGATGCAACCCTATCAAACCCAGTTAGCGCAGGTGCAGGCATTCTTAATGGCGCTGCAGGATCAGATTTGCCAACGATTACAGCAGGCTGACGGTGGCGCGGCCTTTGTAGAAGATGCCTGGCAGCGGGCAGAGGGGGGCGGTGGTCGCAGCCGGGTCCTCACCGGAGGCCAGGTCTTTGAGCAGGCAGGGGTGAATTACTCGCACGTCTTTGGTGCGCAAATGCCTGCCTCGGCCACAGCACACCGACCGGAGCTGGCCGGGCGTAATTTCAATGCCTGCGGCGTATCATTGGTGATTCACCCGCATAACCCTTATCTGCCAACCACGCATGCGAATGTCAGGTTTTTTATTGCCGAAAAGGAAGGCGCAGAGCCAGTGTGGTGGTTCGGCGGGGGCTTTGACCTGACGCCATATTATCCATTTGAAGAAGATGTGATCCATTGGCATCAAACGGCGAAACAGGCCGTGGATCCCTTTGGCGCTAATTACTACCCAGACTATAAGAAATGGTGTGATGACTATTTCTATATCAAACACCGCGGCGAAACCCGTGGTGTCGGTGGCTTGTTTTTTGATGATTTAAATGCGCCGGGTTTTGAGCAAAGCTTTGCCTTAATGCGAGCGGTCGGCGAGGCGTTCTGCCAGGCTTACTTACCTATAGTGGCTAAGCGCAAAGACATCCCCTATGGCGAGCGCGAGCGGCAGTTCCAGCTTTACCGGCGTGGCCGTTACGTCGAATTTAATCTGGTATATGACCGTGGCACCTTGTTTGGCTTACAAAGTGGTGGTCGTACCGAGTCGATTTTAATGTCGATGCCGCCACTGGTGCGTTGGCAATATGGTTATCAGCCGGAGCCGGGCAGCCCGGAAGCCTTACTCTACGAACGCTATTTAAAACCGCAGGATTGGCTGCAAATTTTGACCAACTAACAGTTAATCATATGGCTCGCCAGTTGCCCAATCGACTGGCGAATACCATCACGCAGCATTTTGTTTTCTACCACCTCATCTAACGCCTGCTCCATACAGAACATCCACTGATCTCTGAGTTGCTGATTGACTGTAAAGGGTAGGTGGCGGGCACGTAGCCGCGGATGGCCATATTTCTGCTCGAACAGGGCCGGGCCGCCAAGCCAGCCGGATAAGAATTCAAAAAACTTTTGCCGGATGCCATCCAGCGGCAGCGGGTGGATGGCATACAACTCTTTGGCTTCCGGTGCGGTTGCCATAATATCGTAAAAGCGATTTGCCAGCGCCCGCACTGCCGTTTCCCCTCCCATTAGCTGGTAAGGGGTTTGCCCGGGTGTCGGATGTGCCGTATTATCCTGATTACTGGTTTTTTTACTGAACATTTGGACTAACTTTTTAAAAGGCATAAATAAAGTGGACCGTTACGCTGTGTTTGGAAATCCGATAGGGCATTCAAAATCACCCTTTATCCACCGCCTGTTCGCACAGCAAACGGCAGAGTCGATGCAATACGAGGCCATTCTAGCACCAGTCGACGGCTTTGCCGAACACTGGCATGCTTTTGTGGCAGCTGGCGGAAAGGGCGGCAATATCACTGTACCTTTTAAAGAACAAGCATTTCATCTGGCTGAACAGTTAACCGCAAGAGCCAGCGCAGCTGGCGCCGTCAATACTCTATACTTTGACTCAAGTGGCCAACTATGGGGCGATAATACCGATGGTATTGGTCTGGTGACGGACCTGCAGCGGCTTGGCATAACGCTAAAGGCAAAGCGGGTGCTGTTACTGGGCGCCGGTGGTGCCAGTCGTGGTGTAATAGGTCCGCTATTGGCGGCTGGTGTCAGTGAGGTGATCCTCGCCAATCGTACAGTCGAAAAAGCGCAGGCTATCGCAGCGAGCTTCCCGGGAAAGGTCATAGCTTGTGCCTTAACGGCGATCCCAGACCTGGCGTATCAACTGATCATTAATGCTACCTCATCTGGGTTAACCGGTGCACGTCCTGAGTTAGCTGCGCAGCACCTGGCCAGCTGTGAGTTGGCTTATGATATGTTGTACGGTAAGACGCCGACCCCGTTCTTAATTTGGTGTCAGCAGCAGGGTGTACCAAAGATAGCTGATGGTCTGGGTATGTTGGTCGGGCAAGCAGCGGAAGCGTTTCGGATCTGGCGTGGCAAGCTACCGGAGGTGGCGCCGGTACTGCAGGCGTTAAGCGCGGAACTCGGGCCATGAATCAACAGTTAATTTTCAACAATGACTTTTCGATTGCCAGCAACGCAGCGGCTATTAGCTTTAGTTGCCTGGTGGCGGGACTAAAAGTCCGCTGCTTTATTCCGATACCTTCGACACTGAGCGCCGCGGATTTTTTGCAGCAAGTGCAGGCCGATAGCTTTTATTGGGAAGATTTAGCAGAGGCCGCGATTGCTGCAGATACATATAATAGTGCCGGTGAGATCTGGCTAACCGGCAACGATTAATCTCGGTATGAGCTAGCCAGCAAGGTACTCGTTTTTTAGTTGCACATAATTGCTGGCAGATTCTTTTAAAAATGCTTTCTCATTATCATTAAGCGGACGTGCCTGTTTCGCAGGGCTGCCAACATACAGATAACCACTTTGTAGTCTTTTACCTGGTGGTACTAAACTACCGGCACCGATAATGACATCATCTTCGACAATAACGTCATCCATCACGATAGCACCCATACCAATCAAGATGCGGTTACCCAGGGTACAGCCGTGCAGCATCACCTTATGGCCTACGGTAACATCTTCACCAATAATAAGCGGCGAACCCTCGGGCTTGCCGTTGCTCGGCCTGGATAAATGTAATACTGAACCGTCCTGCACATTAGTGCGGGCGCCAATGCGGATATAGTTAACATCCCCCCGCGCAACAACTAATGGCCAGATACTGACATCTTTAGCCAACACGATATCGCCAACCAGTACGCTTGACTCATCCACATAAACGCCTTCTGCCAGGGTCGGCAATACACCTTTATAAGCTCTTATTGTCATCATTTCCTCCAGTGCTGCGTTATTATGCAGTAAATGTTCTAAAAAAGCGCTTTTCGCTGCATTTTTCTGCGAACGATCTAAAAACCCGAAGTTTTCGATAAACTCTGCTTGCAGCCTCGTTAAAACTCCCTATAATGCGCGCCATGCCACGGGTGCTGCACTAAACGAGTTTAGATTGGCAAGCCGGGTGATAAAGCGAAGCGCTCAAAAATCTTTAAAAAAGACGCTTGACAGCAACGTTTAAATCACTAAAATGGCCGCCTCGCTTCAGGGTGCTGATGAAAGCCCCGAAAAGCAGAGTGAAGCAGTAAGTAAAGTAAAGTTGAGTTAAACGTGACGATGAGTCTTAAAAAAGAATCCTCCTCACGCTTGACTTAAAATCTGGGAAGTGTAACATACGCCTCCCGCTTTGAAAGTTCAAAGCACGCTCTTTAACAATAAGCAATCAATTATCTGTGTGGGCACTTATGATGGTTTCGAAATGAAATACATCAGAAAGTGACCAAGTAAAATTAGTCAGTGACTGAGCGCCACTTTGTTGGCAGAAAGAACTTTAATTGAAGAGTTTGATCATGGCTCAGATTGAACGCTGGCGGCAGGCCTAACACATGCAAGTCGAGCGAGGTTTTCGGACCTAGCGGCGGACGGGTGAGTAATGCGTAGGAA